>JADMIO010991006.1_pt1 | contig 56801 bp, 54 predicted proteins | sample 8958161 | NCBI WGS metagenome assembly JADMIO01 (sample SAMN16585339, study PRJNA669376) | soil metagenome | isolation source: Crop rotation soil | place: USA: Cullars Rotation, Alabama | collected 2011
GCCGCGACTTCAAGTCACGTGAATTCCAAGCTTCGGATCCCACTGTGCTGGAAAGGCTGGAGTAGGGCGGCGGTCTGCCGGGCCGATATACTCGGCGTTTCACACGGGCGCTCGCCCTCGAGACCGGGACCAAACCATGACGCAGCTATTGAGAGTGATGTTGGCAGTGCTTCCGGGCCTTGCGCTGTCAGCGACCGCCGCTTTCGCGCAGGCGCCTGCCGAACCTGTCGCTTCGTATCCGTCGAAGCCGATCAAGCTCATCGTCCCGGTACCGCCCGGCGGTGCCGCCGACGTGATGGCGCGAATGATCGGCGAACATCTGCAGAGCAAGTGGGGCCAGCCGGTGGTCGTCGAGAACCGGCCCGGCGCCGGGAGCAGCATCGGGATGCAGGTCGTCGCCAAATCCCCGCCCGACGGCTACACGATCGGACTGGGCAACATCGCCGGCAACGCGATCAATCCGGCGGTCCAGGCGGTGAACCTGTCGTACGAGCCGGTGAAGGACTTCGCCGCGGTCTCGATGATCGGCGTGACGCCGCTGGTGCTCGTCGTCAACGCGACGAAGATTCCCGCGAAGACCGTCCCCGAGTTCATCGCCTACGTGAAGGCCAATCCGGGAAAGGTGTCTTACGGCTCATCCGGATCGGGCTCGTCGCTGCACATCGCGATGGAGCTCTTCATGCAGAAGACCGGGACGAAGATGGTCCATGTCCCGTACAAGGGGTCGGCGCCGATGATGACCGACCTGATCGGCGGCCAGATCGACGCCGCGATCGATGCGGCGACGACGTCGATGCCGCAGGTGCAGGCGGGCAAGCTGCGGGCGCTCGCGGTATCGACGGCGCAGCGCGCGTTCTTCGCACCCGACCTCCCGCCGATCGCCGATTTCGTCCCGGGATTCGACGTCAAGCCGTGGCACGGCGTGATGGCGCCCGCGGGCACGCCGGCGCCGATTGTTGCGAAGCTGTCGAACGAGATTCAGGCGTTCGTCCGCGATCCCGCGACGCAGGCCAAGCTCAAGGATCGCGGCGTCGTGCCGGTCGGATCGAGCGCGGCCGAGTTCGGGAAGGTGATGGACGAGGAGTACGAGCTGTTCAAGAAGCTCGTCAAGGACGCGGGGATCAAGGCGGAGTAGCGCTTTCGAATGCTGGCAGCGCCGGCTGGCCGCGGCATGGGCCCGACCGCCGGCCCGGGCGCGGCACCGGTTACTTGCGCAGCTTGATCCGGTTCACGTCGACCCACTCGTCCTTCGACTTCGGGTCGTCGTACTTCAGGCGGACGCGCGTCGCCTCGGCGGCGAGGACCGTGGCCGGATAGGGCACGCCGATGAACTCGGCGGTGACCTTGTCGCCGGGCTTGAACGCGGCGCCCGCCGATGTGCCGGACGACGTTCCTGCTGCGGCGCCTGTTGATGCTCCCTTGCCGGCGCCGCCGGCGGACGTTCCCGGCGTCACACCGCCGGTCGCGCTGTCGTTCTTCGGCGAGCACACCGCCGCTTTCCATTTGTTGCCGACGTCCTGGGCCTTCGGGTACATCCGCAGGATCGGCTTGCCGGTCGTTCGATCGGTCTCCATCGTGGCCGCTTCGAATCCCATCGGCGGTGTGCCGCGCCAGGTGACCTCCCCCGATTTGCTGTCGAATTCGTACTCGCCCGATGTGCCGAAACGCGCGACCGCGTAGCGGGCACCGGCGATCGAGATCTCGCCGACGTAGATGGCCTTGGGGTTGTACGTGTAGCAGCCGTAGTTGCCGGCGGGCATCGTCGCCGCGTTCGAGCCGGCGGTCAGGCACGTCAACGCAGCAAGAAATGTGATTTTGCGCAGGTTCATGGGGGTCCTCGAGTCGACGTTCGTGCGCTGTCGGATCGGCATCTGTCAGCCGGTCAATACGGGAGTGCAAGCCGGGCTGGTCAGGATAGCACCGGGCGGAGCGATGCTGCCGCGCGACGGCGCGGCGTCAGAAATGTCCCAAGCCGCGTTGCGCGCTCTTCCGCTGGCGCCGGCCGGACGCGACGGCTAGCCTCGAAACTCAACGCCGGGGGAATGCGACCGGCTTGAAGCGCACTGTCGCCGGCCCCATGTTGTGCGACGTGGCCCTACCACTTTGGAAGGTGACTCGATGAACAAACAATTGACGCGGCGTTCCGCCTGGCGCTGGCTCGCTTCCCTGGTCGTGCTGGCGTTCGTCTTCGGATCCGGCGTGAACACGGCTGTCGCACAAGCGGAGCCGACCCTCAACCAGGTCTATGAGGCCGCGCGTTCCGGCCGTCTCGACCAGGCTCAGTCGATGATGAAGCAGGTCCTCGCGGCGCATCCGAACAGCGCCAGGGCGCACTTCGTCGAAGCCGAGCTGCTCGCGCAGCAGGGCCGGCTCGACGCGGCGCGTGCGTCACTGGCCAACGCCGAGCGACTCGCGCCGGGACTGCCGTTCGCGAGCGCCAGCGCGGTCGAAGGCTTGCGTTCCAGGCTCAGCGGCGGCGGGCTCAACGGCTTGAGCGGCGTCGGACCGCGGACGTATGGCAGCGCGCCCGCTTCGGGTCGTGACGGCCGAGACACGCCGCGTTCGTCCCCGGCATCGCCGTCATCCGCACCGGCATCCGGTTCCCTCTTCGGCGGATGGCTGATGCCGATCCTGCTGGTCGGTGGCGGCATTGCGGTGTTCCTGATGATGCGTCGCCGTCGCTCCGCCGCGGCTGCGTCGCAGGCGGCGGCGTATCCGGGTGCGTACAACGCGCCGCAGGGCTACGGCCAGCCGGCCGCGTACGCCGGCGGTCCGCAACCGTATGGTCCCGGGCAGCCCGGACAACCGTACGCACAGCCCTACCCGCAGCAACAACCCGCGGGCGGTGGATGGGGCAGCCGCATCGCCGGAGGACTCGCAACCGGTGCCGCGATCGGCGCCGGCATGATGGCCGCCGAAGCCATCGCCCGCAACATGGGACACGGCTCGTCGCGCGGCGCGGCGTCGGATGCGTTCAGCAGCGGCGACGGACGTGACGTGTCGATCCCGGCCGGCGACCTGGGCGGCGAGAACTTCGGCGTCAGCGGATCGGGGTGGGACGACTCGAGCTCGATCTCGAACGGCGATATGGGTGGCGGCGGCGGCGGGGACTGGGATACCTGACAGCCGAGCTCGGCAAGGATCGGTCAGACTCCGATCCTCGTCGAGATCGGGTCGAACGCTCAGTCACCGTCGGCGCAAGGCAGGATCGGAGTCTTGTCCCCCGGCCGAAGGCTGACCCCGATCCCGGTGCGCCCAGCGGACCAGCCGGTCGACGAAGAGCCGCGCCACGCGGTCCTCGTTCCCGGCCGACAATCCCGCGCTGTGCGGCGTGACGATCACGTTCGGCATGCCCCACAGCGGCGATTCGGCAACCAGCGGCTCGTGCTCGAACACGTCGAGATACGCGCCGGCGAGCGCGCCGTTCTCCAACGCGGCGATCAGGGCCGCCTCGTCGACGATCTCGCCGCGCGCGACGTTGACCACATGCGCCGTCGGCGGCAACCGCGCCAGCAGCGGCGCGTCGATCATCCCGCGCGTTTCGTCGCTCAGCGGACAGCACAGGACCAACCAGTCGGCGGCCGGTAACAGCTCACCCATCCGCGAGTAAGGCACCGTCACGATTCCCTCGCCCGCCGCTGCGTCCGACCGGCGCGCCACCGACGCGGTGACACCGAACGCACCCAGCAGCGTGGCGATCTTCCGCCCGATCGGTCCCCAGCCGACGATTACCGCGCGCTGGCCCTCGATGTCGCGCGGCACCCCCGACGCGAACAGCGACGCCCATCGGTGCTCACGCTGCGCGTCGAACAGCTTCGGCAGATGACGCGCCAGCGCAAGGATGCCGGTCACCGCGCTGTTCGCGACGATCGCTGCGTTGACGCCCGACGATGTCGTGACCTCGACACCGCGCTGCATCAGCGTCATGTACACCGGGCGATCGGCGCCGGCCGAATGGATATTCACCCAGCGCAGCGACGGCGCGTTCAGCATCGCGTCGTAGAACGCGCGTGTCGCCGGAAGGACCTCGTGCTTGGTCGACAGGCCCATGACGTCGCGCGAGACGAACGCGGCGTCGCAGTCGGCCAGGCTGCCTGGCGTCACGTGGACCCACGGCTCGCCCCCGAGCGCGGCGGTGATCGCATCGCCGATGCGCTGCGCGACATGCGCCGACATCAGCAGCCGCAACGGCGCGCGCGGCCCATCGGAGGTCAATCGGCCGTCGCCTTCGACTCGAGGACGATGACCTTCCACTTCTCGTATTCCTTCTGCACGAACTGCGCGAACTGCGACGCGGTGCCCCCGACCGGATCGGCCCCCTCGCGGACCATCTGCGATTCGAGCGACGGCAGCGCCTCGTTGACCGCTGCGTTGATCTCGCTCATCACCGCCGCCGGCGTTCCCTTCGGCGCGAAGAAGCCGAACCACGAGCCCGCTTCGAAGCCGGGGAAGCCCTGGTCGGCGACGGTGGGGACCTCCGGCAGCGAGCGCGATCGCTTCGTGCTGCTCACCGCCAGCGCCCGCAGCTTGCCTGCGTGGATGTGCTGGATCACCGACGGGATCGTCGCGAACATGAACTGCAATCGTCCGGTCAGCAGGTCGTTGAGCGCGTCGGCGCCCTTGTACGGCACATGCGTGGTTTCGATGCCGCCGCGGCGGCTCAGCATGAACGAGGACAGGTGCGACGACGTGCCGATCCCGGTCGAGCCGTAGTTGAGCTTCCCCGGATTGGCTTTCCCGTATGCGATGAATTCGTCGACCGTATTGACCGGCAGCGACGGATGCACGACCAGCACGTTGGGCACCTCGGCGATCTGGACGATCGGCACCAGGTCGGTCAGCGGATTGATCTTCAGGTTCCTGTACAGCGTCGGATTGACCGCGATCGGGCCGACCGAGTTGACGATCAGCGTGTACCCGTCCGGAGTCGCGCGCGCCGCGAGCTCGGTGCCGATGTTGCCGCCGCCGCCGGGCCGATTGTCGACGACGAACGTCTGCTTGAACTTCTCGCCGAGCTTCTGCCCGACGGCGCGTGTGAGGAGGTCGGTCGTGCCGCCGGCGGTGAAGGCGACGATGATGCGGACCGAGCGGTTCGGGTAATCGGTGACCTGCGCGGACGACTGACCCGCCGCACCGATCGTGGCTGCCGCGATGCACGCGCTGGCGACGAGCGCCGTCAATCTGGATAGCATCGGTGCATCACTCCTTGTCGTGGGACCCGCGCCGGTCAGGCGATCTGCATTCTACAGACGGCCCCGGACGCCGCGGCAATGCCGGCGGTCAGCTCCACGGGCAACTCGTACCGTGCTCCTACAGCCGTTTCGGACGACGGCGATAGGTCGCCGGCTGCGGGCGAGCGATGATCCTTCACGCGGAATGGTCCGCGAGGAGACAGGCAATGAACTCGAACCAGGTGAAGGGTACGGCAAAGGACATCGCCGGCAAGGTGCAGGAGACCGTCGGAGAAGTCACCGGAAGCGCCACGCAGCAGGTCAAGGGCATGGCCAAGCAGGTCGAAGGCAAGGTGCAGAAGGGTGTGGGCGACGCGCAGGAAGCCGCGCGCGACGCCGACCGCAAGACGCGCTGATCGCGCAAGGCGCAGCAACAGGCAACGGGGCTGGCGTTATGGTTGCGCCAGCCCTGATCCTGTCCGCGCCAGCGCGATCCAGTAGCGGACGCCCGTTTCGATGATGTCGTCGTTGAAGTCGAACCTGGGCGTGTGCACGCCGTGGAACGTTCCATCGGCGGCTGCACCGTTGCCGATCATCATGAATGCACCGGGCCGTTCCTCGAGGTAGAACGCGAAGTCGTCCGACGAGGTCCTGGGTTGCATGTCGGAGTCGACGCCTGAAGCTCCGGCGACCGCCATCGCCGCCTCCACCGCAACGTCGGTCTCCCGCGGTGTATTCACCAGCGCCGGATATCCACGCTCGTAATCGACCCGCGCGCCGCAGCCGTGCGCGGATGCAATCCCATCCGAGAGCGCGCGGAGCCGCGTTTCGATGATCGACCGGACCTGCGCCGTGTAGCTGCGCGCCGTCCCGACGACGATCGCCGATGCGGGGATCACGTTCGGCGAGCCGGCGTCTCCGGCGGCCAGGTGGCCGACGCTGACGACCGCAGTGTCATTGGCCGGGACGTTCCGCGCGACGATCGAATGCACGCCCTGCAGGAACGCGCCGACCGCCAGCGTCGGGTCCGTGGCGGCGTGCGCGCCGGCGCCGCCGTGGCCGCCGCTGCCGGTGAATGTCACGCGCCAGCGGTCGCTCGCGGCGAGCACCGCTCCGCGCCGGGTGCAGAAGTGTCCGGCCGGGAACCCCGGCCGGACGTGCATCCCGTAGATGGCATCGCACGGAAAGCGTTCGAACAGTCCGTCGGACATCATCGCCTTCGCGCCGCCCAGATGCTCCTCGGCCGGCTGGAACACGAAGTACAGCGTACCGGCGAAGTCGCGATGAAGCGCGAGATGGCGGGCCGCGCCGAGCAGCATCGTCGCGTGCCCGTCATGGCCGCACGCGTGCATCCGGCCAGGGATGCGCGAGCGATGCTCGAAGGTGTTCTGCTCGTCGATGTGCAGCGCGTCCATGTCGGCGCGCAGTGCGATCGCGCGCGGGCGTTCGTGCACTGACGATTGCGCTGCCGTTCCCGATCCCGGGCGAAATGTGCTTTGCGATCCAGCGCGCGAAGCGGCCTGCGACGCGCGCAGCACACCGACGACGCCGGTTCCGGCGATCCCCTCGTGCACCTCGTCGAGCCCCGCCGCGCGGAGCGCATCGGCGATCAGCCGCGCGGTGCGGAACTCCTCGAACCCCGTTTCCGGATGCGCGTGGATCGTCCGGCGAATCGACCGCAGATCTTCGATGTCGGCCACGATCGACGCGAGGCGGCCCTCACTCGACAACCGAGCCGCCTCCGTGACGTCATTCATTCGGCTTGAATCCCGACAGCTTCACGGCTTCCTGCCAGCGTGCCGAGTCGGTCTTCATGTACGCGGAGAGCTCGGCCGGGGTCGTCGGCAGCGGCTCGAAGTCGAGCGAGCGGAGCTTCTCCGCGACGTCGGGCGAGCGCAGTACCTTGTTGAAGATCGCCGAAAGCTGCGCGACGATCGGGTCCGGCGTCGCCGCCGGCACGTACAGGCCGATCCACGCATAGATCGTCATCTCCGGATAGCCGAGCTCGGCGAACGTCGGGACCTCGGGCAGGAGCGGCGAGCGCTTCTCGCCGGTGATCGCATACGGCTTCACGCGTCCGGACTCGAGCTGCGCCTTGAACGACAGCAGTTGCAGGAAAGCCGTCTGCACCTGTCCGCCGATCAGCGCCGTCACCGCGGGCGCCGCGCCGTTGAACGGAACGTGCAGCATGTCGATGCCGGCGCGCTTGTTGAAGATGTAGCCGGCGAAATGCGACGGCGATCCCGGCGTGTACGACGCGAAGTTCGTCGTGTTCGGATTCGCCTTCGCGTAGGCGACGAACTCGTGCAGGTTGTTCGCCGGGACGTTGCTGCCGGCGCCGAACACCAGTGCCGCGCCGATCAGGTTGGTCAGCGGCTTGAAGCTCTTTTCCGGGTCGTACGGCAGCCTGGTGAACGTGTGCGGGTTGATCGTCATCATGCCGCTGCCGCCCATCAGCACCGTGTAGCCGTCGGGTTGCGCCGAAGCGCCGGCCAGCGCCGCGACGAACCCGGAGCCGCCCGGCTTGTTGTCAATGATCATCTGCTGGCCGGTGACCTCCTTGAACTTCTCGCCGACCAGGCGCAGCACCGCGTCGAGCGCGCTGCCGGCATTGAACTGCGAGATCACGCGCACCGGGCGCGACGGAAACTCCTGCGCGACGGCGATGCCGGCGAGAGACATCGCCATCGCCGCCATCAGCGGCAGCACGAGTGCTCGAACAGCGGACGGTTTCCGAACCATGGTCGTTCCTCCGGGTTTCAGGTCAGTCGGCGGCGGCGGTGGTGGCCGGCGCCTCGCGAACGGGAACGCTGGACGTGTGATGACGTCCGCTGATCACGTCCAGCAGGTGGTCGATGTCGGCAGGGAGCGCGTCGCCGCGCCACGCGACGTGCTGGTCGGGCCGCGACAGCACGAGCTTCCGCGCATACGTCGCGCCAGCCTCTTCGCGGGTCACGTCGACGACCGCCAGCGGAATGCGGCGCAACGCGGCCCGCGCGAGCAGTGGCGCCGCATCGATCGTCGCGTCGGTGCGGATCAGCGTGTACTCGGGACCGAGCACGTCGTACAGCGATCGGCCGTCGGCGAGAAAGAAGTGAGGCGTGCGGCAGCCGGGTACCGTCGACGGCGTGAAGTCGGCCATCGAGTACCCCGGCTGCTTCTCGCCGTCGTACTCGATCAGTGGCGAGTGGTCGTAGTAGTAGCCGAAGTTGAGACCGCCGCAACAATACTGCTGGACGTTGAGGTCGTAGGCCGCCTTGCCGAGCGCGGCACGGGCGGCGCGTGCTTCGTCGGTGTCGTCCTCGATATTCGCCGGAACCCCCTGCCGCTGCTTCGCCATGCTGTGCGAGTGGTTCATCGCGTAGTGCGAAACCTGCTCGGTGATCGGCAGCCGCTCGGCCTCGTACGCGTCGAGGATGCCGTCGGCGCCCCAGCCATTGATGCGCGCGGCCAGCAGCCACGCGAGGTTCGCCGCGTCGGCAATGCCGGCGTTCATCCCGTACCCGGCGTACGGGACCCACAGGTGCGCGGCGTCGCCGCAGATGAGCACGGAGCGGTCGCGGAACCTGTCGGCGACCAGGCGCCGTCCGATCCAGTCTTCGTGCGCGAGCAGCTCGTACTCGAACGCGGCATCGACGCCGAGGATCGTCCGGATCGCCCAGTCGCGGTCGACCGAATCGAAGTCGGGCTCGTCGTCCTTGAGGTAATTGTGGACGAGGTACGTCTCGCGTCCATCGATCGCCATCACGTTGCCGCTGCGCCGTGGATTCAGCGAGAACATCACCCACGCGTGGTTGCCGCGCAGCATCGACATGAGCTTCGGGGCGCGGATGTAGCTCGACTGCACGCGCTGGACGACCGGCGTGCCTTCGAGCTTCGCGCCGATCGCGGCACGCACCGCGGAGCGTCCGCCGTCGCAGCCCACCATGTAGCGCGCGTGGATCATCGACTCGGCGCCGGTCGCGACATCGCGGCACGCCGCCGTGACGCCCGACGCATCCTGGACGAACCGCTCCATCGTCTTGCCGTAGCGGATCGTCAGGCCCGGCATCCGCCGTGCATGCGCGTTGAGCACCGGCTCGAGGAAGATCTGGTTGATCCGGTGCGGCGGCTCGGGCGTCGGCCAGTGCGTGTCGGGTCCCTCCTTCGATGTGTAACGGTCGCGCCGGCACGGAATGCGGATGCGCGCGAGCTCGATGCCGGTCGTCGTCGTCCGGTACGAGCAGTCGTTCGGATAGTCGGCGGGCAGCCCCGCGTCACGCAGCTTGCGGGCGACCCCGAGCCGGCGAAAGATCTCCATCGACCGCGCGCTGGTGTGATTGCACTTGACGCTCGTCGGCGCCCCGTCGTTGCGCGTTTCGACGACGGTGACCGCGACGCCGCGCCAGGCAAGGTCCATCGCCAGCGTCAGGCCGATCGGTCCGCCGCCGACGACGAGCACGGGAGTGTGGTCGATCATGCGGCCAGCACCCCGATCGCCGTGATCTCGACCATCGCATCGGGCTCGGTGAACGGACCCACGGTGAGCATCGTCGACACCGGCGGCTCGATCGCGAACACTTCGCGCCGCACCGCATTCACCGCGTCCTTGAACGCGATATCGGTGACGTAGATGTCGAGGCGGACGATCGAGCGCAATGTTCCACCGGCCGCGATCGCCGCCTTCTCGAGGTTGACGAGGATCTGGCGGGTCTGCGCGGCGGCATCTCCGTGCCCCACGATCTCGCCGCCCGGCCCGCGCGCGAGCAGGCCGGCGACGAAGAACATCGATCCGGGCGGCGTGACGATCAGCGTCGAGAACGGGGCGCCGGGCCTGCTCAGGCCCTCGACCGCGACGATGCGCTTTTCGGTCACGGCGAATCTCCCGCGTTGATCCACAGGCCCTTGACCTGCAGGTACTCTTCGATCTGCTGGAGGCCGGACTCGCGTCCGTAGCCGCTCATCTTGTAGCCGCCGAACGGCATCGCGGGGTCCATCAGCTGGTAGCAGTTGACCCACACCGACCCGGTGCGCAGCGCGCGACCGAGGCGCAGCGCGCGGCCGACGTCCTTCGTCCACACGCCGCTGCCGAGGCCGAACGGCGTCGCGTTGGCGCGCGCGATCACTTCACGCTCGCTGTCGAACGGAATCGCGCAGACGACCGGACCGAAAATCTCCTCGCGGCAGATGCGCATGTCGTCGCGGACGTCGGCGAAGACCGTCGGCGGGACGAAGTAGCCGTCGGCATAAGGGCCGTGAGTGAGCCTCGATCCGCCCGACACGATCCGTGCTCCTTCGCGCGCGCCGATGTCGAGATAGCCGGTCACGCGATCGACCTGCTGGCGGGACACGAGGGGACCGATCTGCGTGTCGGGGTCGGTGCCGCGGCCGACGCGCAACCCGCGGCCATACCCGGCGACGCGCTCGACGAACTCGTCGTAGATCGCGCGCTCGACGAACAACCGCGAGCCGGCGCTGCAGATCTGTCCGGAGTTCGCGAAGATCGCCATCGCCGCGCCCGGCACCGCCGCGTCGAGGTCGGCGTCGGCAAACACGATGTCGGGCGACTTGCCGCCCAGCTCGAGCGCGAGCCGCTTCAGGTTTCCCGCCGACGCCTGGACGATCTTCTGTCCGGTGAGATGCGACCCGGTGAACGAGAGCTTGTCGACATCCGGATGGCGGCTGAGCGCGGCGCCGGCCGTCTCGCCGTAACCGGTGACGATATTGACGACGCCCGGCGGCACGCCCGCTTCCTGGATCAGCTCGCCGAGGCGCAGGCACGACAGCGACGCCTCTTCCGCCGGCTTCAGCACGACGGTGCACCCGGTCGCCAGCGCGGGACCGATCTTCCACATCGACGCGCCGATCGGGTTGTTCCACGGGATGATCGCGCCGACGACGCCGACCGGCTCCTTGACCGTGCACGAGAACACATTGCCCTTCACCGAGTTCTCGATCGTCTCGCCATGCATCGCGACGGCCATCCCGGCGTAGTAGCGCAGCCGTTCCGGCACGCGGCGGCCGTTGACCAGGATGCGGCTGACCGGCCCGCCCATGTCGAGCGAATCGAGCCAGGCGAGCTCCTCGAAATGCGCTTCGAAGAGATCGGCGAGCTTCAGCAGGCACTGCTGCCGCTGATACGGCTTGAACGTGCGCCAGGGGCCTTCGTCGAACGCGCGCCGGGCGGCGGCCACTGCCAGGTCGACGTCCTCCGCGTCGCCTTCGGCCACATGGGCAAGGACGCTCTCGTCGGCGGGATCGAGGCTCGCGAATGTGCGGCCGGAGCGCGCGGCGCGCCACTCGCCGTCGATCAGCATCTTCTTGTCCGCACCGTTCAGGAACGGGTGACGGAGCGTGGTGAAGTCGATCGCGCCCATGGTGTCAGCTCGCATCGATCACACGACGCGGCTCGCGTCGCCGTAGATCTGCGCGGCGCGGTCCTGGGTGTACAGCGTGCTCCACCACTGGTGCGAGAAGTCGGACACCTTCGACGGGTCGTACTGGCGGCGCTCGAGATCCATCTCGACGCCGTCCTTCAGCACCGCGCGGATCCGCTGCCTGTCGAGGAGGACGCTCAGGTCGGCCAGGGGATCGCCGTCGACGACGACCATGTCGGCGCACCTTCCGCGCTCGAAGGCGCCGACGCTCGCGCCGAAGCACAGGAACTTCGCCGCCCCGGTCGTCGCGCTGCGCAGCGCCTCGGCGTTCGTCATCCCGAGGTACTTCGCGAAGATCATCAGCTCCTTCGCGTGCCACTCGCCGTACGGAGTCAGGGCGAAGCCGGTGTCGGTGCCGGGCAGGATCGGGACGCCCGCCTCGCGCGCCCGTGACAGCGCCGCGCACGCGGTGTCGAACTCGGCCTGGCTGAGCTGCCGGCGGCCTGTCGCCCACGCCTGGTCGCCGGGCTGCGTGAAGTCGATGTCGTGACGGAGGAACGTGAGCGTCGGCGCGATTGCGCAGCCCCTGGCGAGCATCGCTTCGACGCACTCGTCGTCCATGTACGAGGCGTGGAAGATCAGGTCGACACCGGCGCGCGCCGAGTACAGTGTCGCCTCGCGGCCGCGCGCGTGGACGATCGCCTTGCGCCCGAGCCGATGGATTTCTTCGACGATGCTGTCGATCTCGCGCTGCGTGAACGCGGCCATGAACTCGCCGTCGTCGCGCTTCATCCGGCCGTCCATCGCGATCTTGATGCAGTCGACGCCCTCCTTCACCTGGCGCCGGACCTCCTCGATGCTCTCGTCGAGGCTCTTCACCAGATGGCCGACGCCGGTCTCCGGGGTGCCGATCCACGACGGATACCAGTCGGCGAGTCCCTGCCGGCTCGTGATGTACGGGCCCGCCGCCATCACGCGCGGGCCGTCGAACATGCCGGCGTTGATCGCGTTGCGCACCGACAGCGAGATGCGCCCCGCGTCGCCCGGCGAGCAGATCGACGTGTACCCGGCGGCGAGCACGTGCTGCGCGAAGAAGAGGCCCCGCAGCGCGCGGAATTCCATCGGCGAGTAGATGTCGATGTTCTCTTCCGACTTCGCGTTGCCGTACGCCAGATGCGTATGCAGGTCGATCAGGCCGGGGATCACGCCGTATCGCGAATAGTCGAGGACCCTGTCGCCCGCGTCCGGCGCGGGCGCGGCGTCGGTTGGCGTTACCGATCCGATCCTTCCGTCCTCGATCACCACGGTGCGGTCGGGTTGCCACGCATCGCCGCGGCCATCGAACAGCCGGCCGCAGCGGACCATCGTCTTCATTTACGCATCTCCGATCGCGCTGTGCACGCAGTTGCTGATCAGCTCGAGTCGTCGCGAATGCCAGGGCTCGGGGATCTCGCTGTTGGTCAGGTAGGCGAACGACACGCCGCTCGCGGGATCGGCCCAGCAGTACGACGTCCCGACGCCGCCGTGTCCGAATGTCGATGGATGCGCGAGCGTGCCGAGTCCGCGTACCGCTTCGCCGGTGCCGCGGGTGTGCGGACCCAGTCCGCGATGCATCGGCAGCCCGAAGTGCGTGTCGACGCGATCGCCGGTGTGGTCGCGCGTCGCGTATTCGATGAGCCGCGGCGACAGGATCCGGCGGCCGTTGGCGCGGCCGCCGTCGAGCAGCATCTGGTAGTACGCGGCCATTCCGGCCGCTGTCGCATAGCCACCGGTCCCGGGGACGCCGGCGGCGCGGAACTCGGGCGTGTCGAGCTCGACGTTCCGGGCGTGCGTGCCGTCCAGACACAATGTGTGCGTGTCGGCGGCGCGCCTCGCCTCGTTCGCCGGCAGCCCGACGTAAACGTGGCCTGACAGACCCGCGGGCTCGAGCAGGCGGCGTGAAAGGAACGAGCGAAAGTCCATTCCGCTGATCGCCTCGATGACGACCGCGGCGACCCAGTGCGCGGCGCGCCGGTGATAGTGGACGCGAGTCCCGGCCGGCCATTCGGGAACGATGTCGCACACCCGCTCGCGCAGCAGCGCGTGGTCCTCCCATGCGCGCGGGTCGATCGGATGCAACGCGCCCGGGAATCCCGCCTGGTGCGTGAGCAGGTGGTGGATCGTCACGGCGTCCTTGCCGTGTTTCGCGAAATCCGGGACGTGCAGCGCGACCGGATCCTGGAAGCTCAGCGCGCCATCCTCGACCAGCAGCCAGAGTCCGGTCGCGATCAGGACCTTGGTGCTCGAATAGATGCGGAACAGCGTGTCGTTCGTCGCTGGCGCGGATTGCGGGGTGAGGCGGCTAAACCCGAACGATCGCTGCAGCACGAGCTTGCCGTGTCGCGCGATCGCGACCTGCGCGCCGGGATAGCGATTGTCGGCGATGTGGCGCTCGATGATCGAGCACATCGCATCGAGTCGATCGGCGCGGAGGGCGACCGATTCGGGCGTCGCGGGCGGCAGCCACGAGGGGGCGTTCGGCGCGGCCGTCGCGTCCGGTGCTGCCATCGCAGCCGTCGAAGCCATCGCACTCGTCGCGTTCGACGCGTTGATCAGTACCGCCGACATTGTCGTTCAGCGCAACGTCTTCGGTGCCGTGCCGAGCTTGTCGGTGAGCCGGCGCATCGTCGCCTCGCGATGCTCCCGGCAGATGCGCGCGACTCCATCGGCGTCGCCGGCGCGGTATGCGTCGAAGATCGCACGATGTTCCTTCTGCGACTTGCGAAGGTCGACGCGCACGCCGGCGGCGAGCCGGGCATAGCGCTCGGCGTTCGCATGCAGCAGGCGCAGCGTACGCCGGAGGAACGGACGTCCGCACGACTCGTACAGCGTGTCGTGGAAGTGCCGGTTGAGGCGCGTGAACGCGTCGATGTCGACCGGGGTTTTCGACGTCACCTTGTCGAGCTGCGCGAGGCACCTGCCGAGCTCGTCGACGACTTCAGGGCTGCGACGCAGCGTGGCCGCGTGGCCGGCGAGCGACTCGAGGTGCGCCTGCAGGTCGAGCACGTCCTCGATCTCGTCGCGGTCGAGCGATGCGACGACGTAACCGCGCCGCGGCCGCAGCACCACGAGCCCCTCGGATTCGAGCCGCCGCAGCGCCTCGCGCACCGGGAGCCGGCTCACCTGAAGCCGGGCGGCGATTTCCTCCTGCGGCAGATCGGAACCGTCGGCCAGCTCGCCGGCGAGGATTGCCGCGCGCAGATGCTCATAGGCGAGGTCGGGGAGGCTGGAGGCTTGCAGCGGACGCAGTGTTTTCATGTCCGGAAACGGTCACAAATAAATTGGATCCAATTTACTGTATTGCTAAACCGACTGTCAACCGGAGATTTCGCCGATTCCGATGCGGCACGACTCGAGCAGCCGGGCGAGCGCCGCCCGGTCGAGGTCCCCTCGGCGCGCGATGCACACGACGCCAGTCCCGGTCGTTGCGGAGCTCGGCGAAGCTTCCCACCACGATCCCGCGACCTGCAGTGCGTGCATCGACCCGTCCGCGCCGCGCACGATCCCCTTCGCGCGCAACAGCCGATGTCGCGGTTGCGCGAGCTCGCGTCCGAGACGGTCGATGTCGATCGGGAAGTCCGGCACGAACGACACGCTGTCGTAGTCCGAATCGGCGCGATGCGCGACCGCCCGCCACCCGGCCGCAGCGCTGTCCCTTCGCAGCAGCGGGCGGATCTCCCCGAGCACGACTCGCGCGCGCTCGGTCCGGAGCAATCCGGCCGCCGGATTCACGTCGCGAATCCAGCGCTCCGCATCGCGTGCTTCGTCGCCTGTCACGGCGTCGATCTTGTTGAGCAGCACGAGATCCGCATCGGCAATCTGTCGCGACACCGTATCCGCAACGAACCGGTCCGCGGCGCGCGCGAGGATCGTGGTCGAATCGGCGACGACAACGATGCCCGCAGCGTCCAGCCCGCGCACGAGTCCGACCGACTGCATCACTCCGCCAGGCAACGCCACACCGCTGGTCTCGACCAGGATCATCGACGGCGGTTCCGCCGAGGCAGCCACTTCCTGCAGCGCGCCGATCAGATCGCTGCCGTACGCGCAGCACACGCAGCCGCCGGCGATCCCGATCACCGTCGCCGACCGCGAGACGATCAGGCCGGCGTCGATGGCGATCGCGCCGAAGTCGTTGACCAGCACGGCGAAGCGAACGTCGCCGGCGCGCGACAGCAGCTGATTGACCAGCGTCGTCTTGCCCGAGCCCAGGTACCCGCCGATCACGACGACGTCGATGCCCGCTGTCTCCCGCGACCGCGGCGCAACCGGCATCGCGGACGTCACGTCGCGTCCTGCGCGGCCTCGAACACGCGTCCCGACTGCACGGTCCCCCACACTCGCACATCCTTGAGCGCGTCGGGCGCGACCTCATAGGGATCGTCCTCGAGCACGGCGAAGTCGGCCCGCTTGCCGCAACTGAGCGAGCCGATCTCGTGGTCGAGCCGCAGCGTGTACGCGGCGCCGAGCGTGATCGCGCGGATCGCATCGTCGACCCCGATGCGCTCACCAGCGCCCAGCACGCGTCCGCTCGCCGTCTTCCGGGTGACCGCGCACCAGGCGGTGAAGAGCGGTCCGAGCGGCGTCACCGGTGCGTCCGAATGGATCGCCAGCGGAACGCCCGCCGCGAGCGCGGTGGCGCAGGCATTCATCCGGCTCGCGCGCTCCGGACCCACGGTGATCTGCGCGTGCTGGTCGCCCCAGTAGTACGTGTGGTTGGCGAACAGGTTGGCGCACATCCCGAGCGCCTTCATCCGGCGGAAGTGCGCGGCGGTCGCGAGCTGCCCGTGCTGCACAGTGAAGCGATGGTCGGGCCGCGGATGTCGAGCGAGCGCGCGCTCCATGCAGTCGAGGAGGAGCTCGACCGCTTCGTCGCCGTTGGTGTGGACGTGGACCTGCACACCTTCCGCGAGCGCGAGCGCCAGCGCCTGTTCCAGCTCCTCCGGCGCGACGTACCACTGGCCGTTCGGCCGGCCGTTGTAGTAACCGGGCCACAGGAGGCGCGCGGAGAAGCCCTGGATCGAGCCGTCGAGGACGATCTTGATCGCACCGAAGCGCAGTTGCGCGCTGCCCGCGGCACGCAGCGAAACGACGTGCGCGACGATGTCGGCGGGCGGCATTCCCTGCAGACGTCGCATCGGAACCACCCGCACCGGAAACCTTTCCTCTCCGGTCACGCGACGCATCATCGCGACCGCGTCGTCGGGCAGCAGGCTCGCCATCTCGCACGCCGTCGTCACCCCCTTGCGCACGCACAGGCGTCCGAAGAAGCGCAGACCCACTTCGTCCGACGCGAGCAGCCGGCGATCGAAGCCCACGTGCGATCCGACCAGCCCCATCGACTCCTGGCCCATCATCTCGCCGGCCGGCAAGCCTTCGTCGTCGAGCGGTATCCCCTGGTGGCGGATGCCGGTCCGCAGCAGCCCGGCCATCTTTAGCGCCGCCGAATTGACGTTCATCGCATGCGCGCTCGCGTGCAGCACGCCGATCGGACGCGTCCTCGAGATCGAATCGAGATCGCCGCGCGTCATTCGCCGTCCGCTGAAGTAGATCGGGTCGAGTCCCCAGCCGGACAGCGGCGTCGATGGCGATTCGAGAGCACGCTCGCCTTCGCGCAACCGTTCGACGACGCCCTCGATGTCGCGCACGCCGGCCCATGTGAGGCCGCTCGGGCCGACCCGGTCGTAGAACCCGCAGTAGACGTATCGCCAGTACGAGCCTTCCGACAAATGGCTGTGCCCCTCGACGAGGCCCGGCATCAGCACCTTGTCGTCGAAGCGGGTGTCGAGTGTGTGATCGCCCCAGCCGCTCAGCTCTTCCAGCGTCCCCGCGCCGAGGATGCGCCCGTCGCGGACGGCCACGTGCGTGGCGGCCGGCCGGCTCGGATCGAGCGTGATGATCTTCCTGGCGCGATAGATGACGGTCATCTGCGGAACGGAGACAAGTGAAGACTAGGCGATTGTCTCCGAGTCCGCGGTCGCGGCGAAGGTTTTCACTGTGGCGCGCACATCGTCACGCCCTCGTTGATCCAACCGCGACCCGCCACATCCTGGATCTCGACGAAGCTGGTCGTGATCAGGTGATTGCTGTCGATCCCGCGCGCGAATCCGTTGTTGTAGAAGCGGTAGACGGGGATCATGCCGGCAGGGCACGCTCCGTTCGACGGCGGCGTCGACGAGAACGCCAGCCCCTCGTAGTTCCAGCGCTTCTGCGAGGCCGGCGTGCTCGCCTGCAATGCTTTCAGCTGGGCGCACTCGGACGCGTCGAGCGTATAGAAGTGCGAGTTCGGCCCGGGCGTGATGCTTCCATAGAACCGGCACAACGGCGTGCTTCCGCCCGTCTTGAACGTGGTCCCCGTGCGCTTCCAGCCCGGCCCGGCACTGCCGCTGTCGATGGCCGCGGCTTCGGCCGGCTCAGCCGTGATGAAGTAATGATCGAGCGTGGCGTTGTAGAACCCGGTGACGACCGGCGTCGGCGTCGTCGTCTCGATCCGGCTCACCGTTCCAGCGATGTCGACGACGTAGAGCTCGCCCCGCTCGTCCTCGCCGAACGACGAGATGCTCATCGTCGTGTCGAGCAGGAGATTCTGGCGGGTGCCGTCCCAGCCGAGGATCTCGCCGGTGCAATAGTCGCCGTAGACGTACGTCCCGGCGGCCATCGCGTTGTCCGGACCGCGATACACGTAGCCGCCGGTGATCGAGCAGCGGCCGCCGGCATGGCCGTATTCGAACAGCGGCTGGATGAAGTCGATCGCCGGATTGCAGAGCGCCGGGTCGAGCGCGGTGCAGGCGGTGCCTTCGTACACACGCCAGCCATAGTTGCCGCCCCTGACGATCGGACTGTTGACTTCCTCGCGCGCGCCTTGCCCCACGTCGGCGACCCACATCGCATGGGGAGCGGCGCGGTCGAAACTGAAGCGCCACGGATTGCGCCAGCCGACCGAGTAAATCTCGTCGCGGCCGATCGCAGGTCCCGCGTACGGGTTATCCCCGGGCGACGAATACGGCGTACCCAGGTCCGGATCCGGCCGATCGACGTCGAGGCGCAGGATCTTCCCTAACAGCGTCTGCAGATTCTGCGCATTGTTGGGCGGATCGTCGGCACGGCCACCGTCGCCGATGCCGGCATACAGGTAGCCGTCGGGACCGAACGCCAGCGCCCCGCCGTTTTGAGTCGCGGCATCCTCGTGCGGAATGGTCAGGAGCACCGTCTCGGTCGCGCCGCTGACGTTGACGTTGGACGACGCGCGATATTCGGCGATGACCAGCGCGCCGTCGAAGGCCCGCGTGTAGAAAACGAAGAACCGGCCGTTGAACCGGTAGTTCAGATGGAACGCGAGCCCGAGCAGGCCGCGCTCACCACCGGCGGCGACCTTCGAGCGGATGTCGAGGAACACGGTCGGCGTCGAGCTTCCCGGTTGCAGCACCTTGATGATGCCGGCCTGCTCGACGACGAACAGCCGGTTGGTGCCGTCACCGGCATTGCCCACGAAGACCGGGCTCACGAATCCGGTGGTGGTGATCGGGTTCAGCCGGATCGCGGCGAGCGACGGCAACGACAGGACGGTAAGCGCGATGCCGAGCATCACGCCTACGGCTTTGAGACGATTCATGGACAGCTTTCCGGAAGATAGCTTGGGGGCGGGCGAGGCGAACCCTACACGAAACGGAGCCGCTCCACTGTCGCATTTCGCACCGACGGCGCTTTAAGGCGACCGCGGCACCTCCGGCACGCACATCACGACCCCTTCGTCACGCCATCCGCGGTTGACGACCTCGCGGATTCCGTCGACGCTGGTCGTGATCCGATGATTGCTGTCGATGCCGCGGGCAAACCCGTCGTTGTACGCGCGGTAGACGGGCACGGTGCCGGTCGGACAGGTGCGGTTGACGGCCGGCGTCGCGGCGAAGGCCAGCCCCTCGAAGTTCCAGCGCTTCTGCGTCGCCGGCGTGCTGGCCTGCAGTTGCCGGAGGAAATCGCATTCGGCCGCGTCGGACGTGTAGAAGTGCGAGTTGGGTCCGGGCGACTGGCTCCCGTAGAACCGGCACACCTGCACGGTCCCGCCCGGGTTGAATGACGCGCCGGTGCGCCTCCACCCGGGGCCGGCGTTCCCGGCGTCGATGCCGGCGGCCTCGCCCACGTCCGAGGTCAGGAAGTAGTGATCGAGATTGACGTTGTAGAACTCGATCACGCCCGTCTGCGACGGGACCAGCTCGATCCGGCTCACCGTCCCCGCGTTGTCGACGACATAGAGCTCCCCCTGCTCGTCCTCGCCGAACGAGGCGATGCTCATCGTCGTGTCGAGCAGGAGGCTCTGGCTGGACCCATCCCACATGAAGATCTCGCCGGTGCAGTAGTCGCCGTAGATGTAGGTGCCCAGCGGGAAGGTACCGAGGACGCCGCGATAGACGTAGCCGCCGGTGATCGAGCAGCGTCCGCCCGAATGCGTGTATTCGAACAGCGGCGCGATGTAGCTCGCCGGATTGCAGAGCGCCGGGTCGTTGTTGGTGCACGAAGACCCTTCGTACACGCGCCAGCCATAGTTGCCGCCCTTGACGACCGGCGTATTGACCTCCTCCCGCGCGCCCTGGCCTACGTCGGCGACCCACATCGCGAACGGTGCCCCGCGGTCGAAGCTGAACCGCCACGGGTTGCGCCAGCCGATCGAATAGATCTCGTCACGGCCCGGGATGGCGCCGGCGTACGGGTTGTCGGCGGGCGACGAATACGGCGTTCCGCTGGCCGTGTCGGGGCGATCGACGTCGATGCGCAGGATCTTGCCCAGCAGCGAGTCCTTGTTCTGCGCGTTGTTCGACGGATCGTTGCCCGAGCCGCCGTCGCCGATCCCGGCATACAGGTAGCCGTCGGGACCGAACGCCAGCATCCCGCCGTTGTGGTTCGCCGCCGACGGATGCGGGATCGTCAGGAGTACCGTTTCGGCGGGGTCCGCGATGTTGGGGTTGCCGACGACATGGTATTCGGCGATGACCAGCGCGCCGTCGCCGGTCCGCGTGTAGTAGACGAAGAAGCGGCCGTTGGCCTTGTAGCCCGGATGGAAGGCGAGCCCGAGCAGTCCGCGCTCTCCACCCGAGGCGATCTTCGTCCGGATGTCGAGGAACGCCGACGCCACCAGGCCGTCGGGCTGCAGGACCTTGATCACGCCGGCCTGCTCGACGATGAACTTGCGATTGAAGCCGTCGCCGGCGTGGCCGAAGAACACCGGGCTCGAAAAGCCGGCCTGGGTGATCGGGGTCAGGCGGATCGCGGCGGGCGACGGGAGCGCGACGCCCAGCAGAAGGATTGCCGACAGGCAGAGGGATAGTTTCAGGCGGATCATGACGCAGCTTCCACGGATGGCACGAGGGGCCATGCTTCAGCCGCCATCAATATACGAATCGCCGCGCCGGGACTGTTCAGTGCCGCACCCTTTGCCGCGTCCCAGGCTGGTGCCGCCTATCCGATTTGAACGGATGACCTATCGCTTACAAGGCGATTGCTCTACCCCTGAGCTAAGGCGGCGCATCGGGTCACTGCTTGATGCCGGGAACCGCCTATTTTACTCTGGACCGCCGCATATCCGGACCGGCGGGCATGTGCGAGAACTCACGGACAGCGCTTCGCCCGCCGTGGACGATGCGCCCCATCCGGACCTGAGAAGGGGAGTAGACCGACGATGGCCTCTAAACCCAACTGCTTGACAAATATCGGTTTCCTGTTCAGAATCGCTCTTTTGCTGCAGTGCAACATCGCTCTGCGGCTTACTCGCCTCCGCACAGCTTTGCGACGTGCGGTGCGATTCTCTACACGATTCGTCCTCGGGACCCAAAGATTCCGCGGCGAATTCCGGAGGCCATGTCTGGAAGCGCCCTTGGGTGCCGCCGGACGTTCGGCGCGCCTGGATTCCCAGGGCTGCGCTCCAATGCAGTGGAGGCCAACGATGCCTGCAGAAGTATTGTTCGATATCAAGTTCGAGCCGTCCATACCCCCGGCCCGGACTTTCCGGCTGGCACTGGCGGTTGTGCTCGCGTCGCTGTCGGCGCTCGCGCTCGGTCTGGCCAGCAGTCCGCTCTCGCCGGTTCCGTCGATGATGACGCTGTCGCTGCCGGTCCCCGCGCCGATGTTCGCCGCGGCCGCGGCCGAGCCCGTTGCGGCGGCGGCCGTCGTCGCGAAGCCCGTGGCCCTGCACCAGGAGGACGAGCGCGACATCGAGGCGCTCGCGGGCGCTGTCGCCCGACGCTACAAGGTGTCCGACGAGGCGATCCATGACGTCGTCCGCGCGTCGTTCGAGGAAGCGCGCCGCAACCGGATCGATCCGCTGCTCGTCGTCGCCGTCATCGCGATCGAGTCGCGGTTCAACCCGTTCGCGCAGAGCAGCATGGGCGCGCAGGGGTTGATGCAGGTGATCCCGCAATACCATCCGGAGAAGTACGACCCCGACGGCGAGTCGATGCTCGACCCCAGGATCAACATCCGCGTCGGCGCGCAGGTGCTGCGCGAGTACATCGCGCGCGGGGGGAACGAGAGCGCCGGACTTCGTCTCTACAGCGGCCGCTCGGACGAGAACGACACCGGCTACGCCTCCAAGATCGCCGCGGAGAAGCAGCGGCTGCAGGCCGCGATGCGGCGGATCAAGCCGCAGGCGTCGCCGATCGCCTGATCGCGACCTGCCCGCGGACCGTCGCGCTCGCGCGCTTCGGGTTGGTGCCGGCCTGGAACAACCTGGGGCTCACGGTTTGAGCGTATCCAGGTAGGCCCTCACGGCGGCCGCCGTCGCTCGCGTGGCGTTGGGGCCGTTCGCGTTCTGGATCAGATTGTCGTCGCCGATGCTGAACAGGTACCGGATGATCGTGATGCCGTCGGTCAGCGCGTCGGGTTTGCCGTTGCCGTCGATGTCGAGCAGCGGCGTCACGTCGGCGAGATAGCTGGTGATCGCGTCCACCGTCGACCGGTTCGCACCCGTCCCGACTACATTGCCGATCAGCAGATCGCCTCGAATCCCGAACAGGTAGCGCAGGATCAGGATGCCGTCGTACAAGGCCTCGTACTTGTTGTTCTGGTCGACGTCGAGGATCTTGACGCCGATCGACGCCGGAGCGAATGTCGCCGAGACGCCGGTCGGCGCGTTGACGGTGACCACGCAGCTTGCCGTCCCCGTGCACGCGCCGGTCCAGCCGGTGAAAATCGAGCCCGCTTGCGGTGTCGCCGTCAGCGTCACCGTGGTCCCGGCAGGATAGTTCTGCGCGCAGAACGTTCCGCAGTTGATCGTATTGCCGGCGTCGCCGACCGAACCGAGACCCGAGCCCGCTTTCGTCACGGTGAGCGCAATACCGGTTCCGAGCGACGGATTGACGGTGACCGTGACGGACGACGCGTTCTTCTGTGCGGCGGTCACGCTGCAATCGCACGTTGCCGTGTTCACGAGGGTCGCCGGCGCGTTGGCGGCGACGTTCACCGCCAGCGTGATCACCGATTGCGCGCCGGCCCCGAACGGCGCGCCCGCGGTTTGCGTGATCGTGCAGGTGACGTCCTGTCCGACCGCCCCGCACGTCCAGCCGCTGCCGGTCGCGCTCGCGAACGTCAGCGGCGCCGGAAGCGTGTCCTTGACCGTGATCACCGTGCCGTCGGGTACCGGCGCCGGCCCGTTGGTGACCTTCAGCAGGTATTGCGCGCCGTTCTGGCCCTTGGTGAACGCACTGCCGACGTGCGACTTGTTGATGGACATGTCGACCGGCGCCGCCAGCGTCCATGCGGCGAACGAGGTGACGCCGGTGATCGTCGCGGTATTGGCCGCGGCATTGACCGTGCCGCCCGGCGTCGTGATCGCACCGTTCTGGTTGTAGAGGACCAGTGCCGATTCCGGCGCGGCGGCCGGCAGGTCGGCGGGATCGCGCCAGTTGAACGTCAGGTCGGCCGTGATGGCGACGGGCGACAGGTACCAGTGCCGCTTCAGCGCCAACGGCGAGGCGTTGAAGTTCGGGTAGATCCCCTCGATCGCCCTGACCGAGAAGTCGGCCGGGAACGTGCCCGCGGTGGCATTGACCGTCACCGGCGAGTAGCCGTTGGTGGTGCCGACCTCGAACGTTTTGCTACCGGCTGCGCCGAACGTCTTTTTCAGCGTCCCGTCGACCCAGCCATTGGTGCGCTGCACGGTCGCCGTCGGCGACGTCAACGTCAGCGCATCGGCGGCGCCGACAACGATCCGTCCGTTGGTCAGCAACAATGCATCCGCAGTCCCGGTGAGATTGAGTCCACCGCCGGCGATCGTGAGGCTGTGCGTCGGGTCGCTGTCGTTGTACGAGAGTTTCGCCAGGGTCCGCGAAAGCGGTATTTCGGGCCCGGTCGTCCGCGCGGTTTTCGTCGCCAGGTAAAACACGTTCAGCCCGCCGGTCCCCAGGTTCAACGTGAAGGGTGCGTCGAACGTGCCGGGGCTGGATGGGGAGAAGGCACCACCCACCTGGACCTGCGACAGGCTCGCATCTCCCGAGCCCAGCGTGATCTTTCCGGTGTTGATGAGGTCGCCGTCGACCAGCCAGAATGTCGATACGGCGATATTGGGCGACGCGGGGTCGATGGTCAGGCTGCCGCCGGGGTTCTCGACGGACGTCAAGCTGACCCTCGGCGCGACAACGCCGGACCCGGTGTACTTCTGTGGCGTCCCCTGGCGAACCCAGCGCAGGATTGCGGTACTCGGGTTCAGTGTCCCGTCGTTGGTGAAGGTCGCGCCGTTGATCAGGAGATTCGGGGTCCCCGCGTTGAGGGTCGTGCCTGGCTTGATCAGCACGTCGTTGACCCGGTTGGGGCTCCCGCCCCCCTGGTCCTGCAACGCGAGTGTGTGTCCCGCCGATTGGTTGTCGATGACGATGTCGGGCATATGCCCGCTGGCCCGGAACACCTTCGCGGCACCGCTCACCTCGCTGCCGAACACGACGGTGCCGTTTACGGTACTGCCGGGGGCGAACCGCGTCGGGCTGCGATAGTCGCCCGGACCCATCCCGCTGCTGTTGGCCGTTTTGAGCTTCGCGGTCCCGCCGGTGTGGCTGACCAACGTAGATGCATTGGTGCCGTAGTCGAGGCTGGCGCTCGTCGGGGAAGAGTTGCCGGCCTCCGCGACGCTGATCAATCCGCCGGTCTGGGTGACGCTGATCGTGTCTGTCGCGGAGGCAACACCCAGCCGCCCGGCGACAGCGAGAGTGCCACCGCTCACCAACAGCTCCGCGCCGGGTGCCAGCACCAGAGACTCATCGGCCGCAGTGCCGACCTTCCACGTCCCGGCGGACAGCCGCAGCAAACCGGCGACCGTGAGCGAGCTCCCCTGCGCGGCGATCGTGCGGTTGTCAGCGTCCATCCACACGCCGCCGGCGGCCGGAATGAAGCCGGGCGACACGGCGAACAAGCTGAACGGTGCGAGGAATGCTTCGGCGATCCTGAAGGTTCCGGAGTTGACAACGAGGAAGCCGGCATCGTAGACACCATCCACGCTCACCACCCCGAATTTGTTGCTGAAGTGGATCGTGGGACGGGTCGCAGCGACCAGCTTGCTGATGATCACGCCTCCGCCGCTTCTGAGGTTGGTAACAGTGCTGATTGCCATCGCGCCGTCGAACGGGCCATTGAAAACGATGTCCGCTTTCGAGACGACGCTCGCCGCGAAGTCGATGGTGCCCTGGTTGATGAGGCTGCGGTAGATCTGCACCCGGTGGCCGATGGCGATACCGGTTGGTTGCGTAGCGAACTTCCCGGTGCTCTCGACGACGACGTCGAGCATCGTCGTCAGCGTCCGTGACGTCGACTGCTCGAACTGCAGGACTGCGCCCGGCTTGATGTTGACGTTGTTCACCGTCGGGGAAGTGTCGATCGTCACCGTGTGGCCCGGCTGGATCGCCACGTCGTCGGTGACCGTCGGGATGCCGCTGACCCAGGTCCCAGGGTCGCTCCAGTTGCCGCTCTGCGCGGAGGCTTGGGTGGTCGCCGGCAGCGTTCCCTGCTGCCCCGTCAACGCCGACGGCGAGAGCGCCCCCTCGGACACCGCATACACGCGCCACTGATAAACGGTGCCCGGTGTCAGTCCGGTCGCTGAATACGCGGTCGCGTTCCGCGCCGCGACGCCGTGGAGGACGAAGTTGATCGTGTCTCTCGAGTGGTAGATCGCGTAGGCCTGCTCGTTCGCCGAGTCGGTCCAGTTCAACGTCATCGCGCTCTGCGAGACCCCGCTGAAGCTGATGCCGGTCGGCACGGTGGGCGTCGGCGGAATGAAGCGCAGGTAGCGCCCCGTCAGACCGGGGATCGCGCCGGGAGCGTAGCTGTTCACCACCGCGGTCGCCGAAGCGGCATCGACCGCAGGCACCGGTGTTCCGCTCTGCGCAACGGCGATCGATGCGACGGCGCCGGCCGTGTTGCCCGACGAGAAGCCGATGTGGACGTTCTTCGATCCGGCATCCGATTGCAGTGCCGCTCCCATCGTCATCGACCCATAGGCCAGGACGATGATGCCGGACGTTTCATATAGCTGCACCTGATAGGTCAGGTCGGCGGAACCCATGTCGGGGAACCGCGACTGCATGTTGCGCCACTCGACGATCAGCGACCGATTGGGCGCGGCACCTTTCAGCTTGTAGTGAACCTTGCCGGTTGCATGCGTCCGCTGGTCCGCAGCGAACGCGCTGATCAACGCCTGGCCGGACTGACCCAGTGCAAGGTACGGCCCTCCGCCCTGGATCGGGTCGCCGCCGAGCTTCAGCAAGCCATTGGAATTGACGCTGAACTGCTGATACAGCGTGCCCTGAAAGAAGAAGTCGAAGCCGATATCGGTGACCGCGCTCCCCTGGTCGTCACCATTGGCCGCGACAACCTCGGTCGTCGCGCCGCTCATGTCGCCCAACAGCGTGGTGCCCGTGTTGAAGACGTACGAACCGGCGGCGTCAGACTCGGCCGAAGCCGGAGCGACGCACGCAACGAAGAGCGCAAGGCACGCCGGCAACCAGCGCAGCGACGAAAGCCAACGGCCGATCAGGCTGCTGTGGCGAGGAAACGATATCGTTGCGCGCATGCCAGCTCCCTGCGATTTGGCTGGATGAACCCGCTGCCGAGCTTGAGCAAGCCGTTCGAGTTGAGGCTGAACTGCTGGTAGGCGGCGCCCTGGAAAAAGAAGTCGAATCCGATATCGGCGAGCGCCGGGCCATTGTCGACGTCCGGCCCGATCAACTGCGTTGCCGACGCGCTCAGGTCGTAGAGCGCCTTGGTCGGCTGTGCGAATCCGTAGCTATCGGCGACCGCGATTGCTTCCCGGGCCTTCGGAACGTTGGCATGCCCGTCGTCGGCCGAGACATTGAGTGCCAGAAGCGCGGCGAGAATCGCGAAGACCCGGTGCAACCATGTCGTTCGACGCATGCCGCTCTCCCAGCAATCCGCCCGGCCCTGAAACCAAAGCCGCGGGGGAACCGGGTCAGCTTAAGCGAGTGCACGCGCCGAAGCAACCGGAAACGCACTCGCTGCAAGCCTTTACAGCGGCCGCCTGGCCTACGACGCGAGATGGGATTGGTCGTGATGCTCTGGAGCGCCGCGGCCGACGGCAACGCTACGTGATGCTTACTTGACGATTTGCAGCTTCGGACGCGGCTTCGCGTCGGGCTTTGCGCCGTTGCCGTCGCCGGCGGGCGTCGCGGGCGGCTTCGGTCCATCGCCGCCCTGTTCCGGCTGACCCGGCTTGAACGCGAGTCCGTACCCGGTCTCCTTGGCGAAGATCCCCGTCACCGCCTGCATCGGCACCGCGACCTCGTGCGACACGCCGCCGAAGCGCGCGTTGAAGAGGATCCAGTGGTTGTCCATCGTCAGCTTGTGGGTGGCCGACGGCGACAGGTTCAGCACGATCTCGCCGTTCTTGACGAACGCCGTCGGGACCTTCGTGTGCTCGTCGACCTTGACCGCGAGGAACGGCGTGTAGCCCGCGTCGCCGCACCACTCGTACAGCGCGCGGATCAGGTAGGGCTTGGCGGCGGACTCGGACATTGACCGAATCGGGGTCAGACCCCAATTACGACTCGCGACGAACCGTAATTGGGGTCTGACCCCGATTTGATTCTGGCTACTTGCGCATTCCGCGCTCGGCGGACGTCAGCGCCTCGATGTACGCGGGACGGCTGAACAAACGCTCGGCGTACTTCATCAGCGGAGCAGCCTGCTTCGGCAGTCCGACGCCGTAGTGGTCGAGCCGCCACAAGAGCGGGGAGATCGCGACGTCGAGCATCGAGAACTCGTCGCCGAACCAGTACTTCTGCTTGACGAACATCGGCGCGATCTGCGTCAGCGAGTCGCTCACGTGCGAACGTGCCTTCTCGCGCTGCTTCTCGGTGCCCTTCTCGAGCGGCTCGATGAAGCTGAAGATGTCCTTCTCGACCTGATGCAGGAAGAGCCGGGCGCGCGCGCGCGCCACCGGATCGGCGGGCATCAGTTGCGGATGCGGGAACCGCTCGTCGATGTACTCGTTGATGATGTTCGACTCGTGCAGCACCAGGTCGCGCTCGACCAGCACCGGCGTCCGGTTGTACGGATTGATCACCGCCAGGTCTTCGGGCTTGTGGTCGACGTCGACATCGATGATCTGGAAGTCCATACCCTTCTCGTGCAGCACGATGCGGCAGCGCTGGCTGAAGGGATCGGTGGTTCCCGAATAGAGCGTCATCATGGGTGTGGTCCCCTTTTCAAAACTCTTCCAGATGCTGGAAGGCAGCGGCGAATGTCCCCGGGCCGGCGGGACACGCGTGGATCGTTCGAGCGAAAGTGGTTGCATGATTCAGAAGACGGAGGGTTGATGCAGAAGTGGAATATGGAGACGGAACTACAGCAGAACAATCGGGCAGGAGCGCTAAACGGCGAAACGCCCGATCCGTCCCCTGTCTTCTGTCCTCTGTCTTCTGATCAATGCACGTCCTTCCAGTACTCGCGCTTCGCCCAGTACGCGAAGACGAAGAGGATGGACAGGAAGATGAGCACCTTGATCCCGAGCTGGATGCGCTCGTTCTTGGCGGGCTCCGCCATGTATTCCATGAAGTTGACGAGGTCGACGACCGCGGTCTCGTACTGCTCCTTCGACATCGTGCCGGCCCGCTCGGGCTCGACGTAGCGCAGCACGTACTTTTCCTCGTGCTTGCCGCCTTTGTCTGCTCCGGCGACCGGATGCACCGCCTCGAGCGTACCGACGACGTGCGTCTGCAAGAGCGCGCCCTTCGCCTGCTCGGGACTGTCGAATTCCTTGACGACCAGCTTGTAGGGACCCGACAGCTCCCACAGCACGTTGGGCATCGCGACGTTCGGGAACGCCAAATTGTTCCAGCCGGTCGCCGACTTGTCGTCGCGGTAGAAGCCGCGCAGATATGCATACAGCCAGTCGACGCCGCGGACGCGCGCCTCGACCGACAGGTCGGGCGGCGCGACGCCGAAGATCGCCTTGGCGTCCTTGCGATCGAGGGTCGACTGCATCGTGTCGCCGATCTTGTCCATCGCGTACGTGCCGTCGCGCTCGAGGGCGCCGCGGAAGATCAGGTTCTCGTTGATCAGCTTCTCGGGCAGGCCGAGATCGTTGACCAGCCGGTTGTAACGCAGGTGCTGCGCGCTGTGACAGCCGAGGCAGTAGTTGACGAACAGCTTCGCGCCGCGCTGGAGCGACGCGACGTCATGGCGGTCGATCGGCGCGGCCTGCCGGTTCATCTGCGGGCCGGAGCTCGCGGACGCAACGGGCGCGAAGAGCGCGGACGCGGCGAGCGCCAGCGCTACGACCGGCGTGGCGATGCCGGGCCGGCGCATGGCGAGCGCCAGTGCACGCGTCGCCTTCGAGAGGATGGGCTTCATTGTTTTCATCAGCGCACCCGCTCCGGTTCTGGCTTGGTCTTGTCTTTTTGCGTGTACCACGGCATCAGCACGAACCACAGGAAGTAGAGGATGGTGAAGATCCGCGCCAGCAGCGTCGCGACCTCGACGTCGCCCAGCTTGCCGAGCGCGTCGGTCGGCTTGGTGCCGAGCCAGCCGAGGACGAGGAACGAGACGACGAACATCGCCAGCATTCCCTTGAACCACCAGCCGCGGTATCGGATCGACTTGACGCGGCCCTTGTCGAGCCACGGCAGGAAGAAGAACGCGAGCACCGCGAGCCCCATCGCCGCGACGCCGGGGAACTGCGAATCGAACACCGGCGGCACCGCGCGCAGGATCGAGTAGTACGGCGTGAAGTACCAGACCGGCGCGATGTGCTCCGGGGTCTTCAGCGAGTCGGCCGGGATGAAGTTGTTCGCCTCGAGGAAGTAGCCGCCCATCTCCGGCATGAAGAACACGACGACCGAGAAGATGAACAGGAACACGATCACGCCGACCAGGTCCTTGATCGAGTAGTACGGGTGGCTGTAGATCGCGTCGAGCGGAAGGCCCGTCCGCGGATCCTTCGCCTGCTTCTTCACTTCGACGCCGTCAGGGTTCGACGAGCCGACCTCGTGCAGCGCCATCAGGTGCGCCATCACCAGGCCGATCAGCACCAGCGGCAGCGCGATCACGTGGAACGCGAAGAAGCGGTTCAGTGTGACGTCGGAGATCGTGTAGTCGCCGCGGATCCACACCGCGAGGTCAGGACCGATCACCGGGATCGCGGAGAACAGGTTGATGATCACCTGCGCGCCCCAGTACGACATCTGGCCCCACGGCAGCAGGTAGCCCATGAACGCCTCGCCCATCAGCACCAGGTAGATCAGCACGCCGAACAGCCAGATCAGCTCGCGCGGCTTGCGGTGCGAGCCGTACATGATCCCGCGGAACATGTGCAGGTACACGACGACGAAGAACGCCGACGCGCCGGTGCTATGGATGTAGCGGATCAGCCATCCCCACGGCACGTCGCGCATGATGTACTCGACCGAGTCGAACGCCTTCGCGGCATCCGGCTTGTAGTTCATCGTGAGGAAGATACCCGACACGATCTGGATCACCAGCACGAACGCGGCGAGCGATCCGAAGTAGTACCAGAAGTTGAAGTTCTTCGGGGCGGCGTACTTGCCCCATTGCTCTTCCCACAGCTTGGTCAGCGGGAAGCGGTCGTCGATCCAGGTGAGGAGCTTGCTCATGTCGTCTCTTCCCTGATCAGGCCGCAGCGCCGGTATCGTCACCGATGACGATCCGCGTGTCGTTGTTGACGTACTTGTATGGCGGGATCTCGAGGTTGATCGGCGCCGGGACACCCTTGAACACGCGGCCGGCGTAGTCGAACTTCGAGCCGTGGCACGGGCAGTAGAAGCCCTCGCTCCCTGGCGTGACCTCAGGACGGAACGTCGGCGAGCATCCCAGGTGCGTACAGATGCCGACCATCACCAGCAGTTCGGGCTTCGTCGAGCGCGACCGGAGCTCGTTCTTCGCGTACTCGGGCTGCTGCTTGTTCTTCGAACCGGGATCGGCGACCTTGTCGTCGGAAGCCTTGATCGAGTCGAGCATCGGCTTGGTCCGGCTGATGATCCAGACAACCTTGCCGCGCCATTCGACGTCGAGCTTCTGGCCGGGCTCGAGCCGGCTGATGTCGACTTCGATCGGCGCGCCGGCCGCTTTCGCGCGCTCCGACGGAGCCATGCTGACCAGGAAGGGGACGGCTGCGGCGACGGCGCCGATTCCGCCGACGGTCGCGGTGGACGTGACGAGGAAGCGCCGACGCTTGGTGTCGATGGGTGGAGGGGTGCTCAAGACGGAATCCCGTGGTTGGCGTTGGAATGAGAGAGCCGTGTGCGACAGCGCGATGCTGCAGCCGAAACGGGTATCCCGGGGGATTCCATCGCTCACGACCCAGACGGCTGGCGTCAAACCCGACGATTATAGCGGGGCCGACGAGGCAAAGGAAGGGCTTTGACTCCAAGCTACTGAATAATCTGGAGAAACAGTCGATTATTGCCTCCGTGCGTGAGGCAACCAACGAGACCGGGCGAATGGATTACTGTCGCTTCAGCCCGACACGATTGTGCTCACCGGAGCCTCCGTGTCGTCGCTATTGGACCGGGCGAAACCGAAATGGCTTCTGTTGCGTTAAGTGATATGGTGTGGGCGGATTCCGCCCCCATCTCGACAGCACGCCCCTCTGTGGTCACTGGATCCTTTTGGAAAGCCGGAACATGCGCCGCCTCTGGTTGATCTTCGCCCAGGCCTGCACCATCTGCCTCGCCCTTCTGTTCGTGGTCACCACGCTCAAGCCCGAGTGGCTGTCGCGCGCGGTGCCGATGGTCAAGGAAGTCGTCATGGTGCAGGAGGATTCGACGCCGGACGTCGTCCCTGCGTCGTTGGCCTCACGGGCGGCCGGCCCGCCGGCCGGAAACCTCGTCAGCCATGCCGACGCGGTGCGAAAGGCGATGCCGTCGGTCGTCAACCTGTATTCGTCGAAGGAATTCCGGTCGCGGCACCCGATGCTGTCCGACCCCCTTCTCCGTCGCTTCTTCGGCCAGCAGATGGATACGCCGCAGAAGACGTTCAGCCTGGGGTCGGGCGTCATCGTGAGTCCGCAGGGCTACATCCTGACCAACAACCACGTCGTCGAGGGCGCCGATACGATTGACCTGGTGCTGACCGACGGCCGGCGCTTCACCGGCAAGATCGTCGGCACCGATCCGGATACCGACCTGGCAGTCCTCAAGATCGACGCCGACCACCTGCCGGCGGTTACGCTCGGCAATGATGAGCAGTTGCAGGTCGGCGACCCGGTGCTGGCGATCGGCAATCCGTTCGGCGTCACCAATACGGTCACCTCGGGCATCGTCAGCGCGCTTGGCCGCAACTCGCTCGGCATCAACGAGTTCGAGAACTTCATCCAGACCGACGCCGCGATCAATCCCGGCAACTCGGGCGGCGCATTGATCAACGCCAGCGGCAACCTGGTCGGCATCAACACGGCGATCTTTTCGCGCACCGGTGGCACGATGGGTATCGGCTTCGCGATCCCGGTGAGCCTCGCCAAGCCGGTGATGGAGCAGATCATCGAGACCGGGCACGTCACGCGCGGGTATATGGGTGTCGTGTTCAGCCAGATCGGCGCGCGGCCGGGACGGCCGCAGCCGCAGTTGGAGAAAGGCGCGCTGATCCGCGAGGTCGTCCCCGGCGGACCGGCGCAGCGCGCGGGGTTGAAGAGTGGTGACGTGGTCGTTGCGGTCAACGGGAAGCCCACGGACGATGCGGCAACGTTGCGCAACCAGATCAGCGCGATGTCGCCCGGGACGCGGGCGCCGCTGAAGGTGACGCGCGGCGGGGACGAAGTGCTGCTGGAGATCGAGGTGGCGAAGCGGCCCAAGCAGTATGCGAGAGGGCCGGAGGAAACGATGCCTTAGCGGTTTGGGTGATCGGACGGCAGGCCGATCGCCGGGCAACCTCATGCGTGCCCAAGTCGTTGTTTGGCAAAGTTGATTTCCCTGAGGCCTCGGGCGCTCTCCCGACGGTCGGCCTCTCGATCGTGTTCGTTAGTGGCTCAAGTCCATTCGGCCTACGCGATGGTTTACACACTTTGGCTTCGCTTCGGCGGGGCCATTGTGCTTTTTGAGCGTTGTACACACCCCTCCGACGGTGTCGAGGCGGTTCGCTGTAGACGGGCCAGCCACTCGGACGTACAGGGGCTTGCCATGGCGCGTATAGAATGGAATCGGCAGATCGCGGGATCGGCAGTATCCCCATTAATCGACTCTATCCGGATACTCGAATGAAACGGACATACCAGCTTGCTGCCACGATTCTTTCGGGCTTGCTCCTGTGCTTTCATCCCGGAGCGAGCGCGCAATCGGTATCCGTCGGCCGGGTCATGGATCAAGCATTGCTCAAGGCCCTCCCGGACAACGGTAGCGGGCTTGGTATCGAATATTTCCAGGGAAAGTTTCAAGTCGAGGAAAAGATCACGGCGGCATGGCAGCTGTCGAACATACTGGAAGGTAGTCCCTTCCACGGAAAGCCAATAAAGTCGGGGGACATCATCTATGCATTCGATGGATATACTTTTTCGTCAGACGACGATATGCGGAAGTATGTCCGGTCGTTCTTGCCCAGCCAGTCATTCCGCATCTTCTACCATAGTGCGGCGGATCGGAAGACTTACGCTGCCACCTATACGATGCCTCGCGTTCTCCCCGCTCCGTCCGCGCCTGCGGCGGCCCTGGTGCGAAATGCCGATGGCAAATTTCTCGCAGCAGCACGCTACGAGTGGGTAGATCCGAACGACCCTGGCAATCTGGGCGTAAAGCTGCGGGGAGTATCGCCATCTGCGAACACGGCCGCCGTGTCTCAGTCGTCCAGTGTCACAACTGCGCCTTCACCTGGAGTGGGTTTGGTGCGACATGCTGATGGTAACGCTCATCCCGCATCAGGCTATGAGTGGGTAAATCCGGACGACCCCGATTCTCTGGCTGTGAAGCTAAAGGAAGGCTTGATTCGAAAGGCTGATGGCAAATTCGGCTTGGCATCAGGTTACGAGTGGGTAGACCCGAATGACCCTGACAACCTGAATGTAAAGCCGCGGCGGCCTTCGCCATCCCCGGCCACGCCGTCGGCGTCCCAGCCGTCCCGTTTCGCACAGCCAACGGCAAGGATCGGTTTTTCACCGTCCACTGTTCCGTACGGAGGACCTCGCTCGGAGCACTACCGTGACACGCAACGATGCTTCGGGACGGCTAACTACCTGCTTGCTCGTTTCAAGGTTCTCAGCCCCAATTCTTCGGAGGCACAGGAATGGGCAATGATGCATGAGGAATTGATCCGACGGATGCAAGCAGTCGGCGCCGCCGACGGGTTGAGCGGATCGCAGATGGCCGACGATCTGAAACGCCAATTGCCATCGCACCCCGACGTGGGCACGAGCGTCGAAGAAATTCTGGGCGGATGGCGCTACTGCACTCTGAGGGGATATCGGTTTCCCTCGACTGCCGGAGCTTTTCCTCCTGCAAAGTAAAAGGGGCTTCTTTTTCCCGAGACCTGGAAAGGCGGTCGACTATCAGCGCTACCGGACAAGCGGGGCGCGGGTCTGGTTACTGACGCACCTCACGGACGTCCGGCAGAAACTTCCGTCCCCATTTCACCGCCAGGAACACCTCGCGCAGGAACATCGACAGGCAGCCGATGATCCCGAGCATCGCGGCGATGAACAGCACGGCCACCGTCCGCGCGAGATCGATCCCGAACAGCGCGCCAACGAACGCGCTGGCGACGACGAGGCAGATCGCCAGCGCCCCGCCCACGGCAAACAGCACCGCGAGGTAGATGAAATGAAGGCGGCGCGAGATCAGCTCGTTCTCCGCCTGCCACTCGTCGACGTGCTCCGTCTGCCCTGCCTTCACCGCGCGCAGCTTCTCGATCAGCACCCGCCGCCGGTCGATCACGCGACCCAGCCGGTTGTTGAGCGCCATGATCAGCGTCGAGATCGCCGTGAGCAGGAACACCGGGGCGACGGCGAGCTGGATCGTCCGCGAGATGTCGCTGATGTGCGATTCCACAGCGCCTACTTCAGCTGCTTCGCCTGCGCTTCGGCGTGGTCGAGCTCGGCGGCGGGCGGCGGGAACTGCGCGCTCGCCCGATCGAACTCGCGATCGAGCTCGGCGTCAGTCAGCGCCGATTTTTTTTCTTCAGGCAATGGCTTGCCGATGATGCCGGACAGGATGATCCCCAGCTCGTAGAGGATGCACAGCGGAATCGCCAGCGCGAGCTGCGAGAACACATCGGGCGGCGTGACGATCGCGGCGACGACGAAGATGGCGACGACGACGTAGCGCCGGATCTCCTTCAGCTGCTGGACGGTGACCATGCCGATCTTGACCAGCATGACCTCGACGACCGGCACCTCGAACGCGATGCCGAACACCACGAACATCGTCAGCACGAAATTGAAGTACTTGTCGATGTCGGTCGCCATCGTGACGCCGACCGGCGTGAAGTCGGCGAAGAACTTGAACGCCATCGGAAACACGAGGAAATACGCGAACGCCATCCCGATGAAGAACAGCAATGTCGACGAGACCAGCAGCGGCACGACCAGCCGCTTCTCATGCTGATAGAGACCGGGGGCGACGAACGCCCACATCTGGTAGAGCACGTACGGCAGCGCGATCATGAACGCGACGAGCATCGCGACCTTGACGGGGACGAAGAACGTCGTCGTCACGTCGGTCGCGATCATCGACGCGCCGGCCGGCAGCACCGCGAGCAGCGGCTTCGCGAGGAAGCTGTAGATGTCCTTCGTCCAGTAGGCGACGATCAGGAATATGCCCAGCACCGCGACGATCGCCCGGACCAGCCGCGTCCGCAGCTCGATCAGGTGCGAGATGAAGGTTTCCTGGCTGGGGTCTTGTTCGCTCATGGCGGTCAACGGAACAGCGACGGCTGCAGCGGCTGCTCGCCGCGGTCGGCGTCACCCGATGCGGCGGCGACATTGGCCGCGGCCCGCGGGTCGCGCAGGCGCGGTCTCCGGACTGCGGGCGGAGCGCCGTGCGAGCCATCGGAGCGTGGCGACGAATCATTGGCCGCGACGGTCGCGGCATCGCCATTGCGCACCGCCGTGAGATTCGCCGAGGCTCGCGGATCGCGCAACGCGCCGGATGTCCTCGCGGGCGATGGCATTGGTGACGCAAAGGGCGCCGGCGGCGGCGGCGGCGCCAAAGGCGTCGAATCCGGCGACCATGTCGGCGTCGGGGTGGCCAGCTCGGCGGATACGGCCGCGTCTTCCACCGGGACCGGCGGCTCCTCGAGTGGCGAGTACGGGAACGACGTCGCGGGTCCCGCGGCCGTTGGCTCGGGTGATCCCGACGCCAGCGCACTCCCGGCCGGACCCGCCGGCGACGGCTCGCTTGCTCCAACGCCTCCGGCCGGACCCGCCGGCGACGGCTCAGGCGCCCAGGTCCTGCCAGCGCCGACGTCGCTCCCCGCCACCGACTGCTCGATCGCCTTCACACTCGAGGACACCTCGCTGCCCACCGCGTCGATGCCGGACTGGAAGCTCTTCTCCGCGTCGTGAACCGCCGACTGCACTTCGGTGCCCACACTCGTCATCTGCTGCTGGACGCTCTGCGCGGCCTCCTTCATCTGCGTCTGCAGCTTCTTCAGCTCGTCGAGCTCGATCTCGCGATTGACCTCGGCCTTCACGTCGTTGACGTAGCGCTGCGCCCGACCCAGCAGCGTGCCGATCGTCCGCGCGACGCGCGGCAGCCGTTCAGGGCCGATCACGATCAGCGCGACAACAGCGATGACGCCAATCTCGGTAATGCCGATGTCGAACACGCTAATGCCTAACGTTGGGATCCGGGATCAAGCGGATGCGAAAGAGTGGAGCGGCCGGCGTTTCGGTACCGGTCGGAGTGCGCGCGATCGCCGTCGATATCCGGCAGCGATCGAAGGGACGAGCGGCCCGCGGCTCAGGCCCTGGTGGACGAACCGGACGAGCCCGGCGAGGACGACGACGGCGACTCTTTCCTCGCCTCGACGTCGATCGTCTGCCCGCTGACCTGTGGCGGCGGCGGCGTCGCCGTCGATGCGGCGGTGGTTTCCTCGCCACCCTTCATCCCGTCCTTGAAGCCCTTGACCGCATTGCCCAGGTCAGAACCCACGTTCCTCAGCTTCTTCGTGCCGAAGATCAGGAGCACGACGACCAGGACGATCAGCCAGTGCCAGATGCTTATGGAACCCATGGTGCTTCTCCTAGATGTTCTACGTTCGTTGGACCGTCGTCTCGCGCGATCGTGCGAAGGCGCGTCGCGGGTCGGTCGCGCGTGTTCAGCCGCGCGGGATCATCGGTCCCAGCGGGTCCGGCCCGCCGATGACGTGAATGTGGATATGGTACACGTCCTGTCGTCCGATCCGGCCGGTGTTGATGATCGTCCGCCAGCCGTCGGTCAGCCCCTGCTCCTTCGCGAGCTCGGGGATCTTCGCCATGATCCGTCCCATCACGCCGGCATGGTCGGGGCGCACGTCGGCCATCGACGCGATGTGCTCCTTCGGCACCACCATGAAGTGGACCGGCGCGAGCGGATTGATGTCGTGGAACGCCATCATCGCGTCGTCCTCGTAGACTTTCTTCGAGGGCAGCTCGCCGCGGACGATCCTGCAGAAGATGCACTTGTCGCTGCTCATGACTTCGTTCTCTGCGCCTTTTCCTGGAGTCCGGAGAGGCCTTCGCGACGCTCGAGCTCGGCGAGCACGTCACCCGGGCCGAGGTCGCGGCTCGCGAGCAGGACCAGACAGTGAAACCACAAGTCGGCGACCTCGCCGACCAGCGCGATTTTATCACCGTCCTTCGCGGCCATTACCGTCTCGGTCGCCTCCTCGCCGATCTTCTTGAGGATCGCGTTGTCTCCCTTTTTCAGGAGCGACGCGACGTACGACGCGTCGGCGGTCGCACGCTTCCGCGCCTCGATCGTCGCCGCCAGGCGCGCGAGGACGTCCGCGCCCGCACCCGCGGAGCCGGCGGCGCCGGCAGGTGAAGTCGACCCGGCAGGCACACTCGACCCGGCAGGTCCAGTCGACCCGGCCGGCCCGGTCAACGAGGCGGACCCGGCCGTCCCGCCAGGCTCAGCCGTCCCGGCCATAGATTTCCTTCGGATCCTTGAGCACCGGCTCGGCCTCGATCCACGCGTCGCCATCGAGCGCCAGGAAGAAGCAGCTATGCCGTCCGGTGTGACAGGCGATCCCGCCCACCTGCTCGACCTCGAGCACGATCGCATCCTGATCGCAATCGAGCCTTATCCCCTTCACGCGCTGCAGATGCCCCGATTCCTCGCCCTTCTTCCACAGCTTCCGGCGCGAGCGCGACCAGTAGACCGCCTCGCGGGTCTCCTTCGTCTGCTTGAGCGCCTCGCGATTCATCCAGGCGAGCGTGAGGACACGGTTGGTGCCGGCTTCCTGCGCGATGACGGGAACCAGCCCGTCGGCGGACCAGTTGACCTTGTTGAGCCAGGCGTCGGCCATGTCGGCGCCTAGATCCGCACTTCGATGCCGGCGGCGCGCATCTTCTGCTTCGCTTCGCCGACGGTGAACTCGCCGTAGTGGAAGATGCTCGCCGCGAGGACGGCATCGGCGCCGCCGCCGATGATCCCGTCGACCAGGTGCTCGAGCGCGCCGACGCCGCCCGACGCGATCACCGGGATGCCGACGGCGTCCGACACCGCGCGCGTGAGACCGATGTCGAAGCCGATCTTCGCCCCGTCCCGGTCCATGCTCGTCAGCAGGATCTCGCCGGCGCCGAGCGCCTCGACCTTCCGCGCCCATTCGACCGCGTCGATGCCGGTGCCCTTGCGTCCGCCGTGCGTGTACACCTCCCAGTGCCCGGGCACGGACGTGTCCAATGAGGCCTTCGCGTCGATCGCGACGACGATCGCCTGCGCACCATAGCGGGCCGATGCCTCGCGGACCAGGTCCGGATTCGAGATCGCCGCGGTGTTGATGCTGACCTTGTCGGCGCCGGCGTTGAGCAGCGCGCGCACGTCGTCGACGGCGCGCACGCCGCCGCCGACCGTCAGCGGAATGAACACCTGCGCGGCGACCTCGCTGATCATCCTGTAGAGCAGTCCGCGCGTCTCGATGCTCGCGGTGATGTCGAGGAACGCGAGCTCGTCGGCGCCCTGCTCGCCGTAGCGGCGCGCGACCTCGACCGGATCGCCCGCATCGCGCAGGTTGACGAAGTTGACGCCCTTGACGACGCGGCCCTCCGCGATGTCGAGGCAGGGAATGATCCGTTTGGCGAGCGCCATATCGATGATGTCAGCGCGCCGTGAACCTACTGGCAGGCCGCGACGGCTTCCTTGAAATCCAGCGTGCCTTCGTACAGCGACCGGCCGGCGATCGCGCCGATGATGCCCTCGGATTCGACCGCCTTCAGCGCCTTGACATCGTCGACGGTCGCGATGCCGCCGCTCGCGATCACCGGCACGGTGAGCACGCGCGCCAGGCTGACGGTCGCCGGGATGTTCACGCCGGTCATCATCCCGTCGCGGCCGATGTCGGTGTACACGACCGCCTCGACGCCGTAGCTCTCGAACTTCTTCGCGATGTCGATCACGTCGTGCTTGGTGAGCTTCGACCAGCCGTCGGTGGCGACCTTGCCGTCCCTCGCGTCGAGCCCGACGATCACCTGGCCTGGAAACGCATTGCACGCGTCGTGGAGGAAGCCCGGGTTCTTGACCGCGGCCGTGCCGATGATCACCCACGAGATGCCGTCGTCGAGATAGCGCTCGATGGTGTCGAGGTCGCGGATGCCGCCGCCCAGTTGCACGCGCACGTCGGGCCCGACCGCCTCGATGATCGCCTTGACGGCCGCCTCGTTGACCGGCTTCCCGGCAAAGGCGCCGTTGAGATCCACGATGTGCAGCCGCTTGGCCCCCTGGTCGCGCCAGTGCCGGGCCATGGCGGCGGGATCTTCGGAGAACACGGTCGCCGCGTCCATGTCGCCCTGCTTCAGGCGAACGCAATGACCGTCTTTCAGATCGATGGCGGGGATGACCAGCATGGGAGATCCACTACGGTTGTCGAAGGGGATTGCGCTTGATGAAAAAAGCTTCGATGGGATCGAGGCGACGGGAGACGCGAGGCGCCGGAGGCACGGGAGGCAAGGGGAGCCGTTGCGATGCGCTCAGACAGTCCAGGACACGAAGTTGGCGATGAGCCGAAGTCCTGCAGATGCGCTTTTTTCCGGATGGAACTGAATGGCGAAGAGTGTATCGCGGCCGATTGCGCAAGTAAACGGGAGTCGGGCATTGGGGTAATCGACGGTGCCGGTGGCGATGCTCGCGTCATCCGGAACCGGGAAATAGCTGTGCGCGAAATAGAAGCGCGCGCCGTCGTCGATGCCTCGCCATAGTGCATGCGGCCGCTGCCGGACCGGGCTCCAGCCCATGTGCGGAATCTTTTGCCGCGTCCCGTCGTCGCCGGTCATCTGCTTCGGATCGAAGCGCCGGACGCTGCCGGGGTACAGGCCGAGACACGGCGTCGGCCCCTCCTCGCTCTCGTCGAAGAGCATCTGCAGCCCGAGGCAGATGCCGAGGAACGGCTTGGTCCCGGCGGCATCGATCACCGCTTCCCGGAGGCCGCTCGCGTTCAGCGCGCGCATCGTGTCGGGCATCGCCGACTGGCCGGGAACGACGACGCGGCGCGCGTCGCGGATCTCGCGCACCTGGTCGGTGATCGCGATCGACGCCTCGGGCGCCACGTGCCGGAACGCGTTCAGCACCGAGCGCAGGTTGCCCATCCCGTAATCGACGATGGCGACGTCAAGCATTGATCGGTTAATCGTGAGTGATGCGTAAGTGAACGGTCGAACCGCTGAAATGGCTGACGCCGGCTGTCGTTTCAGCGAGCTCCGCGGTCGGTCGGGCCTGTTCGCGACCTAGAGCGAGCCTTTGGTCGACGGCGTGACGCCCAACTGGCGCGGATCCGGCTCGACCGCCATCCGCAACGCCCGGGCGAACGCCTTGAACACCGTCTCGCACTGGTGATGCGCGTTGTCGCCGCGCAGGTTGTCGACGTGCAGCGTGACCAGCGCATGGTTGACGAACCCCTGGAAGAACTCGTGCGCCAGGTCGACGTCGAACTGGCCGATCATCGCGCGGGTGAACGGCACGTGGAACTCGAGGCCCGGACGGCCGGAGATGTCGATGACGACGCGCGACAGCGCCTCGTCGAGCGGCACATACGCGTGCCCGTAGCGGCGGATCCCCTTCTTGTCGCCGAGCGCCTTGTTGACCGCCTGGCCCAGGGTTATGCCTACGTCCTCGACCGTGTGGTGGGCGTCGATGTGCAGGTCGCCCTTCGCGACGATGTCGAGATCGACCAGCCCGTGACGGACGATCTGGTCGAGCATGTGATCGAGAAACGGGACGCCGGAGTCGAGGCGGCCGGCGCCGGCGCCGTCGAGATTCACCTCGACGCGGATCTGCGTTTCCTTCGTGTTGCGCTCGACGAGCGCGCGACGGCCCGCCTGGGCGCCGGCGCCTGTGATCGCGTTGGATGAGGTGTCGTTCATGGAACCGTGGATTATCCCACGAGCGCCATGAGCGCATCCGCGAGCGCACGGTTCTCCGCGGGCGTTCCGATCGAGATCCGCAGGCAGTTGTCGAGCAGCGGATGCCAGCCGTGCAGGTTCTTGATCAGGATCCCGGCCGCCTTGAGCTTCGCGAACGTCGCATTGGCGTCCGGCACGCGGACGAGCACGAAGTTGGCGGCGCTCGGATAGACGCGCATCGGCATCCGCGACAGCAGGGCCGCCAGCTTCTCGCGCTCGTCGCGCAACTCGGCGGCCTGCGCGGCGAGCACGTCGGCGTGCTCGAGCACGGTCAGCGCCGCGGCCTGGGTCAGCGAGTTGAGGTTGTACGGCGGGCGTGCCTTGTCGAGCTCCGCGATCCATGCCGGGTCGCCGAACGCATAGCCCAGCCGGATCCCGGCGAGCCCGAGCTTCGAGAGCGTCCGCATCACGATCGCGTTCGGATGGTCGGCCAGGCGGTCGGCGAAGCTCACCTGCGCGAACGGGTGATAGGCCTCGTCGATGACGACCAGTCCCGGCGCCGCGGCGACGATCCGCTCGATGTCGGCGATCTCGAACAGGTTGCCGGTCGGGTTGTTCGGGTACGCGAGAAACATCAGCGCGGGCTGCTCGCGCTGGATCGCCGCGAGCACGGCGTCGACGTCCAGCGTGAAGTCCGGGCGCAGCGGCACGCCGACATAGCGCATCTGCGCGAGCATCGCGTTCGCCCGGTACATGACGAACGACGGCTCTACCGCGAGCAGCGTCGCGCCGGGCTTCGCGAGCGATACGGCGACGATCTGGATCAGCTCGTCCGACCCGTTGCCGAGGATCAGCGACCAGCGCTCGTCGATCGCGAGCGTCCGGCGGAGCGCGTCCTTGACGACGCTGCCGCTCGCGTCGGGATAGCGGTTGATCGCGACGTCGGCGAGCGCCGCGCCGAGCTTCGCGCGGAGCGTTTCGGGCAGCCGGTAAGGGTTCTCCATCGCGTCGAGCTTGATCATCCCCGACGCCGGGGCGACAGGGTACGCGGTCGTCGCGCGGATCTCGGGACGCACGCGGTCGGCGGCGTATTCGGCAGCGGTCTTCATTCGGCAGCGTCCGTCATGGCTTCACTCGCATCTCGGCCGCACGCGCATGCGCGGTCAGGCCCTCGCCGTGCGCGAGCGTGCTGGCGATCGGTCCCAGCGTCCGTGCCGAGGCCTCGGTAATGTGGATCACACTGCTGCGCTTCTGGAAATCGTAGACGCCGAGCGGCGAGCTGAAGCGCGCGCTCCGAGCGGTCGGCAGCACGTGGTTGGGACCGGCGCAGTAATCGCCGAGCGATTCCGACGCGTGATGTCCGAGGAAGATCGCGCCGGCGTGCTGAATCAGCGGCAGCAGCCGCTCCGGGTCGGCGACCGCGAGCTCGATATGCTCCGGCGCGATGCTGTTGGCGATCGCGCACGCTTCGACCAGGCTCGCGACCTGGATCAGCGCACCGCGACGCTGAAGCGACGCGGCGATCACCGGGGCGCGCGACATCGAAGGGAGCAGCCGCATCATCGACGCCTGGACGGCCTCGATCAGCGATGCCGACGGCGAGAGCAGGAGCGCCTGCGCGGCCTCGTCGTGCTCGGCCTGCGAGAACAGGTCCATCGCCACCCAGTCCGGATTCGCGCTGTCGTCGGCGATCACCAGGATCTCCGAGGGTCCGGCGATCATGTCGATGCCGACGATGCCGAACACGCGCCGCTTCGCCGCCGCGACGTAGGCGTTGCCCGGTCCGACGATCTTGTCGACCTGCGGGATCGACTGCGTGCCGTACGCGAGCGCGCCGATCGCCTGCGCGCCGCCGATCGTGTACACGCGGTCGACCTCCGCGACATGTGCCGCCGCGAGCACCAGCGGGTTGCGCTCGCCGGAGGGCGTCGGCACCACCATGATCAGCTCGCCGACGCCGGCGACCTTCGCCGGCAGCGCGTTCATCAGCACCGACGACGGGTATGCGGCCTTGCCGCCCGGGACGTAGAGCCCGACGCGGTCGAGCGGCGTCACCTGCTGGCCGAGTCGCGTTCCGTCCTTGTCCACGTACATCCACGAAGCCAGCTTCTGCCGTTCGTGAAACGTGCGGATCCGGTCGGCGGCGGCCTGCAGCGCGGTCCGTTGCGCGGCGGGAATCGAGGCGTGTGCCGCGGCAAGCTCCGAGGCGGAAATGGTCAGGTCGCCGAGATCGCCCGCGTTCTGCCGGTCGAAGCGGTTGGTGTACTCGATCACCGCCGCGTCGCCGCGCATGTGGACGTCGCTCAGGATCGCGGCGACGGTGCGCTCCACCGATTCGTCGAGCGAGGCTTCGAAGCGCGTGAGCGCCGCCAGCCGCTCGCTGAAATCGGCGGCACGGCTGTCGAGCCGCCGGACTTCCATCGTCGACTTCATCGGACGGATTCCGTGGCGCCGGTGCTGCGGCCCGCGCCCGATCGCCGCTCGACCGCCGATGCAAGGATGCCGATCAGGTCCTTCAGCGCCGTGTGCTTGAGCTTGAGCGCCGCCTGGTTGACGATCAGCCGCGCGCTGATCGACGCGATCTCCTCGACCGCCACCAGGTTGTTGGCGCGGAGCGTGTTGCCGCTCGAGACGACGTCGACGATCGCGTCGGCGAGGCCCACCAGCGGCGCCAGCTCCATCGACCCGTAGAGCTTGATCAGGTCGGCGTGGACGCGCTTGGCGGCGAAATGCTCGCGCGCGGTCTTCACGTACTTGGTCGCGACGCGCAGCCGCGCGCCCGACTGCACCGCCGCCGCGTAGTCGAAGCCGTCGCGGACGGCGACCATCATCCGGCAGCACGCGATCCTGAGGTCGAGCGGCTGATAGAGGCCTTCTCCGCCGTGCTCGACCAGCACGTCCTTGCCGGCGACGCCCAGGTCGGCCGCGCCGTACTGAACGTACGTCGGCACGTCGCTCGCGCGGACGATGATGATCCGCGAGTCGGGGCGCCCGGTCGGGATGATCAGCTTGCGCGACTTCTCCGGATCCTCCGCGGGGACGATCCCGGCCTCGGCGAGCAGCGGCAGCGTCTCGTCGAAGATCCGGCCCATCGAAAGCGCGATCGTCAGCATTTCGCGATTATCGCCTTGCTCAAGGAGCCCGTGAAATCTCCGCGCCGAGCGCCGAGAGCTTCGACTCGATCCGCTCGTAGCCGCGGTCGAGGTGGTAGATGCGATCGATCGTCGTCTCGCCGCTGGCGACGAGGCCGGCGATCACCAGGCAGGCGGACGCGCGCAGGTCGGTCGCCATCACGCCGGCGCCGGTCAGCTTGTGGACGCCGCGGACGATCGCGATGTTGCCCTCGACGGTGATGTCGGCACCGAGCCGCCGCAGCTCCTGCACGTGCATCATCCGGTTCTCGAAGATCGTCTCGGTGATCACCGACGTGCCCTGCGCGACCGCGTTGAGCGCGAGGAGCTGCGCCTGCATGTCGGTCGGGAAGCCCGGATAGGGCGCTGTCTTCAGATTGGTCGAGCGCAGCGGTCCGTTGCGGCGGATGCGCAGCCGGTCGCGCTCGGCGTCGATCGTCGCGCCGGCCTCGACCAGCTTGTCGATCACCGACGAGAGCGTCGACGGGTCGGCTCCGGTAAGCGTCACGTCGCCGCCGGTCGCCGCGGCGGCCGCGAGGAACGTGCCGGTCTCGATCCGGTCCGGCATGATCCGGTGCTCGGCGCCGTGCAGGCGCTCCACACCCTCGATCCGGATCTCCGGCGTGCCGGCGCCGGTGATCCTCGCGCCCATCGCGTTCAGGCACACCGCGAGGTCGACGACCTCCGGCTCGCGCGCGGCGTTCTCGAGCAGCGTGACGCCATCGGCGAGCGCCGCGGCCATCATCAGGTTCTCGGTGCCGGTGACCGTCACCATGTCGAACTCGATCGTCGTCCCGCGCAGGCGTGAGGCCCTGGCGTGGATGTAGCCGTGGTGGATGTCGATCTCGGCCCCCATCGCCTGCAGCGCCTTGATGTGCTGGTCGACCGGACGCACGCCGATCGCGCAACCACCCGGCAGCGAGACGACGGCTTCACCGGCACGCGCCAGCAGCGGCCCCAGTACGAGGATCGAGGCGCGCATCGTCCGCACCATCTCGTACGGCGCGGTGTGACTGGTGATGGCTCCCGCCTGCAGCGTCATCGTGTGCGCGTCGCGATCGGACGTGATGGAAACGCCCATCTGCTCGAGCAGCGCGCGCATCGTCGCGATGTCGCGCAGGTCGGGCACGTTGGACAGGACCAGCGGCTCGTCCGACAGGATGGCCGCACAGAGGATCGGGAGTGCCGCGTTCTTCGCGCCCGAGACCGCCACTTCGCCGCGGAGCGTCGCCCCGCCGGAGATCACCAGCTTCGCCATCGCTTCAGCGCTTCTGCGCGGCCCAGGCTTCGGGCGTGAAGGTCTGCAGTGACAGTGCGTGGATTTCCTCGCGCATCCGGTCGCCCAGCACCTGGTACACGAGCTGGTGCTGCCTGACCTTGGACAGCCCCTCGAACTTGTCGCTGACGATGATCGCGTTGAAGTGATGCCCGTCGCCTTCGACGACGAGATGCGTGCACGGGATGCCGGAGGCGAGGTGCGTCTGGATCGATTCGGGGGTAACCATATCAGAGGACAGAGGACAGAAGACGGAGGACAGAGGTCATGGGGCGGAACGGAAGTCAGAGGTTGGAAGTTGGAGGGCGGGAGATGGACGGAACGACACAACAGCACGCGCGCTTCGTTCTGTCCCCTGTCTTCTGTCCTCCGTCGTCTGCTACTGGCGCAGCTTGTAGCCGCGCTTCAGCATCACCAGCGAGAGGATCGACAGCGCGGCGGCGAATGTCCCGACGACGGCAAGGCTCACCAGCGGCGGGACGTCGGACAGGCCGAAGAATCCGTAGCGGAACCCGTCGATCATATAGAAGAACGGATTGAAGTGCGAAATCGCCTGCCAGAACGGCGGCAGCGAGTGAATCGAATAGAACACCCCGGACAGGAACGTCAGCGGCAGGATGATGAAGTTCTGGAACGCCGCGAGCTGGTCGAACTTGTCGGCCCAGATGCCGGCGATCAGTCCGAGCGTGCCGAGGATCGCCGAGCCGAGCGCCGCGAAGACGAGCGTCCACAGCGGATGCGGGAAATTCGCGAGGAACCCGGCCGGCGCGAACCACAGCGTGACCAGAAAGACGCCGGTCCCGACGACCAGCCCGCGGATCATTGCGGCGGCGACGTACGCGCCGTAGATCTCGACCGGCGACAGCGGCGGCAGCAGGATGAAGATCAGGTTGCCGGTCACCTTCGACTGGATCATCGACGACGAGCTGTTGGCGAACGCGTTCTGCAGCACCGACATCATCACGAGGCCGGGAATCAGGAACGCGGTGTACTCGACGCGTCCGTCGTAGACCTTCACGCTGCCGGACAGGGCGTGCGAGAAGATCAGCAGGTAGAGGAGCGCCGTGATCACCGGCGCGAGGATCGTCTGGAACGCGACCTTCCAGAACCGGAGCAGCTCCTTGTAGACCAGCGTCAGCCAGCCCGATTCGGCGGCCTCGATCGGAACGAGCGAGCTCACTGGACTACCCTCCGCGCTGCGCGCTCTCCGGCTATGAGCGCTTCGGGGCGGCCGCTCATCTGGCTAATGAGGCTCACTGGACTACCCTGCTAATGAATGCCGCCGTTAACTTGACGGCGCACGTCGTCTTTGTCGATTGTTGCAACCGACTTCCGTGCCCTCGCGGTGATTGCCTAGCGCGCTGGCCGCTCGACGGCCCGCATGAGACCCGCAGCCCGCGAGGTGCCGGAAGACCCAGACGGGCAACAGGATGTAGCGCCAAGGTTAGCCGCCAGGAGCGCCGATCAGTGAGCGACCCGCGTGGGTTTCCGGCACGGACAGTCTTACCGCAACTTCCGGGAGCTTGTCTATGAGTACCTTCTTTGCCGGACTGGATTGGGCCAGTCAAGCGCATGCCGTCTGCGTCGTCGATGAGCACGGCACCATTCGAGAAACAATGGAAATCGCGCACGATGCTGACGGCTTGGCACACCTGCAGCGTCGCCTTCAACACTTCGGCCCGCCGCCGGTGGCCATCGAGCGTCCGTCGGGATTGCTCGTCGACAACTTGCTTGACGCCGGCATCACCGTGATTCCAATCCATCCCAATGTCGTCAAAGCCACTCGACCGCGCTACCGCAGTCACGCTGCCAAGTCCGATGCCAGTGACGCCTATCTGCTGGCCGATTTGCTGCGCACCGATGGCCATCGCTTTCAGCCCCTGCAACCGTTGAGTGACGAGATTCGCGCCTTGCGTGCCTTGGTCCGTGGCCGCGATGACTTGGTCGCTGCGCGAATTCAGCTCGCCAATCAACTGCGTAGCCTGCTCGAGTCGTTCTGGCCCGGCGCCGCCAGCATCTTTGCTGACATCGACTCCTCGATCGCCTTGGCCTTTATCCAGCGCTATCCAACTCCAGAGAGTGCTTCCCGTCTCGGGCCCAAACGCCTGGCTTCGTTCTGTGGTCAACACGCTTACAGTGGACGTCGTTCCACGGCCGAGCTGCTTGAACGTCTGCAAAGCGCACCCACGTCCGTCGCTGGCGATCTCGAAGCCGATGCCAAAGGCGAGCTGGCTCGCTCGCTCGCTTGCTCCCTCGAACGGATCGTCCAACAAATCCGACTCTTGTCCAGCCGCATCGAGCATCAAGTTGCCGCCCTCGACGACGGTCAATTGCTGATGAGCTTCCCGCGTGCCGGACGCATCTGCGCGGCGCAGATCCTCGCCGAACTCGGAAACGTTCGCGAACGCTTCATCAGCGATGATCACTTCGCTGCTGAGGCCGGCGTCGCTCCGGTCACTTACGCCTCCGGCAAAAGCAAGGCGGTCACTTTCCGCTGGGCCTGTAACCACCGACTGCGCACCGCCATCACTTGCCTCGCCGACAACTCCCGACATGCCTCGGCGTGGGCGGCGGACATCTACGCCCGAGCTCGCGCCCGAGGTTGCAGTCATCCCCACGCTATCCGCGTCCTCGCTCGTGCATGGATCCGGGTGATCTGGCGCGCCTGGCAAAACCACACCGCTTACGACCCAACCCGGCACGGCGGTGCTCAACCCTTCCTTCCACCAGCAGGGGCTTGACACAGGATGTCTCATGCGGCGTGTCCCATGATCCGCAGGAACACGTCCTCGAGATCGGCTTCCTGCAGTGCCAGGTCGGTGAAGCGGATGCCCTCGGTCCGGTAGGCGGCGAGCAGCTCCTCGAGCTGGTGGTAGCCGGCGAGACCGAAGAACAGCACGTCGCCTTCGCGCCGCTGCACACGATCGGCAAACGCCGCCGGCGCGGCGGGTGCGGTGACGCGCACGGTGACTCCCTGGTAGCCGTGCAGCAGCGCCTGCTTGGTCTCGAGCGCCACGACGCGGCCCAGCTTCAGCATCGCGATCCGGCCGCACAGCTCCTCGGCCTCCTCGAGGTAATGGGTGGTGAGGATGATCGTGTGGCCGTTCTGGTTCAGCTTGCGGACGAATGCCCACAGCGTCTGGCGGAGGCCCACGTCGACGCCCGCCGTCGGCTCGTCGAGGACGATCACCGGCGGCTTGTGGACCAGTGCCTGGCCGACCAGCACGCGCCGCTTCATCCCGCCGGACAGCGAGCGCATGTTCGCGTCGGCCTTCGAGGTGAGATCGAGCGCGGCGAGGATCTCGTCGATCCAGTCGTCGTTGCGGCGCAGGCCGAAATAGCCGGACTGGAAGCGGAGCGTCTCCCGGACGTTGAAAAACGGGTCGAACACGAGCTCCTGCGGAACCACGCCCAGGCTGCGCCGCGCGCGCCGGTAATCGGTGACGACATCGTGGCCCATGATCGCGGCGCTGCCCGAATCGGCGCGCACGAGGCCCGCGAGAATGCTGATCAGCGTCGTCTTGCCGGCGCCGTTGGGTCCCAGCAGGCCGAAGAACTCGCCTTCGGCCACTTCGAGGCTGACGCCGTTCAACGCTTGAACGGAGCCGAACGCCTTCCTGAGGTCTCGTACCGCGACGGCAACGGCCATGTTCTGTTGTTTTCCGAAGAGCTACTGCTGCGAAACGAGCTGTTCGACTCCGTAGAGGCGGGCGAGCGCGAGCACGTTCGCCGGGATGTTGCGACAGAAGACCTTGCGGCCCTTGCGCTCGGAATCGCGCTGCCACTTGAACATCAGCGCGAGCGCGGCCGAATCGGCTTCGGTGACCCCGGCGAAGTCCACCACCGCGTCGCCCTCCTGCGGCCAGTGCGGCCGCATCGCGTCGACGACCATCGACGCTGTCGCGATCGTCACCGGTCCGGACAGCAGGAAGCCGTCCCTCACCGGCTCGACGACCGGCGCAGGACCCTGGCCGCCGGCCGCCCCGTGTGCGGAGGCGGGTGCGGAGGCGGACATCGTCATCCGCGGTTCTTCGTCTGCAACTGCTTGATCAGACCGTCGACTCCGGAATCACGGACCGCGTTGTTGAATTCCTCGCGATAGTTGGTGACGAGGCTGACCCCGCCCACGACCACGTCGTACGCCTTCCACGTGGCGCCGGTCTTTTCCATGTTGTAGTCGATCCCGATCGGCTGTCCGCCGGGCGCGGTCACTGTCGTCCGCACGATGACGTCGGTGTCGGCCGGCTGCATCTTCAGCGGCTTGAAGTCCATCACGTGATTCTGATAGTTGGACAGCGCTCCGGAATAGGTGCGGATCAGGAGCTGCTTGAATTCCTCGGCCAGCACCTTCTGCTGCTCGGGCGACGCGGCGCGCCAGCTGCGGCCCATCGCCAGCGAGGTCATCCGCAGGAAGTCGAAGTTGCCGGCGATCTTGGTGTCGATCAGGTCGTACAGCTTCTTCTTGTTGCCCGACTGCAGGTCCTTGTCGGCCTTCAGCGTCGCCAGCACGTCGCTCGACACCCGCTTGATCAGCGCGTCGGGAGACTCCTGCGCGAGCGCCCCGAAACTCACGAAGCCCGCCACACAGAACAACCACGTCATCAATCTCTTCATGTATTCCTCTTGCATCTGAACCAATCGTTAACAAGCCCCTCGACTACTCGTCATCCTTGTCTTTGGGGGGTTTGCCGTCATACACCAGATTCCGTCGACGCTGCGAATACGCGCTGCGGATGAACGTGTACTTGTCGAGCGCCGCTCCGGACACCAGATCCTCGGTTCCGAGCAGGCTCGCCCGTGTATCGATCGCGCGCAGGCCCCAAAGTTCATATTTGGCCGAGTCGGGCGTCACCTGGCTGACCGGATCGGCGTAGCTCTGGATGACGAGGCCGACCGTATCGCGCACGTTCGACGGCCCGAGGATCGGCAGCACCAGGTAGGGGCCCGGGCCGATGCCCCAGTATCCGAACGTCTGGCCGAAATCCTCGCTGGTCTTCTCGACGCCGGCATAGCCCGCCACGTCGAAGATGCCGCCGAGTCCGAATGTGGAGTTGACGAGCACCCGCCCGAGGTCGTTGCCCAGCGCGTCGCGCTTGCCCTGCAGCAGGTTGTTGACCGCCGAGAACATGTCGCTGATGTTGCCGTACACGTTCGACACGCCGGTTCGCACCAGCGCCGGGATGACGTTCACGTATACCGTCGCAACCGGCCGCAGCACGTAGGTATCGACCGTGTCGTTGAACTGGAAGATCACCCGATTCACGGGCTCGAGCGGATCGTAGACCTGCGCGCGCGCCGGTACGGAGGCGGCGAAGAGCGATGCCGCCATGGCCAGCCAGACGAGCAGCCGCGTTTTCATCATTTGGTCGTGCCTCCTGCGTTGGCCCCGGCCGCGGGAGCGGACGGAGCTGCCGGGTTGGCAGCCGGAGCGGGTGCCGGCCCATTGCCGGACGATCCTCCCATCTCGGCCGCCTTGCCGAACATGAACTGGCTGAGCATCTTCTCGAGGACGACCGCCGACTGCGTCTTCGCAACGCGGTCGCCTTCCTTCAGCATCACGGTGTCGCCCCCTGCCTCGAGCCCGATGTATTGCTCGCCCAGCAGGCCCGAGGTGAGAATCGAGGCGATCGTATCCTTGGTGAACAGGTACGACGGTTCGATCCTTAACGTAGCGATCGCTTCGTAGGTCTTCGTGTCGAGCCGGATCCGCTCGACGCGGCCGACGACGACGCCGGAGCTCTTGACCGGCGCGCGGACCTTGAGCCCGCCGATGTTGTCGAAGCGCGCCTCGAGGTGATAGCCCTCGTCGGTCTTGAACGACGCGAGGTTGCCGACCTTCAGCGACAGGAAGACGATCGCCCCCAGCCCCAGCGCGACGAAGATCCCGACCCAGAGGTCGATGGTCGTGCGATTCATAAACCGATTCCCCGGAACATTAAGACGGTAAGGATGAAATCGAGCGCGAGCACCGCGAGCGCCGATTCGACGACGGTCCGCGTCGTCGCCGACGCGACGCCCTCGGCGGTCGGCGGGGCATCGTAGCCTTCGTACACGGCGATCGCGGTGATCGCGATGCCGAACACGACGCTCTTGATGATGCCGTTGACGATTCCCAGCCGGAAGTCGATCTGCGCCTGCATCTGCGACCAGAACGTCCCGTTGTCGACGCCGAGCAGCTTCACCGCGACCAGCCAGCCGCCGAACACGCCCATCACGCTGAAGATCGCCGCCAGCAGCGGCATCGACATCACGCCGGCCCAGAAGCGCGGCGCCACCACGCGCGCCAGCGGGTTGACCGCCATCATCTCCATCGCCGAGAGCTGCTCGGTGGTCTTCATCAGGCCGATCTCGGCGGTCATCGCCGATCCCGCGCGGCTGGCGAACAGCAGGCCGGCGACGACCGGGCCCAGCTCCTTGACCAGCGACGTCGCGACCAGCACGCCGACCGCCTCGGCCGCGCCGAAGTTCTGCAGCGTCTCGAAGCCCTGGAGCGCCAGCACCATGCCGACGAACATTCCCGACACGCTGATGATGACCAGCGACAGAACGCCCGCGAAGTAGAGCTCGCGCATCGTCAGCGAGAAGCGGCGGAAAGCCATCGTCGAGGACAGGAGGACGGTGGCGATGAAGCGGCTCGCATAGCCGAGCCGCCAGACGCTGTCGACGACGCCGCCGCCCAGCCGGGTAATCGTGCGCCGCAGCGCTTGCACGAGGTCAGGCATGTTCGGCCATCAGCTCGTCGCGGTACGCGGGCGCCGGATAGTGGAACGCGACCGGGCCGTCGGTCTCGCCGTCGATGAACTGCCGCACGTACGGCACGTGCGACGCGCGAACCTCGGCGGGCGTTCCCTGCGCGATGATCCGGCCCTCGGCGACGAAGTACACGTAATCGACGATCTTCAGCGACTCGACGATATCGTGCGTGACGATCACCGACGACGCGCCGAGCTCGTCGTTCAGCATCCGGATCAGGTCGCCGATGATCGTCAGCGAGATCGGGTCGAGCCCGGCGAACGGCTCGTCGTACAGGATCAGCATCGGGTCGAGCGCGACCGCGCGCGCCAGCGCGACGCGCCGCGCCATTCCGCCCGAGAGCTCGGCCGGACGCAGGTCGGCCGCCCCGCGCAATCCCACCGCGTGCAGCTTCATGATCACCAGGTCGTGGATGATGTCGTCGGGCAGCGTCGTGTGCTCGCGCAGCGGAAACGCGACGTTGTCATAGACGGTCATGTCGGTGAACAGCGCACCGAACTGGAACAGCATGCCGACCTGCCGCCGCATCTTGAAGAGCGCCTCGCTGTCCATGTCGGGAACCGACTGTCCGTCGACGAGAACCCGGCCGGTGGTAGGACGCAGCTGTCCGCCGATCAGGCGCAGGATGGTCGTCTTGCCGTTGCCCGACCCGCCCATGATCGCGACGACCTTGCCGCGTGGAACCGTCAGGTCGATGTCCCTGAGCACCAGCCGCTTCTTTCCGTAGCCGAAGCTGACGTCCTCCATCGTCACCAGGTTCGTGCAATCGGCGGACGGCGTTGTCAAGAGCTTCCCTTCGTATCGTGGTTATGGTTGCAGCCTGGGGCCAGGGCCACTCGCGAAACGCCGCCGGTTCGACAGGAGAGGGCCCGGGAACGACATCGGCGGCTGGGGCGTGCCCCCGGTAACAACGGATGGTGCGGCCATACCGTGCACGCCGTCTTGCGTGGATCTGACATTATAACGACAAGCGCTGGACGAGCCCTGACGCCGGTATCGGACCGGATCGACCATCGCTATCGACCGGCGAGCAGAAGCGCCTCCGCATCGGCAATCCCGGCCGGTGTGCCGAGCAGGATCAGGATGTCGCCGGCCTGCAGCTCGCCCCCTGCCTCCGCGGCGCTCACCCGGGCGCCGCCGCGGCGGATCGCCGAGATCTTGGCCTCGGGCGGCAGCCGGATCTCGTCGGCACGCCTGCCGATCGCCGAGGCGCCCTCGACCAGCACCACCGAATGCAGCCGGGGCATGTCGTCGCCCTCGAGCCCGGCCGCATGGTCGGTCGCGCCATGGAAGAAGCCACGGAACAGCGAATAGCGCTCCTCGCGGACGGCCCTGATGCGACGGAGCACCTGCTTGAGCGGGGTGCCGAGCAGCAAGAGCGCGTGCGACGCCAGCATCAGGCTCCCCTCCATGATCTCGGGGACGACCTCGGTGGCGCCCGCCTTGACCAGCTCGTCGATCGCGCTGTCGTCGACGGTGCGGACGATCACCGGCAGCGCCGGCATCAGCTCGCGCGCCACGTGCAGGATCTTGCGCGCGGTCGAAACGTCGGCGAACGTGATCACCAGCGCGCGCGCCCGCTGGATCCCGGCGGCCAGCAGCGCTTCCTTGCGCGAGGCGTCGCCGTAGACGACGGCGCCGCCCGACCCGGTCGCTTCGCGGACGCGCTCCGGATCGTTGTCCATCGCGACGAAGCTGATGTTCTCGCCATCGAGGATCCGCGCCAGGTTCTGCCCGCTTCGCCCGTAGCCGCAGATCAGCACGTGGTCCTGCCGCGTCATCGTCCGCGCCGCCGCCTGGGTGAGCTCGGCGGCCCGCGCCAGCCAGTCGTTCGCGGTCAGCCGGCGCGCCGCCTTGTCGGCGAGCTGGATCATGATCGGCGCCGCCAGCATCGACAGCAGCATCGCCGCCAGGATCGTCTGCTGGATGTCGTGCTCCAGGTACTGGCCGCCGATGGTCGCGGCCAGCAGCACGAACGCGAACTCGCCGGCCTGCGCCAGGTAGAAGCCGGTCTTGATCGACGTGGAAAGGCTGTTGCCGAACGATCGCGTCAGTGCCGCGATCAGCAGCAGCTTGCCGGCGACCGGGATCAGGAGCGCCGCGAGCACCCAGCCGAAGTGGGTGACGACCACCGTGAGGTCGAGCAACATGCCGACGGTGACGAAAAAGAGCCCGAGCAGCACGTCGCGGAACGGCCGGATGTCCTCCTCGACCTGGTGGCGGTATTGCGTCTCGGCGATCAGCATCCCGGCCATGAACGCGCCCAGCGCGAGCGACAGTCCGGCGATCTCCGTCAGCCAGGCGAGGCCGAGCGTCACCAGCAGCAGGTTCAGCATGAAAAGCTCGGGCGACCGGCGGCGCGCGACCAGGTGGAACCAGCCGTGCATCAGCGGCTGGCCGATCACCAGCAGCACCGCCAGCGCGATGGCTGCCTTCACCCCGGCCCAGCCGAGCGCCACCCAGAGCGTGTCGCTGCCGCGCCCGAGCTCCGGGATGATGATCAACAGCGGGACGAACGCCAGGTCCTGGAACAGCAGCACCCCCATCGCGATCCGTCCGTGCCCGGAATTGAGCTCGCCCTTCTCGGCCAGCATCTTGCTGACGATCGCCGTCGACGACATCGCCAGCGCGCCGCCCAGGACGATTCCCGCCTTCCAGCCGTAGCCGGCGGCCACCGCGAAGAGCACGCCGCCGCCCAGGGTCAGAAGTACCTGCAGGAGTCCGAGCCCGAAGACGATCTTCCGCATCGCCTTGAGCTGCGGCAGGCTGAACTCGAGGCCGATGCTGAACATCAGGAACACGACACCGAACTCGGCCAGGTACCGGGCTTCGTGGGTGTCGGGAATCCAGCCCAGCGCGTGGGGTCCGACGACGATGCCGACCAGCAGGTAACCGAGGATCGGCGGCATGCGCAGCCGGTTGCAGGCGACGCTGACGATGACGCCGATCGCCAGCAGGATGACGACCAGCTGCAGTGTGTTCGGCATGCAACGAATGTATCACGCGACCCCAGGCGGACCTCCCCGCCCGACCGTCGGCGTGCGAGGTCCGGGCGGCACTCGGGTATACTTATTGCTTCATGGTTTTGAAGGCCGCGACGCGCGACCGATGGCTGCAACCGACTACCAACCCGCCCGCCTGCTCGGGCTCGCCCGGCAGGTCCTCTCGACCGAAGCCCAGGCGATCGAGGCGCTGAAAGACCGTCTCGGGGACGACTTCCTTCACGCGGTCCGGATCGTGCTCGACTGCCCCGGCCGGGTGGTGGTCAGCGGCATCGGCAAGTCGGGCCACGTCGCGCGGAAGATCGCCTCGACGCTGGCCTCGACCGGGACCCCGGCCTTTTTCGTCCACCCTGCCGAAGCGCTGCACGGCGACCTGGGAATGATCGCCGAGGGCGACGTCGTCCTGGCATTGTCGAATTCGGGCGAGTCGGCCGAGCTGCTGGCGATCGTCCCGCTGCTGAAGCGCCGCGGCGCCCGCCTGATCGCGCTGACCGGCAACGCCGGGTCCGGACTTGCGCGGCACGCCGACGCCCATCTCGACGCGGCGGTCGACGCCGAGGCCGGTCCGCATGGGCTGGCGCCCACCGCGAGCACCACGGCCGCGCTGGCGCTCGGTGACGCGCTGGCGCTGGCGCTGGCCGACGCGCGCGGCTACACGGCCGAGAAGTTCGCCGAGAAGTTCGCCGAATCGCATCCCGGCGGCGCGCTCGGACGCCGGCTGCTGACCCAGGTTCGCGACGTCATGCGCACCGGCGACGACCTCCCGCGGGTCGGACCGGATGCCTCGCTCGCCGACGCGGTGCTCGAGATGTCCGGCAAAGGGCTCGGGCTCACGACGGTCGTCGGCGACGGCGGGGCGATCCTCGGCATCTTCACCGACGGCGACCTTCGCCGCTGCTTCGGAAAGGTGGGCGACCTGAAGCAGTCGAGAGTCGCCGACTTCATGTCGCTCCGCCCGAGGACGATCGAGGCCGAGAGACTCGCGGTCGAAGCGGTCGACGTGATGGAGCGGGACCGCCCGGTGATGGCCCTCCTGGTGACCGACGCCGGCTTTCCAGCACATTGGGATCCTAAGCTTAGAATTCCACGTGGACAAGTTGTCGCG
>JADMIO010001104.1_pt1 | contig 56797 bp, 56 predicted proteins | sample 8958161 | NCBI WGS metagenome assembly JADMIO01 (sample SAMN16585339, study PRJNA669376) | soil metagenome | isolation source: Crop rotation soil | place: USA: Cullars Rotation, Alabama | collected 2011
CCGCCGAATCCTCGACCACCAGGCAATCGGCCGGATTGACACGCATCTTGGCGGCGGCGTGCAGAAACAGGTCCGGTGCCGGCTTGCCGTTCGGCACGTCGGCGGCGGAAAACAGATAGGGCTCGAAATAGCGGATGAGGTCGGTGGTCTCCAGGCTGACGCGCATGCGATCGAGCGTCGAGGAGGACGCCACGCATTTCGGCCCGCGCAGCCAGGAAAGCGCATGGCCGGCGTGCGCGGTCGCTCGCAATTCGGCGCGGAAACGGCGCAGGGTGGCGGCCGCGACGGTGGCGGCGAAATCCTTCGGCAGCTTGCGGCCGGCGGCGATCTCGACTTCGGCGAACATGTCGGCCTGGCGGCGGCCGGTAAAATAGCGCGCCACGATATCCGGCGTCAGCGCAAAGCCGGCGCGGATGAACTCCTGGGATGCGACAGTGGTCGCCAGCGGCTCGCTATCGACGAGTACGCCGTTGCAATCGAAGATGATCACGGGCGATGCCTCGGCCGGAAATCCGGCACGCCAAATTCATGTGGAAATTTCAGGAACGCTGACGGATACGCAACAAACGCGCCGAATCAGTAGCGGAAGAATAATCGGCCGTTCCGAATCCGGGAAGGCCGGGCGCTGCCCCGGGCGAAGTTTTTTCTTACAGGTCGGGAGGGATAGCGGGCAAAAGGGCGCCGGCCTTGCCGGCCGGATGCCACCCCTCGCGGCGAACGGGCCGCTTGAAGGCCCGCGCCGGATAAAGCCTAGTTCAGCTTCTTGCGGACGTCTTCGATGCTCTTGGCGATCAGGTCGCCGGCGAGCTTGCCCTTGGTCTCGGCGGTGAGGATTTTCTCGGCGGCAGCAACGGCAGCTTCGGCGGCTGCGGCGCGGACGTCGGCCGCGGCCTGCGCTTCGGCCAGGGCAATCTTGGTCTCGGCCATCTTGGTGCGGCGCGCGACGAATTCCTCGATCTTGGCCTTGGCCTCGACGGCCATGCGCTCGGCCTCCGCCTTGGCGCCGGCGATGATCAGCTGGGCTTCGCCTTCGGCTTCGGTGCGCTTGCGCTGGTAGTCGGCGAGCAGCTGCGCCGCTTCGTCGCGCAGCTTGCGGGCGTCGTCGAGCTCCGCCTTGATGCGGGCGGCGCGGTCGTCGAGCGACTTTCCGATGGTGCGGTGGATGCCGATGTAGCCGAGCCCGCCGACGAAGATGACGAAGGCGATGGCGACCCAGGTTTCGGGATTATGCAGCGCTTCCATCGACTTCTAGCCCTTCAACGCTTCGGACACGGCCGCATCGACCGCGGCGTCCGCCGGCGCCTTGCCGATCAGACGCTCGACAATGGCCTTGGTGGCGTCGGCGGCGATGCCGCGGACGTTCGCCATCGCCGCGGTCTTGCCGGCAGCGATGGTCTTCTCCGCGTCGGCCAGCTTGACGTTAAGCTGATCCTCGAGCGTCTTGCGGCGGGCTTCGGAAGCTGCCGCCTGCTCGTCGCGGGTCTTGTTGGCGATCGCCTGCGCGTTGGTGCGGGCGTCGTTGAGCGCTTTTTCGTAGGCCGCGATGGCGGCGTCCGACTGAGCTTTCAGCTTGCCGGCCTCCGCCAGATCGTCGGCGACGCGCTTCTGGCGCGCTTCGATAATCCCGCCAATGCGCGGCAGCGCCGCCTTCCACATCACGATGAAGAGGAAGGCGAAGCAGATGACGAGCCAGAACAGCTGCGAGGCATAGGTCTCCGAATTGAACGGAGGGAAGGGCGCTTTGTGCCCCGCCGGTTGCTCGGTATGTGCTGTCGTGGTCGCCATCTGGATTACGTCCGCTTTTCTTTAGAAGCTTACAGCGCGAACAGGAGCAGGAGCGCGATCAGCAGCGAGAAGATGCCGAGCGCTTCGGTCACGGCGAAGCCGAAAATCAGGTTGCCGAACTGGCCCTGCGCCGCCGACGGATTGCGGATCGCCGCCGCCAGGTAGTTGCCGAAGATGGCGCCGACGCCGACGCCCGCGCCGCCCATGCCGATGCAGGCGATGCCCGCGCCGATGTATTTCGCTGCGATTGGATCCATAACTTAGCTCCTTTTGAGGTTTCGTCTTTTCCCGTCGGGCCTTAATGGCCCGGGTGAATAGCGTCGTTGAGATAGATGCAGGTGAGGATGGCGAACACGTAGGCCTGCAGGAACGCCACCAGCAATTCGAGCGCGGTGAGCGCCACCACAAGCGCCAGCGGCAGAACCGCGCCGGCCATGCCGGCGATGCCGAGGCCGCCGAGCAGCGTGATAAAGCTGGCGAACACCTTCAGCGTGATGTGGCCGGCCAGCATGTTGGCGAACAGACGCACGCTGTGCGAGATCGGGCGCGACAGGAACGACAGCACCTCGATGAACACGATCAGCGGCAGGATGTAGATCGGAATGCCCTTGGGCACGAACAGGTTGAAGAAGTGCAGCCCGTTCTTCCAGAAACCGTAGACCAGCACGGTGAGGAACACCGACAGCGCCAGCGCGGCGGTGACGATGATGTGCGAGGTGACGGTGAAGGTGTAGGGGATGAGGCCGACCAGATTGGCGACCAGGATGAACATGAACAGCGAGAACACGAAGGGGAAGAACTTCATCCCTTCCTTGCCGGCCGTACTGTTGATCGTATTAGCGACGAATTCGTAGGACAGTTCGGCGACCGACTGCATGCGGCCCGGCACGACCGCGCGGCGCGACGTCGAAGCGAGCAGGAACGCGGCGATGCCGACGACGGCAATCACCATGAACGCCGCGGAATTGGTGAAGGCAATCTCGTGATTACCGATCTTGGTGACCGGGAAGAGATTGACGATCTGGAATTGATGAATTGGATCGGCGGCCATTTGCTTCTTCGCGCTCTATTTCGGCTCTAATCGGTCATACTGGTTACGAACGACACCCGCCGCCCGCATCACGTTAAGAACGCCGGCGACGAAGCCGAGCAGCAGAAAAACAATCAACCCCCAAGGCGAGATGCCGAGCCAGCGATCGAGAAGCCAGCCGATACCCGCGCCCACCAGAACGCCGGCGACCAGTTCGGTCGACATGCGAAATCCGCGGGCCATCGCCGACGGATCGGCGACCGCGCGAGAGCTTTCGACGTTTTCAGGAACGCGGTTCGCATCTGCGAGCCGGTCGCCGAGACGTTGCAGCCTCTCGGAGAGGTGAGCCTCGTCGTCCGGCGGTTCTTTGCGATTTCCTTCTCCGCGCTTGCCGTCAGCCATGCTTTCGACTCGCGAAGTAAAAGGCCTCGTTGTAGTTCCGCCGCCCTAAAAGCCGCGCGGACCATACTGTTCGAGTCTAGCGGAGTCAAGGAAGCAACCTTGCCTGCTAAGTAACTGATTTCAGGAACTAAAGTCGGAAATTTCCGCAAGGGCCGGATGCCGCTTTCGTGCACTGCGGCATGATCGTCAACAGGAGCCGCCGCGCGCGGCGTTCAGCGCCGTCCGGACCGGTGTTAGGGTGCGTTTGGGGCAATTGCGGAGAACGAAATCGATGCGAAGCCTGCTGCTCGCCGCCATCGCCGGCCTGGTCTTGCATATCGCCGGTCCCTTCGCCGCGTTGGCGCAGGATGGCGAAAAATTGCCGCAGCCCGCGGCCGAGGCGACCCAGCCGGCGCCGCCGGCGGCAGCGCCAAAGGACGCGGCCCCGCCCGAGGCCACCGCCCGTTTCAGCTTCAACCGGGTCGAGGGCGGCTTTCTGCGGCTCGACAGCGTCACCGGCCAGGTCGCCTTGTGCAGCCAGCGCGAAGCCGGCTGGACCTGCCAGGCGGTGCCGGACGATCGCGCCGCCCTGGACAGCGAAATTACCCGATTGCAGGACCGCGTAACCGCCCTGCAGACCGAGATCGCCGCTTTGCGTGTGCCGCCCGCGCCGCCGCGCCCGCCGGCCGATCTCGCACCGCGCGGCGAGGGCGAGGCCAATTCCGGCGCGCTCAAGCTGCCGACCGACGACGACATCAAGTGGGCGCGCGCGGCGATCGAGAAGCTGTGGCGGCAGTTCGTCGACATGGTCGCCGATTTCCAGAAGGATTTGCGGCGGAAGGGGTAAGGTCGCCCATGGCTCGCAAGCTCTCACCCGTCACCGAGACGCCGGCGCAGACGATCGCCAGCGCCACCTTGCGCGTCGATACGCCGGGCGCCGGTTTCACCGATATCACCGCCGATGCGCGCGCCTTCATCAAGGAATGCGGCGCGAGCGACGGCATGCTGCTGGTTTTCCTGCGGCACACCTCGGCCTCGCTGACGATTCAGGAGAACGCCGATCCCGATGTGCAGACCGACCTGATGACGGCGCTCGAAAGGCTGGCGCCGGAGAGCGTACCTTGGGTGCACGATGTCGAAGGTCCGGACGACATGCCGGCGCACGTCAAGGCGATGCTCAACGGCGTGTCGCTGCATATACCGGTGACCGGCGGCGCATTGGCGCTCGGCACCTGGCAGGGGCTTTATCTCGTCGAGCACCGGCGAGCGCCGCACGGGCGCGACGTGATCTTCCAGTTCATCGGCAGCCGGCGCTAGCCTGCGGTCACATGCCGAACAGGCGGAACAGCAGCGCCGCGATCCACATCGCGATCGAAATCGCCGACGTCCAAAGCGCAAAAGTGAGATAGACCTCGCGCAATATCGTGGCGCTGGCCCATTGCGCCTGCGCCTCCGGCGGCCGCAGTTCCTCCGGCAGGTACAGCCACAACTCGGTCTTGCGATAGGGCTTGGTGAGCGCCTCGCGCGCTTTGTAGATGAGGATGATCGCCATCAGCGCGGTGAGCGTGCCGCCGGCCTGAAACGCCAGCCGCGGCTCGAACGACATTCCAACCATCACGCAGAATATCGCCAGGGAGCCGAACAGGCAGGCGCGCTGCACGGTCTCGTACGCAATCCGCCGCATCTCCTGCATGTCGCCCTCGAGCAGGTCAAAACCGACGCGGGTAATTTAGCGGAAATCCGTTTTCCGGGAGGTCACGATTCGGTGTCGGAGGCCGCGACGGCCCGGCGTTGCCGACCATGTCGGTGCTGACCATGGCCGTCGGTTCCGATGCGCTTGCGCGCTTTAAAGGCCGAACTGGAAAAAATTTCCGATCGCCGGCAACGTCAGTACCGCCGTACCCGCCAGCCAGATCCACAACGACACGACGTTCGAGTCGTCCTTGACGCCGGCGAAGCGCTCGTAGAGCGCCGCCGGAATCCCGGCGAGAATGATGGTGGCGGTCGAGACCATCAGCGATGAAAACATCAAGGTCAGCCCGGTCGAGCCGAACAGCAACGCCGGCGCCAGCACCTGCACATGAATGAGCGCGAACAGCAGCGCCGTCTGATTGAAGATGCCGTTGACCATACCGAAGAAGGCGATGCCGACGAAATAGAAATTCCTCTCCATGGCGTCAGCTCACCTTAGGGACTGCGCCCATGAGCAGGAAGCCGTAGAGCAAGGCGACGCGCAGCCAGAACAGCCAGACAAAACCGAACAGCCAGAGGATCACCGGCGGCGCGGCCTTCGGCGTGACGAGCGCGATCGCCGCGATAAATGGATCTGTGAGGCGGCAGAAGAACCGCCAGATGTAATTCGGCGAATCGGGATCGACGAACAGGCCGAGCAGCACGCGCCCGAGCATGGTGTACATCACCACCGCGAGCGCGAAGTTCGGCAGTTGATAAACCCAATACGAGAAAATCGTCGTCTCGTTCACCGGCTCGATCCCCCGCGGCAGCATGGCGGTTGCAGTTGCATCAGGCAACCGGGAAAGAAGCGGGGCCCCGCAGGGCCCCGCTCCGGCATGATCGCGAGGCGATCAGGCCTTTTCTTCGAGGACGGTCCGTCCGCGCGGCTTGCGGATCTCGTCGACGTAAGCCTGCATTTCCTTCGACGGCTCCTTGCCGAGGATGCTGACCACGTAGATGACCAGGAAGCCGACCGGCGCGCCCAACAACCCGGAAGAGATGTTGTTGAGATTGAACCAGCCGACCTTGCTCGCCATCGGATGGGCCAGCGTGACGAAGCTCTCCATCGCGTTCGGCGCCGCCATTGCCTTGACGATGTCGACGAGCGGCGCGCCGGTGACCGGGTTGAGCAACGAACTCATGCCGAAGTACTTCACGCCGACACCGGGGAAGTACCGGGTGCAGACGAGATAGAACAGGCAGAGACCGAAGCCCGCCAGCATGCCGGCGACCGCGCCGGCCGCCGTCGTGCGCTTCCACCAGACGCCCATGATGAGCGCGGGGAAGTTGCCGGCCATGGCCAGCGAGAACGCCCAGCCGACCATCGCGAGGATGTCCGCCGGTTTTGTTGCCGCCGTCGCCGCCGCCGCCACCGCCACGAACAACAACAGGATGCGGGCCACGAACAGCCGGCGCATCGTCGGCGCGTTCGGGTCGATCATCTTGTAGTAGATGTCGTGGGACAGGGCGTTGGCGATCGCCAGCAGCAATCCGTCGGCGGTCGAAAGCGCCGCCGCCAGGCCGCCCGCGGCCACCAGGCCCGAGATCACGTAGGGAAGTCCCGCGATTTCCGGCGTGGAAAGCACGATCACGTCCGTGTTGATCACGAAGTCCTGCAAGCGGACCACACCAGGATGTCCGGCGATGGCCTTGCAGGCCGCCACGATGGCGTCGATCGAGGCAGCGTTCTTGCCGCAGATCTGGATCAGACCCAGTTCGCCCCAGGTGAACATCCAGGGACGGACCTGCGTCAGATCGCGGCCGATGATGTTGGTGTACACTTCCAGCTTGGAGAACGCGGCGTAAGCGGGCGCCGAGAAGTACAACAGGAAGATGAACAGCAACGACCAGGCCACCGACTGCCGCGCTTCACGCACCGACGGGGTGGTGAAGTAGCGCATCAGGATGTGCGGCAGCGAAGCGGTGCCGACCATCATGCAGATGACGATGCCGAAGAAGTTCAGCGGGCTGTAGTTGATGAACGGCGCGATGTGCGGCTTGAGATTGGCCGCTGTCGCCAGTCCGCTCGCCAGCATCTGGCCTTCGCGCGCGGTGATTTCAGCAATCGCAGCGCCGTAGGTCAGTTCCGGGATCGGAATGCCGTACTTCTTGGTGGACAGGATGACGATCGGCGTCAGGTAGGCGATGATCAGCACGACGTATTGTGCGATCTGCGTCCACGTCACCGCCCGCATGCCGCCCAGCATCGCGCACAGCAGGATGCCCACGAGGCCGGCGAACACCGCCACTTCGAACTGCATGCCGAGGAAGCGCGAGGCGATCAGGCCGGTGCCGAAGATCTGCGCGGTCACGTAGGTGAACGAGCAGCACACCAGGACGACGACCGCGATCATGCGGGCGACGTTGCCGCCGAACCGGAAGGCCATGAAATCCGGCACGGTGTAGGCGCCGAACTTGCGCAGGTACGGTCCGATCAGGATCGACACCAGCACGAAACCGCCGGTCCAGCCGAGCACCCAGGCCAGGCCGTCATAGCCGAGCAGGAAGAGCGTGCCGGCCATGCCGACGAAGGAGGCCGCCGACATCCAGTCGGCGCCGGTCGCCATGCCGTTATAGAAGGCCGGAACGCGCCGGCCCGCCACGTAATATTCGGACACCTGCGCGGTACGCGTCATCACGCCGATGATGGCGTAAACCGCCAGCGTGAAGAACACGAACAGGTAGCCGAGGATCTTGTTCGGCACGCCGACCTGCTCGAGGAGCGCGAGCAGGATGATGAAGGCGATGAAGCCGCCGGTGTAGGTGCCGTACATTTTTCCGAGGTTCTTGATGAAGTCGGAAGTGCCGGCCGTTTGCGTGGTCATGATTGCGCCCCCCTCAGTCGTCTTCGGCCACGCCGAATTCGCGGTCGATCTTGTCCTGCTGCTTGGCGAACAGGAACAGCATGACAACGAACGCGATCAGCGAGCCTTGCGCGGCCATGTAGAAGCCGAGCGGAAATCCGAGAATCGGAATGGTGATGTTGTTCAACGGCACCACGAAGAAGTGGATGATGAAGCCGAAGAAGAACCAGACGCCGAGATGCGTGAACATCAGCCTCGACGTCTTTTGCCAATGCGCATCCGTATTGGCTTGCGTATCGTTGGATGGAGCCATGGGTCGCAGACCCTCCCTCAATAGCCGTCCGCCTTGGCGCGGATCGGGTGTGAAAAATTGGAGGGCAGCGAAAGCGTACGGCAGCGGCACCCCCCAGTTACCGCAGGGCGGCCCGCTCTTTCCGGCGGATTTGCCCTAAAGTTAAGCTAGCACCGGGAGTTAGCAGCCCAGCATTAGACTTTAGACTTATCTGCATGATTCTTGTATTTGATTTTATTGATGTTTTTTGCAATTATTGCCTTCGCAACCGCAATAAAACGCGGGCCGAATTCGACCCGCCGAAAGAATCGCCATGGGCTTGTTCGATATCTTCCAGCGCCGCCGCCCGATCCGCGACGCGCGCGAACTGGCAGAATTTATCGACGGCAACGCCGCCTTTCTGATTCAGAAAGCGATCTACGAATATTCGCGCGCGCGCGCCGGGCACTATTCCAAGGTGCTGTTCAAGGAGCCGGAGTTTCAAAAGGCGGTGGAGGAATCGCGCTGGCGCGCCTTTCCGCTCGGTCTCGCGATGGTGGGTGAAATCGCCGAAGGGGTCATGCGGCATCAAGCCGGCGCCGACGCGCCGCGCGATTTCGAAGCGCTGGTGGCGGTCGTGCTGTCGGTGTTCGACCGCTATCCGGTTCCGGACGCGCTCGGCAGCGAAGCCTGGCAGCAATTGCGCGCCGATCTGGAGCGCCGTCTGCGGCTGGTCAGTCTGCACCCGGTCAAGCGCGCGCTCGACGTGCCGGAACCCTATGCCGAGCGCTATTTCGATCTGATGCCGATCCACGAAAAGCTGCGCGGCCGCGACCTTGAGACGACGCGCAATTATCTCAAGGTGACGCTGTGCAATATCCATGACGAGCTGACCAAGCGCATCGAGGGCCGGCCTTTGGCGCCGCTGGCCACCGCGGTTTGACGGCCGCCGCGGCGCTTGCCGCGCTTCGCAGCTATCGCATTGAAACCAGGGGTCAATTCAAATAGCTTGCGGTGGCGGGCCAGATCGTTCCTGGCTGCGGGGCGAAACCCTTGTGCTAGACCCCGACGAAGTGGAACATTGAACTAAAGGCACATCCGGGGCCGGAGTTCGGGCGGCACATGGCCGGTACTCCGCCATAAGAAAGTTCGGCAAGTGGAGAAGCTCGAGATCTACCAGTTGGTGATTGCCGACGACCATCCGCTGTTCCGCGGCGCCTTGCGCGAGGCGGTATCTGGGCTGCTGGAGCAGGTTGAGATTGCCGAAGCCGGCACGTTCGACGATGTCGTGGCGCTGCTCGACAAAGGCGGCGATACCGACCTGGTGCTTCTGGACCTGGCGATGCCGGGCGTGCGCGGCTTTTCCGGCCTGATGTACATCCGCGCGCAGTATCCGAGCGTGCCGGTGATCGTGGTGTCGGCCAACGACGATCCGGCGGCGATCCGCCGCTGCATGGAATTCGGCGCCTCCGGCTTCATCCCCAAGACCTTGAGCGTCGAGGAAATGCGTGCGGCGATTTCACGCATCCTCAGCGGCGGCGTCTGGACGCCGGCCGACGTCGATCTGTCCGCCGGGTCCGATGCGGAATCGGCGGCGCTGATGGTGCGCATGGCGACGCTGACGCCGCAGCAGGTGCGCGTGCTGATGATGCTGTCGGAAGGCCTGCTCAACAAGCAGATCGCCTACCAGCTCGGCGTGTCGGAAGCGACGGTGAAGGCGCATGTCTCGGCGATCCTGCAAAAGCTCGGCGTCGAGAGCCGCACGCAGGCGGTGATCGCCGCCGCCAAGATCGAAGGCGGCCAGTGGTCGCAAGGCGCAAGCGCGGAGGGGTGATCCTTCCCGCTGTTCGTTGCTCTTCGGGCGGGCACGGCGCGTTCGCGCCTTAGCCGACCCCACGTTCTTCCGTTAGCTTACTCCGCCGCCGCGACGCGCATGATGCGCCATTGCGCCAGCAGCGCGCGCAGGGCCGCCGGCTTGAGCGGCTTGTTCAAGAGCTGAATGTCCTCGGCCTGCGCGCGCTCGCGCACCGCCGGCGAACGGTCGGCGGTGATCAGGATCGCCGGCAGCGCACCCAGCCGCTTGCGCAGCGCGATGATCGCCTCGATGCCGTTGCCGTGGTCGAGATGATAATCGACCAACAGGCCGTTCGGCGGCGTCGCGCAGTCGGCGACCGCCTTTAGCGCCGTGTCGAGATCGGGCGCCTTGATCACCTCGCAACCCCAGCCGCGCAGCAGCATCTCCATGCCGTCGAGCACCGAGGGCTCGTTGTCGATGCAGATCGCGGTGGTGCCGGCAAGCTGGCTCGGATCGACGCGCGTCGTGTCGCGCGCCGGCAGTTCGACCGGCGCCGCGTTCGAGCGCGCGATCGTCACCGCAAAATGCGAGCCGCCGCCCGCCGGCTGGCCGACCTCGACGGTGCAGCCGAGCACGCGCGCAATGCGCTCGACGATCGACAGGCCGAGGCCGAGGCCGCGCGCGATGCGCGCACCCTGTTCGAGGCGATGGAATTCGATGAAGATGTCGCGCCGTTTGGTTTCCGGAATGCCGACGCCGGTGTCGTAGACGTCGATGCGCAGATTGGCGTCCTTGCGGCGGCAGCCGATCAGCACGCGGCCGGTCGGCGTATATTTGATGGCGTTCGACACGAGGTTCTGCACCAGCCGGCGCAACAGTCTGCGGTCGGACCGCACCACCAGCGAGCACGGCACGTATTTGAGTTCAATGCCTTTGGCGGCGGCTAGCGGCGCGAATTCCAGCTCGATCTGCCGCATCAAATCGTCGATGCGGAACGACGAGAATTCGGGGCGCATCGCGCCGGTGTCGAGCCGCGACATGTCCAGCAGCGCGCCGAAGATTTCCTCCACCGCTTCCAGCGACGCATCGATATTGTCGGCGAGCCGTCGGTCGTCGCGGGCGCCGCGCTCGATCAGGCTGGTGACGTAGAGCCGCGCGGCGTTGAGCGGCTGCAGGATGTCGTGGCTGGCGGCGGCGAGAAACTTGGTCTTGGAAATATTGGCAGCGTCGGCCTCACCCTTGGCGCGGGCCAGCGCGACGTTGAGCAAAGTGAGTTCCTCGGTGCGCTCGCGCACGCGCCGCTCCAGCGTCTCGTTCGAGCGCTCGAGCGCCTCGGCCGCCTCGACGCTCGCGGTGATGTCGGTGAAGGTGGTGACGATGCCGCCGTCCGGCATGTGGTTGGCGCGCACCTCGATCACCATGCCGGCTTCGGCAAAGCGCTCCATGAACACTTCCCTGCCGGAGACGTAGCGTTCGATCTGCGCGCGCACGATCTCCTCGATGCGGTCGGGCGCGACGTCGCCGCGCTGGCTGTTGAAGCGCAGGATGTCGGCCAGTCCCACGCCGACGCGGATCAGGCTCGGCGGGAGGTCGAGAATTTCGCCGAACTGCCGGTTCCAGCAGATCAACTGCAAATCGCGGTCGAACACGGCGATGCCCTGGCGCACGTGGTCGAGCGCCGTCTGCAGAATTTCGCGGTTGTATTGAATCGCCGCATTGGCGTCGTCGAGCAGCTTGAGCGCCGCCTTGGTCGAGACCGTGCGCTTGCGCAGCAGCAGCGACAGCACCAGCCGCGACGACGCGCCGCCGATGGCCGAGGCGAGGATGTGTTCGGCATGCCGCACCAGCCGGAAGTCGGCTTCGTCGCCGGGCTCCATGCTGATGCGGTGCGTCTCGGCGAAGGTCGCCAGCGCGCCGCGCGTGCGTTCCTCGCCGAGATAGCGAGCCACCGTGGTGACGAGCTCTTCCACCGTCACCGAGGAGCGCCACAGCCGGAAGCTCGGCGTCATCGGCGTCAGATCGGACGGCACGAAAGTATTGGCCTGCATCCGTTCGATCGCCGACGGCTCGCGCCGCAGCGAGAAGCCGATGTAGCACAGCACATTGAGCGCGAGGCTCCACACCACGCCGTGCACCAGCGGCGACAGGTTGAGGCCGAACATGTGCTGCGGCCGCAGCATGGCGATGCCCCAGGGGCCTTCGGTCAGGATGCGCTGGCCGATGAAGCCGACGTCGGCGAAGGTCGGCAGCAGCAGCGTATAGGCCCAGATGGCGATGCCGGCGCACATGCCGGCGATGGCCCCGGCCGCGGTGGCGCGCCGCCAGAACAAGCCGCCGAAAAACGCCGGCGCGAGCTGCGCGACGGCGGCAAACGACAGGAGGCCAATGGAGGCGAGCTGCGTCGGGCCCGCCGCGCGGTAATAGAGATAGGCCAGCAGCAGGATGACGAAGATCGCCAGCCGCCGCACCATCAACAGCAGCGAGCCGAGGTTCTCGCGGCCGGACAGCAGGCCCTCGCGGCGTTGCAGCACCAGCGGCATGATCAGGTCGTTCGACACCATGATTGACAGCGCCACGGATTCGACGATCACCATCGCGGTCGCCGCCGACAGGCCGCCGACGAAAGCGGCGATGGTGAGAACGTAGGAGCCGGTCTGCAGCGGCAGCGCCAGAACGAACATGTCGCTGTCGACGAGGCCGGTCGGGAAGGTCAACAGCCCGGCGAGCGCGATCGGCACCACGAACAGGTTGATGAGCACCAGGTAGATCGGAAACAGCCAGACCGCGCGCTTGATCTCGCTCTCGTTGTTGTTCTCGACCACCGCGACGTGAAACTGGCGCGGCAGCAGGATGATCGCCACGAACGACAACAGCGTGGTCGCCAGGAGCGTGTCGAAGGCCGGTTCGCTGGTGAAGATGCCGGCGGTCTGCGGGCTTTGCCGCGCCGCCTCGAACAGCGCGCCGGGGCCGCCGAACATCCAGAAGGTCACATAGATGCCGACCGCGAGGAACGCGAACAGCTTGACCAGCGACTCGGTGGCGATCGCCAGCATCAATCCGTCCTGGTGCTCGGTGGCGTCGATGTGCCGCGTGCCGAACAGCACGGCGAAGGTCGCCATCGACAGCGCGACGAACAGCGCGATGTCGCCGAGCAGCGGCCGGGTCAGGTCGGTGATCGGCGTGATATGCGCGAGGATCGTTTCGAGCGACGACGAGACGGCTTTGAGCTGCAACGCGATATAGGGAATGGTGCCGACGATGGCGATCAGCGCCACGACGGCGGCGACCGCCTGGCCCTTGCCGTAGCGCGCGGCGATGAAGTCGGCGATCGAGGTGATGTTCTGCGCCTTCGCCAGCCGCACGATGCGCAGCAGCAGCGGCGCGAACAGGCCGATCATCAGCACCGGGCCGATATAGATGGTGAGGAACTCATAGCCTGTGCGCGAGGCCGAGCCGACCGAGCCGAAGAACGTCCACGACGTGCAGTAGATCGCCAGCGACAGCGGGTAGATCATCAGCCGGGCGCGGCCTTCGCGGCCCAATCCGCCCTGACGTGATCCTCCCAGGCGGACGGCCTGGGCCGAGCCTTCGCTCGTTTGCGCGCGGGCGCGGTCGCCGTAGCTGGCGACCAGAAACAGCAGGCCGATATAGGAAAGCGCCACCGCGATGACGACCCAGCCTTGCAGCATGCGCGCTCCGAAAACGGGCTAAGCTTTAGCGTTCACTGCAATTTTAGCTGGATCGCGGCGTTTAGGATAGCGCTTCGAGCAAGGCCCTTCGGCCAAGGTGCGGCAATGCGCCATGCGCTCGGTCAATACAGGGGGCAAACCGCCGGTCTATGCTTTCCGGTGCATCGCGGTCCGGGGGGATGTTGAGCCATGGCAACGGCGGGCAACGCAACGCCGCTGATCTCGCTCGATGCTTTCGTCATCGATACCGAGACCACCGGCCTGGAGCCGGCCAAGGCGCGCATCGTTGAAATCGGCGCTGTGCCGCTTAAAGGCGGCAAGCTCCTCGACGGCGCCGGCTGCCGCCAATTGGTCAATCCCGGTATCCCCATCCCCGAGGCGACCACCCGTATTCACAGCATCGACAACGCGATGGTGGCGGACGCGCCGCGCTTTGCCGCGGTTTGGCCGAAGCTTGCGGGAACGATGTCGGACGCGATCCTGATCGGCCATACGCTCGGTTTCGATCTCGCGGTGCTGCGGCGCGAATGCGAGCGTGCCGGCCTGCCGTGGACGGCGCCGCGCACGCTCGACACGCGGCTGCTGGCGCAGGTCGCCGAGCCGCATCTCGGCGGCTATACGCTCGAGCATCTGGCGAGCTGGCTCGGCGTCACGGTCGAGGCGCGTCACTCGGCGCTGGGCGATGCAATCCTGACCGCGAAAATCTTTCTGGCGCTGCTGCCGAAATTGCGCGCCGGCAATATCCGCACCGTGGCGGAAGCGGAAAAGGCCTGCCTGGCGCTGTCCAGCGTGCTCGAGGAGCAGCATCGTGCCGGATGGGAAGAGGCGGTGGCGCCGCCGCCTGCGCGCGCCGACATTTCTCTCGCGCGCATCGACACCTATCCGTACCGGCATCGCATCGCCGACGTGATGAGCGCGCCGGTCAAGACGATCGCCGGCGACCGTCCGCTCGGCGACGCGCTCAATCGCATGGCGAAAGAAAAAATATCGTCGCTGCTCGTTGCGCCGGCCGGCGCCGCGTCCGAGGCGCGACTGCGCGTGCGCGACGCTGCCATCGTCACCGAGCGCGACATGCTGCGCGCGATCGGCGAACGGGGCCCGGCTGCGCTGGCTGTTGCCGTGTCTGAATTCGCCAGCAGGCCGCTGGCTTCGCTCCCCGCCGCCGCTTTCGTCTATCGCGCGCTCGGCCGCATGAGCCGGCTCAAGCTGCGGCATCTGGCCGTTGAAGACGAGAACGGCGATGTCTGCGGCATGGTCACCTCGCGCGATCTGCTGCGGCTGCGCGGGCAGGAGGCGGCGATCCTCGGCGACGGCCTCGACGAAGCCGATGACGTCCAGTCCCTCGGCGCGGCATGGGCGCGCCTGCCGCGGGCGGCGTCGGGGCTTGCCGCCGAAGGCGTCGACGCGCGCGATATCGCCGCGGTCATTTCGCGCGAGCTCGGCGCTCTGACCCGCCGCGCCGGCGTGCTGGCCGAGCGGCGAATGCGCGACGAAGGGCAGGGCGGGCCGCCTTGTTCCTTTGCTTTATGCGTGCTCGGTTCGGCCGGGCGCGGCGAGAGCCTGCTGGCGATGGACCAGGACAATGCCATCGTCTTTGCCGAAGGCGCGCCAGGTTCCGCGACTGATCAATGGTTTGGTCGCTACGGCGCCATCGTCGCCGATATCCTGCACGAAGTCGGCGTGCCCTATTGCAGCGGCGGCATCATGGCGAAGAACGATGCCTGGCGCGGCTCGATGGCGACCTGGCGCGCGCGCATCGCCGACTGGATCTCGCGCTCCAATCCCGCCGATCTCCTGTCGGTCGATATCTTTTTCGATTTGGTCGGCGTGCACGGCGAAGCCGCGTTGGCCAATGAACTATGGCGTTCCGGCTTCGACGCGGCGCAGGGCAATGCCGGCTTCGCCAAGCTGTTGGCGGAAGCCTCCGGCACGGTCGCACCCGGTATCACCATGCTCGGCGGCATTCGCACCGAGAACGGCCGCATCGATCTCAAGCGCGCCGGCCTGTTCGGCATCGTCACGCTCGGCCGCGTGCTGGCGATCCGCCATCGCCTGCTGGAGCGGTCGACTCCCGCGCGGCTCGCCGCCGCCAGGGCGCTCGGGCGCAGCGAAGACGATCTCACCGCCCTGATGGGCGCGCAGGCCGACTTCCTCGATCTCATTCTGTGGCAACAACTCGCCGACATCGGAAGCGGCCGGCCGCCGAGCAACAAGGTCGAGGTCAAGCGGCTGTCGCGCGAGCGCCGCGCCCGCCTGCGCGCCTCGCTGGGCGCCGTCGGCGTGCTCGAGACCCTGACGCGCGATCTGCTGTTTTAGCAGGGCGCCCGTGCTGTCCTGCATTTGACGTTGCCGCCTGCGCGCGGCATTGATCCGCCATGGGCGGCGCCGGTGCGCTGGCTAAAGCGAAAGTCACCCACCCTTTGCCCGCTCCGTCATTCCGGGATCGCCTTTTCAGCTTTCGCGACGTCGCGGAAACGCTGGTCTTTGCCGCCATCGGCGGCCTGACGTTCGGGCTTCTCGGCATGCCGGCGGGTTACCTGTCCGGCTCGATTCTCGTGGTCGCGGCCGCGGCGCTCGGCGGGCGGCCGATGCGCATTCCGGCGCCGATGATGCGCGTGATGCTGGTCCTGATCGGCATATCGCTCGGCGCCGTGGTGACGCCGGAAACCTTGCGCGGCATGGCGACCTATCCGCTCAGCATCGGCGTGCTTCTGGTCGCCAGCATCGTCATCAGCGTCGTCGGCACCGTTTACCTGCGGACGGTGCACGGCTGGGACACGGTCACGGCGTATCTCTCCGCCGTGCCGGGCGGCCTGTCGCAGGTGATGGCGCTGGCGGTCGAACTGAAGGCCGACGTGCGCGCCGTCGTCATCGTGCAGACCATCCGCATCGTCATCATCGCCGTCGGATTTCCGGCCTTGCTGTCGGCGCTCGGGCAGGCCGGGCAGGCGCAGCGTAGCTTGGGTGGCGCGTTCGACATCTCGCAGCTCGACGAACTCGCCATTCTCGTCGCCGCCTCGACGGCGATGGCCTGGCTCGGCCATCGCGTGCGGTTTCCCGGCGGCCTCCTGTTCGGCGCCATGCTGACCTCGGCGGCGCTGCACGGCAGCGACACGCTGCACGTCGTGCTGCCGTGGTGGATGAGCTATACGGTGATGATCGCCTTCGGCGCGGTTTCGGGCGCGCGTTTCGCCAACACGCCGCTGCGCATGCTGCTGCATTATGTCGGCGCCGCGTTCGGCTCGTTCGCGACCGCGCTCGTCATCACCGCGATGTTCGCCGTGGTGTTGATGCAGTTCCTGGACGAGCCGCTCGCCGAAGTGATGATCGCCTATGCGCCCGGCGCGGTCGACGCCATGCTGCTATTGGCGCTCGCGCTCAATCTCGACCCGGTCTATGTCGGCGCGCATCACCTCGCGCGCATCTTCTTCGTGATGTCGACGATGCCGTTTGTCGTGCGCCGCCACGTGCGCGCGGCGATCAGCCCGGACCCTGCGAAGCCCAAGCCGCCGCAGCCGCCGTTTCAGGACTAGCGCGAAAGATAAGTCTTACTCCGCCGCCATCTGCTGGCGGCGCTTCGGCAGTTGCAGCCGTTCCCACACGTCGACCAGGGCTTCCGCCAGTTGATCGATCAGCACGTCGTCGTGATAGGGCGACGGCGTGATGCGCAGGCGTTCCTCGCCGCGCGGCACGGTCGGATAATTGATCGGCTGGATATAGATGCCGTGATCGGCGAGCAGCATGTCGCTCGCCTGCTTGCACTTCTCGGCATTGCCGATCAGCACCGGCACGATATGCGTCGACGACGGCATCACCGGCAGGCCGGCCGCGTTGAGCACGGCCTTGACGCGCGCAGCGCGGTCCTGATGGCGGTCGCGTTCCCACTGCGAGGTCTTGAGATGGCGGATCGCGGCGGTCGCCGCGGCGCAGATCGCCGGCGGCAGCGCGGTGGTGAAGATGAATCCCGGCGCGTAGGAGCGCACCGCGTCGATCAGTTCGGCCGAACCGGTGATGTAGCCGCCGAGGCAGCCGAACGCCTTGGCCAAGGTGCCTTCGATCACGTCGACGCGCGCCGCCGCGCTGTCGCGCTCGGTGACGCCGCCGCCGCGCGGGCCGTACATGCCGACCGCATGCACTTCGTCGCAATAGGTCATCGCATTGTATTTCTCGGCGAGGTCGCAGATCGCGTGGATCGGCGCGACGTCGCCGTCCATCGAATACAGGCTCTCGAAAATGATCAGCTTCGGCCGCGCCGGATCGGCGGCTTTCAGCAGTTCCTCGAGATGGGCGACGTCATTGTGCCGCCAGACGACCTTGTCGCAGCCGGCCTGGCGCACGCCTTCGATCATCGAATTGTGGTTGAGCGCGTCCGACAGGATCAGGCAGTTCGGCAACAGCTTGGCGATGGTCGGGATGCCGGTCTGGTTCGAGACGTAGCCGGAGGTGAACAGCAGCGCCGCCTGCTTGCCGTGCAGGTCGGCGAGCTCGCGCTCAAGCTCGACCAGCGGATGATTGGTGCCGGCGATGTTGCGGGTGCCGCCGGCGCCGGTGCCCATGCGGGCGGCGACGTCGACCATGGCGCCGATCACCTTGGGGTGCTGCGCCATGCCGAGGTAGTCGTTGGAACACCAGATGACGACTTCGCGCTTGCCTTCCGGCGAATGCCAGACCGCGTGGGGAAACCGGCCGGCGATGCGCTCGAGATCGGCAAACACCCGGTAGCGCTGCTCGGCGCGCAATTTATCCAGGGCCGAGACGAAAAACTCGTTGTAATTCATTGCAGTCCGCTTTCCCGCCCCCTGCGCCGCACCCGCTTTTTAGAGGGGTTCCAGGGCCTTTGTACAGGTCAAATTACCCACATTCCAAAGTGCCGGTATTGACCGAAGTCAATCGGCCTAGCGGAGCTTGAAGCCCGTCAAATCGACGAAACCGCGCATTCCGGCCAGCATCAGCGCGCCGATATGCAATTGCAGGGGGAACTCGCCGGAAAAGATCATGGCTGTCAGTTCTTCGGGGCTGACCAGGTTGAGCTCGATGCCGGCCTCGATGGCCTGTCCGGCCGGGCGGGGCCCGGCCTCGACGAAGAACGAATGCAGCCGGTTCGACAGCCGCGCGGTGCAGGGCGAATAGATGCCGAGCGCGTGCACGGCCTTGGAGGGGTGTCCGGTCTCTTCCTTGAGTTCGCGCTCGCAGGTCAGCGCCGGGTCCTCGCCGGGATCGACCAGGCCGGCCGGCAATTCCCAGGTGAAGCGCTCCAGCGCCGGGCGGTATTGCCGCACGATCGGAATACGGCCGTCCGGCGTCAGCGCGACGATGGCGATGTAATCCTGCTGGCCGACCGCGTGATAAAGCTCGGTCGTGCCGTTCTTGTACGCGACCTCGCGCTCGATCACCTTCATCCACGGCGAGACGTCGATCGTGCGGCGGGATTTGATCTTCGGGAATTCGCCCATGCTTCGTGTTCCGGTGAAGTGGGTAACCTAGCACGAAACTTACGGCCGTCATGCCCGACCTTGTGCCGGGCATCCACGCCTTCGCTTTAGAAAGCAAGACGTGGATGGCCGGCACAAGCCCGGCCATGACGGTGCTGATGTGGAAGCTTGGCCAGGCCCTACAAATACCGCGGCACCGGCAGCGGCGTGATCAACTGGCCCTTGTAGCCCTTCGCGCGCAGCTTGGGCGCCAGCTCGTCGGCGATGTGCCAGGAGAAGATGACCGCCGCTTCCGGCTGGTCTTCGAACAGCCGGCCTTCATCGACGACGGGGATCGCGGTGCCCGGCATGCATTTGCCGATCTTCAGCGAGCCCGGAATTTCGCAGACATAGTCGATGATGCCGTCGTCGAGCCCGACATAGTTGAACAGGGTCGAGGCGCGCGACGGCGCGCTGATGCCGACGACGCGCGCATCCTTTTCCTTCAGGTCGCGCAGCATCGACAAGAGGCGCAGCTTGGACAGCAGCACGTCGTGCTTGAACTGCTTGAGTCGCTTGGCCATCGCGTCGCCGCGCGGCTCGGCGTCGAGCATCTTCTTGACGCTGTCCTGAACCGGGCGCTTGCCCTTGCGCCCGGCATAAACGCGGATCGAGCCGCCGTGGCTCGGGATAGGCCGCGCGTGGAACACTTCGAGGCCGTGCATTTCCAGCAGGTGCTTGAGGCTGGTCAGCGAATAGTAGCGCAGGTGCTCGTGATAGACGGTGTCGTATTGCAGCGTGTCGAGCAGCGGAATGAGGTAGTGCGATTCGGAAATGAACACGCCGTCGTCGGCCAGCATCGCCACGATGCCCTCGACGATCGCGTGCACGTCCTCGATATGGGCAAAGCAGTTCGCCGCGGTGATCAGCTTGGCCTTGCCATGCGAGCCGACGACTTCTTCCGCCGCCGCCTTGCCGAAATAGCGCTTGATGGTCGGAATACCGCGCGAATTGGCGATGTCGCCGACGTCGGTCGGCTCGATGCCGAGGATGCGGTTGCCGGCCTTCTGGAAGTTCGAGATCAAGGTGCCGTCGTTGGAGCCGATATCGACGACGAGATCCTTCTCGGTCAGGCCCAGCATCGCGCTCGATTCACGCTGCAGGTCGGCGAAATTGTCGCGCAGCAGCTTGGTCGTGCCCGAGGTGTAGGGATATTCCGGCGGGAAGATGATGACCGGATCGACGGCGAGGCCCAGTTGCACCAGGTCGCAGTTGCGGCAGTGCAGGAGGTCGGTCGGAAACCACGGCTGCTGGCGCGGCACCTGGCCGATCGGCACCATCTGGTTGACCGGCGGCATGTAGCCGAGCGACAGCACGGGATCGAGCTTCTCCGAACCGCAGATCTGGCACTGCTCGACCGGGACGCTGCCGCCGGTGCCGGCGCCGCGCGCGATTTTCGTCGGACCTACCACTTGAGTCTCCACTTAGCTCTTTGCCGCCGTGTCTTTCGGCGCCAGATCGGCGTTCTTCCAGTACCAGTCGAGCGTGGGCTTGAGGCCCTGATCGAGCGATACGGCGGGCTTATAACCGAGCCCCGCCAATTTAGAAATGTCCGGGCAGCGGCGCGGGGTGCCGCCGGCCTGCAATTTGCCTGGCACGATTTCGATGGTCCGGCCGGCCTGGGCCGCGACCTTGCGCGCCACGTCGGCGATCGACAGCTCTTCGGTGGTGCCGACATGATAGATGTTGAGGTGCTCGCCCTTCTCGCGCATCACCATGACGCCGGCGACCAGATCGTCGACATAGCAGAACGAGCGGGTTTCCTCGCCGGTGCCCTGGATGTCGAAGCGCAACGCGCCCTCGGGCTGCGCGGCTTTGAGCTTCTGCAGGCGCAGCGCGAATTGCGGCACGACATGCTCCCAGCCCATGTCCGGGCCATAGACATTGTGCGGCCGGAAGATCAGCACGCGCTCGAAATATTTGCGGCCGTAGTTGATCGCCATCAGTTCGCTGATCAGCTTGCCGCCGCCATAGGAATAACGCGGGTTCAGGACGTCCGGCACCGACAAAGGCGCGCTCTCGTCGGTCGGCACCTTCGGCGGCGTCTGGTAGACCTCCGACGACGACGCAAGGATGAGATTGCCGACATTGTGCTTCCGGCACGCGTCGATGACATTGATCATGCTGCGCACGCCGACATCGAGCACCAGGTCGGGCTGCGTATAGAAGAACTCCGTGCCGTTGACGAAGGCAAGGTGATGCACCTCGTCCATGCCCTTGGTCGCGGCGTCGACCGCGGCGGGATCGCGAATGTCGCCGCCGATGAACTCGATCTCTTCCTCGACCGAATGCAGGCGGCGCGGCCTGCCGCGCGAATTGTCGTCGAGCACGCGCACCTGCGCGCCCGATTTGACCAATGCCTTGACCAATGCCGAGCCGATGAAGCCCGAGCCGCCGGTGACCAGAACTTTAGCGCCGCTCATATTCTATTGCTCCCGATGGCCGTCTTCGGCGGCGATCTCGATCCATTGGCCTTGCTTGTTCGACCGCTGCGCCGCATCGATCAAGGTTTGCGTGCGATAGCCCGCGGCAAAGTCCGGCGCCACCTGCCTGCCGGTCTCGATGGCGTCCAGGAAATGCTTGGCCAGCCGCGACACCGGCGCGATGCGCCCGTCCGGATATTGCGCATCGGCGGGATCGTCAACCGCGATGCGTTCCGGCTTGCCGGGGCGCTTGGCATAAGTCAGTTCGAAGCCGCGCATATAGTCGAGCGTCGGATTGTGCAGCACCAGAGTGCCGTCCTCGCCGAAGAATTCGATGCGATGGCCGATGCCGGCGTAGGATGCGCAGCTCATCGACAGGCTGACCTGCGGCCCGGCCTTGTAGCGCAGCGCCATCGCCACGGTCGCCTGCAGCTCGGGATCGTCCGGCATGCCGGCGACGCGCGCCTGCAGGCCGGCGATCGGACCGGCGAACCATTCGAGATAATGGAAACAGTGCGACACGAAATTGCCGATGACGCCGCCGCCGTCATTGCCGCCGGCGGTCTTCCAGTTGCGCATCCGCTTCTGGATCGCGTAGCTCTCGACGTGCCAATGCACCGCGACATGACGCAGTGCGCCGACGCAACCTTCGTCGAGCATTTCCTTCGCGCGCAGCCAGGCGATGATCCGCGTGAAATTGAAATCGATGCCGGTCGGCAGTTTGCTTTGCTTCGCCGCGTCGAGCATCGCGCGCGCCTGGGCGAGGCTGCCGGCCATCGGTTTTTCGGCGAATACCGGCTTCCCCGCTTTGAGCGCGGCGACGGCGATGTCGGATTGCAGGCTCGGCAGCGTGGCGATGACCACCGCCTGCACATCTTTATCGTCGAGCAGCGCGCGCCAGTCGCTGTAAGCCTTGGCGATGCCGGCTTCCTTCGCCAGTTCTTGCGTCCGCGCAGCATTGCTGCCGGCCATCGCAACCACCTCGCAGCGCGGATCGGCGCGGAACGCCGGCAGCAGGACCGTGCGTCCGTAATTGCTGCCGATGATGCCGATACGGATCACGCGCGCTCCCTGGGCTTTTCGCCGAATGTGAAGACGAAGGCGCGAAGACGCTTCATGAAGGCCGGCGAGAACAGCAGCCGGTCGACGATATTATAGGCGGGCAGCAGCCAGCGTACCGCGCCGGAAGCAATGTAGCGGTATTTCATGCCCGAATGAAATTCGGTGCCGACGCGAAAGCCGGCGGCGCGGAAGCCGGCGGCGACTTCATCGGCCAGCACCGGGCGTTCATTTTCCGTCACGCCAATCGCGCTATAGAATGGCGACGAGCGGTCGCGATACAGATACATCGCCGGGTTCATGCGGTTCGGATCGAACGCGACGAATTTGCCGCCCGGCCGCAGGATGCGTTTTATCTCCGCCACGCACAGCGAACTTTCGCTGAAATGGTGCACGACGCCGGCGAGCAGCACGCCGTCGAAGCTTCCATCGGCGAACGGCAGGTGCTCGATATCGCCTTCGATGAATTCGATGCCGGGGAATTTCTCGCGCGCGATCCTGATCAGGGTCGGGCTGAGATCGACGCCGGTGCACTCATAACCGCGCTGCCGCAGGATCTCGGTGAAGACGCCGGAGCCGCAGCCGAGGTCGGCGATGTGCGCGCCGCGCGGCAGGCCGGTCAGCCGCACGAAAATGTCGATGAGCCGCTGGTTGGTGTCCGGCGAAAAAACGTCATACGCATTCGCCGCGCCGTGGCCGTCGAAAAACGCGATTTCGCTGGTTTTGTTCTGGGAGCGGAGGGCTGTCATTTGGCGGTCTTCTAGCACGGGGTTTTCGCGCCGGACAACGCCGCGTCCGCCGAAATGGTAAGCGCCGAAAAGGCTTAAAGGCCGGTCCGATTGCCGTTCCGCGCGGTCTGGTGATATGTGAGCCGCATGTCCGAAGGTCGCCCCGCCCCGCAGTCCTCCCATCCGGGCTTGAAGCTGGCCGCGCTGGCATTGGCCGTGGCGGTGGTCGGCCTTCCGGTCAACAACGCCACCGATTACGCGCTGCTGGTCGCCGCGACGATCGTCATCTTCGTCAGCGCCATCCGCCTTGACGGGAAATACTGGCTCGGCGCGCTGGCGCTCGTCGTCGCCACCGTCGCCGCGCAATGGCTCTTGGCGCCGCCGCGCATCGACGAAGGGCACAACGTCTTTCTCCCGGGACCTGCGCTCGAGCGGGGCCTGCCCGCCGACGTCTATCGCCATCTCGCCGCGGAGTTCGAGCGGCAATATCCGCCGGCGAAACATTGCGGCGTCGAGCAGGGCGGATGCTGGCGCAGCACCGGTCTGCCGGACCGCGTCTTCGCCTTTTCCGCCGACGGCATCCTGCACAAGTCCGACATGTCGCGTTCGGCGACGGCGATCGACTTTGTCGATCCGGTCTGGCTGCGCCTGAGTTTCATCAACGACATGCGCTACAACTGGTACCCGCTGAGCGACGTGCAGCGCGCCAGCCGCGACCGCCGCATCTGGGCGGGGCTCAATCGCTGGCAGCTGACGATGCCGTGGTTCGAGATGATCCGTCTGCCGGCGGCTTATGTCGGCGGCAAATTGTGCTGGCGCGGCGACGTTATGTGGGAAGGCGCGGCCGAGCGCTTCTCGCTGTGGCGCGGCGACAGCTGCCGCGCGATCGAGCAGGCCGACGCCGGACGGCGCGTCGTCGGCGTCGCCATCGTGCCGGGTTCGCTGGCGATGCGGCTCGAGCCGCCGCTGCCGGTGCGCCTGCGGCTGATCGCGCAAAGCGTGCTGACCTTCGCCGCCGTTGCCGGTCTGCTTTTGCTGCTCGTGCGTTTCGAGCCGAAGCGCGCGATCCTGCCCTTCGTGCTCACAGGCCTTGCCGCGCTCGTCATCGCCATCGACGACGCGAGCTTCCTCGGCGGCATAAGGCCGTTCGACGGCGGCGACGACGGCATGTTCTATGAAGGCACGGCGCAGCACATGTTGCAGAAGCTGATGGCCGGCGACCTGTGGGGCTTCTTCGAAGGCGGCGAGCCCGTCTTCTATTATGGCGGGCCCGGCCTGCGCTATCTGCGCGCGCTGGAGCACATTGTCTTTGGCGACAGCTATCTTGGTTATCTGTCGCTGGTGCTGCTGCTGCCGTTCCTGGTGATGGCGCTGTTCCGCCGCTTCCTGCCGGCGACGTGGGCGCTGGCGCTGGCTTTGATGTTCGTCGCGGTGCCGCTCGGCGCCATCTTCGGCACGACCTTCATCGACTACGCCAAATGGGCGGCGCGCGGCTTTGCCGATCCGGCGGCCTACATCTTCTTCATCGCCGGGCTCATTCCCTTGCTGAACGGCCGCGTGACTTTCGCCACGGCGTTTTTCGGCGCGCTGTTGCTGGCGCTCGGCATAGCCATGAAACCCATCGTCGCGCCGGCCGCGGGCGTCATTCTCGGCGGCGCCGGCCTTTATGCGCTTTATCTGCGGCAATGGCCTCGCCTCGCCGGGCTATGCTTCGGCTTCCTGCCCGTCCTGTCGATGGCGTTGCACAATTGGGTCTATGGCAAAGTCCTGGTGCTGTTCAGCGCGAACGCCGCGCATCCGCTGGTCCTGGTGATGCCGCCGTCGGCTTATGTCGCGGCTCTTAAGGAATTGCTGACGCTTGATTTCAGCGGGGGAAATTTGCTGCGCGCGCTGCAGCAGATCCCGAACTGGCTGTCCGGTCCGGCCGAATCCTATTGGACCGTGCCGATCAACGCCGCCGGCGTCGCCATTCTGATATACGTGGTGCTGCGCGGCCGCCGATACGAACCGTGGCTGCGGCTCGTCGGCGCCGCGGCGCTGGCCCAGCACGTCGTCGCGCTTTTCTATATCTCCACCGGCCGCTACCATTTCCTCACCTGGTTCCTGACCTTGCTGGTCGTCATGGTCTTCTTGCATCAGGCCGGATTGCCGTGGCTGCGCCGCCGTTATCCGCTATTGTCGGAGCGCGTGCTTCATCATCCTTTGTCGCGCCTCATGGCCAACGGCCTGGCGCGGCTCCAGAGAGTATCCGCATGAGCGAAAAATCGGTCGGCATTGCAAACGGTCTCACCAATTACGGCGACCGCGATTTCTCGCTCTATCTGCGGCGGTCCTTCGCCAAATCGATGGGCTATTCCAACGAGATGCTGGCCAAGCCCGTGGTCGGCATCGCCTACACCGGCTCCGGCTTCAACAATTGCCACCGCCATTTTCCGGAACTGCTGCAGGCGGTGAAGCGCGGCGTGCTGGCCGCCGGCGCCTTGCCGGTGGAGTTTCCGACCGTCTCGCTCGGCGAAGTCTTCCTGAATCCGACGAGTCTCAAGTTCCGCAACCTGATGTCGATCGACACCGAGGAGATGGTGCGCGCACAGCCGATGGATTCCGTCGTGCTGATGGGCGGCTGCGACAAGACGCTGCCGGCGCAGTTGATGGGCGCGGTGTCGGCCAATCGACCGGCGGTCATGCTGGTCGGCGGCCCGATGATGACCGGCCGTCACCACGGCGAACGGCTCGGCGCCTGCACCGACTGCCGCCGTTTCTGGGCGACCTATCGCGCCGGCAAGATCGACGACAAGGAAATCAACGAAGTCGAAGGGCGCCTCGCCACCACCGCCGGCACCTGCGCGGTGATGGGCACCGCCTCGACCATGGCCTGCATCGTCGAGGCGCTCGGCATGATCCTGCCGGGCACTGCGGCGATCCCGGCCGTTCACGCCGACCGCCTGCGCGCGGCGGAAGCCACCGGCGCGCTCGCCGTCAAGCTGATCGGGTCCGATTTGACGCCGCAGCGCATCGTCAACGCCAAGTCGGTCGAGAACGCGCTGCGCGTCTTGCTCGCCATTGGCGGTTCGACCAACGCCATCATCCATCTCACCGCGATTGCCGGCCGCGCCGGCGTGCCGGTGTCGCTCGAACGGCTGAATAAATTGTCCGACACCACGCCGGTGCTGGTGAACTTGAAGCCGGTCGGCAACGGCTACATGGAAGATTTCTTCGCCGGCGGCGGCATGGGCGCGCTCTTGCGCGAGATCAAGGATCTCCTGCATCTCGACTGCATCACCGTCACCGGCGAGACGCTCGGCGAACGGCTTGCCGTCGACGCCGATGCGTGGATCGACCGCACGGTCATCGCGCCGCGCGCCGAGCCGCTCGAGCCGGAAGGCGGGCTGGTCGCGCTGTTCGGCAATCTCGCGCCGCGCGGCGCCATCCTCAAGCGCTCGGCCGCCGACTCGAAACTGTTCGAACTCGAGGGCAGGGCGGTGGTATTCACCTCGCTGGCCGATCTTGCCGCGCGCATCGACGATCCGAACCTCGATGTCGAGGCCAACGATATTCTGGTGTTGCAGAACGCCGGCCCGCATTCGACCTCGGCGATGCCGGAGGCCGGCTATCTGCCGATCCCGAAAAAGCTGGCGACGAAAGGCGTCAAGGACATGGTCCGCGTCTCCGATGCGCGCATGAGCGGCACCGCCTTCGGCACCATCGTCCTTCATGTGACGCCGGATGCGGCCTCCGGCGGCCTGCTCGGCCTGGTGCGCAACGGCGACCGCATCCGCCTCTCGGTCAAGCAGCGCCGGATCGACCTTCTGGTCGACGAGGCCGAGCTCAGGAAGCGCGAGGCGACGCGGGAAAAGCCGCCGGAAACCCCGCCGCGCGGCTATTCGCGGCTTTATGCCCAGGAAGTCACCGGCGCCGATCAGGGCTGCGATTTCGAGTTCCTGCGGCCGCGCTGAGTTAAGCTCCGGCGGCCAGATTAGATAAATGGATGGTAGTAGTTCTTTACCCTGCCGTAGGGCTAACCGGCGATTAACGATTGCCGTCGGCGGATGTTAACGGGCGTCCAAGGCCCAGTGCCTACAGTGATGGCTCTTAAAGGGCGGGAATGCCTGCGGTTTTCCCAAAAAAACCCCGATGGAGTCATGATCCTGACGCTACGCTATCTGGCGAAATTCCGTGACTGGCGCTTGCTGATAACCGCCGGCACTGTCGGCTTTTGCCTGACGCTTGCCGCGACGCAAGCCGCGGGCGCGGCGTCGCCTTCGCTCGCGCCGGGGCTCGTGCCGGCAATGCTGATCGCCGTGACGGGCGCGCTGTTCGGCGCGTGTCTTGCCGTCATCTGGGCGGCGCTGCGCGTCATCCGCAAGCTCAACGAACAGAATGCCCGCCGCGACTTCGCGCTCAACAACATGGCGCAGGGCCTGTCGATGTTCGACGGCCAGCATCGCCTCGTTGTCTGGAACAAGAATTACGAGACCATGTACAAGCTCGAGTCGGTCATCCGGCGCGGCTGTACGCTCGGCGAACTGCTGCAGGCGCGCCATGCCGCCGGCACGCTGCCGATGGATCCGAAGAAATACGAGAGCGACCTGCGCGCCGCGCTCGACAGCGGCAGAGACTTCACCATCGAAGTCGAGACGGCGGACGGCAGGACCATCGCGGTTGTCGACCGGCGGACCGGCGAAGGCGGCTGGGTGGCGACGCACGAGGACGTCACCGAACGCAAGCGGGCGGAGCGCGAGCTGGAGCGCACGCGCGCCTTCCTCGACATGATCGTCGAGAACGTGCCGTCGCCGATCATCGTCAAGAGCGCGGCGGACCTGCGCTATCTCCTGGTCAACCGCGCCACGGAAGAGTTCCTCGATCTCGACCGCGCCAGCATCATCGGCCGCAGGTCGGTCGACATCCTCCCCGAAGGCGTCGTCGAGGGCGTCGTCGCCGAAGACCGCAAGGCGATCGCGACCGGCGAGATCACGCATCGCGGCGAGCACGGCATCACTTTCCGGGGCGCCGGCACGCGCATCGTCTCGGAAGCGCGCCTGCCGGTGAAGGACGCCGACGGCAATCCGAAATACCTCATCACCGTCGTCCACGACATCACCGAACGCCGGCGCAGCGAGCAGCGCATCGCCCACCTGGCGCATCACGATTCGCTGACCGATCTGCCGAACCGCGCGACATTCAACGAATGCATCGGCGCCACCATCGATCTGGCCGCCGGCAACGGCGACAGCTTCGGCCTCCTTTGCGTCGGCCTCGACCGCTTCAAGGCGGTCAACGATGTGTTCGGCCATCGCGTCGGCGATGCGCTGCTGCGCGAGGCGGCGCAACGCATCGAGCAGGTCTGCCAGGGCGCGTTCGTCGCGCGCGTCGGCGGCGACGAATTCACCGTCATCACGCCGGCGGCGCAGCAGCCGCAGACCACCGCCGCGCTCGCCGAGCGGCTGCTGGCGGCGTTCGAGAGCGACATCACCATCGAGAGCCACCAGATGCGCGTCGGCCTGACGATCGGCGTCGCCATCTATCCGCACGATGGCGCGGATACGACGACGCTGGTCGCCAATGCCGAGGCCGCTCTGTTCCGCGCCAAGTCGGAAGCGCGCGGCTCGATCCGCTTCTTCGAAGTCGCCATGGACCAGCAGCTGCGCGAAAAGCGCGTGCTGCAGCAGGACCTGCGCAAGGCGATCGAGCAGAACGAGCTGGCGCTGCATTACATGCCGCAGGCGAACATGCGCGGCGAGGTCACCGGCTTCGAGGCGCTGGCGCGCTGGCACCATCCGCGCCACGGCCTGGTGCCGCCCGACGTGTTCATTCCGCTTGCCGAGGAAAGCGGGCTGATCGGCGCGCTCGGCGAATGGGTGCTGCGCACCGCCTGCCGCGAGGCGGCGTCATGGCCGAAGCCGCTGCACATCGCGGTCAACCTGTCGCCGGTGCAATTCCAGCACGGCGACTTGCCGAGCCTGGTGCATCAGGTGCTGCTCGAGACCGGCCTGTCGCCGGCGCGGCTCGAACTCGAAATCACCGAAGGCGTGCTGATCGGCGACTTCACGCGCGCCGTCGCCATGCTGCGCCGCCTCAAGCACATGGGCGTGCGCATCGCCATGGACGACTTCGGCACCGGCTATTCGTCGCTGTCCTATCTGCAGTCGTTCCCGTTCGACAAGATCAAGATCGACCGCTCTTTCATTTCCAATTTCGGTCACAGCCAGCAGTCGGCGACCATCATCCGCGCCGTCATCGCGCTCAGCCGCGGCTTGAGCATGCCGGTGGTGGCGGAAGGCGTGGAGACGGAAGCGCAGCGCAATTTCCTCGCCGCCGAAGGCTGCGACGCGATGCAGGGCTATCTGGTCGGCCGGCCGATGCCGATCGTGGATTATGCGCGGGTCGTTGGCCGCAAGCCGGCGCGGCCCGACATCGCGCTGGTCGCGCGCAGGTGAGCTGGCGGTGCGATTTCTGATTTTGCGGAAAACTGGTGCTGCCGGAGTGGATTGAACACTCGACCTCCTCATTACCAATGAGGTGCTCTACCACTGAGCTACGGCAGCTTATTTTCAGGTCGCGCCGGCTTGGGGCCGGGGGGCGAATGCGGCGGGAAACTGCCACAACGCCCCTCTAGGATGCAAGCTAACTACCTGTCCAGCCCTGAATTTTAAGTGAACTTGCGAAAGTCCCAGGGCTGACCGATAGATAACGCCATGAGCGGCAGCGACGAAGCCAGCAAACCCTTGGAAAAAAGCGACAAGAACCCGGGCAAATCGAGCCAGACAGCCCGCCGCGACGCGCGGCTGGCCGCTGCGCTACGGGAAAATCTGCGCCGGCGCAAGGCGCAAGAACGCGCCCGTGGCGCCGATGAACGCGATCGCGGGGCGCAAGGCGAGGGCGACGAAGGTAGCTGACTTCGACTTCGCCGGGCGTTTCCATCCCGCGGCTGCGCCGGGGAGGGAACAGAAGACCGACTTTCGCCTTATTTGCCCGGCGATAAGGAGTAACCGTCCGGCATTTTAAGGCTTTGCAGGCGGGGGTAGCTGGGTCCATAGATCGGGCCGGATATTCAATCGGGCGGCGGCGTTTCGGCGTCAGCCCAAGCGGGGCGAGAATGGACCGGATACGCATCGTCGGCGGGCAGCGCCTCAATGGCACGATCCCGATTTCCGGCGCCAAGAACGCCACTCTGCCGCTGATGACCGCGAGCCTGCTCACCGCGGACACGCTCATCCTCGACAACGTGCCGCGGCTGGCCGACGTCATCCAGCTCCAGCGCATCCTCGGCAATCACGGCGTCGACATCATGATCGCCGGCAAGCGGCCGGGCGACGATCCGGCCTCGGGCCGCACGTTGCACATCTCGGCCAAGACCATCGTCGACACCACCGCGCCTTACGAACTCGTCTCCACCATGCGGGCGAGCTTCTGGGTCATCGCGCCCCTGGTCGCGCGCATGGGTGAAGCGAAGGTGTCGATGCCCGGCGGCTGCGCCATCGGCACGCGGCCGGTCGACCTGCTGCTCATGGCGCTGGAAAAACTCGGCGCCGAGATCGAGATCGACGGCGGCTATGTCATCGCCCGTGCGCCGAACGGCCTGCGCGGCGCCGAGATCAAGTTCCCCAAGGTGACCGTCTCCGGCACCCATGTCGCACTGATGGCCGCGGTGCTCGCCCGCGGCACCACGGTGATCGACAACGCCGCGCGCGAGCCGGAAATCGGCGACGTTGCCGACTGCCTCAACAAGATGGGCGCCAAGGTCACGGGCATCGGCACCTCGCGCCTCGTCGTCGAAGGCGTCGCCAAACTCAACGGCGCGCGCCACACCGTGCTGCCCGATCGCATCGAGACCGGCACCTACGCGATGGCCGTGGCGATGACCGGCGGCGACGTGCTGCTGCAGCATACGCGCCCCGAACTGCTGCAGTCGGCGCTCGACGTGCTGGCGCAGACCGGCACCACGGTGACGCCGACCAACGAAGGCATCCGCATAGCCCGCAACGGCTCGGCGCTGATGCCGGTCGACGTGACGACGCAGCCGTTCCCCGGCTTCCCGACCGATCTGCAGGCGCAGTTGATGGCGCTGATGACGCTCGCCAACGGCACCTCGCACATCACCGAGACGATTTTCGAAAACCGCTTCATGCATGTGCAGGAGCTCGCCCGCCTCGGCGCGCGCATCCAGCTCGACGGCATGCGGGCGACCATCGAAGGCGTCAAGCGGTTGCGCGGCGCGCCGGTGATGGCGACCGATCTGCGCGCCTCGGTGTCGCTGGTCATTGCCGCGCTCGCCGCCGAAGGCGAGACCATGGTCAACCGCGTCTATCATCTCGACCGCGGCTTCGAGCGGCTCGAGGAAAAGCTCTCCCGCTGCGGCGCGGTCATCGAGCGCATCAGCTCGTAAGTTTTTCGGTTTGCGGATGCTTTCTTCCTTATCCCTCCCCTGAAAGGGGAGGGCGCGGTTCGCGTAAGCGAACCGGGGTGGGGTTTGCTCTCCATCCGGCATCGCCGTCGCATTCGCGTCTCAGGCAGAGATCCTATTTTTCCTGTCTTGACCTTATTCCCACGCTATGCTTATCTCCCCTTCGTCCAGTTCCGCTCCACCCGCGCCGTCATGACGCGCGGGTGGTGAGGGGCAGGGCGCGGCACCCGACAATGGCGCCGCGGTGGAGCGTCGTGGAGGCGCCGGGCCCCTTCGCAAAGGGCCCGCGCGTCCTCGCAAGACGCGCGGGCGGGGCACGCAACCCCGCTCGAGGGCGCCTCGCAAGCGCCCTGGCGCCTCCCCGGCGCTCCATTTCCATTTCAAGGAAATGACAAGGGGACGAGGGCTCACCCGGAGCCGACCAAAGAATACGGGCGATGACGCACGCCACCTCATTGCCGCCCCCTTGTCGGCGCAGCGTGGCTTCGATCAACTCCGCATCAAACCAACGGAGGAGCGGCATGTCCGATGCCAGGCTCAAGATCATGTCCGCCGGCGCGCTCAAGGTGATGCTGCTCGCGCTCGGCGCCGAATATGAGCGTGCGCGCGGCGTTACGCTCGAACTGAATTTCGGCACGGCCGGCGCGCAGGGCGACCGCATCAAGGCCGGCGAGGAGACCGATCTCGTCATGCTGTCGCAATCCGGCATCGAGGCGCTCGACCAGCTCAATCTGCTGAAGGTCGCCAGCTGCATCGATCTCGCCTCGACCGTCACCGGCGTCATCGTCCGCGAAGGCGCGCCGAAGCCGGACATCGCCACGGCCGAGGCGTTCAAGCAGGCGCTCCTCGATGCGCCCTCGGTCGCCTATACCGATCCGAAAGCCGGCGGTTCCGGCGGCATCATGTTCGCCGGCCTCCTCGACCGGCTCGGCCTCGCCGAGGCCGTCGGCAAAAAGGCGGTGCTGTGCAAGGGCGGCTACGACGTCGCCGGCGCGGTGGCCGAAGGCCGCGCCGCGCTCGGGACCACGCTGATCAGCGAGGCGCTGCCGGTGAAGGGCCTCACCATCGTCGGCCCGCTGCCGGGCGAACTGAACTTCCGGAACATGTATTCGGCCGGTATTCACGCGGGCTCCGGCAAGCCCGACGCGGCGCGGGCCTTCCTCGATTTCCTCACCGCGCCCGCGACGAGGCCGCGCTGGCGCGAGGCCGGTATGGAGCCGGCTTTCTAGGCCGCTCGTGCTCTTGCGGCTGCGCGGGCGCGTCCTTAAGTTTTTGGGCAGGGAGCGCGAGAAGCCATGAGCCAGGCACCGGACCAGTTGAAGTTCGCCGTCCTCGACGAGGAGGACCTCGAGGTGGTTTCCACCCACCTGCAGGACGCGGTGCTCAAGGCCGCCGACGTGCTCTGGCGGCCGTCGGAAAAGCGCCTGGTCGTGGCGCTCAATCGCTTCGACTGGGAAGGCGCGCAGGCCGACCGGCCGGAATATCGCCGCCGCCGCGCGGCGCTGCGCTTCGAGCGCGTCCAGTCCTGCAAATGCCGCGGCCTCGATCCGGCCGGCAAGGACGCCGTCCTCAACCTGCTGGCCGTCGAATTCGCCGAAACCGACACGCCCTCCGGCGTGGTGTCGCTGATCTTCTCCGGCGGCGGCGAATTGCGCCTCGAGGTCGAATGCCTGGAGGCCGAGCTGGTCGATCTCGGCCCGGTCTGGGGCGCGGCCAAATGCCCGGTCCACGCCGCGGCCGACAAGGCCTGATCGCCGCCTCAAGGTTGACGTTCCCGTCCCCGCGCGCCATTGACCTGTCATGCCCATTCGTCTCGACGCCACCGCCCCGGACTTTGAGTCCCGTTTTCGTGCCTTTCTCACCGTCAAGCGCGAGGCCGCGCCGGACGTCGAGCAGGCGGTGCGCGCCATCGTCGCCGACGTGCAGGCGCGCGGCGACAAGGCGCTGATCGAGCTGACCGCCAAATTCGACCGCCTGACGCTGACGCCTTCCACCTTGCGCGTCAGCGCCGCCGAGATTGATGCCGCCGCCGCGGCCTGCGATCCGGAAGCCTTGGCCGCGCTGAAATTCGCGCGCGACCGCATCGAGGCCTATCACGCCCGCCAGAAGCCGAAGGACGACCGCTTCACCGACGAAGCCGGCGTCGCGCTCGGCACCCGCTGGACCGCGATCGAAGCCGTGGGCCTTTACGTGCCCGGCGGCACCGCGGCCTATCCGTCCTCGGTGCTGATGAACGCCGTGCCGGCCAAGGTCGCCGGCTGCGAACGCCTGGTCATGGTGGTGCCGGCGCCGGACGGCAAACTGGCGCCTTTGGTGCTCGCCGCCGCCAAGCTCGCCGGAGTCGACGAGGTGTATCGCATCGGCGGCGCGCAGGCCGTGGCCGCGCTCGCTTACGGCACCGAGACAATTAAACCCGTCGCCAAGATCGTCGGTCCCGGCAATGCCTATGTCGCCGCCGCCAAGCGGCTGGTGTTCGGCACGGTCGGCATCGACATGATCGCAGGTCCCTCGGAAGTGCTCGTCATCGCCGACAAGACCGGCAATCCGGACTGGATCGCCGCCGACCTGCTGGCGCAAGCCGAGCACGACGCCTCAGCGCAGTCGATCCTCATCACCGACGATGCGTCGCTCGCCGCGCATGTCGAGAAGGCTGTCGAGTCGCAGCTCAAGACCTTGCCGCGCGCCGCAGCCGCCGGCGCCTCGTGGCGCGACTTCGGCGCGATCATCACCGTCGCCAAACTCGACGACGCCATCGCGCTCACCGATCGGCTTGCGCCCGAGCACCTCGAGCTCGCCTGCGCCGATGCCGACAACTATGTCGCACGCATCCGCAATGCCGGCGCCATCTTCATCGGCGCGCACACGCCGGAGGCGATCGGCGACTACGTCGCCGGCTCGAACCACGTGCTGCCGACGGCGCGTTCGGCGCGCTTCTCGTCCGGCCTCGGCGTGCTCGACTTCATGAAGCGCACGTCGCTTCTCAAGTGCGGCCCCGATCAGTTGCGCGCGCTCGGCCCCGCCGCGATGGCGCTCGGCAAGGCCGAAGGCCTCGACGCGCATGCGCGCTCCGTCGCCATCCGTCTCAATTTACCGGGCGCCTGACATGAGCCCCGCCAAGCCAACGGCCGCCTCGAAACAGCGACTGGTCTCGGTGACGCTCGACGAGGCCTCGATCGGCCGCTCCAATCCGGACGTCGAACACGAACGCGCGGTGGCCATCTACGACCTGCTCGAGATGAATCATTTCGCGCCGGTCGGCCACGACGGCGGGCCTTATGCGCTGCATCTTTCGATCAACGACAATCGTCTCGTCTTCGACATCCGTCTCGAAGACGGCACGCCGGTGGTCGCGCATCTGTTCTCGCTGTCGCCGCTGCGCCGCATCGTCAAAGACTACTATATGATCTGCGACAGCTACTATCAGGCGATCCGCACCGCGACGCCGGACAAGATCGAAGCCATCGATATGGGCCGGCGCGGCATTCACAACGACGGCTCGCAGATCCTGATGGAACGGCTGAAGGACAAGGTCGTCGTCGATCAGGACACCGCGCGTCGCTTGTTTACCCTTATTTGCGTCTTGCATTGGAAAGGCTAGCTGTTGGCAGGACAGCGATTCCAATCTCCGTTCGTTCCCGCGAAAGCGGGAACCCAGTTCTTTGGCTACACGATGCTTGGCAAAGGCTGGGTCCCCGCTTTCGCGGGGACGAACGGATGATGGGAGGCTAGTGAGTCAATGTCTCCCGCAGACCGCCCCTCGCGGCCACAGGCAGTCTTGTTTGCCTGCGGGCAGAACGCGGTGCGTTCGCCGATGGCGGCCGGATTGTTCGGGCAGTTGTTCGGCAAGCAGATCTATGTCGCCTCCGCCGGCGTACAGAAAGGCGAGCTTGATCCTTTCGCCGTCGCGGTGATGGACGAGGTCGGCATCGACATCTCGCGCCACAAGCCGATCGACTTCGAGGAACTGGAAGACCTCGAAGGGCTGAATTTCGATCTGATCGTCACTCTGTCGCCGCCGGCGCACCACAAGGCGCTCGACCTCACCCGCACCGTCGCGGCCGACGTCGAATACTGGCCGACCGTCGATCCGACCGGCATCGAGGGCTCGCGCGAGCAGAAGCTCGATGCCTATCGCGAGGTGCGCGACACGCTGATGGCGCAGATCAGGAAGCGGTTCGGCCGGGGTGGCGGCGGGGGGAATGAGTGAAGTTTGCGAATCCACCCCCGTTCCGCTAGCTTCCGCGGCCATTCACACCATTTTTCTCCCTATTCTTGCAGCGAAAATAGAATGATCGGCCGCCCCAAATTCGTGCTCGCATCCGGTTCGCCGCGGCGCCTCGCCCTGATCAATCAGGCCGGCATCGAGCCCGACGCGCTGAAACCCTCCGACGTCGACGAGACGCCGAAGCGGGGCGAAATCCCGCGCGCCTATGCCAACCGGCTGGCCCGCGAAAAGGCGGAAGTGGCGCTCAACAATGTCCGGCTCGACGACGAATTGCGCGGTTCCTACATCCTCGCCGCCGACACCGTGGTCGCGGTCGGGCGCCGCATTTTGCCGAAGGCGGAACTGCTCGACGAGGCGCAGCAATGCCTGCGGCTGCTGTCGGGCCGCAATCACCGCGTCTATACCTCGATCTGCCTGGTGACGCCGAAGGAGACCTTCCGCCAGCGCCTGGTCGAAACCCGCGTGCGCTTCAAGCGCCTGTCGGCCGAGGACATCGAATCGTATCTCGCCTCCGGCGAATGGCGAGGCAAGGCTGGCGGCTATGCCGCGCAGGGCATCGCCGGCACCTTCATGGTCAAGCTGGTCGGCTCCTACAGCAACGTCGTCGGCCTGCCGCTCTACGAGACGATGCAACTGCTCGGCGGCGAGGGTTTCCCGATCCGCTTCGGCTGGCTCAACGCAGTCTGATTCACGCAAGAGGCGCGTATGAACTCCGCGCTGTGGCTTTTGCGTTCCGGTCTATCTCATCCCGCCATGCCCGCGGTGGCGCAAGCGGACTGCGTGGTGATGAGCTACGGCGAACTCGCCAAGCGCGCCGGGGCCATCGCCGGCAGCCTGCGCAACAAGTTCAAGCTCCAGCCCGGCGACCGCGTCGCCGTCGCCGCCAAGAATTCGCCCGACTATCTGCCGCTTCTCTACGGCATCTGGCACGCCGGCTGCGCCGCGGTGCCGGCCAATGCCAAGCTGCACGGCGCCGAGCTTGGTTACATCCTCGAACATTCCGGCGCGCGCGTGTGCTTTGCCTCGCATGACATCGAGGCGGCGATCGCGCCGCACGCGCCGAAATCGCTGAAGCGGCTCATCGTCATCGGCAGCGCCGAGTACAATCTGTTGCTCACCGCCGATCCCATCGCCATTGCAGCGCGCGACGGCTCCGATCTTGCCTGGCTGTTCTACACCTCGGGCACCACCGGCAAGCCGAAGGGCGCGATGCTGACGCATCGCAATCTGTCGATCGCCAGCCATGCCTATGGCGCGGAGGTCGATCCGGTGTCGCCCGGCGACACTATCCTGCATGCCGCGCCGATGAGTCACGGCTCGGGTCTTTATATCATGCAGCATGTCGCCCGACTCGGCGTGCAGGTGGTGCCCGAGAGCGGCGGCTTCGAGCCGGACGAAGTCTTCGCGCTGATCGATCGCTGGCCGCGCTTGTCGATGTTTGCGGCGCCCACCATGATCAAGCGCCTGGTCGATGCGCCCGGCGATTGCAATGTCGGCAACATCCGCACCCTCGTCTGGGGCGGCGCGCCAATGTATGTCGAGGATTGCCTGCGCGCGCTCGATCGTTTCGGCCCGCGGCTCGCCCAGATTTACGGCCAGGGCGAATCGCCAATGACCATTACAACGCTGACCAAGCAGGACATCGCCGACCGCGATCATCCGCGCTGGCGCGAACGGCTCGGCTCCTGCGGCAAGCCTTACGAATGCGTCGAGGTCGTCGTCGCCGATCGCGACGATGCGCCCGTCGCACCCGGCGAAACCGGCGAGATATTGGTGCGCGGCGACGCCGTCATGGCCGGCTATTGGCAAAATGACGAAGCCACCAAGGCCTCATTGCGCGGCGGCTATCTGCATACCGGCGATGTCGGCGCCTTTGACACGGAGGGCTACCTGACGCTGAAGGACCGCTCCAAGGACCTGATCATCTCCGGCGGCTCCAACATCTATCCGCGCGAAGTCGAGGAAGTGCTGCTGACGCACGCCGGCGTGCGCGAAGTCTCGGTGATCGGCCGGCCCGATGCGGAATGGGGCGAGGCGGTGGTGGCTTACGTCGTCGGCGACGCAAGCGCCAAGGAACTCGACGCGCTATGCCTCTCGCACATTGCCCGCTTCAAAAGGCCGAAGGATTATGTTTTTGTCGACGCCCTGCCGAAAAACAACTACGGCAAAATTCTGAAAACCGAACTGCGCGCCCTCGATGCGCGCCGAAAATGATTATATTAGGCGCATGAACGAAATAGCCCGCAAGACCTCGCTGCAACGCTGCCCGATCTGCGGCACCGCGACCGACGTCGCGTTCAAGCCGTTCTGCTCCAAGCGCTGCGCCGATATCGATCTCAACCGCTGGCTCACCGGCGTCTATGCCGTACCGGTGGTCGAGGATGAAGACGAAGATGGCGCGCGCCCGGCCGACGGCGACCAAGGTGACAAGTCATGAATGCGCCGCAGGCCGCGATCGACTGGCCGGAAAAACTCTACGCCACCCTCAAGCGCGCCGGCATCCGCCAGGTCGGCTATGTGCCCGATGCCGGCCATGCGCGGCTGATCGACCGCTGCCGCGCCGACCCCGACATTCACGACGTGGTGCTGACCACCGAGGAGGAGGGCGTGGCGCTCGCCGCCGGCGCCTGGCTCGGCGGGCAACGCGCCGTGTTGCTGATGCAGTCGAGCGGCGTCGGCAATTGCATCAACATGCTGTCGCTGGCGCGCTCGTGCCGCTTTCCGCTCTTGATGATGATCACCATGCGCGGCGAATGGGAAGAGTTCAATCCGTGGCAGCAGCCGATGGGTTCGATCGTCGAGCCGGTGCTCAAGCTCAGCGACGCCGAGATTTATCGCGCGACGCAGCCGGAGGAAGTCGAAGGTCTGGCCGAGCGCGCCGTGCAGCATGTGTTCGGCCAGGAACGCATCGCCGCGCTGATCCTGTCGCAGCAGCTCATCGGCAAGAAGGTCTGGGTCAAATGAGCACACTCGAACGCCGCGCCGCGATGGCCGCCTTGCTCGAAGGCCGCAAGGACGACCTCCTGGTCATTCCCGGTCTCGGTTCGACCTGCTGGGATCTCGCCGCCGCCGGCGACAACGACCGCAATTTCTATCTATGGGGCGCGATGGGCGGCGCGGCGATGATCGGTCTGGGTCTCGCACTGGCGCAGCCGGACAAGCGCGTCCTGGTCGTCACCGGCGACGGCGAGATGCTGATGGGGATGGGCGCGCTCGCCACCATCGGCGTCAAGCAGCCTGCAAACCTCGCCGTCGTCGTCTTCGACAACGGCCATTACGGCGAGACCGGCATGCAGCCGAGCCACACGAATAGCGGCCGGGTCGATCTCCTCGGCGTCGCGCGATCCTGCGGCATCGCCACCTGTCTCGACGTCACCGACGAGGCCGGCCTCGCCGGCCTGGCCGACCGGTTGCGGCGGCCTGAGGGCACCCTGTTCGCCCGGCTGGCCATCGCCACCGGCGAGGCGCCGCGGGTGCTGCCCGAACGCGACGGGGCCGTGCTCAAGGCCCGTTTCCGGGCCGCGCTCGGCGCCTAAACCTTTGTTTCAATGAGCCGGATTGGTCTGTCGACGAGCCGGATTGGCTTCTGGACAGGCTGGGGCGACCCCTCTATAACGCGGCGCTCGGCTCGTCCCGGACCATTGGGATAGCGTCGGGGCCCAGGTAGCTCAGTTGGTAGAGCATGCGATTGAAAATCGCAGTGTCGCTGGTTCGATTCCGGCCCTGGGCACCATTACCCTATTCATGACGGTCCATTAAAATCCCTGAAGTTTATTTCTTCTTTTACTTTCAATCGTTTAAGTCGGCGAACGTTCACTCAGGTGTACCGGGGTAGGTTGGTGCCGTCGGTACTTTGTTGGCGCAACGTCAGAAATTTTGGCGATGCCAACATACTGAACGATACGAAGCTCCGTCAGTCGAAAGCTCGGCGTCCACACGCAGAGGATATGATTCAAAGCGGTAACGTGCTCAAGAATTTTTTGCACGCTTCGGCAGCCACTTCTAAATCCTGATCGCCGGTGCCGGAGCCGACGCCGATGCCGCCGATAACATGACCTTCGGTCATGATCGGGAGGCCCCCCTTCAAGTTGACCATGTCGCCGTCGGTCGCCGCCGCGAGCTTGAGCTCAATCGACGGGTCAAACCCGCCGGTCGGTTTTCCGGTCGTCGCCGCGGTCATGGCCTTGCGCTGGGCGGAGCGGATGCTGAGCACCCGCGCGCCATCCATGCGGACGAAAGCCATCAGGTTGCAACCCTCATCGACAATGGCGATGCACTGCGGCACGCCCATCTGGCGCGCGTGTTCGACCGCCGCATTGAGCAGCAGCAGCGCGCCTTCATGGGTAAGCTTGATCGCCGGTCGCGTCGTCGCCATCGCCTAACCCCGTTGTTCCAATGCGTCGTTGCGCAGGTCGGTCACCAGCATAGCCCCGGCTGCGTGGGTGATGAAGAGCGGCAAGCCGGACTGTTCGAGCGCCGTCAGCGCCGTCAGGCCGCATCCCCAGAACATCGGCACCTCGCCGGCGAGCGGCGTCAGAACTTCGCCGAAGTCCGGGCGGGCGATATCGGCAATACCGAGAGCGCCAGGATCGCCAACATGAAGTGGCGCACCATGGACGCGGCTGAACCGAGCGGTCACCTGCCGCACGGTATCGACCGCGTCGACGGCGAAAGGCCGCATCGAGACGACGAGCGGCCCACCGAAACGGCCGACACGAACGGTCTGCCGCGTCGTGCGGAACAGGGGACCCTGGATACCGAGTTCCACATGGCGCAGCCGAACGCCGGCGCGGACCAGCGCATCTTCCATGGAAAACCAGCAGCCGATCGCAACCGCGACATGATCGGCGCGCCACAGCGCGGCGATGTCGGTAACGGTCGCTGCGCGCTTGCCGTCACGATAAATCCAATAGGCGGGCAGATCGGTGCGGACATCGATGTCCGCACCCAGTTCGGGTAAACGCGGCACACCCGGGCTGCCGACGGCGAGCACCGGGCAGGCGGCAGCATTGGCGCGACAGAAGGCGACAAAGTCGGCGGCTTCGCTTGCCGGCAACACCGCGAGATTGGCCTGCACATAGCCCGGCGCCAACCCGGTCGTCAGGCCGTCAAAGCGTTGCTGCCAGGCGGCGCGGCGCACATCCTGCGGCGAGGAGGCGGCGGTCACCACGAGCGAACAATGCCTCCGTCGACGCGCATCATCGTGCCGGTCATGTAGCTTGCCTGTGTACTGCACAGGAACGCTACCGCTGCGCCGACTTCCTCGATCTTGCCGTAGCGGCCGAGCGGAATCGTGGCGAAGGAACGTTTTTGAACGGCTTCGACCGGCAGACCTTCTTTCTGGGCCACTGCTTCGTCGGTGAGGCGGACACGCTCGGTATCGATACGTCCCGGCACCAGGACGTTCACGGTGACGCCGTCGGCGGCGACCTCGCTCGACAGGGTTTTCGACCAGCCGGTCACGGCCGCGCGCAAACTGTTTGAAATGGCGAGGATCGGTATCGGCTGGACGACGCCGGACGAGATCACAGTGACGATACGGCCCCATTTGCGGGCACGCATTCTCGGAAGCAGAGCGTCGGTCAATGCGATAATGCTCAGGACCATCTCGTCATAGGCCTGGCGCCAATCCTCGATTGGACGGCCAGCGGCGCCGCCGTAGGCCGGACCGCCGGTGTTGTTGATGAGGATATCGATCGGCCCGAAAGACGAGGTGATCGCTTCGGCAAAGGCCGGCAGACCGGCGCTGTCGGCAAGATCGACTGTCGCAAAATCGATCCGGCCGCGGCCGAGTTTGCGCAGTTCGCCGGCAGCGGCGGCCAGCCGTTCCTTGTCGCGCGCCGCGATCAGCACGTCGGCGCTTTCGGCGGCGAGCGCCGCCGCAATGCCCAGGCCGATACCACGATTGCCGCCAAGCACCAGCGCCCGCTTGCCTGTAAGCCCTAGATCCATAGGCGCTTCTCCGCACCGTTCGGCCGCTTGCGCACGGGCTCCGGCTCGCCGCATTCGAGAAAGCGGCCGCGGCCCTTCTCGCCCAGCAGCACACCATTGTCGCAGACGATGTTGCCGCGTGACAGTACCGTCACGGGCCAGCCTTGCACTGTCATGCCTTCGAACGGCGTGTAATCGACATTGTGATGCAAGTCGGCATTGCGGATGACGACCTTCTTCTCGGGATCCCAGATGGCGATATCGGCGTCGGCGCCGATCGAGATTGTGCCCTTGCGCGGGTAAAGACCGTAAAGGCGAGCCGCATTGGCCGAATTGAGCGCGACGAACCGCTCGATGTCGATGCGGCCGGCGACGACTCCTTCGGAGAACAGAAGCGGCGCGCGCGTCTCCAGCCCAGGCAGACCGTTCGCCACCTTCTTGAACGGCGCCTTGAAGCCGAACATCTTTTTGCCGGTCTCATCGAAGCGATAGGGCGCGTGATCGGACGAAAGGATATCGAACAGGCCGTCTTTCAGGCCCTGCCACAACACCTCCTGGCTTGCCTTGTCGCGCGGCGGCGGCGAACACATGCATTTGGCGCCTTCGAAATCCGGCTTGTCCAGATCGGCCTCGGTGAGAAAGAGATATTGCGGGCATGTCTCGGCCGATATGTTGATGCCGCGCGCCTTGGCCCGGCGGATTTCCTCGGCCGCCTCGCGCCCAGAGACGTGGACGATCAGGATCGGCACGTCGGCGATTTCCGACAGAGTGATGGCGCGATGCGTCGCCTCGCGCTCGATCGCCATCGGCCGCGACGTTGCGTGGTACTTCGGCTCGGTCTTGCCCGCGGCTTCGAGCTTCTCCGTCAGCCAGGTCAGGCATTCGAAATTCTCGGCGTGGATCATCACCAGAGCGCCGTGTTCGCGCGCCGCCGCCAGCACGTCGAGGATCTGCCGGTCGGTCAAAACCATCGCCGCATAAGTCATATAGACCTTGAGCGAGGTGTAGCCTGAGCGGATCAGCGCCGGCAGTTCCTGCCCCAGCACTTCGTCGGTCGGATCGGAAACGACAAGGTGAAAGGCATAGTCGATATAGGAATTGCCGGTGGCCCGGGTGTGATAATCGGCGACCGCCGCGCGCAATGATTGGTTGCGGTGCTGGACGGCAAAAGGAATGATCGTCGTCGTGCCGCCGAAGACGGCCGAACGCGAGCCGGTCTCGAACCCGTCCGCCATCACCGAGCCGCCGGAAGCAAGCCCCTGCGCACGCGGCTGATCCAGATGGCAATGCGCGTCGATGCCGCCAGGCAGGACCAAGCGGCCGCCTGCGTCGATGATGCGCTCCCCATTGGCAATGTTCTCCGCAAGCGCAGCGATGCGGCCGCCGCGGATGCCGATATCGCAGCGCGTGACGCCGCCCGAAGTGGCGACGGTGCCGCCCTTGATAACGAGATCGAAGGCGCTCATGTGACCAGACCGTCGCCGCGCTGCGCCCAGAAAGTCATGCGTTGCTCGATCGCGGCAAAGAGCGCGTACATGGCGATGCCGAAGACCGCGGTGACGATCAGCCCGGCGAAGACCAGCGGCGTGTCGAAATTCGAGGTGGCCGCCATCATCAAGTAGCCGATGCCGCGGCTGCCGGCGACTGTTTCGGAAATAATGGTGCCGACGAAAGCGAGCGTGATCGCGATTTTCAGCGACGCAAAGAAAATAGGGCAGCGAACGCGGCAGACCCACTTTCATCAAGATTTGCCGCTTGCGGGCGCCGAGCGAGCGCAAAACGTCGAGCAATTCCGGCTCGACGGTGGCAAGACCGGTCGCGACATTGACCGAAATCGGGAAGAACGACACCAGAAAGGCGGTCAGGATCGCCGGGACGGCGCCGGAGCCGAACCAGATGACGAAGACCGGCACGACCGCGACCTTCGGGATGCTGTTGAAGCCAATCAGCACCGGATAGAGGCCGCGATATATGAGCCGCGACGAGCCGATGGCGATGCCGAGCAGAGCGCCAAGAACGACTGCGAGCGCAAAGCCGAGGACGGTACGGACCAGCGTATCCCAGGAATTCGAGGCGATCGGTTCGAACTTGTCGTAAAGCGTCGCGGCGATCACCGAGGGACGCGGCAAAAGAAAGGCAGGGACCTGGAAGGCGACCGCCGCGATTTCCCAGAGCAGCAGCACGGCGGCGATGAACAGCCAGGGCATGGCGCGTTCGAGGTTCTGCATCAGGCGGCCCTCACTTCGGCGATGCCTTCGTGCAATTCGCGCACCAGCGCGACGAAGTCCGGCGCGTATTTGTCGCGCGGATGCGGCAGATCGACATTGCGGCTCGCAACGATACGCCCGGGCCGCTTTGAGCAGACGTGAACAGTGTCGGCGAGATAGACGGCTTCGGTCAGGTCGTGCGTCACGAGGATGACCGTGAAGTTGTGAGCCTTCCACAGGTCGCGCAGCACGCCCCACAATTCCTCGCGGGTGAAGGCGTCGAGCGCGCCGAACGGCTCGTCGAGCAGCAGCAATTCGGGCTCGTGGATCAGCGCCCGGCATAGCGACGCGCGCTGCTGCATGCCGCCGGAGAGCTGCCAGGGATAGCGATTGCCGAAGCCGGCGAGGCCGACCGCGGCGAGCAGGGCTTCCGCCTTCTCGACATAGGATTTGCGGTTGGCGCGAAAGCGGCTTGCATGAGGTTCGACGATTTCGAGCGGCAGCAGCACGTTATCGAGCGTGGTGCGCCACGGCAGCATGACCGGATTCTGGAACGCCATGCCGACGATCTTGATCGGCTCGGCGACTTCATGGCCGGCGACGATGACGCCGCCGCAGCTTGGCTGATGCAGGCCGGAGACGAGTTTGAGCAAGGTAGACTTGCCGCAGCCGGAAGGCCCGACCACGGCGGCGAAGGCGCCCTTTTCGATTCCCAAGGTGCAGTGCTCGAGGGCGAGCGTTTCGCTCGCCCCCGCACCGGGATAGGTCAGACTGACGTCCGAGATTTCGACGTAAGGACGCATCTTGCCTCAGGGCAGCTTGCGGATCGAGGCGTCCGGCAGATAGGACGCATCGAACACGTCGGCCGGCGCGACCGCTTTCGGCAACGCGAAGGCGGTGCCGACCATCGTGACGGACTTCCCGAAGCGCGCGGCTTGCACGCCGCCGAGGCCATCGGCTTTCGATTCCGCGGTGACGAGCTGGTTCTTGATCAACCACATCAGCTTTTCGGTTTCGATCTTCTCGTCGGCGAGGCTCGAGCGTTTTTTCAAGGCAGCGATTGCCGCTTGCGGCTCCTTTATGGCATCCTGCCAGCCTTTGGCGGTCGCCTTGATGAAGCCCTTCACCACGGCCGGCCGCTCCGCCATCACTTTCTTGGAGGCGAGGATGGCGTTGCCGTAAAGGTCCATGCCGGCGTCGGAGTAATAGAGAAACTTGATGTCCTCGGGCTTGATGCCCTGGCGCACCAGGTTGAAGTACATCGTCGAGTCGAAGCCGAGGATGCCGTCGACGTCGCCCTTGAGCAGCATCGCCTCGCGCAGGCGCAGGTCGCCATAGGACCAGGTCACCGAATCCGGCTTGATGCCGGTGACGCTCGCATAAGCGGGCCAGAGCTTGTAGGCGCCGTCGCCGAGCGCGCCGCCGAGCTTCTTGCCGGGCAGGTCGGCCGCCTTGCCGATGCCGGCCTTGGCGAAGGAGCCGATCGACAGAGGCGAGCGGTAGTACAGCATGTAGACGGCTTTGCCGGCATTGTCCGGGTTCTTGGCGTTGAACTCGAGCAGCACGTTGATGTCGCCGAAGCCGAAATCGTAGGTGCCGCTGCCGATGCGCGTCACCGCTTCGCCCGAACCGCCGGACGGATCGAAGGAGGGCTTGATGCCTTCGGCGGCGTAATACCCGCGCTCTTCGGCGAGAAAGAAGGCGGCGTTGGAGCCGTCGAACGGCGCGTTGAGCGAGACCTTCACCGCTTCCTCGGCGGCGGCTGGCCAGACGGTCAAAACAGTCAGCGTCAGGAAAACCGCGGCGCCGAGCAGCTTTCGGCGGGACGCGAATGCGGGAGCAGATCCCCTATGAGCCATGTTACCCTCCATGTGGACGAACCCATCCCTTGTCGAGCAAGGCTCGTGCCAGATTGAGCGCCAAAGATTTCCCTTTGTTGCTCAATATCTCACCTTGATTGCGCGCAATCTGTCGCTCAATATTCCGGCATGGTGCCCAGGAAATCTCTCGCCGCCGGCAAGCTGGTCGGCCTCAGCAATGCGTCGAACCGTCCCGCCGTGGACAACCTCGACGACATCTATGCGCATATTTTCGCGTCGATCGTCGACCAGCGCCTGCCGCCGGGGACGAAGCTCAACGAGTTGACCTTGTGCGAAGTGTTCAATGTCGGACGGCGGCAGATCGGCCAGGTGCTGCTGCGCCTGTCGCACGACCGGCTGATCACCTTGCACACCAATCGCGGCGCCTTCGTCGCGTCGCCCGACGTCGCCGAGGCGCGCGCGATCTTCGAGGCGCGCATCGCCATCGAGTGCGAGATCACGCGCATGGTCGCCGGCGTCGCGACGCGCGAGATGCTGGCGCCGCTGCGCAAGAACGTCGAAGAGGAGACCGCGCACCGGATGCAAGGCCGCATCCGCGAGGCAGTGCGTTCATCGGGCGAGTTTCACATCCTGCTCGGCAATGCGTCGGGCAACGAGATACTCGCCGGCATCGTCCGGCAACTGGTGGCGCGGACCTCGCTCGTGGTTAGCCTCTACGAGAACCAGAGCACGATGAGTTGCTGGCACGACGACCATGGCGACTTCATCAGGCTGCTCGAGGCGCACAAGGTTCAGGCGGCGGTCGCGCTGATGCGCAAGCACCTCCTGCATGTCGAGGAGAGCCTGAACTTCGACAGTCATGCGCGCGGACCGCTCGACCTGCGCCGGATTTACGCGCCGAACGGCAGGGCTTAACGCTGCCTATCCGGGTTTAGCAGCGCATGGCACTGCCGGAATGCCCCATCTCGCAAAGGGCATCGCACGCAACCGCAGAGGAGTTGCCGGCGGTTACTATTGAAGGTTGTGTCATCGCTCCGAAGTTCAAGTCAATTTCGTCCGACACGCCGCCACAGACTTGTCCGGTTGATTACGGACGAGCTGTGTCCTTCTGGCTTGGAAATTGCATAGAATTCCATGTCGACGGCTACTGTAAAGGTGGGTGTCATGGAACTTAAACTGTTTGAGGACTTTCTCAGCCTCGCCGAAACTCGCAGCTTTTCCCGCGCCGCCGAGCGGCGGAATTCCGCGCAGTCAGCTTTTAGCCGCCGCATCCAGAGTCTCGAGCGTTGGGTCGGCGCGACCCTTGTGGATCGTCGCGCGAACCCGCTCCAGCTCACCGCTGCCGGCGAGGCATTCAAGGAAATAGCCGAGGATATGCTACGCGGCATGAAGCATGGTCGCGAGGAAGTTCTTTCGATCGCGACGCAAACGACTGCGTCCATATCCTTCGCCGTGACGCACAGTCTGGCTTTGAATTTCTTTCCCCGCTGGATCAAGGAGATTGAACACAAAAGTGGCCCGCTGTCGCTCCGCTTATTGTCGAACGACGGCGAAAAGTGTCGTGAGGCTTTATCCAACGGCGAATGCCATTTCATGATCTGTCACTTCGACGATCGCATGAAAGGCGATTTCAAGGCGAGCCGGCTCAAGTCATTATCGCTCGGCAAGGACAAGCTCATCCCCGTGTCGGCTCCGGCCCCGGATCACGCGCCGCTCGTCAAGGTGCCTGGAACGCGGGATTCACGCATCCCCTATCTCAGCTATGCGCACGGTTCGTTCATGGGCCGCTCGCTCGATCTGTTCTTCGAACAGAGCCAGCCGGCTTACCTGCAACCCTGCTTTGAGACGTCGCTTGCCGAATGCGTCAAGGCGATGGTCCTCGAAGGTCATGGCGTCGGCTGGCTGCCCGAAACGATGGTGCGTCATGAGCTCGAGACCGGCAAGCTCGTTCGCGCCGGTAAATCGGAGTGGGATATCGATTTCGAGGTGCGCGCCTTTCGCCCCCTGACGCGGTTGCCGAAGCCCGCCGAAAAGCTCTGGAATCTGATCATAAAAGACAGTCCCAGCGTCACGGACTTCTTTTAAAGGGCGCATCTGACGGACGGGAATCTAAATCCTCATCCGGCATAAGCCGAGCGAAAATCCGCATAAATCCAATGCAGTCAATGCGATAGGGTGCCCTATGAGGTCTCGTTGCGGAGCTGCGTTTGCCGGTATCAGCCAAATCGTTGTTGGAAAGGCTTATCCGGTTCGACAGCGTGAATCCCTCGCTCGACAGCAATGGCGGCGGTGAGCGTGCCATCGGCGACTATATCGCCGAATTCTGTCGCGAAAACGAGATAGACTGTCGGCTGCAGGATGTGAGCGGAGATCGGCGGAACGTCATCGCTTCGGTCCCGGGCGCCAGCGAAGAGAGCCTCTTGTTCGTCGCGCATCTTGACACGGTGCCGGCGAACGGCTGGACGCGCAATCCTTTCGAGCCTTATTTGGTCGAGAACCGCCTGTACGGGCGCGGCGCTTGCGACACAAAAGCTTCGCTTGCGGTGATGCTCGCCGCGCTCGATTCCATCAAGCGCGAGAAGCCGCGCGCCACCATCGTTGTGGCTGGCAGCATAGACGAGGAGTACCGCAAGATCGGCGCCCGAGCCCTCGGCAAGATCGCGCCGCGATTCAATGGAGCCATTGTCGGCGAGCCGACTGACCTGGAAATGGTTGTGGCGCACAAGGGATCTATCCGCTGGCGCATCGAGACCACAGGTCGCGCGGCACATACCTCGATCCCGGAAACCGGGATCAACGCCATCGAAACTATGGCGGAGGTCGTGCTGGCGCTCAAGAAGCTCAACAACGAACTGGCCACGCGGGCGGCCCCGCTGACCGGCCCGCCGACGCTTACCGTCAGCCTGATCGAAGGCGGCACGGATATTTGTACGGTGCCGGCGCAATGCGCGATCGCGGTCGATCGTCGCCTTGTCCCTGGCGAGACGCCGGCGGCAGCCTTGCGCGAGATCAACGCGCTGCTTGAGAAACTTAAGGCCGCTAATCCACTGATCGATGTGCGCTCCGTCATGCCGACGACCGACGATTATCCCGTCGGCGGCGCGATGACCACGCGGCTGGCCGAGGTGACCCAGCGCGTTTGCCGCGACTTCGGTGGTTCAGGCGAGCCGCGCGGTGTGCCCTATGGCACGGACGCAAGCGAGCTATCGGCGGCGGGTATTCCTTGTATCATCATAGGGCCAGGTTCCATCGCGCAGGCCCATACGGTCGACGAATATGTCGATATTGCCCAACTCGATAAGGCATTCGATATCTACCGGTCGATCATGTTGAGCTATTGAACGGCGTCACAGCGACAGGAAGCGGAAATGATCGAGCGCAAGGAATATCTGTCCCGCATCGAAAAACTCAGCGCCCGGATGCGGCAGGCCGGCATCGACGCGATGCTTTTGACCGCGGATAGCAATATCGACTATTTCTCCGGCTTTCGGCATCACGCCCCCTGGACTTTGTTCGCGCGGCCATTCTTCCAGATCATCTCCGCCGATGGCCGCAGCGCGCTGCTGACGCACACCTTTCTCGAGCCGGAGATGCGCCGCACGGGCGCTGTCGACGATATCAGGACGTTCGCGGCGTCAGGCGACGCGCCGGTAGGACAGGTGCGCGAGATCATCGCCGAGCTCGGCCTGACAAAGGGCAGGCTAGGTATGGAGCTTGGGTACGAGCAGCGCCTCGGAATTCCGCTGAACGATTTCCGGCGGCTGGAAGCCGAACTCAAGGGCATCGAAATCGTCGATGCCTCGATGATGTTGTGGTCGCTGCGCATGTACAAGTCGCCGGCGGAGATTGACATGATGCGTCGGTCGGCGTCGGTCACCGCGGCAGCTTTTGCCGCCGGCTTTGAAGCGGCGAAGCCGGGGATGACGGAGGAGCAGGTGTGCCGCGTCTGCGCCGAGACGATGATTGAAAAAGGAGCGGAACGGCCGGGCTTCATCCTGGTGACCTCCGGTTCGGAGAACCATCACGTGTTGAGCGGCAAGCCGACGGCCCGCAAATTGGACCGCGACGACATGATCTGGATCGATATGGGCGCCGTGGTCGACGGATACTGGTCGGATTTCTGCCGCGCGGCCTATTTCGGAAAACCGACGCCTCAGCTCGAGGACGGCCAGAAGATGATTCTCGAAGTGAACGACGCAATGATCGCAGCGACCAAACCGGGTGAGCCTTTGCGCAAGGTGGCGGAGGCAGCGGTAGCGGCCTTTGCCCGTCAGGGAATTGAAATGAAGCTCGGCTCCGGCCGCGTCGGGCATGGCATGGGGCTGATGAGCACCGAGCCGCCGCACGTCGCGCTTTACGAGGAGACGCTGTGCGAGGAGGGGCTCATCTTCACCATCGAGCCGCGCGTGACCAACAAGTACGGTGTCTTTAACTGCGAGGAGCTTCTTCTGGTGACGAAGACCGGGGTCGAAGTCATTCCGACATCGCCGCGCAACATCACCTACATCCAGTAGTGGCGCGGTTCAGGAACAGGCCAGTTCGATGAAATTCAAATGCCTAGCCTGCAGCGCGTCATTCCCGACGACCGACCTCATTTGGTGCTGCGCCAAATGCGGCGGGGCGCTGATGACCGTCGATCACCCGCCGTTCAGCCGTGCCGATATCGACCGCGACCGGCATTCGCTGTGGCGCTATCAGAAGACGCTTGCGTATCAAGGTCCGGTCCGCGTTTTTCTCGGCGAAGGTCTGACGCCTCTCGTCAATGCGAAATGGCGCGATGCCGATGTCCAATGGAAGTGCGAGTTCGTCAGCATTTCCGGCTCGTTCAAGGATCGCGGCGTCTCGGTGATGATCAACAACCTGCTCGCCAACGGGGCCACCAAGGTGGCGGAGGATTCCTCGGGCAATGGCGGCGCTGCGGTCGCTACTTACGCGGCGGCCGCCGGCCTGCCGTGCCGAATCTATGTCCCGGCCCATACGTCGCCGAGCAAGATCACGCAGATCGCCGCAACCGGTGCGGAAGTCATGCGCATTTCCGGCTCCCGCCAGGCGGTCGCCGACGCCGCGATGGCAGATACCTCAGGCTATTTTTACGCCAGTCACAATTGGGATCCAGCATTTCTCGACGGGATCAAGACGGTTGGCTACGAGATCTGGGAGCAATGCGGTTTTCGGCCGCCCGATGCGATCATCGCGCCGACCGGCGGCGGCAGCAACATTCTCGGCTGCTTTCACGCATTCAGCGAGTTGCGGTCCTCGGGTGAGATCGAGCGACTTCCGCGACTCTATGGTGCGCAGTCGGAAGCGTGTCAGCCCGTGGCCAAGGCATTTGCAGCGGGCGCCGAGACCTTCCTCGAGGTCGAGAGTTCGCCTTCGATCGCCGAAGGCATCGCCGTGTCGAGGCCAATACGTTCGCGCGAACTTCTGACGGCGGCCAGGGAAACCGGCGGCGGCATCCACTCGGTCAGCGAGGAAGCGATCGCCGCGGCGCACGAGCGGCTGTCTCGCACCGGGCTCTACGTCGAGCCGACGACGGCGGCGGCGCCCGCCTTGCTCGATCAGCTCTTGCAGAGCGGCACGGTCAAGGCGGGGGAAAGTGTGGTCGTGATTTTGACCGGGAGCGGCCTGAAAGCCGGCGAGCTCATAAGCAAGATGCGCAAAGTCCGCTAGCCGCTGAGTACGGCGCGGAGAAACTCCTGCGTTCGCTTGTTTGCCGGGGCATCGAAAAACTGCCCCGGACTTGCATCCTCAACGATCTCGCCGCCATCGATGAAGCAGATCCGGTCCGAGAACTCGCGAGCGAAACCCATCTGATGCGTGACCATCAGAATGGTCAGGCCGCCTTCATGCGCGAGTAGCCGGATGACATTGAGCACTTCGCCGACCAATTCGGGGTCGAGCGCCGACGTAACCTCGTCGAGCAACAGGATTTCCGGGCTCATCGCCAGCGCGCGCGCGATTGCCACACGTTGCTGCTGTCCGCCGGAGAGAAAGGCCGGATAGGCATCGGCCTTATCCGACAAGCCGACCTTGGCGAGCAAGTCGCGGGCCTTCTGCCCGGCCATTTCTTTCGATTGGCCTAGAACCTTGACCGGCGCGGCGGTGACGTTCTGCAAGGCGGTCATGTGCGGAAACAGATTGAACTGCTGGAACACCATACCGATCCGACGGCGGATGTCGGCCGTGGTCCTGTCGTCGGCTTTCGTTGTATTGTCTTCTTTGCCGCGCCACAGAAACTGATTGCCGACGCGGACGCTGCCGGCCTCGATATTCTCGAGCGTCATGAGGATACGCAGGATCGTCGATTTGCCCGACCCGCTCGGTCCGACAATTGCCAGTTTCTGGCCTCCCGGAATGTCGAGGTCGAGAGCGTTCAGTACTGTGCGTTCGCCGAAACGTTTGGTCACGGATGTAAACGAGATCAGCGGGCTCACGTCGTCCATGCGCGCCTCCAGTGCCGCCCGTAGAGCCGCTCGGCGAGGCGGATGAGCCCGGCGGCGCCCAGACTCATGACCAGAAACAGCAGGCCGCAAACCGTGATCGGCTCGAGATAGCGGAAGGTCTCTGCGCCAATTTCTGCCGATACGAACATCATCTCGACCACGGAGATGGACGCAAGCAGCGGCGTTTCCTTGAACATGTGGACGAGATAGTTGCCCGCCGCTGGGATGACCGGCTGCACTGCCTGCGGCAGGATGATGGAGCGGTAAGCCTCGAAGCGCGAGATGCTCAGCGCGACGCACGCATCCCACTGGCCGCGGGCAATGCTCTCCAGTCCGGCGCGGTAGATTTCCGACATATAGCAGCCGTAGTGGACCGAAAAGGCAATCAGCCCGGTCGCGATAGGGGACAGTCGAATGCCCAAGGTTGGCAATGCGAAATAAAGAAAGAAAAGCTGTACAAGAATCGGCGTGCAGCGAATGAAGTCCACCACAACAGCCGTGCTACGCGACAGCGCCGGCCATTTGGCCCGGCGCATGACTGCGAGCGGCAGGCCTATCAGTAGCGCCAGGAAAAACGAAAACAGCGTTACATAGAGCGTCACCGACGCCGCCGCGGCGAGTTTCGGCAGGATGTCCAATGCGAATGCGAAATTGAACATCAGCGAATCCCCGCCGTCTGAGGACGCCAATAGCCGACCCGGCGCTCCAGGAGCCGAACGGCCGAAGTCAACGATATCGCGATGCCGTAATAGACGAAGAGCACGCAGGCAAAGACCGGGATGACCGCCAGCGTTCTGGTGACGATGAGCGTCGATTGGAAAGTCAATTCCGGGACCGTGATAATGGAAGCGATGGAAGTGCCTTTCAGCAGGAGGACAAGCGAATTTCCAAACGGGGGCAGCATGGCGACGAAGGCTTGCGGCAGGATAATGTTGAAAAGCGCGTTACGCCGAGAAAAACCGAGAGCGGTCGCCGCCTCCCACTGATCCCTGCCGATGGATTGCATCGCGCCGCGGACGACCTCGGAACCGTAGGCGCCGTGCACCAAGCCGAGGCCAATAACGGCCGCCGTCTCCGCCGAGAGCGATATGCCGAAAAACGGCAGGGCGAAATACAGCCAGAACAGCTGAACGACCGTGGAGACTCCCCGGAAGAATTCCACCCAGCACAACGCGGCGCCGCGCAGCACGCGGTGACGCGATTGCCGCATGATGCCGAGCGGGAGTGCCAAGGCTGCGGCCAACGCTGCCGACAGCACGAACACCTTCAAGGAGACAATGGCTCCAGAGATGATTACCCAGCGGGCCTCGATAAGAACGTCCACGCGGGAAATCTACCAAACCGTCAAGGCTTGCAAAGGTCTTTCGTTGTCACGCCTTTCGGCACTTCATCGGCCGTGATCGAGTACTTTGACAGAATCGCCAGGTGATCGGGGCTGCCGAGCGTCTTGGTCAGTTCCGCATTAAAGGCGGCCAGAAGATCGGCGTCTTCGGGGCGGAAAGCGTAGCCGGCGTAGTTGATCGTCGGCTTACCGTTGATGACCGGCTGCTCGAATGGCGTCGCTCGTTCAACGGTCTCATCCGCCTTCGCAGTCGCGGATGCTGTGACGGCCGTCTGCAGCGCGCCGTCCACCCGACCGGCCTTGAGGGCGGAGACGGCAGAGACGAAGTCCGGGAACATGATGAGCTGACTGTCCGGCACGCCCGCGGTTTGAGCATTCTTCGCCGTCGCGGCGCCGACGACGCCGCCGAGCTTGAGGGCGGGATTGCTGACGATCGACTTGTAGCTCGAAATCTTCTTGGGGTTGCCTTTGGCGACGACGATCGCGTCGCCGACACCGACTGTCGGCTCGCTGAATGCAACCTGCTCGCAGCGCGCGGGGCGGATGTAGAATCCGGCGACCACAACGTCAAAGCGATTGGCCTTCAGGCCGGGAATGAGCGAGCCGAATTTGGTGATGACGCCTTCCAGCGTCGGAATTCCGAGACGGCTGAAGATCAGCGTGGCCAGTTCGTAGTCCGCGCCGGCGATGGTTCCGTCTGCCTTGGCGAAACTCCAGGGGGCTTCGTTGGCGAAACCGATGCGAACCACGCCTTCTTTCTTGATCCGCGCCAGCGTGTCCTGCGCCTGAACCCCTGTTGTCCCGGCGAAAAGGGTCAGCGCGACGAGCGAGCCTAGAATACTGGTCTTCAGCATTTGATACTCCTCCACCCGGACCGGGTCAGGCTAGCATCCCGCCGAAAACACGCTCATGTGGAGTTTCGTTAGCTTCATGCGCGGGCAGCATTGCTCAACATTGCGGCGCGCAGGATCTAGGTTTTAGGCGCGGCGCTGGCGCGGCTTTGAACAAAGGCCCACAGGACGAGGAGCAGAACGGAGACTGCCAGCAAGACGGTGCTCGCGGCGGCTTGCGTCGGCTCCACCACCACGACGAGGTCCTCCCAGATCTTGCGCGACAGGGTCATGGTCCGGCCGCTCAGGAACAGCGCCAGGATCACGTCATCGAACGACGTGACGAAGGCCAGCAGAGCGCCGGAGAGGATGCCCGGCATGATATTCGGGAGGGTCACGCGCAGAAATGTCTGCATCGGCGTTGCGCCAAGGCTGAGGCTTGCACGCTCGTAGACCGAATTGAAACCCATCAGGCTGGTGACGATGCTGATCGTGACGAACGGAACCGCCAGCAAGGTATGGCCAATGATGACGGCGAGGTAGCCGCCGGCGAGGCCGACGGCATTGAGAAAGCTGTAAAGCGCCACTGCCGTGACGATGCCTGGAACGATCATCGGCGAAAGCAACATCGCCAGCATCATCCGCGAGAAAGCGCCCTTCGAACGGACGATGGACACCGCGGCCATCGTGCCCAGGAGTATGCTGGTGACTGTAACGATGCAGCCGATTTCGAAGCTCGCGCGCAAGGAACCGAGCCAGGCCTTGTCGGTGAAGAAGACCTTGTACCAGCGCAGCGACCAGCCCGATGGCGGGAATTCCATGAATTGAGATTCGCTCAACGACAGCGGAATGACGATCAGCACGGGCAGCAGCAGAAACAGCAACCCGATCGACGCGAGGCCGATCAGCAGAGCGGAGGGGCGCCGAGAAAGTTCGTTCATGGCTAGTGCTTCCGCATCAACGATTCCATGCCGATAAAGCGATCGAAAACGAAGAACACGAGGACCGTCGCCGTCAGCAACAGCGTGCTCAAGGCCGAACCGAGGCCCCAATTCAGGACGCCATGCATCTGGCTGTCGATCATTGTCGCCAGCATCGGCACGCGGCCGCCACCCAGCAGCGCGGGTGTGATGAAGAATCCAATCCCGGTGATGAAGACGAGAAGCGAGCCGGTCCACACGCCGGGCATGCTCAAGGGCAGGAACACCGTGTAGAAGCCGACGAAGGGCCGCGCACCCAGGCTCTCGGAAGCGGCGATCAGCCGGTCGTCGATACCGTGCATCCCGGAATAGATGGTCAGGACCATCATCGGCAGCAGGACGTAGGTCATGCCGATGATGACACCGATGTCGTTGTATATGAGCGGCAGCGGCGCATCGATGAGGCCGAGCTTCAGCAGAGTCGTGTTGACGACGCCCGATCGCGCCAGCAAGGCGATGAAAGCGTAGCTTCGCACCAGGACGCTGGTCCAAAAGGGAATGAGAACGATCGCCAGCACGAAATACTGGTATGGCGGGGGCACGCGCCGCATCAGATAGGCGATCGGATAGCCGATCAGCAGGCACGCGAGCGTCACCAAGGCGGCAATCTTGAACGTCGTGTAGAACGCCAGCCGATAGACCGGCTGCGTGAAGGCATGGGCATAGAACTGAAGGGTAAAGCCGTTGTCGTAAATGCTGCGGACGAGCAGCTTGGCGATCGGCACGATATAGAGAAAGAGGAACACCAGCGCCGCAGGCAGAATCCAGAAGCGCATCGGGTCAATCGGCCCGCGGGACCGTCGAATGCCGAAACGCCACCGGCTTGCGCCGGCGGCATAGGTTTCGTCGGTCACGGTCTCGACTGTCATTATCCGTGCCCGTTCGCGGTATTATTTCTGCGCCAGCCAGGTATTCCAGCGTTCGGTCAGCGCGGCTTCATTCTTCGCCCAGTATTCATTGTCGAACTGGACCGCCTTTTCGATATTGCCCTTGTCTGTGGCCAGCCATTTGCGGGTTTCCGGTTTGACGAGCGCCAGCGCGTCGGGGTTCATGGGTCCGTAGCCGGTCAATTCGGCGAGCTCGGCTTCGTAGGCCGGCTGGGTAATGACCTTGAGAAACTCCATAGCCTTTTTCAGGTTAGGCGTACCTTTCACGACCGACCATGAGTTCGTTAGATAGAGCGATTGATTCCAGACCGGCGCGATCGGCGCTCCCTTTTTGATGGCGTCGAAAACGACATCGCTGAGTACGGGCACCATGATGACTTCGCCGCGCATCAGGAGTTCGAGAGGCTGCACCGGCTTTCCAGCACATTGGGATCCTAAGCTTAGAATTCCACGTGGACAAGTTGTCGCGGCCGCTTCTATAGTGTCACCTAAATACTAGTGACTCCAGCGTAACTGGACTGGCCACAGTTAGGCCGCAAATGTAATCACACTGGCTCACCT
>JADMIO011367075.1_pt1 | contig 56790 bp, 48 predicted proteins | sample 8958161 | NCBI WGS metagenome assembly JADMIO01 (sample SAMN16585339, study PRJNA669376) | soil metagenome | isolation source: Crop rotation soil | place: USA: Cullars Rotation, Alabama | collected 2011
CAACTTGTCCACGTGGAATTCTAAGCTTAGGATCCCAATGTGCTGGAAAGCCGACACAATTTGCTCCGAGCGAAGATTTAGCGAAATATCCCCGGGATTTGGCGCGTGATAAACGTCTTTGCCGCGCAGCCGGCGTGGACGCGCTGTTTGTCCCGACAGATGAAATCATGTATCCCGGCGGAACGGTTCCGTTCAGCACATACGTGGTTGAAGAAAGGCTTTCAATGAGCATGGAGGGGAAGTCGCGGCCAACTCATTTTCGAGGAGTCACCACAGTTGTGGCCAAGCTTTTTAACATTGTGCAGCCGCATGTCGCGATTTTTGGGGCCAAAGATTATCAACAGGCCGCGGTGGTCCGAAAGATGGTGAGAGATCTCAATTTTCCGGTGGAGATGATCGTTGCACCAACGGTCCGCGAAAGCGATGGGCTGGCCATGAGTTCGAGGAATAAATATTTGAACGCCACCCAGCGGGATTCAGCGACGGTGCTCTTTCGAGCGATCCAGGAAGCGCGGCGACTCGCCGCAGGCAACCCAAAAGCCCAAACGCTCCGCAAAACGCTTCAGAAACTCATCGAGAGCGAGCCAGAAACGCGAGTGGATTACATTGAATTCTTCGATCCTGATTCGCTGGAGACGCACCCAGTTGTTGGCAGGGGCACACACATGGCCATGGCGGTTTTTGTTGGTAAAACGCGATTGATCGACAACGCCCTTCTTTAAGTGGCCTTGAGTCACTCTTCCGATTTGCCCCATTGGCCTCCACGAACGGCATGGAACGCAATGAAGGCCGAGACGAGTGCAAGCACTGACACAAAAGGAAATGCGCCGCGGAGCGCCAGGGCAGCGCCGTAATAAAGCATGAGCAGAAACCACACGATCATCGGATGATAATCGGTCGGCATTTTAACCGGCTGTTTGTTGATCAACCAGGGAGTCGCCAGAACAATAATGGCAACCAGAGCGGCAGGCGCGCCCACAGCGAACGACGGTGGCACGCCCCACCATTTGGCGGGCATTCGCCAAAACCAATAACCGCGAAGGCCGCTCGCAAAAGGTTCGAATGCCGCCAGGTAAACACAAGCGATTCCGACGGTCAGCAGGATCACCCAAATGCCGTAATAATAGGTCTTTCGCCATGGGCGCATGATCAGGCGGGCAATCCCACGGGAACTGACAATGCAGGTGACCCAAAACGCGGGCACGATCAGCGGAATGACGCCAAACAGAAGCTGGCCGAGACGATCCGAATAATGGAAATAGCCAAAAGGAATTCCGGTCTGGGCGCTGAGAACGAGGACGCCGGCCGCGCCTATGAAAATCAAAACGGCCGCCATGATGACGTTTTGGGCGGGAAGCCTTCGTCCCAGTCCAATTAAGAGTGTGAAGGTGGAAAGGACCGGGAGGACTACTTCGAGACATTGCCATTGAACAGGCCAATCTAAATGGCACCAGAGCATGACGTTCAGCACGCAATACCATCCAAGAAACAGAAGGAAAACAGGTTTGTGCAAGATGGCCGCGCCAAAGGGCATTGAAGCGATTGCCGGATCTTGAGAATGATCCATTTCCGAAAGAATGGTTTCCTGATTTAACGATTTTCTCTTCACGTTAATGCCTGCAGAACTCCAATAGTAGCCTTTAACGGGGGAAAACACTATGCGTAAACCGGCTTTGGCCCGATTCACGCGCTTACAGAAGCGGCTTAACTTGATGCCGATTTCAAAGGCGTGGCGACGCTCGGAGTTTCTTCACACCAGTACAAGGAGGTGCGATGATAATATTGCCTTTAGCGATCAGTGGATTCGAGCGCCGCCCGCCTTTCTTCTTTATTCGAGCGCTGTCCATGGTTAAATCCAGGATGTGAGCCTCGAAGACCCCGTTTACGTCGCGCACGCCACGCATCCTTCACTTGGCGAGGATACGCGTGCCGGAACACTTGCTGTCGGGCCGCATTCGTTCATTTTCGAATTCGATGGGGGCAAGCTGGAATTCCCCTTCAAAGATTGTTCGGTTGAAGCTCGCGAAACTTCTGAAGGAGATTTGCTTTGCCTGGAGCATCCGTCTCATCCGGACTGGTCAGTTCTGACTTACAACCTCGACCTGTTGAAGCACCGGGTGTTTGCGCAGCACACTCATTTACGGATGCTGGCTCGCCAGACGCGCGCGGATCTCGAAGGCACACCGAAGGCGATGAAAATTGCCATCGCCGGCGTCACGGCGCTCGTGGGTATTATTCTTGTGCTTTGGGCCGGGAACGATTGGATCATGCGGATGGTCGTCAGTGGAGTTCCCCAGGCGTGGGAAGATAAGCTTGGGGACGAAGTGTTGGCGGAGATGTCTGCTTCCGGACGGATGATCAACGATCCGGCCGCGACCGCTTCCATTCGAGCGCTTGGGGAAAAGATCGCCAAAGGGATGGGAGGGGGGCCTCACAAATTTACGTTCCATTTACGCGAAAGTCCCGTCGTGAATGCGTGTGCCTTGCCGGGGGGACACATTGTGGTCAACACAGGCTTGATTGAATCCGCCGAAACCGGAGAAGAGATTGCCGGAGTCATGGCCCATGAAATGGCGCATCACACGGAACGCCATTTGTTTCGAAAGATAGCCGATGCGGCAGGGCCGTTTCTGGTGTTTCAAGCGGCGCTGCACAACCGAAGCGCCCTGCTCGTGGCGCTTTCGGAAGGTTCAGCCTTGATCGGGCAACAAAGATTCTCCCGTCATTACGAGCGAGAAGCTGACGACAAAGCATTCGATTATCTCGTCGCCGCCGGAATCGATCCCCGTGGTCTCGCTTCCTTCTTTCGCAAAGTTCATGCAGCCGAAGGCCGCGGCGGTGACGAACTCTCCTTCCTCAACAGCCATCCGCCCACCCAGGAACGCATCGAACACCTGGACAAGCGCTGGGAAACCTTTCCCTACAAATCCACCTGCGCCAAAGTCCCAAAACCATCTATACCCGCTCCTTGACTCCATCTGCCAAACAAAAATCCTCGCTCTGCTCAGTCACCGGGTTTTGCAAGCGCCCGCGCCCGGTAAAATGTGTTCGCCCTCGCCGGCTTGTCCACAATCTCGATGCTCTTGTCCCCAATCAAATTAGTGCTCAACGGATTCCACGCGACCAGGTCCATCGAATATTCTGTCAGATGCATCCGATTGGAAATTCCGATGAGCGAAAGCCTGACTCCATCCGCAAGCACATTGCGATTCAGGGCAGGCACGACATCGATCACCACCGTATCCGCCGTCGCTGGCACAAACTTCGGCGCAAGCTTCACCACCCAGTAATCCTCTTCCCATACGCCAGACTGGTCTTGTTGCCGCTCGGAGGCGACTGGGACGACCCCGCCAAAATGAGGTTGCCTTCCGCGTCCAGACCGCCAGCGGTGAATCCATCCGACTCCGTGCCGCACAATGATAAATCCCAAAGCAGCTCCCCATCGTCATCAATAGCCAGGATCCACCCATCACCGTTGCCATAACCAGGTGCGCTCTTCAGGCGCCCTAAAAATATCAAGGCAAGGCGCGCGCACGGTAATACGTCTTTGCCCGCGCTGGCTTAATGAAGACCGTCGGGTGGGGGCCAATAACTGATCTTGCTTTCCGGCACTTTGGTCGTTGCAGCCGGGATCGTCGTTCCATCAGTGTCCACTCCGCCACAAACTCCGCGCCGCCCGCCAGGCGCGTTCTACTCGTAGCAGCTCGACGTAAGGAGGCTCAAACTAAATTCGAAGGAGCAATTGGCCATTCCTCAAGGCAACGCCCGCGCACCCGTCCGGGGTTTTTCAGGCGTAGCATCGCGTTGAAAAAGGTGACAGCGTCATTCACCCATCCGTGCGAAAAGCTAGTTCGTAACTAAAAGATCAGGCAACGCGCTCGTGCCTCGCCCTCTTCGCATTCCCGGAGCGCGTGGACCCAGAAACCCCCACGCAAAAAACCATGTCCTTGAAGATTAATTGTGGAGCACCTCGCATGCCAGTCTACACAAATAAATTCAATTATATTTCTTTAGTCTACTTGAATTAAATTTTAGAGTGCGCTAGTATAGTGCAAAGTAAACAAATGATATAAACTATATGAATCCAATCACATCAATCCTATCGAATCCCGCCCACGCCTCCAACGCTGTGTGCCCCCAAACAAATGCCAAACAGGCTCCCTCTGTTTCACCGTCACCAGTGGAACAGACTGTCGTAAACCCTTGCAATTCCGCCACAATCACTGAAACAGCCCCCCCACCCCCAAACCTATTATTATCCCCGTGAACATGCCAAATCCATATTTTCCCGACCAAAGCGATTTGTCGGTGCGGCCCCAAAAACTTGGCCCAAATACAGAATCCAATCTGATTCTGGACTTGGCTCCGGTTCCAAAGCCGACCCTCCCAATCGCCAGCTCGGGTGAACCGGAAAGTGGCAGAGGCGTCCCGCCTCTGGCGCTCACACTCTCCGATTGCTTTCCTCCCGTTCCAATTTCTCGAGCCAGTCCCGAATGGAGCCTGTCGGAATGGAGCCTGTCGGAATGGAGCCAGTCTGGAAGGACAAAAAACCGCGGGCCAAAAGTAGAATATTCAAGGATTTTTCCCAAATTCTATCCACAAACCATTAACTCACAGCCAGTTACAATTCTAACATTCCGCGGGCCAACCGCGGACCAGCTCCAAAAAACCCCGGGCCACCGCCCTTCAGCCGCGGGCCAGTGCCCGTGCGGAAGCACCAAAGTGAAAGGAGCGTCTCGCCTCTGCGTTCCCTTTCTTCACATTTCTTGCCTGCAGAGCCCGTCCGGAAGGAGGCAGTCTGGAAAGAGCCCGTCCGGAAGGACCTTGTTTCGCTTACCGTGAAAAAAAATTCCATATCTCTATCAATCTGGGAGAGCGCGTCTCGCCTCTGGGCAACTTTCCATCTTTCGCCCCATCTGCTGTTTCCTCAAGCATCTCCTTCAATCAAAACCACCTCACTCGTAAAGGCTTATTGCATTGTAACCGGGCGATGGCATCATCAGTCTCAAATCTCGATTATCAAACTCATGAAAACTTTCATCATACTTAGCGCATTTGTGGCCGCGGCATTCTCGCTGCAAGCGGCGGATTCAAAAGACAGCGTCGTCGCAGCCGCCAAAAAACTTGGCGATCAGAATTACAGTTGGACCACCACCACGAAGACCACCGGGCCATTCACCCCGGGTCCTCTTAAGGGCAAAATTGAAAAGGGCGGGCCGGCTCACGTCACCGGCAGCTTTGGCGACAATGAATATGAATACGTCGTCAAAGGCGAGAAAGGCGCATTCCGCGGACAGGATGGTTGGCGTTCCGCCGAAGAATTGGCACAGGACGACCAGGGTCCGGGCCGCTTCGTGGGCCGTATCCTCAAGACTTTCAAATCACCTGCCGCTGAAGCCGAAGACCTCGCGAAAAAGGCAGGAGACTTGAAAGAAACCGACGGCGCTTATTCAGGCGAACTTTCGAGTGAGGCCGCCAAGGAATTGCTCAGCCGCGGACGCCGCCCCAATTCCGAAGCCAAGGGCGCCAAAGGCACCGTCAAGTTCTGGGTCAAAGACGGAGCCCTGACCAAATATGAGTATAACCTGAAAGGCAAAGTCCTCGGACGCGACGATCAAGAAGTTGATATGGATCGCACCACCACCGTCGAGATCAAGGAAGTTGGATCGACCAAAGTTACTCTCCCTGAGGAAGCCAAAAAGAAATTGGGCTAAACAATTAAGTTTTTCGATTGAGCAGGCGTATCAACCGGTTGATGCGCCTGTTTTATTTCAGTCAAATGAGTGCCCTGGGCGCACCAGCGACGGCCCATTAAAATTATGCCAGAGAAAAAAAGAAGTAGCGGGCTCAAGTGGTTCATAATATTGCTCCTGCTCGCGGGTGTCGCTGGCGGAGTGGTTTATTACCTCAAACGTCCCGCCAAGTCGGCCATCGACTATAAGGAAGCCACCATAACTAAAGGCGACATTACGCAATCAGTGACTGCGAACGGGCAGCTTAATGCGGTCAAGATGGTCCAGGTGGGCAGCCAGGTTTCCGGTATCATCAACAAAATCAACGTGGATTTTAACTCGAAGGTGTCAGCCGGTGACATCATCGCCCAGATCGATCCATCGACCTTGCAACAGGGAGTTGATCAAGCTGAAGCGGAGCTGGCCAACGCTCAGGCGGCACTGGAATTGACTGAAGTGAATTACAAACGCGCCAAGGAATTGCGTACCAGTGAGCTTATCCCGGTTTCGGACCTGGACAAAGCTCTGGCCGATTACCATCAGGCCCAAGCCATCGTCCGTATGCGCGATGCTTCGCTGAAAAAGGCCAAAGTGGACCTTGAACGCACTACCATTTTTGCGCCCATCAGCGGAGTGGTGATTTCACGGAATGTTGATTCCGGCCAGACAGTCGCCGCCAGCTTTAATACTCCCACCCTTTTCCTGATTGCCAATGATCTGACCAAGATGCAGATCGAAGCGATGGTTTCTGAAGTTGACGTTGGCGGCGTGGAGGAAGGACAACGCGTAGATTTCACGGTGGATGCGTTCCAGGGCCGTCAATTTCATGGAAAGGTTTCCCAGGTCCGTTTTGCTCCCACCACCAACCAAAACGTGGTTACTTACGCCACAATCGTCGCGGTGGATAATGCAGATATGAAATTGCGTCCAGGCATGACAGCAAATGCGTCGATTGTAACGGCAGAAAAACAAAACGTCGTGAAACTCCCCAATGCGGCGCTTCGCTTTCGTCCACCTGAGACTGCAATGGGTAAAGCAACAAACTCCGCGGCTGGAAAAACCAATCGGGTCGCATCTGGCTCCGGAGCGGCAACCAGTGGAACGGCGGCCGGTCCTGGGGGACCAGGGGGCTCTTCTGAGGAGCGTAGACAACGACTTGCCAGCATGTCGCCCGAGGAGCGCCAGGCCATGCGCGATCGCTGGATGGCCAGCGGCGGGGGTGGACAAGGCGGAGGTGGCCCACCCCGCCAGAGACGCGAAGGACCTGTCACACGGACCGTGTATCTCTTGAAAAAGAGCGCCGACGGAAAAGAAACGCCAGAACCAGTTACCGTCAAAACCGGCATTACGGACGGGGCCTTTACGGAAGTCATCGATGGACTGAAGGAAGGCGATGTGGTTATTACGGGCGTGAATCTCCCAGCTCCCGCGGCGACTGCTATGGGCCAGCCGGGCGCAAGTCCATTTGGGCCACGGCCATTTGGCGGCGGTGGTGGCGGTGGCGGCGGCGTGCGTCCTCGTTGATCTGGACATGGAACCGGTCATCAAATTGGAGAATTTCTCCAAGACTTATCAGACTGGAGAAGTCGAAGTCCATGCTGTCAGGAGCATTTCGCTGACGATTTTCCCCGGAGAATTCGTGGCCGTCATGGGTGCCAGCGGCTCGGGCAAATCGACTCTCATGAACACAATCGGCTGCCTGGACCGGCCGAGCGGTGGAGAGTACTGGCTGGACGGAGTCGCGGTGGGAAATCTTGATCGGGACGAACTTGCTGCGCTACGCAATCAGAAAATTGGGTTCGTTTTTCAGGGGTTCAACCTTCTCTCGCGGACATCGGCACTGGAAAATATCGAACTCCCAATGCTTTATGCGCGGCCCCAAGTCAGCGGGCATGAACAATACGAACGCGCCGTCCACGCGCTGACGCTTGTCGGCCTGAAGGAACGCGCCGACCATCATCCAAATCAACTTTCAGGAGGACAACAACAACGCGTAGCAATTGCCCGAGCACTGGTGAATCAACCCAAATTGATCCTGGCGGACGAACCCACGGGCAATCTGGACAGCCGCACCAGCGTCGAGATCATGGGGGTTTTTCAAAAGCTTAACGAGGAAGGAATCACCATCGTGATGGTGACTCACGAGCTGGACATTGCCCAATACAGCAAGCGCACCGTCATTATGCGGGATGGGAAAATCGTCAGCGATCAAAATGTCCCTGTTCGCCTGAGCGCGGTCGAGGAACTGAGGAAACTCGACCAGGAACAGCAAGCAGCCAAGCTGACCGCCTGAGCCATGATTCTTTTTGCCACACTTAAAATTGCCATCCGCGCGCTCCAGCGGAATACGCTGCGCACCATCCTGACGATGCTTGGAATCATCATTGGCGTGGGCGCAGTCATCGCCATGGTAAGCATTGGCAATGGCGCGAAAGCCCAGGTGGAAGCGCAAATTGCCAGCCTGGGCCAAAACGTGATCCTGGTCCTTTCCGGCAACGTCAGCCGCGGTGGCTTTAACATGGGATTTGGCAACGCGGGGACGCTGACCCAGGAAGATTATGATGCGATCCGGCGCGAAATTCCCGGCGTGGTGGGCGCAAGTCCGGAAGTGCGCAGCTTTGCCCAGATCGCCGCGGGTAATCAAAACATCGCCTCACAAGTGCTCGGTGTGGGAGCGGATTATGTCGATATTCGCGCGTGGGGTTTCAGCAGCGGCGGCAATTTCACGGAAGCAGACGTCCGCAATGCAAACAAGGTCGTTTTGATCGGCAAAACCACAGCGACGACTCTTTTCGGCGACCAGGATCCGGTGGGACAGATCATTCGTGTGAAAAACGCGCCTTACACCGTGGTCGGCGCACTCGCGCCCAAAGGGATGAATATGATGGGGAACGATCAGGATGATGTCATCCTCATGCCTTACAGCAGCGCCATGAAGCGCCTTTCCAATCAAACCACTTTTCGTTCGCTGAACGTTCAGGCCGCTGCGACTGATCTGCTTCCCGTCGCCCAGGAGGAGATTAGCGAATTGTTGCGCCAACGCCATCGCATTGTAGTAGGACGCGACGACGATTTTTTGGTCCGCACCCAGCAAGAAATTTCCGAGGCAGCCACTTCAACTTCGCGCACCATGACCATGCTCCTCGCGGCGATCGCAGCGGTTTCGTTGCTGGTCGGTGGCATCGGTATCATGAATATCATGCTCGTGAGCGTCACTGAACGAACCCGGGAGATTGGGATTCGCCTGGCGGTCGGCGCGCGCTCCGCGGACATTCTCCTGCAATTTCTGATTGAAGCGGTGACTCTGAGCCTTGTCGGTGGCTTGACTGGAATTCTGTTGGGTGTGGGAAGCTCGCACCTTGTCACCCTCAAGATGGGCTGGGTCACCTCGATTTCACCTGATTCAATCATTTATTCGTTCGTTGGCAGCGCCATCATCGGAATTTTCTTCGGATTCTATCCCGCGCGCAAAGCCGCGCAGCTCGATCCCATCGACGCCTTGCGATACGAGTAACCGCGGCGGTGAGCGCAAATTCTGTGCGTGAGGCGCGGCAAGTTCGTGACCGAGCGCGACATTATTTTTTCAAGGAGAGCAATTCGCTGGTTGACAGACGCGCCATTATTAGTAAAAGAAATGCAGGAAGAGTGATTGATTCAGATATACTAATAAAAGAGGCGCGGAGACTTATAGGTTTAGGCGGGCTATTGCTCCCGGCTTCATTCGTTTTTATCTTATTGTGAGCGCCAATCCAGCCATTGCTTTGCATCCCGGTGTGAAACGTATCCTCTCAGCTTTATTTGCCTCCTCCCTGGGTAAAAAATACTTGATGGCCCTGACTGGGGTTGGCCTCGTCGGTTTTGTGGTGCTCCATATGATCGGCAATCTCCAGGTTTTTCTTGGTCCGGAGCCGATCAACGCCTATGGACATTTTCTGCAAAGCACTCCGGAGCTTATCTGGCCGGCGCGAGTGGTCCTGCTGGCGATGGTGCTGATTCATATCTGGGCCGCTATCAAGCTCTCCGCGGAAAATCGCGCCGCGCGGCCGGTCACTTATCGCAATTACAAAGTCGTCGCAGCGAGTTATGCGTCGCGAACCATGTTCCTAAGCGGCTTACTGATCGCCGCATTTATCGTTTTTCACATCCTCCATTTCACCGTCCAAACGCCTGCCATCAACTTCACGGGCAAGGATTTCACAACGCTCTACGACGCGGCACGCCGTCACGACATTTACCAGATGATGGTGCTTGGTTTTTCGAACGCCGGAGTTTCGGTTTTCTACATTGTGAGCATGAGCTTGCTTTCCCTGCATTTGAGCCACGGCATCGGCAGCATGTTTCAATCGTTCGGATTTAAAAATAAAAAATTTGGGGCGTGCATAGACCGCACTGCGCTGATTGTTGCCGGGATTCTGATGGTGGGGTACGCGTCGATTCCCGTGGCAGTTTTGGCTGGAATTCTGAAACCACAACCATGAGCGCGCCTTCACCCGTTCCGATGACCCCGTCGCCCTGGCTGAATGCCCGCATTCCATCCGGCCCGATCGAACGCAAATGGGACAAAGCGAAGGAGGATTTCAAACTCGTCAATCCCGCCAATAAACGAAAATTCGAGGTGATTGTAGTCGGCACCGGCCTCGCGGGAGCAGCGGCTGCGGCTTCGCTGGCGGAGTTGGGCTATAACGTCAAAACATTTTGCTTCCAGGACAGTCCGCGAAGAGCGCACAGCATCGCCGCCCAGGGCGGAATCAATGCAGCGAAGAATTATCAGAATGATGGCGACAGTGTTTGGCGGCTTTTTTATGACACCATCAAAGGGGGCGATTTCCGGTCCCGCGAAGCGAATGTCTATCGCCTCGCCCAGTTGAGCGTCAATATCATTGATCAGTGCGTGGCACAGGGTGTCCCGTTTGCCCGCGAATATGGCGGGCTCCTGGCAAATCGTTCATTCGGCGGCGCACAGGTGTCACGCACGTTTTACGCACGGGGCCAAACCGGCCAGCAACTGTTGCTTGGGGCTTACCAGGCTCTCGAACGGCAAATCGGCCTCGGAAAAATCAAAATGTTTTCCCGAACGGAAATGCTGGACCTGGTCGTTGTGGATGGCGTCGCCAAAGGGATTGTGACGCGCGATTTAGTCACTGGCGAAATCGCCTCCCATGCGGCGGATGCCGTTGTGCTGGCGACTGGCGGTTACAGCAACGTTTTTTATCTATCCACCAACGCCCGGGGCTGCAACGTCACCGCAATTTACCGCGCTTACAGGAAAGGCGCGGCTTTCGCCAATCCATGTTTTACCCAGATTCATCCCACCTGCATTCCCGTTAGCGGAGAGCATCAATCGAAATTGACATTGATGTCCGAATCACTGCGCAACGATGGGAGGGTGTGGGTGCCGCGTCAAAAAGGAGACAAGCGCGCGCCGAGCCAGATTCCCGAGGGGGATCGCGATTATTACCTGGAACGAAAATATCCAAGTTACGGAAACCTGGCTCCTCGCGACATCGCTTCACGGGCGGCGAAGGAAGTTTGTGACGAAGGCCGGGGTGTCGGTCCCGGGGGGTTAGGAGTGTATTTGGATTTCAGCGATGCGATCAAGCGGCTGGGGGAGGCGACCATCAAGGAGCGCTACGGAAATCTGTTCGACATGTATTTCACCATCACCGGCGAAGATGCCTACCACACGCCGATGAGGATATATCCCGCATTGCACTACACCATGGGCGGCCTGTGGGTGGACTACAACCTGATGAGCACAATCCCAGGATTGTTCGTGCTGGGGGAAGCGAACTTTTCAGACCACGGCGCAAATCGTCTGGGAGCCAGCGCGCTGATGCAAGGGCTGGCGGATGGCTATTTTATTGCACCTTACACAATCGGAAACTATTTCGCTTCGACCAAGCCATCGCGTCCACCGACTTCCCATCCGGAATTCAAGAAAGCCGAAGAGGCCGCGCGCGATCAAATTCAACGGCTCCTTTCGATTCGTGGGAAACGCACGATTGTGTCCTTTCACCGCGAATTGGGGAAAATCATGTGGGAAAATTGTGGCATGGAACGGACCGAAGCCAGCCTCAAGAAGGCGCTCCAACTCATTCCTGAACTCCGCAGCCAGTTCTGGTTGGAAGCAATTGTCACCGGCAGCGGCCAGGAATTGAACCAAACGCTCGAGCATGCAGGCCGGGTGGCGGATTTTATGGAATTCGGCGAGTTGCTTTGCCTTGATGCTCTCACGAGGCGCGAATCGTGCGGAGGTCATTTCCGGGCGGAATTTCAAACACCCGATGGCGAAGCGTTGCGGGACGATGAAAATTTCTCATTTGTTTCTGCATGGGAATATAAAGGGCAGGGGACCGCGCCCGTCCTCCACAAAGAGCCACTGGTCTATGAATCGATCAAGATGAGCCAAAGGAGCTACAAATAATGAATCTGACCCTCAAAGTTTGGCGGCAGTCGAAGGGTCAAGGCGACGGACGCTTCGAAAGCTACGAAGCCAAGGGCATCATTCCAGATATGTCTTTTCTGGAAATGCTCGACGTGGTGAATGAGGAACTAATCGGCAAAGGCGCGGATCCGATCGCGTTTGATTCGGATTGCCGGGAGGGGATCTGTGGAATGTGTTCGTTGGTTATCAACGGAATTCCTCATGGCGGAAATCGAGCAACTGCCACCTGTCAGTTGCATATGCGGCATTTCAAGGACGGGGCCACCATCACAATCGAACCGTGGCGAGCAAAGCCTTTTCCGATCATCAAAGACCTTGTGGTCGACCGCTCTGCCTTTGATCGCATCATTGCCAGCGGCGGATTTGTTTCGGTTTCGACAGGCGGAACGCCGGATGCAAATGGCCTTCCGGTTCCAAAAGATAATGCGGAGAAAGCGATGGATGCCGCCGCCTGTATTGGCTGCGGCGCCTGTGTGGCCGCATGCAAGAACGCATCCGCCATGCTTTTTGTCGCCGCAAAGGTGTCCCATCTCGCGTTGTTGCCTCAAGGCGCGACTGAACGCGAGCGCCGCGTGCTGAACATGGTCGCCACCATGGACGAGGCAGGCTTCGGAAATTGCACTGTCACTGGCTCCTGCGAAGCGGTTTGCCCCAAGGAGATAAGCCTGGACTTTATAGCGAAGCTCAACCGTGAATATATGCGCGCAATCCTAAAGGGATGAACCGCGGCGCATCAGATTTCCTGCCAGAACACTTCGTTCCACGAAATAATCGTATAACCCCGGCGTGCGCCCATGCGACCCAGGTTTTCGTCGTAATGGAAATTGTAATGCCCGTTGAGCTTCACGGTGTTGGCAATCAGCGCTCCGGCGAAATCGCTCGTGTCACTTCCACCACCTCCCAGGGTGAGATTCGCGTAGGGCGCATACACAGTTCCGATAAATCCGGCATTGCCCGAGAATGAAATATCTGTGTTGCTGGGCATGCCGTAGTAGGTGAAATTCAAGGCATTGCCTGAATTGTTCGCGACCCCGTTGCCACTAACCTGGGCGCTTGTTCCGACCACGTAGACCGTCAAGCTTCCAGTGGGCCCTATCGTTATTTGCGCCCTGCCGGCCATCTTCAGATTTCCATCGATGACAAGTACCGAAGGCCCGGCGACATACATTTCGTCGTTGCCGCTCATATCGAGCGCGGCCATTTCATAATTTCCACCCGCGAGCAAATATTTATATCCACCGCCAGCGCTTGGAGCAAAGGCGCCACCGCTGAATGGCAGTTTGGGGTCAGGAAAACTTACGTTCATGTCATCCGCCGCAAAGCCAGGCTCAATTCCTTTTTTACCAGAGGTGTGCCAGGCCATGTCGCCAACTGATCCGTTGGAGCCGATACGGACCGTCCCGCCAGGTCCAGTTGAAGCTTTTCCATAAATATCGGCGTTCCAGACATTTAAAGAATCAACGACGTCGGAGTTGGTGGCCACATCGCCGCCGGCTTTTGCTTTCGCGGGATCGTAGCGACCGGCCGTACTGTGAAGGGGGTCCGCTGAATCAAAACTGTCCGACTTAATATTGTTTCCGCTCAGATCGATCGTCCCCTTTGCCACCATCCCTTTGGCAAACAATGCATCGTTCGTGGTCACAATGCGCAGCGTACGCGGCGGCATGATAAAGTCTGAAGAGAGCGGTTTGGTGACATAGGCTTCCGCTACAATGATCGGGGGACTCGAATTGGCTATCTTTACGATGTATTTGCTGGTTCCAACGTAGCGTTCTTTGACGTAATTCGTTCCCTGAAGTGTCCAGCCGTCAACAGTCCGATTGGTTGGATCGTGATTCAAGTGCGCCATCGCTTCCTCAATACCCGCCTCAGCTACCGGAATCGCCAGATTCCACGCCTGCGAGCGCATCGTCGAGAGGTTCTGGTTGCGCACCAACCCCAGATAACTGGCGAGGGTGATCCCCATGATTGTCATGATAATCAACAGAATTGTCAGGATGCTTCCGCTGTCCTTCCTTGCGTGTGGCTTGAAAAGTTTCATGGCTATTGCTTTCGGATGACTACTTTGGCCGATTGCACGCTTTCCGTGTTCCATTGAGCTCGAATCAAATCTCTCGAACAAATCCATTTCAATTGGACGAGCTTGCACGTGGCTGGGTCAGCGGTGGGGTATTGGTCGTACGTCCCGCTCACAGGATTGCGCTGGAAAATGGAGAATTTGAGATAATTGCACTCCGTCAACAAAGGCTTATCGTCTGTCACGCCGTCTTTGGTCCGCGTCAGTGTCTTGGCCGTGGAGTTATATTCGTAAATAAGCCTTTTCGTATCGCCATCCTCAAAGACCAGGCGCGTATCACTCGCCTCCAACAGGCGGTTCACCTGCCGAATCTCTTTGGACATTCGATCCAGCGCATTTCGGCTGGCGTTGTCCAAATCCACATAATTCGCCAGCGCCGCAAAACTTCGGCCCGTGTAAAACGACAGTGCCGCCACGGCGCTCAAGACGATTGAACTGATGCTCAAGGCGACCATCAGTTCAATCAGGGTCATTCCGCCCTGACGCGGTCTAGTAAATGTAAAGTTGCAAACCATACCTGGTTATAAACGACGTCATCTCACGTTTGCGAAGAACTCCCGCGGATTGCCAGCTCACCGACATCGTGACCTGCCTCATATCGTTGCTATAGCTTTCTGTTATCGGGGCGCTGGCAATGCTCACCGCACCCGTATAAATCAGCCCTCCGGTGGATTGGGTCGTCGCATAAAAGGGCTCGGTAAACGTGGCTGGAATAAATCCCGAGCTATTAATCTGGTCCCAGCGATAGAGCCGGATCGTTTCCATTTTCTCCTGTAGAATTTGGGTGGCCCGAAGGTTCTCGCGCGCTAATTGGATCACCGAAAAACCCGCCGCGATGCCCCAATAAAGCGTCACAAACATAATGCCGACCACAGCCACCCCAATGAGCAATTCGACAAAGGAATAACCCGGCGAGGCGACGTGACGACTGTTTTTTAAAGCGATTCTCATTCGGCGCGGAAACGACTGCGTAGTTCAGTAAAGCAGGCAGCTTGCCAATCTGGTTCCGCTTCTAGTGCGTCTCATTTTGAGACAACTCCCGCGCGGTTGCAAGACAACTTGGTTAACGTCCTGCTAACGCGCTGCAGGCGGAAAGGAAGTCGGTGAGATAAGGCCCTCTGGCCCTGCCTTTACCATTCGATGACGATGGTCGGTCCGACTGGGTAGCGCCCGCATTCCGCCCCGTAAATCGAAAGGCCATTTTGCGCCAGGGTGTTTTGGGGCACAGCACAGCGCAGCAGCAAGGAGCCACTCCCCCGGCTTACTATTTCTCGCAGCATTTCCCCTTCCGCGGTTGCATGGGCCAGATATCCGTAAGCCCCTTTGCCACCACGCAAATAGCTTAACGCCCCACGAGCGTCATGCGGATGATTCGGCACCGTTGCGCTGTAAACCTTCACGCCGTTCAAAAGAATCTGGAATCGGGTCGGGAAATGATCATCATCCGTTTGCGGCGTATCAATTCTTCGTGACGAAGCTTCGCAGAGGACACGGAGCCGGCGGGCCTTCGAAAGGTCCACATTTTCCAGCGGAAGTTCCCATTCAAAAAAGCCGTGGCCGTAGCCAAAACAACAATCGTGGGCCCGTTCTGTGTCGCGATCGCCGGTGTATCCGCTCCACTCCGCATGTTTCCAATCGCCCGGGTTTCCCCGCAGGACAAGCGAGCGTCCGATTTCCTCCCGGTTCGACGGATACGATCCGCTCACGAAAAATTGCACAAAATTTCGAGCAACGCATTCTCCTCCATCGCTCGAGTAGGCTTCAACTGACAACGTGCAAAGCATGGTTCGATCCGGCAGCTTCAATTCAATTTCGCTTGCCGGTGCCACCGCGCGGTGCGGAAAAGCAATCGGAGTCGAACCTCGCAGAATATCCTGGTGAACACGCCCCAGGGTATCCACGCCATCAAGCCGCCATTGCAGCGTGACGTTCTCTTTCCGGTGGCTTGAATAATGCGATGAAGCAACCGGTATCCGCACTCTTTGCCCCGGCGCGCAACGCTGAATGGGTGGAGCGTCAATCGGAAGCGTGTCGCTCTCATTGATCATCGTCGGGTCGTACCCGAATTCCTTCGGCGTGCGGTCGTAATTGAGAAAACCATTGAATTCCCATTCGACGTCGTGCAATTCCGTGTAGATGTAACCGCAGATTTTTCCGTGCCGGCGCAGTTCGTTCGTGAGGAATTTAAACGACCAGCTCACGTCTCGATCTCCATCAAGTGCCCCAATCCCGCCATACTCGCTGTTGATGAGCGGCTGCCGCTTTTGTTTGAACCCTTCCACGTAATTAAAAGTCGAGCCGGGATAAGTCGAGCCAACCACTTTCTCGATATGTTCCCGTGCGCGCGCGTAATCGTGCATGTAGAAATGCCACGAATTGATGTCTGTGTCGCCGTGAGCGTAATAGTCCAGGTGTTCCCAGTGCACCACGCTCATGTCCTCGATCAATCGGCTCGTATCCAACGTCTTGGCGAGTTCCCACATTTGCTGGACGAAAGCATGCGAACTTTGGTTCGTCAGCTTCACCCGGGCCACCGCGGCTTCGGCAGCGTCTTTTGGTTTTTCACCCTCCACCTGCGCAAGCTGCGTTGTGGCCTCCGCAACCTGCCCGGAAACGCCGGACACAGCTCCCGGGGGAGGATTTCCCTCCGCGGGCGCCCCAGGAATGTTCGTGAACAGCTTCACGAATTCCACTTGTCCGCCAAATCCCCACGTCTCATTGAAAAGGCACCAGGCAAAAATACACGGATGATTGAAATCGCGCGCAATCGCTCTCCGCATCATTTCTTCAAATCGACGACGGCCCACAGGTGTATCTCCGCCTTCTCCGAAATTCGGGAAATCTGCCATGATCAATATCCCCATCGTATCGGCATAATAAAGGAGCAGGGGATCCTCGATTTTGATGTGGATGCGAAGAAAGTTGAACCCGACCTTTTTCGCGTACGCGATGTCATTTTTGAACCGGCTTACATCCCCGGCTGTGTAAACTCCTTCGGGATAATAAGCCTGGTGAAGCGCGCCGCGCAGATAGCGCGCAACTCCATTCAAGCAAAGTGTTTCAGGCGCTTCAGGATCGGCTGTCGGTGCGCTCGAAATCTGCCGCATCCCAAAATATGTCCTGACGACGTCCTCTTCCTTCCCTCCATGCCGCAGTCGCATTTTTACGCGGTACAAGTGTGGTTCATTCGGATTCCACAGAAACAATGGTTTGATTGGAATCGTTTTATCTGCCACGCCCGTTTTCAATGGAATGGATAAAGCCTTCATGGCCCCCTCTGGCGGGATGATTTCTATCTCGATGGACGCCCGCTCCGGAGCGTTTTGGCATTGAATCTCAAAACGCGCTGTCCCCTCCTGGATGTTGCCGGTGATCCGAAATGTATCAATGTACGCAGCGGCCCGCGGCTCGATATAAACAGTTTGCCAGATGCCGCTGGTGGTCGTGTACCACCTCCATTGCTTCCCCACAGGTTGCTCGTGGTTATCCATCGGGTCCTCGACTCGAATCACGATCAGCCCCCCACGCTTTCCTTCGGGCAAATCGCCAAGCGCATCCGTGATGTCGAACTCGAAAGGCAAATACCCTCCTTCATGGCGTCCCAGGTGCTTGCCATTGCACCAGCAGTCCGTGAAGAAGTCTGCCGCGCCGATGGTTAAAATCACGCGTTTGCCCCCCCACGCTCCCCCGGTCGGCACTTCAATCCATCGACGATACCAGCCTACCTCGTAACGCGCCGCGGATCGATGATTCTGCCGCGTAACCTCCAGCGGGTTTCGAAACACCCGCGTCGAATAATAATTGTCGTTCCCCGCGGCATCTCCCTCTCCCCAGGCCGCAAGGGATTCCCAGCAAAACGGCACAATAATTTGTTCACGCCAGTGCAATTCATCCGGTTGGAACCAATTCTCCCTCTCCCCGGCGCGTTCCGGGTCGAATCGGAATTGCCACGGGCCATTGAGATTGATCCAGTCCACTCCTTCGAGCGTCCCTCGCTGGCGGTCAGGGCGAGGATATTCAGGACGCGGGTAAACGTATGGGTTCGGCATAAGGTGTGATTGGTAAAATTGCTGGAAGGTTCAAGGGACACTTGTAGCGAGGGCCAGAAAGGCGGTGATCCCTTGCATTCCTCCATCGCTCGTCTCCTTGTTGAGGCAAAACCTCGTTCCTATAATAGACCAGAGCGCCCCGAAGTCGAAATTTTTATGCGATCCGCCTGAATTTTGAGACCCTTCCGAAAACGCACCGAGATTTTCAAATGCCTTTACAACAGCAACTGCCTTGTGTAACCCTGCCACGGATATGATGAAAAAGATGTTGCCGCTTTTGCTCGCCTGCGCCGCATTTACGGGTTGTTCGACGACCTTGACGAATTTGACGCCTACCCAGCAAGTGCGTAATCCCAGTGGCTCATATCCTTTTGAAGTTCTGTGGGACAGCACGCAATACAACATCAAGCAAAACACCATCAAAGCCTTTGTCGTAATCAATTTGGATGCCTACCCGATGCACCGCACGGCCATGCTCACCAATCGATGGGAAGCATTGGTTCCGGTGCCCAAGGATGCGTCATCCGTGCATTATCGCTACAAATTCGACTACGAATACCGCAGCCTTCCGGAAGCCAAACCGGGCAGCAAGATGTCTGATCCCTACAAGCTGGAAATTATCGAGCGCTAAGCTCGTCTTTACTCGCGACGAGCACAAGTTTCTTGTGATCGGCTCGGTGTACGCTTTCGGCGGCACATTTTCGAACTTCCAATCCCGTTAGCGTTCTCTTAACCTCGTTAGATCAGAAAACGTGTTAACATCCCGGCTGGCCGCATCGAACTGAGCCGCGCGAAATACGCTTCCGCAGGAACAGGTCGTCCGGCTAACGGTGCATTCACGCTGGTTGAACTGCTGGTCGTGATCGCGGTCATTGCGATTCTGGCTTCATTGCTGCTCCCGGCGTTGTCTGGAGCCAAAGAAGCGGGGCGCACCGCAAAATGTCTGAGCAATGTGCATCAAATGAGCCTGGCGCTGGCCCTCTACGTTCATGATCAGGAAGCCTATCCGCCGCTCATGTATCATGCTTCTGCCGCGAGCGGCCCAAATTCGTGGTATGACAAGCTGGTGCCGTACTTGGGGACGTGGACGAATGGCAATTCCGTTTTCCGCTGCCCGAGTTTCAAATACAAGCAGTCTGATCGTCTCGGAGGAGTGGGGCAGGAAATTGGGGTGGGCTCCTACGGCTACAATTCCGACCACCCATTTGGACTTTCGATGGGTGATATTGGGTATCCCCCCTATGGACCGAATATTTTCCTGCGAGACTCGAAAGTGGTGATGCCTTCCCAAATGCTGGCCATTGGGGACGCGCAATTGATTCATTACGAACCGGACAAAATTATTATCGGGATGCTCGAGCTTCAGTATGAACCAATCAAATGGCGCAAAGGATGGATCGGTTTTCCGAATGAAATGAAAGCGACCTACCAACGTCACAAGGGCCGGCACATGATCGGGTTCTGCGACGGCCACGTCGAGAAACTAAAATACACCACCCTTTTCGCCGATGACATGGAGTCCCGCCGCATTTGGAATTACGACCACGAGCCGCACCTGACGCCATACGATTAGTTTAATTTCGGCATATGGCGAACGATGGGGCACCCAAATACCAATGCTTAGTCGGTCGCAATTACTAAGGCCGCTGACGAACCCGAATCGCCAAAGATGACGATGGAAGAGGCAGTTTTCTTGAAATGTCCGTGCCGGTTTTGCGGTGTGAACATTGAGTTCCCGGCGACGGCCCTGGGTTGCGAGGTGCAATGCCCGAGTTGCGAGGGGAAAACCATCCTGCACAAACGGCAGATTGAGGAGCCTGCGCCCGCGAAAACCCAATGGAGTCCGGAGGATGTGGCCATGGCATTCGACGGTGCGCTGCATCCACCAGCAACTTCGTCTATTTACAAAATCGGCCTGGCACTGGCTTCGATTGTAATGGTGTTGCTCCCGCTGGTTTATATCGCATTTGTGGGCTGTCTTGCATGGGCCGTTTTTCATTGGGCGGTGGGTTATTATCACCTTTTGCGCTGGGGCACCGCGGGGTTTTTCATTTTTATGACACCGCTTTTTATTGGATCGGTGCTGGTGTTGTTCATGATCAAGCCGTTATTCGCGAAGCGTGCGCCTGTCCCCCAACCGCTTGCGCTGAATTATGAAGCCGAACCGGTCCTCTTGGAATTCATCGCCCAGATTTGTTCCCGGGTGGGTGCTTCTTTTCCGAAGCGAGTCGACCTGAATTGTGATTTAAATGCGTCGGCTGCATTTGACCGGGGGCTGCGCGGATTCCTGAAAAATGAACTGGTCCTGACTATCGGTTTGCCGCTGGCGGCGGGCCTCACCGTCGAACAATTCGCAGGGGTGCTGGCTCACGAATTTGGGCATTTTCGCCAAGGCTTCGGGATGCGGTTGCATTACTTGATTTGGCGAATCAATGATTGGTTTGAGCGCATCATTTATATGCGGGACCATTTGGACGCCGCCTTGGATGAATCCGCCGAAGCGCCTGAGGGTAACGTCGCCATCATGGTCGGCTTCGCGCGGCTGGGAGTTTGGTTTTCGCGGCAGATATTGAAGCTCCTGATGTACACGGGACACGCGATCAGTTCCTTTTCCTCGCGCCAGATGGAATTTGATGCCGACGCCTATGAAATCCGCATGGTCGGAAGCGCAAACTTCGAAACGACCGGGAAACGTTTTCATGTTCTCGGGGCACTGCTGAAGCCCGTTTACAAAGAGATTCGGGCATCCTGGAACCTGAACAAGCATCTGCCAGAGAATTTCCCGGCCTTTTTGGTGGAGCGTCACGCAAGATTGGCTCCTGAAAAGATCAGCGCTTTGGAGGACTCCATGGGGTTGAAGCCAACCGGCATGTTTGATACGCACCCTTCCTATGGCGATCGCATTCGTTGGGCGCGGCAGGCCAACGAAAGAGGCATCTTTCATCTCGATGGCCCCGCGTCGAAGTTGTTCAGCAATTTCGAGGTCATCTCCAAACAGATCAGCCTCATTCATTACCAGGATGATCTCGGGGTTGAACTTCGCATGGCCAGGCTCAAGCCTGTGGAAGTGCAGACCGCCTGAGCATGCCCCTTCGCCGCCGCCTTTGATGAATCCCAGCCTGAAAATCCTCAATCTCGACTTGCGCTCGATTGCTTCGGCTAGTTAGGTTTTTGCGAATGTTTTGTCCCCCGGCGTCGAACCAGACCAGCGCTTCCCGATCGCCTGGCACGTTTATTTTTACTCTGATCTTTGCCATCGCCTTTGCCGTTGGCATCGGCTGCCAGCATCCCGATCGCTGGAAAACTGCCTGGAATTATCAAACCTCGCCGGTGGGGCGGATCGAGACGAACCAGTATGTCACTCCCACAGGCCAGTTGTTGACACCGGCCGGAACGCAAATCGAGTTGCCCGCCATGCGCCCCCAGGTTCTGGCCTTGAGCCCCAATGGCAGGCTGCTCGTGACTGCCGGGAAATCCAACGTGCTGGCCGTGCTCGACGCTCGGACCGGTGAAGTTCTGCAAAGGGTGCGCCTGGCAACCAACCGCACCGCGCTCGAAATTGCCGAGGAAGCCACCATCGATGCCGAAGACCCGGCGCTGGCCCCCCCCGCACCCCCTCCCTCCGCCAAACCTTCCACCAACAAGCCGGGCGATGTGGAAATGAGTTTGACGGGCCTGGCATTCGCGCCCGACGGCAAGCGCATCTACATGTCCACCATAGGCGGTAAACTTCGCGCTTTCCGGGTCGATTCCAGCAATCGGGTGGGACGTCCGCTTCTTTTCAGTATTCCCGATATCAAGGGCAAGGCCGAGATTCCCACTGGCATCGCCGTTTCGCAGGACAGCGCCAAACTCTATGTCGCAGGAAACGTGGCGAACAAACTTTACGAGTTGGACGTGAAAACTGGCAAAGTCCTTCGTTCCTGGGACACCGGCGTGGCGCCTTATGATGTGGCGCTCGTTCGGGATAAAGCGTACGTGAGCAATCTCGGCGGACGCCGCCCCACCACCAACGATCTCAGCGCCCTGGCGGGCCGCGGAACACGCGTGCGCGTGGACCCCGTCCGCTACATCGCCAACGAGGGGTCGGTTAGCGTTATCAATTTGAAAAGCGGCGTCGCACTAAGCGAAATTGCCGTCGAACTTCATCCCTCTGCACTCGCGCTTTCCCCGAACAAAAGATACCTCGTGGTGGCTAACTCGGGAAGCGACACGCTCAGCGTGATTGACACGCGAAGCGACAAGGTTGTGGAGAAAATTTCGACGCGTGAAAACCCCGCTGATTTATTTGGCGCGCAGCCGAACGCACTCGCGTTCAATGCGAGCGGGAGGCGCCTCTATGTTTGCAACGGAACGCAGAACGCCGTCGCGGTGGTGCAGTTCGAACCCGAAGAGAATGCGTCGAGAGTGCTCGGCCTTATTCCGGTGGGCTGGTTTCCAGGAGCAGTCGTGTTTAATGGAGCGCGCAAAACTTTGGCGGTGGCGAATATCAAAGGCATCGGGGCGATCAAGAATTTCAAGCCGGGTGAAAAAATAAAACGCAGCAGCAAGGATTTCTACGGAACAATCAATTTTGTGCCCGTGCCCGCGGAAGATGCCCTGGCCGCCATGACCCGCACCGCCCTTAGAAACATGCGCTATCCAAAGTTGGCCGAGGCCCTTCTTCCACCAAGGCCGGACCAGCCGCCCCGAGCAGTGCCGGAGCGCGCCGGCGAACCCAGCTTGATCAAACACGTCATTTACGTGATCAAGGAAAATCGCACTTACGACCAAATACTCGGCGACATGCCGCAGGGAAATGGAGACACAAATCTTTGCACCTTTGGCGAAAAATACACTCCCAACCAGCACAAAATCGCGCGCGACTTTGCCCTCCTCGACAACACTTACTGCTCAGGGGTTCAAAGCGCCGACGGTCATCAATGGACCGATAGCGGACTGGCCAATGAATATACGGAACGCCAGCTCACAGCCGGTTTCCCGCGCAGTTACGCAGGCGCCAAGGCAGAGGACGCCAGTGATGCTCTGGCCTGGGCTTCGTCCGGTTTTATTTGGGATAACGCGCTCGCCCACGGCAAAAGCTTCCGGAATTACGGCGAGTGGATGATTTCCGAAGCGAACTGGGTCGACAAGGCGCGGCAGAAAACAAACGCCACCTGGCAGGATTTCTGGAAAGACTACACCAACAATACCAGGAAAACTTTCCTCAAATGCAAACCCGGAATCGAATCCCTCCGCAAATACAGCAAGCTCGATACCGTCGGCTGGGACCTCAAGGTTCCGGACGTGATGCGCGCGGCTAAATTCATCGAGGAATTGCGCCAATTTGAAACCAACGGCAATTTTCCGCAGCTTATCATCTTGTTCCTGCCGAACGACCATACCGGCGGGACCAAAACTTCTGAGCCAAGTCCAGGCGCTCAAATCGCGGACAATGATTTGGCCCTGGGACGAGTCGTCGAAGCGCTGACTCGGAGTAAATTCTGGCCGGAGACCTGCCTGCTTTCCATTGAAGATGACCCGCAGGCGGGATGGGATCACGTCAGCGGATATCGAACGACCTGTTATGTGGTCAGCCCTTACACCAAGCGCCGTCAAACCATCAGCACCCAATACAATCACCTGAGTTTGCTCCGCACCATCGAGTTGATGCTCGGCCTTCCTCCGATGAATTTTCTCGATGCCACCGCCACTCCCATGAGCGATTGCTTCACGGACAGCCCCGATTTGACTCCTTTCGCCAGCGTCCCCAATACCTTTCCGCTCGATAACTTGAACCCTCCAGCTAAGAAGGTGGCTGATGCGATTTTGCGGAGGGATATTCTTATTTCAGCACGGCTTCCCCTGGACGAAATGGACAAATGTCCCGAAGACCTCTTCAATCGGATTCTTTGGCGCGCAATGAAAGGCTCCAAAACGCCTTACCCCGAATGGGCCGTCAAAACGCTTGTAGACAAAGATTGAAACGGGCAGAGGCTGCTGGAACAACCCGTACCAAGGGAATTGCAGGTTCAGGCAGAGCAGATCCGGCGAATGGAATTTGAATCCATGTGGACTATTGTCTCATCGCACTTGTCTCATGTGTGAAGCGTCCTTGGGCCGGGCCAATTAAGTCGAAGCCAGTGATGGCGGAGTGGCGTAACGCAACCGGCGCTGAAAAAAACAGTCAGTGTAATCGTAGCCAGGACGCTGACCTTGTTCTCACATTTCATGGTTTTCCTTTTTTGGCATGCTGCATGTGGGAAATTTCGCGATGGGATGAATGCTATAGGTTCCACCCGCGGGACAGTCGGGCATTTGGTTTTTCGGCAGGTATGGCAAAAGATTCGCCTTGGTGGGAGTTGTCGTTGCCGCCTTCCGATTGTCCACCGCCCAATTCTGCTTGGCCGCGTCAATCGTCCGCAAATTTGCAATACATGTGTTCTTCTGAGCCGAAGCTCGAGCGGTGCTAAAAGCCGGCACGGCGATAATTGCCAGGAGGCCAATAACAACCACCACAATCATCACTTCTGTAAGTGTAAAGGCTTCGAACCCGCGGCGATCAAGCATTAATAAAATTTATGAAACTCGCATCCCAATGACAAGCTCATGCTTGGGCTGTTAGCCTGAACAGTCATCAGAATTCATTCCAGCTAGCCCGAAAAAGCGATTTGTCATCTTTAGCGCCATTTTTTCCACGTTTTCCTCGCTGATTCTCCACCTTTTTTTACGCAACTCGCTGATCCACAGCACTTTCCATCCAAGAAAATATTTCAAACTATTTGGGGGCATGGCCCCGTAGATGTCCCACCCCCTCTGCTAAAATTTGGCGAAAAACACAAATGGAAACAGAATCGAAAAGGAAATATGGAAAGGGCTCCACTCCGGGCCACCGCCTTCGTCGCGCCGTCCCATCGCCTGCGGGCTCGTGTGAAGACTCGCTATCCCCCGGCCCCTTCAGTGGTAAACCCAGTCCCGCTGGTGCCGGGTTTATCACGTTCCACGTGGCTCCTTCCGTCCCGCTCGCATCCTCTTCCATCACAATTGGAAGGACCCGGAAGAGGAGGCAACATGAGAAAAAAGTGAGAAACCCGCAAAACGTGAAAAATTTTTTCACATTTTTCACATCGTTACAACCCATTTGAAACCATCACTTTGCATTCGTTTTTTCACCTAATTTTCACATTTTTCATGTTTTTTTTATGCAAATCCGGCACGACGAAATTTTAGGCAACCTGGATGAAATCGAGCGCGAGCGCGTGATCGAATGCCCCGATCCGGGGCCGGCGTCTCTGCTGTTGGGAACTCAGACTCCCGTTTCCTGGGCTTCCTCCTCAACCCAACCAGCAGCAACCGGCAACTCTGTAACTTGGAACCAACCAAAATTCCCGAAGTGGAACAACGTGGAACACCGTTCCACTTTCGCATTCGCCCGAACTGACTCAGCCACAACCTCTTTCCGAGATTTTCCAGGAAATGTGTTCCACTTTTTCACGAATTTCACGATTTCTTCCCTCCGATGCCCATGCCAGTCGGTGCAACTCTCTTCCGCATAACAGGCTCATACTTTGAAACCGCTTCCTTGCGCCCCGCTCCGGGCCAAAATCTCCCCGATGTATCAGGCCTTTCCCCCGCAAAGAAGATTTGCTTTTTCCGCCCACTTTTGCTTTAGTCCATCCTTGCTGATCGGCATTATTGTAGCTCGCACTCTATGAAATCGTATTTCACATCCGTTTTTGTCATTCTTTTCGCCATTGCGACCGCTCGGGGCGCAGATATTCAGTCGGTCGGAATCGAGAAGAAAATTGTTTTTGCGCAGAACAGCGCCGGAGCGCCAGGCGCCTCGGCCACCGGCGCATACACTTTCTCCGCTAACGTTTCCGGCTCGAATCAGTCGGCCAACGTTGTCAGCGCATCTCTCAAACTGCCCAACAACACAACCGTTCCCCTCATTTTGAGCCAGGATAATTATTCCGTCTCCGCCTCGTTCGATACGCAGGCCGCCATGGACGCGGCCTATCCTGCCGGCAATTATTCGATCACTTTGACCACGGTGAACGATGGAACGCGCACGCTGAATTTCGTGCTGCCTGCTACCAGCCTTCCTCCGGCGCCCCACATTTCCAATTACACGGCCGCGCAGAGCATTGTGCCAAATGCAAGCTTCGCTTTGCAGTGGGACCTCTGGAGCGGGCAGACGTCCGATTGGGTGCGCCTGCAGGCCAATCCGAGCGTGGGTGGAAGCAGTGTCATTAAAACAGGTAGTCCGGGCGCGCCAGATGGGCTCAGTGGCGCGAATACATCCTACACCATTGCCGCCAACACGCTTGTGCTCGGCACCGCGTACTCTGGCAGCCTTCGTTTCGAACATTTTTCAACTCTGGATACCACCACCTACCCCGGTGTTTTTGTTTTCACCGGAATGCGCTCCGAAACTTTGTTCAGCTTTGCGACCGCTTCCGGCACAAGCAACGGCGTTGATGTGGAATCCTACGGCCTCGAGAAAAAAGTCGCCTATCATCAGTCCGATTCCGGAGCGCCCACGCTTGTAAGCAATTCGTTCCAATTCGAGGCTTCGGTCAGTCCAAATGGCTCAAACTCGGTGCTTTCAGCCAGCGTGCGGCTTCCTGACACATCAACTCGAGCGCTTCAGAGCACTGACGAAGGCTTTGAATTTTCCAGTAGCTTCGCTTCTCAAGCGGCGTTGGATGCGGCATTCCCTCCTGGGAATTACGGAATAAATATTTCAACTGCCCGCAACGGCCAAAAAACCTTTAACTTTTTCAATTATCCCGCCACGGTTTTCCCGCCCGCGTTGCACGTCAGCAATTATTCCGCCGCGCAAAATGTCAACCCGGGAGCGGATTTTGTTCTGTCATGGGATTCGGTTGCAGGAACGGCTGACTTGATCGAGGTGGAAATTGAGGGTGACAATACCAATTTCTTTTTCGGGAGTCCCTCAGCCGGCAGTCCGAACTCGCTCACCGGGGCGGCGACATCATTTACCATTCCCGCTAATGTTTTGCCCGCCGCTCAGAGCTTCACGGCATCCATCAGGGTTTACAAAGTGCTTTCGTTCGATAACACCGCGTACCCCGGGGCGATCGGCTACCAGACCTTTCGAAGCAAGACGGAGTTTTCTCTTAAAACCAGCGCTGCAGTTCCTGCCCCCTCCATTCAAACTAGTTATCTTCCAAACGGCCTCGTCGGCGCCAGTTACTCGGCAACTTTAAAAGCGGCGGGGGGCTCTGCTCCTTACACCTGGAGCCTCGCTCCCGGCACAATCGCGCTGCCTTCAGGCCTGGCGCTTTCATCCAGTGGCACCATTTCGGGAACGGCAAGTGTGCCTGGAACCGCAAACCTCACCTTGCGAGTGCGGGATGCAAACGGACTGACAGCGGATCGCCCACTTACCCTCACCATCAATCAAACGGGGGGCACTCCCGCCCTCACTGTTTCACCGGCAAGCGTGGCCGCGGATTACAAAGGTATAGTCGAATTGAACATCACTGGACTTACTCAGGGCCAAAGCGTGCTGGTTGAAAAACTTGTGGATTTCAATGGCAATGGAGTCGTCGATGGAAACGACACGGTGGTCGAGAGCTTCGTCGTCGTCGACGGACGCGTTACCACCATCGGCGGAATTCGGAATCCAAACATCCCGGGAGATGAAGATGGGTCCATCAACGGACAAATCCAGGTGAAGCGATCAATGCAGGCGGCTAGTGAAGGTGATCGATTTATCGGGTCGTATTATTATCGTGTGACGGGTTTGTCCGCGGGATTTTCTCCAGTGAAGCGTCCTTTCAGCGTTACCAGTCCAAATTTTGGCCAGACAGTCAGCGGAAAAATTACCGTAAACGGCTCTCCTCTGCCTTATGCGATTGTGGCGGTTTTAGTCCAAACAGGGGACAGCAGCAAGTTCGCTGGCGGGACGGTTGCTGACGCTAACGGCAATTATTCGGTTTCGGTTAAGCCCGGCGGTTACCTGGTGCTTCCTCTGACTCCGGGATATATCGGCGCTTTTTCATCATCGGCGCAGGTGGCGGTTTCAGCGGGAGTGAATGCCACCCTTAATGTCGCTGTCACCCCGGCAACCCGCACTTTGAGCGGAAAAATTGTGGATGCTATCGATGGAACTGGGCTTCCGAACCTCCAAATGTTTTTTTCGGACGAGAACAACGCCACCATCGGGTGGACAGACAATCAGGGTAATTTCAGCGTGGGGGTAGGGGTAGGCTTATGGCGCGCGGATGATGTGGGGGATGCGGGCCTGGTCAGATTGGGATATTTGACGATCGATTCGGAAGACTCGTTCAGGTATGATACGACCTCCGGCAACGTCTCAGGCGTCATTACCAGCTTCCCACGCGTTGATGCATTGATTTTCGGCAAATTCCAGGACGCCCATGGCAATCCGCTCGCGGGCCTGGAAGTCCAGGCTGCCTCTGATTTCGGCAATGACCTGCAAAGCCCCTCTTTCACGGACAGTTCCGGGAATTATGTGGTCGGGGTAACCGGTGGAACATGGAGAGTGGGCGCGCGACATAGCTCGGATTTGACCGCCCTTGGACTGATTTCAGTGGACGCGCACTTAACCATTACCCCAGGCGTTGCTCTTCAAAAGAATTTAACGTTCCCGGTGATTTCGGTTCCGGTGACGGGCAAAGTGCTTACTTCGACCGGTACTGGTTTAGGAAATGTTGAAGTTGAGGCCTATCGCACTGATGGAGATGGAGATGCCAACGCCACGGCAAGCGCCGATGGCTCCTACTTCCTTGGGCTCGTCGGCGGATCATGGGCCGTGGAAACGCACCACATTGAAGATCGCGGATACGTGCGAACACAAATTCAGCGGCAATTTCCTGATGGCGTGGCGCAATCAATCGATCTGATTTCTTACAAAACAAATGCGATCATTTCGGGCATTATCAAGAATTCGAGTGGCGCCGGCATTGCCGACCTCACTGTGCGCGCCTACTCCGGAAGCAATTCCACCAACTATCAGGCGGAGGCTCGCTCGGACGCAAACGGCAATTTCAAAATTTTTGTCTTTAATGGCTGCTGGCAAATCTACGGAGACAGCTTTGAATTATCGCAGCGCGGCTACAGCTTCACCAGTGTGCAAGCATGTGTCGATCCGAACCAAAACACTTCCGTCATTATTACAGTCCCGCAGCCCGGCCAATTAATCATTTCGAATACTTCACTCCAAGACGGCATCCCTTCCTCGCACTATCACGAACAATTCCAATCGACAGGCGGTCAAGGCAACATTTCGTGGAGCCTTTCGAGCGGCACCCTGCCACCTGGATTGAACCTGAGCCCAGATGGCCAGCTTGATGGCCTTCCGACAGCACTCGGCAATTATACATTCACAGTGAGGGTTTCCGATACCTCAGGGCATTCGGACCAGCGGACATTCACCGTTTCGGTCAATGCGAACTTTAATTTCGAACTCGCCTTTTTCTTCCAGCGCGGGACGTTGAATCCGTCCGGCCAGGCCAATGTTTCAGGATCGGCCATCGCCAGCTACTGGGCTTCAGTGGGGGTGCAGGACGTTGACTTCCCCGCATCGGTTACATTTACAGGACCTGCTGGCTCCGGTTTGAGTGCGACTCCTTCCGCCTCATTTTTCAGCGGTCGATACGGTTCGCCCTTCCTTAACACGCCTCCATTCCCTCCGGGCGGCACCTATACCGTAAACTACAAAAACCAGGACAAGACATTTGTGGTCGTTGATTCGCAAGCATCGACCAGGCAGATCATTCCGGTCCCGACGGTCACCTTGAATGGAAACAACATCCAACAAGTCAGTTGGACCTATCGCAATTCCAATGGAACAACTGTCTCAACGCCCGGATTCATCACCGGCCTCACCCTTTCCGTGCAGGGCCGCAACGGCGGTTCTGAGTTCTTCCCGGATTTGCCCGCGAACACCACCAGCCAAGTTCTCAACAATCCTTTCCCGTGGGATGATGTCGCCACCGTGCAAATCAGTTTTCGCGATAATTTGGGATACACCTACACCGCCGACTACGATCGGACATCGCCGGACCTGGTGTTTGTGACCACATCGCTGCCCGATGCCACTGTGGGCGCGAGCTATCACTTCCTGCTTCAACAATCGGGCGGTTTTAACCCGGTTTCGTGGTCTCTCTTCTCCGGTGGTTTACCCGGCGGAATCACTTTGAACACCGTAACCGGCGAATTGAACGGAACCGCCAATGCCGCCGGCACATTCAACGTTACCATTCGCCTTAGCGATGCCCAGGGACGCAATGTGAACCAGGCCCTCTCCCTGCGTGTCGTCGGAACCGTCACTTCACCGCAAATCAGCGCGGCCATTTTGAAGGCCACCGGCCAAATCCAGGTCACGATCAATGGTCAGCCAGGAAAAACCTACCAAATCGAAGGGATTGACGCTTTCGCTCAGCCCAACACAACCACTTGGAGCCTTCACGGAACAGTCACCGCCGACGCGAATGGTCAGGCAATTTTCGTCGAATCCCTCAGCGCCGCTAAAAAACAATTCTTTCGCGCTGTCGCTGTCGCGGCTGCACCAGGAACGGCGCTCGCGCCAACCACGATTAACAACCGAACGATGCGTGTTTCGTTGACCAGTGGGCCTTTTGTTGGGGCGTCCTACGATATTGTAATGACCGGTGGAAATAGCGGTAATTTCTTCCTCGCAAATGGCTCCGAGGGCGATGGCACCTATTCTTATTCGGCCAGCGGCAACGAAGCGACTCTGATCCTCATTTACCAAGGGCTTCCAGGTGACAAGGATACCATGTTCCTACACTTTTCTGCTCCCTCAAATGGCGCCGCGGGCAGTGGAACCGCGGGCACATTTACCGGGAATCAGGACGTGAGTGAGCAACAAGGATTGCACAATTATAGCTTTTCCGGAACTTTCAACAATTTCCTCCCCCGATAAGCCGCCTCCAAAGCCTAAATCCCCTGTGGACATCCTCGGAGCGTTCAATTATCTCCACAGCGCGAGATGATTCATCAATTGCTCGAGCAACGACTCCGCGCGGCCATTAGCGCCGCCCTGCCGGACGCCGACACTTCCGCGGTCCTAGTCCGGCCGTGCCCCGACCCAAAGTTTGGGGATTACCAGACCAATTCGCTCATGTCTTTGGCCAAACAGCGTCGGTTGAATCCGCGCCAGCTTGCTACCGACGTTTTGGCGAAATTGGAAGTGAACGACATTGTCGATCCGCCTCAAATCGCCGGGGCAGGCTTCATCAATTTTCGTCTCAAACTCGAAGCCATCGCCAAAGTTTTCCAAGACGCCTACCGGGGCGAACATTTGTTTTTTCAACCCACCACCGCCCCGCGCACCATCGTCGTGGATTTCAGTTCCCCAAACGTTGCCAAGGCCATGCACGTGGGACATATCCGCTCCACCTCGATTGGCGATTCCCTGGCGCGCGTCTTTCGCCTGCTCGGGCACAAAGTAATTACTGATAACCATATCGGCGACTGGGGCACGCAATTCGGCAAATTGATCGTCGGCTGGAAACGGCATCTGGACCGCGCCGCACTCGACCGCGATGCGCTGGGCGAAATGGAGCGTCTTTACAAACTCGTCAATGCCGAGTTTGAGGCCAGCGACTCCATGAAAGGCGAGGCTCGCCAGGAATTGGTGAAGCTTCAGGAAGGTGATCCCGAGAACCTGGCGATTTGGAAGGAAATGATCTCCCTGTCGCTCAAGGCATTCGACCAAATTTATCATCGCCTCGGTGTTTCCTTTGATTTTGTTCTCGGCGAAAGCTTTTACAATCCCCGCTTGAAAAATGTCGTAACCGAACTGCGCGAAAAAGGTGTCGCGCGGGAAAGCGAAGGAGCAATCGTGGCTTTTTTCGACGAAAACCCGGAATTAAAAGATCATCCGGCTCTCATCCAAAAAAGCGATGGCGCAGCGAATTATACCACCACCGACCTCGCGACCCTCCAGCATCGTCTCGAAAATTGGGCGCCAGAGGAAATTGTGTATGTGACGGATGCCCGCCAGCAACTTCATTTCAAGCAATTGTTCGCCATTTTCTCCCGCTGGAAACCAGCCGTCCAGGTCAAGCTCAGCCACGTTTGGTTTGGCATGATCCTCGGGCCCGATGGCAAGCCCTTCAAAACGCGCACGGGCGAGAATGTAAAATTGAACGATCTCCTTGATGAAGCCGAGGAGCGCGCTTACCAAGTTGTTTCCTCAAAGAACCCTGAACTTCCCGAAGAGCAACGCCGCGAAATCGCCAAAATTGTAGGAATCGGAGCAATCAAGTATTCGGACCTGCTCCCAAATCGCCAGAGCGATTACACTTTTGATTGGGACAAAATGCTCGCGCTCTCCGGCAATACCGCCCCTTACCTCCAATACGCCTACACGCGCGTCCGCAGCATTTTTCGAAAAGGCGGCGAAGTCTCCGCCTCCGAACCGGCTTTCCTTTTTGAAGCGCCTGAAGAACTTGCTCTCGCTCGGCATCTTCTGAATTTCGGCCTCGTCCTCGAGTCAGTGGCCGCGGAATACCGTCCCAATTACCTCTGCAACTACCTTTACGAACTCGCCACCCATTTCGCCCGCTTCTACGAAAACTGCCCAGTGCTCAAAGCGGACGGTGCCCTCAAAGACAGTCGTGTCGGTCTTTGCGATTTGACAGGGCGCGTGCTCAAAACGAGCCTCGACTTGCTTGGGATTCGGACCACCGAAATAATGTGAAAAGCCCTTTGGCTTAACGCATCGGCAGAGATTGCCCCGACGCGGGCGAGTTGGTGTGGGTCTTACGCGGATGATTGTTCTTGGACCGCCGCGCGTACGCCTCGCGCTGCTCCTTCTCAATCTCCTCCAATTGCGGGCGCTGCTCCGGCGTCAGTTCTCGCGCAATCCGCGCGTTTGATTTTTCAAAAACCCCTTCCACTTGTTCCAACGAACGGCGCTGCACTTCATGCAGTTCACGCTCGGTATCCTTTAAAATGGGATCGATCCGCGACATCTGCTCGGGCGTGAGTTGCAATCGTTTTTGAAGCTTTTGGCGCATCCGATCACACGCCCGCTCCATCGTCGGAACCTGTTGTTTGGCCGAGGATTGCCGTGTCACATTCAAAGCCACGACAGTGCCGCTTATCGCGCCCGCGGCGAAAATCCCAACCAGGTATGCGGCCAGTTTGGAGCGGCTCGGGAAATTCATGGGTTGAACGAAAGCAATGCGCGGTCCGCGATCGCAATTTCATTGGGTGGCGGCTCGGGCGTTAAGGCGTAATGCCACGCAACGCAAAGGCAAGAGACCAGCGCAGCGCACGCAAGACCCCGTTTCAGCAACGGCGCGACCCACTGGAATCGATCTTCCGCCGGTGTTCTCTTTAGGTCCGCGATCACGGCGTTTTCAAAACCAAATGGAGGCGTCTCGAACGCCGGACTCGTGTAACGAGCCCCGCGCGCCAGTCGTTTCCAGGCGGTATCGAGCGGATTCATAAATTCAATTCGCGAATAAGCTTTCCAAAAACACGCCGCAGTTTCCGCCGCGCCCGAAATGCCCGCACCTTGACCAGTGACGCGCTCCACCCCGTGGTTTGGCGGATTTCCTCGACCGATCGGCCTTCGATATCCAGCATGCTCAACACCATCGCATCCTCAGGCGAAAGAAAATCCAGCATCTTTTGCGTCAACTCCCGGCAGGCCATTTCATGAGATGGCGACGGCGTTTCGCTCGATGTCAGCACTTTTTCCAGCACTTCCGCCTCTTCCTGGCCCAGGTCCGCCCAGCGCAACTCCGGACGGCAGCGTTCCGAGCGCAACTGGTTGAAGCACGTGTTCACCGCGATCCGCGAAACCCAATGTTCAAACGGAACTTTGCCGCTGAATTGGTCGATATGCGTAAACACCTTCACAAAAATCATCTGTGCCAGATCCTCTTCATCCGTGCGACGGGGAAGGTGCGATCGGACAATTTTTATCACCAGTGGATAAAGCAAATTCACCAGCGCTCGCGCCGCTTCCTCATCATGGAGCCGCACTCGCCGCAGGCAATCTCGCAAATCCAGCGTTGTTTCTGGCATAGGCCGACCTCAAGCGAGAATACCATACTCTACAAGACATGCGAACTTCATTCGTGGTTACGGACAATGCCTCCCTCGGCTTTCGATTATTGACACCCTCTGACCCAATGGTACCGTTTCGCGCAGACCGCGTTTCTCCCCATTTTTTCGTACTGAGGAAATGCAGCGCGAATTCAAAATACTCATCGAGTCTGAATCGTAAAAGGCAGTGGAACTTTCACGGAATCACCGTGCCTTTTGCGAATTCACCGGGACGAAGTCTGTACCGCACACCCCCATCTTTCTTTTGAAGAATTGAAAGCGCACGAAATTGTCATTCGTCCTTCCCGTGGCCTCGTGCGCATGGATTGGCGTGAATTCTGGGAATATCGCGATCTCCTGGTCCTCCTCGTTCGCCGCGATTTCGTCTCCAAATACGCCCAGACCATCCTCGGTCCCGCCTGGTTCATTATCCAACCTTTGCTCATGACGGGCGTTTTCACGGTCGTCTTCGGACGGATCGCCCGCGTTTCCACCGAGAGCGTTCCGGGCGTGCTTTTCTATCTGTCTGGCCTCCTCGGTTGGGGATTCTTCGCCCAGAACTTCAATAACACGGCTTCGACCTTCGTGAATAATGCCGCGATTTTTGGAAAGGTTTATTTCCCTCGATTGGTCGTTCCTATCGCCTCAATTTGCTCCAACTTCATCGGCTTTCTCATCCAACTCGCGACTTTCCTGGTCTTTTTTGCTTACTTCAAATTCTTCACCAACGCCGGTTCAACGTTTGGCCTCACGCCCGTTTTGATTTTCTTTCCCTTGATCATTGTTTGGATCGGCTTGATCAGTCTCGGCGTCGGTTTGTGGCTCTCGGCCTTGAGCGCCAAATACAAGGATTTTGTCCACCTTAACGCTTTTCTCATCCAGGTCTGGATGTACGCCACGCCTGTCATTTATCCCCTCGCCAATATCCCCGCCAAATGGCAATGGCTCGCCACTTTGAACCCCATGACCGTCCCCGTCGTTCTTTTGCGTGCAGGGTTTCTCGGAACGGGCGGCGTCGACTCCGCCAAAATTATCGTTTCCATCGTGACTAGCGCCCTCTTGCTTGTCTCGGGTCTGCTCGCGTTCGAAAAGGTCGAGCGCACCTTTGTGGATACTGTCTAGCATCGCGTGGACGCACCCATCATCGAAGTCAATCACCTCTCCAAACGCTACCGTCTCGGTTCTCTGGGCGCGCGTTCCTTGCGCGACGAGGTCGAAAGCCTTTGGCGGCGCTTTTCAGGAAAAGCTCAGACGCAATCAAACGGCGCGTCGAGCGCTGCATCCGACTTCTGGGCTCTTCAGGACGTCACGTTTTCCGTTCAACCCGGTGAGGTCCTCGGCGTCATCGGCCGCAATGGCGCCGGCAAATCCACTCTCCTCAAAATTCTTTCCCGCATCACTGAGCCCACTTCAGGCGAAGCTATAATCCGCGGGCGCGTGGCTTCCCTCCTCGAAGTCGGCACCGGTTTCCATCCCGAATTGAGCGGACGCGACAACATCTATCTTAACGGCGCCATCCTGGGGATGAAGCGCTGGGAAATCCAAAAGAAATTCGATGAAATTGTCACCTTCGCCGAGATCGAAAAGTTCATCGACACCCCCGTCAAACGCTACTCCAGCGGCATGTACGTTCGTCTCGCCTTTGCCGTTGCCGCCCATCTCGAACCCGAAATCCTGATCGTCGACGAAGTCCTTGCCGTCGGTGACGCCGCCTTCCAAAAAAAATGCCTCGGCAAAATGGGCGAAGTCGCAAGGCACGGTCGAACCGTTTTGTTCGTCAGCCATAACATGGGCGCTGTCGATGCACTCACTCAAAAGTGCCTTTACCTCGAAAAGGGAGGAGTCGCCGCGCTCGGCGAAAGTCATGAAATTGTCGAGCTATATCTCTTGAAAGGGATCGAGGCTTCGGACCAAAAAGCACGCAACCTGGATTTTTACCGGTCTGAGCCCAACACCGAACGGCAGGTCGAAATTCATCGGGTAATCGTCAACGGCTCCCCGTCCGATTCTCACAGCTTGCCTTCATTCGAAGTTGGTACCGATTTGCGCCTCGAAATCGAACTCAAAGTCACCCGGCCCCTGCATGGCGCCAATGTCACCCTCATCATCAAGAATGCCCGGGGCGAACATGTCGCGGTCCTGGTTTCGTGGGATTCGGACTTCAAATTGAATCTTTCTCCCGGCGTCCATAAAGTTGAAGTCCTCTTGAATGATTTGCCCCTCGCCCCGGGCAAATATCTGGTCAATATCGGTATCGATCAAAACATGGAATCGAAGGCGCTCGATGGCATCGCCGATTTTCCATTGTGTTCCATCACCAACACCGGCCGAATCACTCATTGGCTCACGCGTCCCTGGGGTCTTCTTCATCCGCAGCGCACAGGCTGGAGAGTGGATAGCTCGGTTTCCTCAGTCCAGCATTCAAAACCATGAGTCTTCCCCGTGTTTTGATGCTTGGTCATTGCCACGGCGTTTTTGTTCAGCCTTTATGCGTCGCCCTCAAACAACGCCTTACTCTTGACATATCAGTGCTCGAATTATTAAGTGCGGGCGCGGAGTTGCGCGGAGGAGGCCCGCCCGCGTCTGCTTTCCTTTCTCCACCCCAGGTTCCCGAACTTTCTTCGAACGAGCGATGGTCTCTCACCCGCACTTTTTTTCAAGACCGCGCTGCCGACTGGTGGGTTCAAAACCTTGCGTCCCTCCTGCTTCACCCGTCTCCAAACCGCATTCGAACGAAAATCGGGACGAAAGTCCGCCGTCTGAAACATGAAAATGTTTGGAAGAATTTCCTGGCAGGATATGACCTCTATCATCTTCATTATTTGGGCCCAACTTTTCGTGAATATGTCGATTTCCTCCCGCCGTCTTCGCCGCTGCTCGTTTCCATTTGGGGCTCCGATCTGATGCGCTCCGGTGGCTTGTCCGACTATGCAAACCAATTAGCCATTTGCCATCGCGCCAGCCTTATCACGCTCCGTTCCCTCGATATGCGCGAGCTTTTTCTGGCCAAGTATGGCAGGGAATTCGAGTCCAAATTGCGCATGGCCAAAATCGGCGATGGCAGCGTTTCCTCACTGGATCCAATTCTTGCGCGTGGCCGAAGCGATTCTTTCCGTTCAAAATATAATCTGCCTCTCAATAAAATCCTCGTCTGCATCGGCCACAATGGGTTCGAAGCCAATCAGCAACTCGAAGTGATCCGTGCGCTTGGTTTGCTTGATGCAAAACTCAAGGCCACAACTGCTTTCGTCGCGCCGTTCGGTTACGGCGGCAATTCAAATTATAAATCCCGGCTTCTTGCAGCCGCCCAAACTTCCGGCATCAACCTCACCATCCTGGACAAATTCCTGGATTTCGACGAAGTCGGGCAGCTTCGCCTCGAGTCTGATGTGCTCATCCATGTTCCTATCTCCGACGCCCTCAGTGGGACAATGTGCGCCACCTTGTACGCGGGCAATCCGGTCATCACTGGCGCATGGCTTCCCTACGGTGAATTGCGCCGCCGCCATATTTATCTAAATGAAGTTCGCGAAATCCCGGAAATCCCCGCAATGCTGGCCTCTGTCCTGAATGATCTGGACGGCCAGCGAAAAAAAATAGCCAATGCAAGGGAAGGCATTCTCGAAATCACAAGCTGGCCAAAAGTCATCGATGGCTGGTTAAAGGTCTACGAAGAACTGCTCGGACGGAATTGATTCTGTGAGCCAGCACCATGACTTCCTCAATCCTCAGTGCATCCCTTCCCGCCTGGACATTTATGGCGCCCGCAAAAGTTCTATCGCCGCCCTCCGTGAAGTTTTGCCCCTTCTCGAAGGCATACTCCTCGATATTGGCTGCGGCAGAATGCCATACAAAGACCTGATCTTAGCTCCTCCTTCCAAAGTCAGCAGGTACATCGGCATGGATTTGAACAGCACCTTGCGGGCTGATGCGTATCAACAATTTGGACCTCCTGACCTTCAATGGGATGGCCAAACCATTCCCTTGTCCGCGAATTCAGTCGACTGCGCCCTTTGCACCGAGGTTTTTGGTCAATGTCCGGATGTTGGTGCGCTTCTTCGCGAAGCCAATCGCGTCCTCAAGCTCGGGGGCTTGTTTTATTTCACATCCCCATTTCTGTGGCCCCTGCACGACGGCCCCTCAGACCTCTGCCGATTGACCCCGCATTTTCTCGACAAACTTTTCAAGGCTGCCGGCTTCGAGGATGTCCAAATGAAATCGCGCGGCGGATGGGATGCCAGCCTCGCTTCCATGATTGCCCTCTGGGTGCGACGCCGCCCCATGCGAAGCTGGAAGCGCAATCTTCTCTCCCGCCTGGCAACTCCCATTGTTCGCCGGTTGACAGACCGGGATCAGCCGCCGCCTGTCTTCACAGATCAGACCATGATTACTGCCATTGCCGGGACCGCTCGGAAAAAATCGGTCCCATCATGAGTATCCTGCGAAAAATCAAAGCGGAGTTGCGCCACGCGCAAATGCGCAGGCGAAACTGCCTCGTCATTTTCAATTGGCATCAGGTGACGCCTGTTTTCGATCCCGAGCGCCATCACAAGGGAATTTGGACATCGCTCGAATCTTTCAATCAGGCAATCGATTATCTCCAAAACGATTTTAAAGTCGCTTCTCTAGCCGGCGCCATCGATGCCTTGGAAGCCAATAAACTCAAAGGCGTCACTGTTGCGCTCACTTTCGATGATGGTGATGTTTCCCTGGAAAAATTCGTCCTTCCTCTCCTCCAGGAACGCGAGTTGCCAGCCACTTTCTTCGTCAATTCCGCCTACTTTGATCGCCGCCATTATGGGTGGTCCTGGATTCTTCCAGCCGCCTTACGGGCGCGTGATCGCGGCGCATTGCCACCAGCCATCGACCCCGAGTTATTGCAAGCCGCCAGCGAGCTTCGGACCATTCGTGATCCAAAAATTTACAACGACCTCCGCGAAAAAATCGAAGCCCTTGGTCCATATTTTCCCGAAGCCATGCCCGAATTGGTCAGGCTCGACTGGCTTCGCTCGCTTGACCCATCCCAATTCACCATCGGTTTGCATGGACACGAACATCAACGTTTCGGATTGATGCCGCTTCAATGGCAGGAAAATGATTTGCGTCAAAACCTCGCGATTCTCGAGCAATTCACCGCCTTTAAGAAGATTTTCGCCGTTCCTTTTGGACGCCCATGGGATTGGTCTCCCGGCACTTTGCAGGCCGCTCAATCCCTTGGCTTGAAAGTGTTCCTCGCAAATGGCGGTTTAAATACTGTCGCTCTTCCAGCTTACTTTCGAAATCCGGCAGACAGCCAGGATGTCGGGGCCCTGATGTGCGAAGCCTTAGCCGCGTAACGCCATGGTAAAAACCCCCATCATATTCCTTGTTTTCAATCGGCCTGATTGCACCCAAAAGGTTTTTAACGCCATTCGCCAGGCCCGGCCCCAGCGCCTTTTGGTTGTGGCGGATGGCCCGCGCCCATCTCGTGAGAACGATGCGCCCCGTTGCCAGGAAGTCCGTCGCTTGATTACTGAAGGCGTCGACTGGCCTTGCAGCCTCGAAACCAATTTCTCCGAACAAAATCTCGGTTGCAGGCTTCGGGTTTCTTCGGGTCTGAATTGGGCTTTCGATCGCGTCGAGCAGGCCATCGTGCTCGAAGACGATTGCCTCCCGGACCAATCATTTTTTCCTTTCTGCGAGGAATTGCTCGATCGCTACCGCGATCATCCCCGGGTCAAACACATTAACGGGAGCAATCCCATGGTCGAACTCGATCCTGGACCGGATAGTTATCTTTTCACCAAGTACGCTTTGCCCTGGGGTTGGGCAAGCTGGAGCAAAGCCTGGAAATCCTACGATGTTGATTGCCGCAGTTTTGAAGCTTTTCGCGTGGGGGGAGGGATGCGTGAAGTCTGTCCATACCCCTTGGAATGCCGCCACTGGAGCAAGATTTTTGGTGAACGCCAATACGTCACAGTCGGTTCGTGGGCCTGGCCCATGATCTATTGGCTTTGGGCGCAACGCGGACTCTCCATTATTCCCCGCCACAATTTGATTTCCAACATCGGCGCCGGCGCAGATGCCACCCGCACCGTTAGTGGGAGTGTTTACCTCGACATGCAAACCACCCCCATCCCTTTCCCTCTGCAACATCCCTCTGAAATCCGGGAAAATGTCTCCTTCGATAAAATCCTTTTCCTGGAATATCAAGGGGGCAAAACCGGCTTTCTTCGAAATCGCCTTCGTCGTGCGCTGAGCGCCTTCTGGACAAAGTTTCAGATCGCCCTCGCCCTTCGCACCCGCCTCCGCCGCCTCCTCGGCAAAGCCTGACACCGCCCCTTCGCGGCGTCCAAAACCACTTCTTCCCGCTCAGGCCCTTCCACCCCAAAATTCCGCATTCCTCTCCCGTTCAGTCGCCTCCCGCGCGAAAGCGCTTGTTCCAATGCCCGTCAGCGCGCTAGGTTTCATAGGCTTGGGCTAAGCTTTTGACATCCCTGGTGTCACTACCTTCAATCTCGGGAAGTAACGACGCAGATACCCTCGGTCGATCGCCGCGAGTTGTCCCGCTTGCGTCAAAGCATGGGCGCCAATCAGAAAATCGGGAATCAAATAATCACGAGGACCTCCCTCGTGCTGGTACCGCCTGAAAAGGCGGCCCGCCATCTGGGAACTCTCAAGATTGGCCGGACTGAACTGGATGCCCAACCTTTGTATGGTTGCCTCGAACTTTTTCTCATCGAGAAGTAGGGCGAAAAACTCCGCGGCCACAATTTCGCAGATCACTAGGTCCCCTCCGGCGCTTTGCGCAGCCAACGGCCGAACCCACGCATCCGCATTGGTTTCCCCCTTGGTAATTGCGATCAGCACCGAGGTGTCAATCGCGGTATTCATCCACCCTTCGGAGGCACATCAACCGGGCCTCGCAACTCTTCAAGCCACTCCCCCGTCGTTTTGTTGGCCAGCGCCTTATCGGCGATTCCAATAGCTGAACGCATTCGAGCCAGGTCCGCCACTTTCCGTGCTTTGAGGTGGTCAGCCTCCGGGTCAAAGTTCAACACAACCCCAGTGGTAAGACCCAGCTTCCTCCGAATTGGCGCGGGGATCGTGATCTGCCCCTTGCTCGTTACCGTCGATTTCATCAAGCCAATGTAAGGAAGTCAATCCAGCAGCGGGAGCGCCTCCAACATGCCCAACCGGGCATAACCCTCGATTTCGTCGGCGACTCAGTCCCTTCTTTCCATCCACAACCGTCTCACGCCGAATTGTTTCCTAATTTTCTGGAGCTATTGCGTTGACCCTGATTTCCAAAAAAGTTCGGCAACTTAATTCCGTCGCGCCTCTTGCCATCCACAAGGAATGTAGACTATGGGATATTTTATTGTTGACTTCCGCCTCCCCGCCCCCTACTGTCTCCACGTGAATATGACAAAACCATATTCACCCGACCAATGCGATTTGTCGGTGCGGCCCCAAAAACTTGGCCCAAATACAGAATCCACTCCGATTCTGGACTTGGCTCCGGCTTCAAAGCCGCCCCAGCAATCCGCCACCTCGGGTGAACCGGAAAGTGGCAGAGGCGTCCCACCTCTGGCGCTCACACTCTCTGTTCCCGCCCTTTCCCCCTGTTCCGGTTTCTTGCCTGAAAGGACCCAGTGCGGAGTAGAAGCCAGTCCGCAAGGACAAAAAAACCGCGGGCCAAATGTAGACTATTCAATGTTTTTTTTGCTCTTTCAATTCGCAAGCTATTCATTCACAGCCATTTACAATCCTATCAAGCCGCGGGCCAGCCGCGGGCCAACCCCGGGCCAGCACCCTAAAACCGCGGGCCAGCCCCGGCCACCCACCTCGAGCCACGGGCCAGGGCGGTCAAGGCGGAAGACGCGTCTTGCCTCTTCTCTTACCTCCGACCACTCCTCCGCTAACACCGCCCTTCAAAAGCCAGTCTGCAGAGACCCAAAAACGGAACAGTCAACATTTCTGTTTCGTTTATTTTCGCTTATTTACACTTGTTTCCGCTTTGTTTCGCTTAGCGTGAAAAAAAATTCAAAACTTTAATCAAAGTGGGAGCGGCGTCTCGCTTCTGCCTTGCCTCAGGCTCGCTACCACTTTTTGGATACGCGTCCGCAAGCCCAAAGACCGAGGAGGCCCAGCGTGCCACCGAACGTGTCGATGCCCACGTCGACAATCGAGGCCATTCGCGACGAGACAAAAAGTTGGTGCAGTTCGTCACTCGAAGCGTAAAGCGCAACCCAAAAAAGGCAGATGGCGAATTCAGACCAGGACCATCGCGGAGGGGCAGGTAGGTGTCTGCTTTGACGCGCACGCCAAAAAAGCAAAGCGAGGATCGCGTATTCGGACGTGTGCGCGCCCTTTCGGACGAAAACGGTAACGCGATGCACCGTGGTTTCGGAAACGCCAGGAATGAGCCATCTCAAAAGTGGCGCGATAATCCTCGACGTGTTTTGACTGGAACCGATGTCCGTCGATGCGGTGAAAATCAACGCCATCCATATTATGGGCGGCAGCCAATACCCGGCGAAGCGGCGAGAGAACATGCGGAAGTTTATTCCTCCGCGGCGCTGAGTTTTGCCACGACTGAAAAATCTTCAAGAGTCGTGGTATCGCCTTTGATCTCCACACCCGCCGCGATCTGTTTGAGCAGGCGACGCATGATTTTTCCCGAACGCGTTTTCGGAAGGCCTTCGGCAAAACGGATATCGTCAGGTTTGGCGACCGGTCCAATCTCCTTGGCAACATGAGCACGAAGTTCTTCGCGCATGCCGGGGGTTGGTGTGACACCGGACTTAACCGTAACAAAGGCAACCAGCGCCTGGCCTTTCAATTCATCCGGACGTCCCACGACCGCGGCTTCGGCCACCTTGGGATGACTGACGAGCGCACTCTCGACTTCAGCGGTGCCGATGCGGTGCCCGGCCACGTTAAGCACATCGTCGATTCGGCCAACGATCCAAAAATAACCATCCTTGTCCTGGCGGCAGCCGTCACCGGTGAAATAACTTCCTTTGACTTCGCTCCAATAAACGTCCTTGTAACGCTGCATGTCACCCCACACGCCACGTAACATGCTCGGCCATGGTTTGCGAATGACCAATTTGCCGCCCGATCCTTTTGGAACCGGGTTGCCTTGATCGTCGACAACTTCGGGCAGCACGCCAAAAAACGGCAAGGTGGCCGAACCCGGTTTTGTGGGTGTCGCCCCCGGCAGAGGCGTAATCATGATGCCGCCGGTTTCGGTCTGCCACCAGGTATCTACGATGGGACAGCGCTTGCCGCCGATGACGTCGTGGTACCAGATCCATGCTTCTGGATTAATCGGTTCTCCAACGCTTCCGAGCAGTCGCAGGGAACTCAGGTCATGTTTCTTAGGCCATTCGACGCCCCATTTCATGAATGCGCGAATCGCCGTCGGAGCGGTATAGAGAACCGTAACGCTATATTTCGCGACAATGCGCCAAAAGCGATCAGGTTCAGGAAAGTTTGGTGCGCCCTCATACATCAAAGTGGTCGCGCCATTGGCCATCGGGCCGAAAACAACATAGCTGTGGCCGGTGACCCAACCAACGTCCGCGGTGCACCAGTAAACATCCTCCTCCCTCAGATCAAAGACGTAGCGCGTTGTCATTTTCGCCCCGAGCAAGTAACCCGCGGTCGAGTGCAAGATACCCTTGGGTTTGCCGGTCGAACCGCTGGTGTACAAAATGAAGAGCGGTGCCTCGCTGTCCATTTTCTCGGCGGGGCAATTCGCATCCACGTACTCGAGTTCGCGATGCCACCAGATGTCGCGCCCTTCCTCGATATGGATATCATTGAAAGCGCGGCGGAGGACGATGACTTTCTCGATCGTGCGCGACAGCAATGCGCCATTGGCGTCCTGGATGCGCAGAGCGTCATCGACATTCTTTTTGAGCGGAACGACCGCGCCCCGCCGAAATCCACCATCTGCCGTAATGACCATTTTGGCCTGGGAATCGAAGATTCTATCTGCCACGGATTGCGCGCTGAAACCGCCAAACACAACCGAATGCACCGCGCCGATGCGGGCGCAAGCCAGCATCGCGATGGCCGCTTCGGGGACCATCGGCAAATAAATGATGACGCGATCGCCTTTGCCGATGCCGTTCCTTTTGAGCACATTTGCAAAAAGGCAAACTTCGCGATGCAGTTGCTGATAAGTGAGAGTGCGCTCCTCGCCGACTTTACCGGGAGCCGCTGGTTCGCCTTCCCAGATGAGCGCGGCTTTGTTGGCGGTGGGCGAATTCAGGTGCCGATCAAGACAGTTATAGGCCAGATTGAGCCGTCCGCCGATGAACCATTTTGCAAAGGGCGCTTTCCACTGGAGCGTCTTTTTGAAGGGTTTGAACCAGACCAATTCTTCGCGGGCTTGTTTGGCCCAGAATTGTTCCGGCTGCCGGATGGATTGCAGGTAAAGTTTGCGATATTGCGCCAATGATTTTACGTGCGCCCGTTTTGAAAATTCCTTGCCGGGAGGGAAAACCCGCTCCTCTTGCAACATCGAAGTGATATTGACCGAATTGGCTCGCTTTTGCTTCTCCATAATAACGATGAAGGCCGGCTCCAAAGCCGCCCATTCCTATGGCCGAGCATTAAACGCGCAAGGAAGCAGAGGGGCAACCAATTTTCGTGAAGCGTGGGCGCGCTCCCCCAAACCGCAGAACCTAATGTTTGCGCCAGCGAGGCACATTGCGGCGGAACTCGGGCTTCATGTTCTTTTCCGCCCAGGTGATCATCCGTTGAATCTGACGCCAGCGTTCGGCGGGATCCGAGGCACGCTCGCGCTTTAATTCCTCAGCTTTTTTCAGATCGTTCACGAGTTTTTCCTTTGGATAGCGGCGCGGAGCACTTCCATTCGCTTCGTTTTGCGATCCGCTGGTTCTAATGCTTCCTGGCATCGAAGCATGTCTTCATCTGAAAGCGCCCAGTAGGTCACTCCGGAAGGCGTGTGGGAATGTTGAGCGCGGATTTTGCATTCACTGTACTTCCCTTCCAGGCCTCGAACTTCACGAAAAATGTCCAAAGCGCCAAAAGGTGTAGTGAGGCAGAAGCAAATCTGCCGACGGAGCCACTGCGGGTCTGCCGGGATGGGTTTCCAGTTTTGTTCGGTGGAGCCCCATTCTGCCCGAAGCAAGGTTAGGGCCTGATTTGCTTTCTCCAGATTGGCGTCCGTATCCAAAATCCAAATGTCGATATCGTAAGTAAGTTCAGGGAGATGGCGAAGGAGGAAATTCACTCCGCCGATCAAAATGTAATCGACATCGTGATCGTGCATCGTGCGTAAAATGTGATCGATATCCATGAGGCCGCCCGCTTGAAAAGCTTCCTGCGCACTTAAATTCCAACGCTGGACGCGATGTTACGCCAAAACCTTTTTGACGACTTCGCCAGAGACGTTGGTGAGGCGGAAATCGCGGCCGTTGTAGCGGTAGGTGAGCTTTTCGTGATTAAAGCCGAGTAGGTGAAGAATCGTTGCGTGGAGGTCGTGAATATGGACTTTGTCCTCGACGGCGCGTGCGCCAAATTCGTCCGTTGCTCCACAAATGGTCCCGCCTTTGACCCCACCGCCTGCCATCCACATGCTGAATGCACGATTGTTGTGAGTGCGGCCCGGACTGCGTCCCATGGAATTGCCATCGGCGCTGGGTGAGCGTCCAAATTCACCGCCCCAGAGAACAAGAGTATCGTTGAGCATGCCGGACTGGGCCAGATCAGCCAGCAAAGCGGAAACGGGTTTGTCGATTTCACCGGCCCGGTTTTTAAGGTCCGTTGCGAGGTTGCTGTGATGGTCCCAGCCGCCGTGCCAGACCTGGACGAAACGAACCCCTTTTTGGAGCAAGCGCCGCGCGATCAACATTTGACGGCCTTGGGTGGTGTTCGCGCCGTAGGAGTCGCGAACAGATTCAGGTTCTTTGGAAATATCAAAGGCGTCGGTCGCCTCCATTTGCATTTGGTAGGCAAGTTCGAAAGCCTGCAAGCGCGCCTCGAGTTGGGCGTCCTTCTTAAGATTTTGGCTGTGCTCCTGGTTGAGTTGATTGAGCAAATCGAGCTGCCGACGTTGTTCGGGAAGTGAGGTGTAGTTGCTTTTGATATTCTCGATCAACTTCTCGATGGCAGTGTTCTGAGTATCGACACTGGTGCCTTGATAGACACCCGGGAGAAATGCGGCGCGAAGATTTTTGGCCGAGACACCTCCCGGAGAAAGGGAAATAAACCCAGGCATGTTTTGATTTTCACTGCCCAGCCCATAGGTCACCCACGACCCGACGCTCGGCTTGATGAGGCGCGCGTCGCCAGTATTCATCATCACTGTGGCGGTGTCGTGGTCTGGGATATCCGTGAACATCGAACGGATAACGGCCATTTTGTCGACGTGCTGGCCGATCAAAGGAAAGACTTCGCTGACATCGATGCCTGACTGCCCCATTTTTGTGAAAGTATAGGGCGAGGCGAACGCTGTGCCGTTTTTGTCTTCGGGCATCGCTTTGTCGTTGTACTTGTCGAGGCTTGGTTTTGGGTCCCAGGTGTCGATGTGAGAGGGAGCGCCAGCGGCAAAAATATGGAGAACACGCTTGGCCTTGCCGGGAAAGTGCGGGTGCCTGGGTGAAAGGGGGGCGAACATATTGTCCGCGCCCTGAGTCGTGAGTTGCGGCAGCAAACCCATGCTCGTCAAACCCGCCAGGCTTAATGCGCCGAAGCCCATCCCGCAGCGTTCCAAAAATTGGCGGCGCGTGAGCGCGAAATCTCCAAGGCGCGGTTTTTGGCAGAGTGGATATTTCTGGAGCGGAACGACTTCGTTTTTCATAGCAGATTCCCGATTGATCAGAAACCTAGCCGTTTCCTGAGGGGAAAACAATCCCTTTCGCGAGGGGTTATTGGGGCGCTGGCAGGGTCCGAGCCGCCAGAGCCAGACCCAAGGCCAGGAAAGCAATCAGGCCAAAATAAAGCGAACCCATGATGAGCCTTTGCGCAGGGGTCACTTCGAAATAGCGCTTTTCCTCCTCTGTTTTCGGGCGAAAGAGAAACATCAGCCGTGGAAACGAAAAAATGAGGATCAGCAGAATGAGGAAATTAAAATGCGTGATCAAAAGCCAAACCATGACAGCAGTGCCAATCACCCACATCCATGGCGATAAAGCAGTGACGATGCGTCCCCCATCAAGGAACCCAATCGGCGCGAGGTTGAAGAGATTCAGAATGAAAGCGCTTACTGCCAGCGCAATGAAAATGGTCTGGCCGGTCACAAAATAAAGCGCGTAACAAGTGACCCCGCCGATGGTTCCGAGGAAAGGCCCGCCGATGCCTACCTGCGCCTCGATCCAGGCGTTGCGGGGCGCATCTTTTAACGCGATGAGCGCCCCAATAAACGGAATGAATACGGGTGCGCCAACCTTCAATCCTAATTTTCGAGCAACTATGAGGTGTCCACATTCGTGAACAAAAAGGAGAAGGACGAAACCGAAAGCAAAAGTCCAGCCCATGCCCTGTGCATAGACTCAAATCATCAAAAACATGGAGCCGCCGGTCTTCAGGAGCAGCGGAAAAAATTTAAGAACGGGGATCAGGGCGGCTTTGAACTTGCCCATGAACGCAGTGACGATGGCAAGGGGTGCGAGCATTTTTTTCCAACCGCCATTTTCCCGTCGCGGGGGCAATGGGGGTGGTGCAGGCGCATAATTGTATTGCGACAAGTCCATGCCTCCCATCTTCCTTTATCCGCGGGCGACGTCAAATGGGCACCAACCGTCGATCAATCCGTACGGCCTCCTGGAAAATGCTTCAGTTTCCCCATGCCGCGAGCGCGCCGATAGGAATTGTTGAATGGAAGAAGATGCGTTCAAACTTCCGCCATCAACACCTATATCGCCCCATCAAAGAATTCCATAACCCGACCAAGAGTTTTGTTCCAGTTCCCTCATGCTCGATGCGTTGAAATCGCGGCGATCCTGATAACGAGGGCTACAGGTGCGCCGGTACTCTTCGATTAGGGGAAACCCTGATTGACCCTTAACTTCGAAGCCTTGTAACCTCCGGGCGTCCAACAAACCATTTCCTCGGAAACCCAGGGATTTTCTATGAAGCCATGTCGTCTGCTGCTGGTGTGTGCTGTCCTGTTGTCGTCTCTTGGATTGCATGCTGCGTCTATCACCTTCAACTTCACTCTCGATGAGCCAGGCTATGTCAGCGCCGCCGCCTACAAAACGGATGGCACGCTCGTCAAAACGATCTGGCGGAGGCAAGTTTTCTACGCCGCCGGGAATTACAGCGGGGTTTGGGATGGCACAGATGATAGCGGCGCTGCCGTGTCTGCCGGGACCTACCAGATCAAAACGTTGCTCAGCAACATGCGTTACATCTGGGACGGCGTTATCCAAAATAATTCCGCGGACATGACCGGCCGAACTGTCCACAAAGGTTTTTACACGATCAACTCGATGGCCGTCGGCGGTACGAAAGTCTTTTACAACACTGGTTACAACGAAGGGGATTACGGTTTCCACGCCTTCGAACAGGCTGATCCGCAACGCACCGTTTTGAATTTTAGCTGGCGCATCGACCAGGGCCAGCTCCGCAATTGCTCCGGCAACATTTGGGACCTCACCTGGTGCTTCAGCGCATCCGACGGCACCTGGATCTATTTTGCGTGCGCGGCCAACGTAAGCTCACCCGGATTCGTCGTCGCAAACAACGTGAGCGACGGTACCCAGGCTTATTTCACCAACGGGCAGCAAATGGCCCAGGGCGGCGGCACAACGTGGCCCAACGTCATTCCTGTAGGAGTCCAGCCGAGCATTACGGGGTTGGCCGTCCAGAGTACGGGAACCTTGCTCGCCGTTTCAGTCGCGTCGGAAAACAAAGTTTACCTTTTGGACAAACGCGTTGGAAATGTTGTCCGGACCTTCACCGTCACGGCCCCACGCGGCCTGGCAATGGATCCCAATGGCGACCTTTGGGTTCTCACCGGCACATCCGCCGTTCGCTACACCAACCTGGGCACAACTCCCAGCGTCGCGACGACCATCGTGGGCTTCTCCAATCCGCTCGCTGTCGCGGTTCATCCATCGAACGCGAACATCGTCATGGTCGCGGACGGCGGTTCGAATCAAAAAGTTTTCGCCTACAACAGCACGGGCGGCGCACTCTGGAACCTCGGTCAGACCGGCGGTTACCAGGCCAACGGTCCCGCCGTGCAAAGCGACAAATTCTGGTTCCACACGCGTAACATCGGCGATGCCACGTATCTGGCCATTCAGCCTGACGGAGCATTCTGGGTCGGCGATCCCGGTAATTACCGCGCGGTAAAATTCAACGCCAGCCGCGTTTTCCAGGATCAAATTATGTTCCCCGAACATAGTTACGTCTCGACGGTGGATTCCGGGAACAACACTCGCGTCTTCGGCGAGTTTCAAGAGTTCGTTGTGGATTATTCCAAGTCGATCGCCCCGAACAACGGCTCCTGGACCCTTGTTCGAAATTGGGCCGCGAATCTGCCCGCGCAATACTTTGGATTTCGGCAGGGCCTAAAAACCGTTCGCACCTTAAGCAATGGGCGAACCTACGGCATCATTTCCGATTTCAGCACCAATCCTGAGCAGCGAACGATCGTCGAATTACCTGCCAGCGGCTTCTTTCGTTTCACTGGCATCATGCTCGACAAGGACACCACATCTCTGGAAGCGGATGGCGCATTGCGTTGGGCCATCACAAGCGGCGGGACTGTGACCTTTTACGAACGCACCCTCTCTGGCTTTGACGGCTCGGGTAATCCGGTATGGAATGCGCAAACTGTCAAAGCCACAGCGCCTGCCGGCACATCCGATCCCACGCCGGTTCTCATTATCATCGGGCCGATCGGTTTTCCGATAACTTCGAGCGGCGTCCTTGTTTCCTTCAATAGCACGCTCGAAAATCGCTTTCACCTCGGGGGCGTGCTTCCTGGCGGCAATTCCTGGCTTTGGCGGGGCGCACCGGCTGTCCTCACAGACGTTCCTCCTGATGGCCTCGGGTCCTATGACATTGGCGACAGCGTCACCTACGGCGGCAATCTGGTGATGGCCAACGGCCGCAATATTGTTTACGGCTATCACGGCGAATTCTATCAGAATTCCGGCCAGGCCAACCAACTGATGCATTTCTATGACAATGGGCTTGTGGCGGGCCAATTTGGCGAACCAAGCAATCGCCACCCGGTCACTGAGGGGGCCATCGCTGGTTTTTCCGGCAACAACTTTAGTCCCTCGCTCACCACCGCCAACGGCGAGCTTTATCTCTGGTGCAACGACGAGTGGGGACATGGCGTGCATCGCTGGCATCTACAGGGTGCGAATATTCTTCGCGAACAAAGTGCCAGCGGGACTCTTGGCAGCACGATCACACTTAGCGCCGCGGCCCCGAATTTCCCTACCAACCTCCGCGCCACCGGCGGCAACGGAGCTGTGCAACTCAACTGGAACGCCGTGGCAGGGGCATCCAGTTACAACGTCAAATATTCGACCACTGACGGCGGGCCTTACACGAATCTTGGCAGCGTGACGGTCAACGCTTCGACTGTTCCCAGCCTCGTCAACGACGCGCTTTATTATTTCATCGTCACGGCAGTCACCGCCGGCGTCGAGAGCGCCAACTCCGCGCAGGTCGCCATGCGCCCGTTCGATCCTGGCGTCGTCGTCCATTCGCTTGGCCGCGTCGATGAATGGCGCCCGTCCACCATTCTTCCCATCGATTCGACTGCCCCTGCCGCCGGGCGGCCCGCGCTGAATTTGAAATATGCAAAAAGCCCATTCCTGAAAAACAGCATCGGTACCAAAGGATACGTCGTTTGGAATTACACTGGCGCTGGTGGCGACCGCTACAACCTTCAATCTCCCTTTACGGTTACTGAAGGTTCCGGCTGGTTCGACGATCAATGGCTGCACCAGTGGTTTTCCATCGACGGCGTCGAGGGCTCACGCTTCGGCCTATTCGCCAACCCCGTCGGCACGATCAACATCAATGTCAGCGACAGTAATTTTCATTATGTCACGGTGTTCTGTCCGGTTCGCTTCGATGACCCGCGCACTTACACGGTCAAACTCACGCCCCAGGGCGCTTCGACTCCAGTTGCCTCGCAGTCTGTCAACAGCCCCGCCGGCTTCAGTTCCAATTTTCAATTTCTTTTCAAAGGCAACGTTACCCTCACAATCGATGCCTCCACTGGATTCGGCTCCGGCATGGTCAACGCGATCTTCCTCGATGATGCCGCTTCGCTTCCGAACGTTCCAGCGGCGCCGACCGGCTTTAACGCTTACGCCGGCAATGGACAGGTTTCTCTTGCGTGGAATTCGAGCGTTGGGGCGACAAGTTACAACGTCAAACGCAGCACAACCAGTGGTGGTCCCTACAGCACCATCGCGCCGAATGTAACCGCTACCTCCTACAACGACACCACCGTTTCGAGTTGTTCAACCTATTACTATGTGGTCTCGGCAGTGAGCGCCGGTGGCGAGAGCCCCAATTCGCTGCAGGCCAGCGCCACACCTTTCGGCAATCTGCCTTCCCCCTGGCTGCATCAGGACATTGGGTCCGTTGGTTTCGCGGGCAATGCGGGCGCTTGCGGCAGCACCTTCACGGTTTTGGGGTCAGGCACGGATATTTGGGACAACGCCGACTCTTTCCATTTTACCTACCAAACGCTGACCGGCGACGGGTCGATTGTCGCCCGGGTCGTCACCATCGGCGCAACGGATCCGTGGGCCAAGGCGGGTGTCATGCTGCGCGAGTCTCTCACGGCTGGTTCCCGCCACGCGATGATGATCCTCAGTTCCTCGCAAGGTTCCAGTTTTCAGTGGCGTGACACCAGCAATGGGTCCATGCAATTCCTCAACCAAACCGGTGTCACAGCGCCCTACTGGGTCAAGCTCACCCGGGCTGGCAACACGTTTACGGGGTTCAGCTCACCCAACGGCACAACCTGGACTCAAATCGGCACGACGAACTTGACGCTCCCCGCGACGCTCTACGCCGGCCTGCCAGTGACCGCGCATAACAACGCCGCTCTTAACACCGCCACCTTAGACAACGTCAGCCTCATTTTGCCTTGCACCAATCCCTCGACGCCGACCGGCCTAAGCGCGGGAACCGGATTGTCGCAAATCTCTCTCACCTGGGGCGCAGTCAGCGGTGCCACCAGCTACATCGTCAAACGCGCCACCACCACAGGCGGCCCCTATTCCAACATTGCCACCAACGCGACAACGTCCTTCACGAATACAGGACTTACCGCATGTACCACTTATTATTACGTGGTCTCTGCGGTTAACGCCTGTGGCGAAAGCGCCAATTCTTCCCAGGTCAGCGCCACTCCCTATGGCAACTTGCCGGGCGGTTGGTCCAAAACGGACATCGGCAGCGTCGGCATCGCCGGCAATTCCGGGTCCTGTGGCAGCACGTTCATGGTGCAAGGTTCAGGCACAGATATCTGGGATACCGCGGATGCGTTCCAGTTCCCTTATCAAACTTTGACGGGCGATGGAGCAATCATCGCTCGCGTGGTCACCGTTGGAAATACCGACCCATGGGCCAAAGCCGGTGTCATGATGCGCGACACACTCACCGCGGGTTCCGCGCACGCGATGATGATCCTCTCTTCGTCGCAAGGCTCCAGCTTCCAATGGCGTTCCACGGCCAATGGCTCGATGTCCTTCATCCAACAAACGAACGTCGCTGCGCCGTACTGGGTCAAACTCGTCCGCGCAGGCAACACTTTCACGGGATTCAGTTCCTCCAACGGCAGTTCCTGGACTCAAATCGGTTCTACCAATATCACTCTCGCCGCAACCGTCTACGTGGGACTTCCCGTGACTGCCCATAACAATTCCGCGCTGAACACAGCCACCTTCGACAACGTCTCGATCGTCAACGTCCCAAGCGCGCCCTCCAACCTCACAGCCGCTGCAATATCAACGACCGGCATCGATTTGGCCTGGACTGACACTTCCAGCAATGAATCCGGCTTCGCCATCGAACGCGCCAGCAGCGCCAGCGGACCATGGTCCCAAATCGCCAGCGCCGCCGCGAACGCGACGAGTTACAGCAACTCAGGCCTTTCGCCGAACACGAAGTTTTACTACCGCGTCGCCGCGACCAACAGCGCGGGTCTCTCCGCCTACACCAGCGTCGCCAGCGCGACCACTTTCGCCAACACAAACACGGTCGCTGCCAAAAAAACGGCAAGCGCCATCACCGTCGACGGCAACCTCAACGATCCGTCTGGAACGTCACGAACGTCATGAATAAGGCCGTTTCCGGTTCTCCCAACAACACCGTCACTTTCGGCGTTTTGTGGAACGACACCTATCTTTACGTTGGCGTCAAAATCCTCGATTCCAACAAAAATAACGATTCGGCCGGAATCTGGGATGATGACTCCATGGAGATATACATCGACGCCAATCACAATCACGGCACGACTTACGACAGTTTCGATCGCCAATTCATCAAAGGCTACAACGACTCGACGCTCTTCGAGAAAAACAACCTCACCACTGGCGTCCTGCATGCCTGGGCCAACATCACCGGCGGTTACTCCATCGAACTCGCCATCCCCTGGTCCAACCTGGGCATTACCGGCGCGGCAGACGTCACCATCGGCTTTGACCTCGGCTGCAACGACGATGACAACGGCGGCGCACGCGACTCGCAATCCGTCTGGAAAGGCACTGCTTCCAACTACACCGACACCTCTGCCTTTGGCGACCTCTACCTTTCAATAAAACCGGCCCCATAAGCCGCCTTTCCGCATTATTCCTATCCGATCGGTTCCGGGTATTCGAGTCGGTCGCGAAAGGTCCGTGCGATTTTCATTGAACGCGAGCGGAGTGTTTTCCACATTAAGGGCTGCCTATGGGCGCACAATGGAAACAAGCCGGTCGTGAAGCCAACGCGCAAAAGCGGGGGCAGGTCGTCGTCAAACTCGTCAGGGAAATTATGGTGGCCGCCAAACTGGGCGGCGCCGATCCCGAATTAAACGCGCGGCTGGCGGGCGCCGTGGAAAAAGCGCGCAAAGCTTCGGTGACTCGCGACACCATCGAACGCGCCATCAAAAAGGGCGCCGGTCTCACCGATGAAAAAATCACTTACGAATTGGTCACTTACGAAGGATTTGCCCCGCATAAAGTGCCGGTGATTGTCGAGTGCCTCACGGACAATCGAAACCGCACCGCGCCGGATATTCGCAATCTTTTCAAGGCGGGACAACTCGGGCAGCCAGGCAGCGTCGGGTTCTTTTTTAACCGCATGGGTGTGATCGAAGCGACGCACTCGGATGCTTCGAGGGATGCCGAAACGGATGCCATCGAAGCTGGTGCGCAAGAGGTCGAGCCGCTCGAAGCGGAAGAAACAACCGAGGGACATAAAGGCGCGCGTTTCATTACGGAGACGAAAGATTTGGACTCCGTTTCCAAAGCACTTAAGAGCGCGGGTTGGCAGATCACCGCATCCGAAATGCGTTACCTCGCCAAAAGTTTTCCAGAACTGAGCGAAAAAGACCGCAAAGATGTGACGAACTTCTTGAACGAATTGGACGATCACGAGGACGTCCACCGCGTCTACGCGGCCATCAAGTAAACCTGGGAAGAGAAGGATTGATGCAATCATTTGTGATATCGAGAGTCCTTGATGCGCCCCGCGAGCGCGTCTGGAAAGCCTGGACTGTCCGCGAAGAATTGATGCAGTGGTTCAGCCCAAAAGGCTTCACAATGGCTGTGGCGAAAATGGATTTTCGGCCCGGCGGCAGTTTCCATTATTGTCTCCGAAGTCCGGACGGGAAAGAAATGTGGGGAAAATTGGCGTATCGAGAAATTGTAGCGCCTGAAAAGATTGTATTGGTGAATTCATTTTCCGATGCGGCCGGAGGATTGACGCGGCATCCCTTCAGCGCCACCTGGCCACAAGAAATGCTCTCGACCACAATCTTCGAGGACAAGGGAGCGAAAACTAAGATGAACCTGGAGTGGCTGCCGGTTAATCCCACAGAAGCCGAAGCAAAAACATTTAACGAATCGCATGAAGGAATGAAACAAGGTTGGACCGGCACATTGGAACAATTGACCGCGTATCTGGCCAAAAAATAGGGAGAGACAGCATTCATGAGCAAAGTTCGAATCCTCGTTGGAACACGCAAGGGCGCATTTATCCTGACTTCAGATGGAACCCGAAAAAACTGGGAAGTGAGCGGTCCTCATTTCGCCGGTTGGGAAATGTATCATCTGAAGGGTTCACCCGTGGACCCAAACCGCATTTACGCGTCCCAATCGAGCGGATGGTTTGGACAGATCATTCAGCGTTCGGATGATGGCGGCAAAACATGGAATCCGCCCGGTAGCAAACCCGAGGATTTGGTCGGCCCCGAAGGCATGCCCCGCGGCGAGAGCAACAAATTTGTTTATGAAGGGGAAGTGGGCACTCACAAATGGTATGATGGCACGCAGCATCCCTGGGAATTTAAGCGCGTCTGGCACCTCGAGCCTTCACTGACCGATCCAGAAACGGTTTACGCTGGAGCGGAAGATGCGGCCCTTTTCAAGAGCATCGATGGTGGCAAAACCTGGCGAGAATTGTCCGCCTTGCGCGGCACCAAAGGTGCGTTGTGGCAACCGGGCGCTGGGGGAATGGCCGTCCATACCATCGTGCTCAATCCCAAACTGCCAGATCGGATTTTCGTAGCCATTTCCGCGGCGGGCGCGTTCCGGACAGACGACGGGGGAATCAGTTGGAAACCGGTCAATCGCGGTTTGAAATCACAGTACGAACTACCAGACCCCGACGCGGAAGTGGGTCATTGTGTCCATCGCATCGCCATGCATCCCTCGCGCCCTGATGTTCTCTTCATGCAAAAGCATTGGGACGTTCTGCGCACCGACAACGCCGGCGAATCGTGGAATGAAGTCAGTGGAAATTTGCCGTCTGACTTTGGTTTTCCAATCGAAGTCCATGCGCACGAGCCGGAGACGATTTATGTCGTCCCCATCAAGAGCGATTCAGAACATTTTCCCCCGGATGGCAAATTGCGCGTGTATCGCAGCCGAAGTGGCGGCAACGAATGGGAAGGGTTGACGAAAGGCCTTCCTCAAAAGGACTGCTATGTCAACGTCCTCCGCGATGCCATGACGTCGGATTTGCTTGATCCATGCGGAATCTATTTCGGGACGACTGGCGGACAGGTCTATGCTTCCGCCAATGGCGGCGATTCATGGGAGCCGATCGTCCGCGATTTGCCCGCAGTGCTTTCGGTCGAGGCGCAGACGTTGCCATGATCCGCGTAACCTTGCCGTTCCATTTGCGCACGCTCGCGCGCGTGGAGGGCGAAGTAGGCCTCGAATCTTTCCAGCACAGTGGGATCCGAAGCTTGGAATTCACGTGACTTGAAGTCGCGGC
>JADMIO010932610.1_pt1 | contig 56789 bp, 46 predicted proteins | sample 8958161 | NCBI WGS metagenome assembly JADMIO01 (sample SAMN16585339, study PRJNA669376) | soil metagenome | isolation source: Crop rotation soil | place: USA: Cullars Rotation, Alabama | collected 2011
CCGCGACAACTTGTCCACGTGGAATTCTAAGCTTAGGATCCCAATGTGCTGGAAAGGCGGCCGAGCAGCAACTGGTGAAAACTTCGCAGCCCGAAAAAGGCCGCGACCTGCTGAAGCAGGTCCGCACGCAACTGGTCGAAACGGCGCGCCCCTACCTGGAAACGATGCTCCAACAGATCACCGGCACTCAAGTACTCAGCCTGCACCACGACATCAGCACCGTCACCGGCGAAGAGGTCGTGCTCTTCACCCTCGCCGAGTCGCCGGCGTTTCGCGATGTCCGAAAGAAATAGGGCTTCGTTGCTGACGGCGAATAGCCGACTGAAAAAGGATTTACAGTGCCAGAGAATCAAGAACGACTCGACGCCATCGCCCAACTCAAAGTGGCGATTCAGATCATCGAGCAAGGAAAGAGCGAAATTCTTGCTGCGAACGAAAAAATCGAAGTCGCCCAGCGGCTGATCGACGCCAGCGTGCAAATCCTGCATAACTCGTCGACAACGCAGCCCTAATTTGTTTCCCCGGAGTTCGTGGGCGACGCACCTGATCGCCGGCACAACCGTCGCCGCCGTTCGAGGATGAGCTTCGCGGCTCAGTCGGCATCGAGGAAGTCGTCGACGTCGAAAGTCGGCATCGAGGAAGTCGTCGACGTCGAAAGTCGGCAGCGTTGCCTTGAAGCAGGTTCCCTGCCCTTCCGACGACTCGACCGTCAGCGTGCCGCCGCTCTGCTCGATGAGCAACTTCACCACGGCTAAACCGACTCCCAAACCGGCCGCCCGCGCCGGGGCCGCGCGATGGAACAGCTCCAGCATGTCGATGCGCCGATCCTTAGAAATCCCCACGCCGTTGTCGGAGACGCGGAACTCATACGCATTCCCCACGCGACGAACGTCCAACCCCACGCGCGATTCACCTTTGACGGGATCGCGGTACTTCAGAGCGTTGGAAATCAACCCGTCGAGAATATGTCGCAGTCGCGCCGGGAACCATTCGACATGCTCGACCTGCAGCGTGATGCGGAGTTCCGCCTTCGTCGCGCCGGTGAGCCGTTGCTGCCAGCGAAAGATCTGCTCCATCAGCGGCCGAACGGCAATCGCGGTCACCTGGTCGTGGGCCGGATGATATCCGGGCTGTTCATGGAGATCCCGCAGCACGTTGGCTAATTCGTCGACGATCTCCTTGATGGCCGGCGCCGTCGGCTCGCCGGGCGTCACGCCGACGTGCGGCCCGCACAGTTTGCGAATGCGCTTGATCGCATCGCGAGCGGCCTGCTCCACGAAAGTACCTTGCGTCCGCAGCCGATCGACTTCCAACTCCAATTCGGCCACATAAGGCAACAGCAGATTACTTTCCGAACCGGGCGACAATCCGTTGGGCGACGTGACCATACTCATCTTCCTTTACGAGTGTTTTTGACGAGCGCGCTCGCCGTTGTGGACGTGGTCGAGGTAGCGCAACGAAGCGTCTTCGCGCGCCATCCGCTGCCGGCGGCCGATGTCGGGCTGCCGAAAAACGGCCGGCTTGGTCAAAAAGAATTGCTCAATCAAGAGCAGGACCGATCAAGAAAGGTGCCGTCTGCTTAGATTATAGCGTGACTCACCCGGCGCGGACCACGAATCACCGCGAACCGCCGTTATTTCGCGAATCGACGCGGCATCCCGTGAATCCGTCGGGCCGGTGCTTGAATTCCGAGGCGCGCCCTCGGAACCGCACCCGTGGCCCGAAGATTGACTGGGTGAGCTAACGAAACCCGTTTAGCTTCAAACGGATGGATTCTCAACGGAGCCGGCGTCGTTCGACGAAGGGTTCGACTCGATGGTCGCGACGATCGACGTCTCGGTCAAGCTTGGCAGTCCGGCATCCGATGACAAGCGTTGACTGCGCACGGTCGCGAATTTGGTCGGTTGCCCGATCGCGAAGCTTTGCGGCTGAGATGCGTAGGCGGCGAAGAGATCGTTGCGACTGAGAGCTTGGGTCGGTAGCGTTGCTCGGAGCGTCATGGAATGAGCGTCGGCCTCCGCCGCCGGCTCTGCGGCCGACGGCGTCGAGGCTGCGTTGGCGACGGATGCTCCCTGCGCGACCGTGACCGGCGCCGTCGCCGCCAGGGCCAGCGGCGAGGTATCCCAATCGAGATTCAAATCGTTGCCGTTGGCGAACAGCAGCGTGACGGTCGTCGATCCGCCGCCGCCGGACGAGGAGGTCGTCGAATTCACCGTGACGCTCGCCGAGATTAATTGCTGAATGACCAGGTTGCCGGTCGAGCCCGCGCTCGGCGTTCCGATGCCGGTCACCAGATCGTAGCCGGCCTTGGCGGCAAAACTGCCGTAGCTGCTCGAACTGGAACCCGTCGTGATATCGTGGAAGTCGCTCTTGGCCAGGCTGTAGACGTCCATCTGGGTTTTGCCCAACGTCGACAAGCCGCTTAACGCGCGACCTTGATCGGCAATCGCCACCAACGCAGCCCACTGCGGAGCCCCGGCACTGGTCCCTCCTACTTGGAACCAACCCGATTGATTGTTGTAACTCACTGAGTCGTACACGGCGAAACCGGTGTTGGGATTGGCGTCGTACGCCACATCGGGCGAGCTCCGCTTGCCGCTCGTTTGCACGCCGGTCTGCCAGGTCGCTTCTTTTTCGTAAGCGCTGTACCCGCCGCCGCTGCCCGACCAGGCCGATTCGCTTTGCCAGGTGTTGTCGGAGTTGAGGTACAGGCTGGTTCCGCCCACCGAGAGGACGTTGGTCGATACGGCCGGCCAAATCGGCAACGCGCCGGTGTCGCCCGAGGACGCGACGAACGTCACGGGCGCGTGACCGTTGGGCGTCGTGAAATGCGAATCGTACGACGCTTCGGACGAGAATTCGTTCGAGCCCCAACTCATCGACACGACCGAAACCCCCGCCTGCTTGCGCGCGTAGTCGACGGCCGTCAACAAGTTGCTCAAACTGCTGGTGTTGGCCTCGACGAGCAGAATCTTTGCCGCGGGTGCAATGGCGTGAGCCCATTCGACGTCGAGCGCCGTTTCTAAGGCCCAACCGGCGTTGGTCGCCGGATACTTCGTGTTCCCCGTCTGGCTCACCTTGGTGAACGTCGGATCGGGCAAGCCGAAAGCGAGGTCGAACACATGGAGGTCGTTGGCGATATTGGGGTCGCCGTACGCATCGACGATGGCAATCGTCTGGCCGGCGCCGTTGCCGATCACCGAGCCGAACGTGACCTGGTCGAATCCATAGGCGTGTCGAATCTGCGTCGGCGTGTAACCGCTAATCGTATTGTTCGTGACGGCGGGAGTGATGGTCAGTTGCGGCGTCGCCACCATCTGGTCTAAGCCGTCGGCCGAGAGAACCACTCTCGTTTCGAGAACTTCGATGAACAACCGCTGTTCAAGAATTCGACGACGACCGGTCGTGACGCGTGACGCATAGACGCTGCCCAGAAACCAGCGAAGCACGGCAGAGACTCCCAAAAGTGCAACGGGCGAATGCGAAAAATAATTGAACCTGCCCTGCACAGGGATGTCAAGAAAAAGAGCGGTGAGTTCGGTCGAGCAACCCGTGGCGTGATTACGCCGGCGGACCGAGTGCACGAATCGCACGTGCGGAATCGATTCACCTCCGGACGGCACCGGACCACGGCGAAGCAACGGATTGCTTTGTCGTAATCTTTCGGGAGCGCGGTCGTTACGAGAATTGAAGCGCCTTCGGGCCCGACGTCGACGCTTCCCGTTAGTAGATTCCCGTTGCCGTGATCTTCGACTTGCCGTAGGCGCCGTCCACCGGTCCTTGTTGAGCGACGTACTTCGGCAACGTCGATTCCAGAAAGAATCGCAACGCCGGCTTTGACTTGGCCCACAGCGATGCTCGGCCGCTCAGACCGAACGTCGACGAATACGTAAAGCTTGCGCTGTCGGCCGTGTCGGTCACTTCCCAAAGCGTCTTGCCGCTATCGCGAAACGCCAGGGCATATTTGCTCTCGGATTTCGACGAGGTGTACGTTCCGCGTTTGACGCCGAATCCGCTTCCGACGGTCGTCGTGCTCGAGCTCAAGGTCGTCATCCTGGCATCCAGCACCAGGCTGCTCCGCTCGACGACTTTCAGACCGTTCGCCTCGAGCTTCTCGACCAAGGCGGCGCGAAGCAACTCCAATTCATCTGCGGGCAGCTTCAACTCGACGTTCACGGCGACCTCGACGCCCGGTTGCACCAGCAGCAGCTTCTGCGGATCGAGCGTCCGCGCCGTCGCCTCCGCTTCCGGGTGCGGCAGCGTGACGTGTGCCGCGGTGTAACCCGCGCCCGCCGGTTCCAGAAACCACAACGAGTCGCCGAGGAACGTTCCCGGACCCGGACCGGTGTAGTTCCAGATCGTCGAGCGCCGCTCGAGATCGATGAGCCTGCCGCCGACGTACATCCGATTTCCACTCAGCCAACCGACCGTCGGGTCGCCGATCCGCGACGGCGCGTACGACGTCGACAATTGAACTTCGAACTCCGTCTTTCCCGAGGCCAAGTCCCAAACTTGAATCGAGTCGGCGTCGATGCAAGCCAGCTGCGCCCCGTCGGGCTTGAAGATCAGCTTGGGGGAACGGACCGACTTCGAAGGCAACTTCGCTTTGACTGTTCCCGTTGCCGTCTCGACGACCAAAATGCCGGCGTCGGTGAACAGGGCGACGTGTTTCCGTTGCGGGCTCAACGCCACCGTGGAAGCACCCTTGGCGGGCATCGACCAGCGGGCATGCGCCGTCGACGCGTCCCAATAGACGAGCTTCGCGTCGGCCAACGTCAGCACATGATCATCGTCGACTAAGCCGGCGTACGTCAGCGACGGCGCACCGAGCATCGATGACTTGTCCGGCGTCACCACCCAACTGACGACGTGTTGGAAGCCGTCGCCGCTGCGCTGGAACACATCCAGCCGGCCGCCCCAGGTCGAGTGCGACGAGCCCCTGGAACGAGCGAGAATTCGCTTGCCGGTCGGGTCGACGTCAATCACTTGCGTGCCGACGGCATCGAGCTTGATCGGCGGCGTCGCCGTCGCCTTGACCGGATCGCAATACGACAGCCAGGTTCGCGGGAGCTGACGCGTCCCGAACCCGTCGCTTTCAAAGACGGCGACGATCGCGCCCCCTTCGCGCGCCGGGAACAACTTACGAGCGTGCGGAGCCGAGAAGATGTCTCGCTTGGTTTCAGGGTCCGGAATCGGCGGGAGGTTAATGCCCGCGCTCGCTTGTTTCAGGGGCGTTTCGGCATCCGGCCGGTACGCACCCGACGGCGCGGCGTTGGTCACGAGCACGACGGAGAGTCCCGTCCAATCGGTCGTGCGAACCGGAAACTCCGTCGGCTTTTCGTCTTCGCTAAATCTGCCGGGTGTCGAGAGCTTCGGTTGGTCCGACGCGGCGAACTTCGGCGGATCGTTTATCTTCGTCGTCGTATCGCGACTACCGAGCGAAGGCTTCGGCGCGGTCGCCGCCGGAGTGACCGTCTTGAACGGATTGGCCGCTTGCTTCTTCGACTGCTCTTCGAGTTTGGCGAATTGGTCCTTCGCCGTTTGACGATCTTTCGCGGAGAGCTTGTCGAGGGGGATCCGCAGCAGGGCGCCGTCTTCTTGACGCAACTCGACGTCGGCGCCGTCGACGCGAATCAACCTGGCGCGGACCTTGAAATCGCCCGACTCATCGGTCCACGTCGTCAGCTCCCCTTCCGGCATCCGATTCGGACGACCGTCGGGCGCGAAGCCGCGAACGTCTTTGAGCTGAATCGGCCAAGGAATACCCGGCAAGCCGAATCGTTCGTTGACGAATCGGACGCGCACCTTATTAAAGGTCTTGTCGAGTTCGGTCACCTCGGCTTCTTCGTTCTTGCCGTGGTAGTCGACGATGATCCGATCGCCGACCCTATATTTGGACAACTCGTCTTCGGCGAGTAACGAAGCCGGCCAGAATAACGAAGCAGGCCAGAGGAACGCCGCCGCGAGAAGCGCGAGGCAAGAGACGGTCCGAAGCGACATGGTGACACCCGATACGTGAAGGGGCGAAATCGACCAGGTGTGTTAGCATACCCCCCAAGAAAATGACCTGCAATCAATCGTCGAGGGCCTGCCGGGTCGGCGACGAGTCGGTAAAACTAGTCACGCAGGCATCCGTTGCCACGGTCGGTCCGGCGACTCTCGAATCGCTTGCCAGCCGAGGGGCAAATCGACCAAATCAAATAACGACGGACATTTCTCGACCATATTTTTTAGGGCCACGATTCGCCCGTCCTTGGTCTCGTTGGTGGTTCCGCACAAGAACTGCCAGTCGCCCTCTTCGTCATGCGAGACGAAGACCACCGGCCGGCCTTCCTCCAGCACTTGGCGAGTGGTGAACACGGCTCGGTTCCTACCTTCGTGAAACGGCCAACCAATCCGCTGCGTCAGCATCGGCTGCCGTTCGTTTTGCTGCGGGGAAAACTTCGGCTCCCAAGGATAGTTGCCGTTCTGGTCAGGCCAGACGCATTGCAAGGCCGTGAAATCCAAACCCTCGTAGAACCAAACGGCACAGCCCAAGTACTCGGCGAAGAAGTCTCTTTCGACCATGCGGAACAGGCAGCGACGGTCCGCCGCGATGGGGTCATGCTCGTACCAATCGTCGAAGTTGGCCCCTTGCCGCATCTGCTCGCCGAGGTGGTTGACGATCTGGGCCATATTGGACGTGTCGCCTAATCCAAAGAGGATGATCTCCGGCTGCCCAAACGAGTGCTGCAGCCCGATGGAATAGACGAAGCCCGGTCCTGCGGAATCGTCCTCCACGCCGATCAGGTGCCAACCGACGCGCTGCACGTCGTCGATCACGCGCCGTTCGGTCTCATCGTCCCCGTGAGTACGAACCACCGTTTTGTTCTCCGCGCCGCAATACGGCGGCCGTTTCAGGCTTGTTGATCGTCGGCGTCGCCGGGGAGCTTCTTTTCCGTCGCCTCGGGGCCGCCGCCCTGCCGATACCCGGAGCAGCTCGCCACCGGCTGGGGCGGATACTTCGCAAACCGACGATCCGCTGCCGACAACTCGCAAAGCAAAAATCGCGAGCCCTTGCCGGAAACGACGTCCTTCTTGTGAGCGCACGTTTCGCACAAGCTTCGCATCAGCAAGAACTTCTTTCCAACGTTACTTCCCGCCGATCGCCGCCCTTACATCAATCCATTTGAGTTTAAGAACTGCATCCCCCAGGCCGGTGCACATTCAGTCATCAGACATCTTTGGGGACGTCGTACGTATGGTTGAATGCCCCCCTTTCCTTTCCTATTCGAACGGCTTCAGGGACGCGGCGAGCTTTTTCGCATCGACTTCTTTGTTCGCGTATTGCCGGAGTGCAAAGGCGAGGTCGACCAGCGCCGCGGTCTTGGTTTGTTTTTCGGGCGACCACGTTTGTCCGCTGAGAATCCCGCGAGCGGGTACCCACATGGAAAAATGGTACTTCGTGCCGTCCACGCGAATGTAAATGAAGTCCGGATCTTGGTCCGGGTATCGAACGTCGAGGAGCATGTCTTCCCACACTTTTGAGATGCGCTTCACGAGCGGCTCCGGAATCGGGACGACTTTCGTTTGCACCGTAATCTTGCCGACGTCGGTCGGCGTTCGCCGTTTGAGCTCTTGAAACGTCGCGTCCTTTTCGAGCGGTATTTCCTTCCCATCGCGATCGAACACGGTGACTTGTCCCGACTCGTACGTGCGAACGCGTTCTAGGTCGGCAATCGCCGAAGAAGGCGTCATCACGAACGCCTCGAAGCCTTCCTCGGTCTTGCGGATACCGACCACGGCCTCGGGATCAAACGACGCGACAACCACGACGCGCAGCTCGACGTCGGCGGCGTACGCTGCGCGAAATACCTGCCGAATCTCCTCGGAATACTCATCGCGAGCTTCCGCGAGCACGCCCGTCTCGGGCTCTAACCGGTCCTGGGCTTGAACGACTTGACCGATCAACGCGATCGCGAGAAGGTACGATGCTATTCGCTTGATGTAACGTGCACCGACTCGGGACATAGTTACCCGCCTTTCCACGTGTTATCGGAGCATCGGGGCCGATCAAAGGTGTCGGAACCCTTTAGATCAGAATCAGGTTACGCCTTTGAATCCGGAATCAGAATCAATACAGTCAGAGCCACCCGAAAATCACTACGAATGGGACATTTCGTCCGTTTAGACTAGAAGCCTGACAACCGCCGGTCAAACGCAAGAGCATGGAGAGCGTGAAACGATGAATTCGCCGTGTGGTCGTGCTGTCGTCGGATCCGTGTCGGCGCGCGCGGGCGTGCTTTTTTCGGTGTTGGTCTTCGTCTGGGTATTGGGATCGCGCGGCGTGGCGCATCCGCCGCCGGATCGGCCGGGGGCGGTTGTTGATCCCGAGGCCGAAGCGCTGATTCATACTCCGGCCGGAGCCGCCGTTGCAGGCGAACCGCGCGATACGGTCCGCGGCCCGTCGGGCCGGGTCAAAGTCGCGGTGCTCGACGCGGCCGACGGTCGGCCCACGTTCTGTCGTGTGAACGTCGTCGGCGCCGACGGCCATTTTTGCGAGCCGCGCGACACGGTTCTCTCGCCCTACAGCCTGCACCGGCTCGGCAACCGCCCCGGCAAAGGGCCGTTTCGCTACTACGGTTGGTTTTTCTATTCCGCCGGTGAGTTCGAGGTCGAAGTCCCGCCCGGCCCGACGCGCGTCGAAGTTTGGAAGGGGTACGAATTCCGGCCCGAGCGAAAAACAATCGAGGTGTCGGTGGACAAAACCGCCGAACTTCAGATCGCGCTCCGCCGCACCGCGCCGCTCGAGGAACTCGGCTACTACTCGGGCGACACCCATATCCATCTCGACCGCAAGTCGGCCGACGACGATGCTCGGGCCCTCGATCTGATGTCGGCCGAAGACATGCAGTACGGTGTGATGTTGGCCCATAACGACGGCAAGACTTACAGCGGCGTGATGGAGCGTCAGATTCATCCGCAGCAGCGCGGGTTCGGCCCGTCGGCGGTCGCGACGCGCGGCAAGTACTCGATCGCGTCGGGCCAGGAATATGTGACGTCGGCGTATGGTCACATCTATGTCTTTCTCCACCAGCGGTTGCTGCTCGACGGGCTGACCGTCGACCCGAATCGCTGGCCGACGCTCGGCTCGCTCGGCGAAGAAGGACGTCGCCTTGGAGGCTATTCGTTTCATGCCCACGGCGGTTATGGGAAGGAAATCTACGTCGACTTCGCCCGCCGCGCACTCGACGGCGTCGAACTCTTGCAGTTCGCCGAATATCGGGGCATCGCGCTCGACGGCTGGTATCGGATGCTCAATATCGGCTACCGGTTTCCGGGCGTGGGGGCCTGCGACTACCCGGCCTGCCGCGTGCTGGGCGATTGCCGAACCTATGTCTACGCACCCGAGCGGCCGACGTTCGACGATTGGGGGCGACGGGCCGTCGAAGGGCGGAGCTTCTTTACGACCGGTCCGCTCTTGCTATTGGAAGTCGACGGCGCCCGACCCGGCGACGTCCTGCGGCGCACGGCGACCGACGCGCAACCGGTGCGGGCCAAAGTTCGGCTCCGTTCGGAGGTCGCGCCCGTGACGCACGTCGAGCTGCTCGTCAACGGCCGCAGTCGCGGCCCGCGGCCGATTCCCAAAGAAACCCAACAAGGGGAGTGGTTCGAGTTCGAGGAGACGCTGCCGATTACGGGCGCCTCGTGGATCGCGGCCCGGGCCTGGTCGAACTCGCCGCCCGGCCGCCCCGACGCGGAGGCGCACACCAACCCGGTCTGGGTCACGCTCGACGATCGCCTTCCCTACCACGAAGCCGATCTCGATTGGCTCGTGAAACAGATCGACGAACGCATTGCGGAAGTCGAGAAGCGCACGTTCGACGAACGCCCGCAAGTGCTCGACGACTACCGCCGCTCGCGCGAGACGCTCCTGGAACTCCGCCAAACGAACGGGCAACGTGTCGAGACGAAGTAGGGCCGCGGCACTTCCGCAACTCTGAAGGAGTTGCAGCCCACAGCCCAGGGTTCCCTGAGCTCGTCGAAGGGTACCCCGGGTCACGGTTCAGGGAATTGAATCCTTCAACCCTGTCAGGGTTGCACCGTTCGTCGACGGAGTGCAACCCTGACAGGGTTGCCGTTGAATTGGGCCGTTCCGTTTCCCAGGATGCGGGCGCAGGCGGCTTTTTGCGCTCAAAAAGCACGTTATACGGCTGCGGCTGAAGCAGGTTTCTTGCAGCAAACGCGGCCGAAGCGGTCTTTTGCGCAGGCGGGAATAGACAGCGGTGTCAGGAACCTTTGTTTATGAAAGGTTCCTGACATGCTCTGTAGAAAACCCCGTTGGCATCTGAGGATCATGACGTTGAGGGTGATCGCGCGGAGGGAGAGTTCGCGGCATTGGGAATGGTAACGTCGGGCTCTTAGTGCCGATCCCATCAGTCGCTTGAGCATACTGTTGACGGTCTCGACTTGCCAACGTTGTCCGTAACGCGTCAGATGCAGGCGACTCGCCATTCGTCGGCGCCAGTAGCCGCTCGGCTTCTTCTTCGTCGGTCGACCGATCAAGGGCGGAATGAACGTGTTGACGCCGCATTCTTCCCGCGCGTACTCGTGGACGTGCTCGGCGTCGTAGCCTGCATCGGCCACGAGCGTCGTGATCGGCTGACGTCGTAGCGCATCGTCGAGCACGGCGCGAAAGTGCGGCACGTCGGGTGCCGGTCCGCGGCCGGGCACGATCGACAGAATCAAATGGCTCCGGCAATCGCAGAGCACGCCGGCCTTGGGGAAGCGACGATAGGTCGTGTCTTGGTGCGTTTTTCCGCCTTTGGCGCGACGTCGCACGAAGTAATGGCTCGCATGGTGCGACTCCCAACCGGTGCCGTCCAACGCCGCCAGGTCGCAGCGCGGCTTCAACCGACCTTGCACCCGGGCCACGTCTAACGTCGCTTCCAGCAACTTGCGGACGTCGGCGACCAACAACAACCGATCGGCCGCCTTCTGAAACGTCGTGAAGTGTGGGATGCCCGCCAAGTCGATCGCGGCTGCCAGTTCGTTACAATCACGAAGCAGCGCCGCGAGCTTGCGGTAGTCGAGCCGCAGGAACTCTTTCAACACCAAGCAAGCGAACAACTGCGGCTGCGTGAACTTCTTGGGGCTGTACTTATGCGCGTAGTCGCGAAAGTTCATCCGGCCGATCAAATAAGCGAACAACAACACTCGCCGCGGACTCTTCGTCGTCGTGCTCATACGACCTACTACGCAAGCAGATCACGCTAGCGACGAGACGCAAGCAACGCTTTTCTACAGAGCATTCCTGACACCTTTCTTCTTTGACACCTTTCTTCTTTTGACACTTTTTTTCTTTCGGGCGATAACGGTTACCGCAACGCAGATTTGCGCCGCCGTTTGAAACCGTTGATAACGGTCACCAACGGAGTTTAACGGCCGTCAACAAACGGCCAAACGGTCCATCACCAATGGAGTCCATTGGTGAGCGGTCAATAACGTGGCGAGCTGTGGCCAACTCCGCATTAGCTTGTCGAGTTCAAAAAGCGTGACGGCACGGCGCTTTCTTAGAAAAGTCCGAAGAATCTTAGTCACGATTCGCTCGGACCAGCTAAGTAATTGGTGAGAAACTTATTGCGCTTCCACGGTGAATCCGATCGATGAACGAAAAATCTCGACAAGTGACGAAGCACTGGGCCCTGACCCAAGCGTTCGTCCTGTTGTTCTTCGAGGGACTGTTGTCGCAGTCGACTGCGGCCGACGCCGCCGAGCGTCGTCATCAGCCGAACATCGTTTTCATTCTGATGGACGACATGGGTTGGCGCGACGTCGGTTTCGCCGGAAATAAGTTTGTCGAGACGCCGAATATCGACGCGCTCGCCAAAAGGGGGCTCGTCTTCACGCAGGCGTATTCTAGTGCGCCAAATTGTGCGCCGACCCGGGCGTGCTTCATGTCGGGACAATACACGCCGCGGCACGGCATCTATACGGTAGTCGATCCGCGACAACCTCCCGGCTCGCCGTGGCACAAGTTGCAAGCGGCTGAGAGCAAGTCGGAGTTGGCGACCGAGGTCGTGACGATCGCTGAATCGTTGCAACAAGGGGGCTATGCGACCGCGTTCTTCGGCATGTGGAACCTAGGTCGCGGTCGTTCCGGTCCCCTGTCTCCCGCCGGCCAAGGTTTCGAGCAGGTTGTCTTTCCCGAGAGTATCGGCTTCGCGAAAGATGCTTACTTCGATGACGGCGGCAACTACCTGAGCGACCGTTTGACCGACGAAGTGCTGAAGTTCATCGACAAGAATCGCACTCGGCCGTTCTACGTTTACCTGCCAGACCACGCGGTGCATGCCCCGTTCGAACCGAAGCGCGAATTACTGAAGAAGTACGAAGAGAAAGCAGCCCGCGATTCCGACGGACGCAACAATCCGGATTATGCGGCGACGATCGAAGCAGTCGATCAGAACGTCGGACGAATTATTGCCGAGTTGGAGCGACTGAATCTGACCGACGACACGCTCGTCATCTTCACTTCCGACAACGGTGGAACTTCGCAATTCACGGCGCCATTGAACGGCAGTAAGGGACAACTGCACGAAGGGGGCATCCGCGTACCGGCCGTCGTCGCATGGTCGGGGCTCAAGCATCCCGGCACGACGTTCAACACGCCGATCACGACCGTCGATTGGTATCCGACCCTCTTAGAACTTGCGGGGCTGACGCCGGCGGTGGATCAAACGCTTGACGGCGTCAGTCTCGTCCCGGCGTTTCACGGAGCACAAGATCTGGTGCGACCGCGAATGTTTTGGCATTTCCCCTGCTACGTCGGTAAGGCGTTGCCGTCGAGTGCCGTTCGCGAAGGGACCTACAAGCTGATCGAGTTCTACGAAGACGGAGGTCGCCGCGAACTATACGATCTCGCAGACGATCCAAACGAAGAGCACGATCTGGCGAAGGCGATGCCCGAAAGGGCTGCGGCGATGTACCGCACGCTGCTCGCTTGGCAAAAGAAAACCGGGGCGGCGATCCCTAGCGGTCCCAACGTCAATTACGATCCTAAAGCCGAGCGCCCTCGCGGCGGCCAACAACGTAGAAAGCGATAACCAAACTCCACGGGGATCGCAGGGCACACGCCGCAACTCCAGAAACATCGTGGGGGGCATATAGGGGGCGAAATTCTGGCGTGACGCACGACGTCGACCGCTCGCCAGTCGCGCACATTTTCCCGCAGAAGATCAAAGGTTCCAGGCAGCTTTATGAATGCCGCGTTGATCTATTCGATCGTGCGGCCGACGCGGTAGGCGAGGATCTTTTTGCACCAACTCACCCGTCTTAAAGGCCTAAGCAACTTCCTCCAAGGCGGCGGGATCATGTCCGCTACGATATAGTTTCCAACTTTGCGGTGCTGCAACGACGAGCAGCCATAATGGCCAGATAATGTGGCAAGTCAGAAGATTGATTGCCCCGTCCTTGATCAGTCGACGCGTAGCACAGCGCTTGCATCCGACGAAACGTGCTGGAAGATCAAAGATTCCAGGAACCTTTTTGAATTTGGCCCCACAGGACAATGAATCTGCCTCAAGACATCACGATTCGTTGGCAGTTCCTACCGCCGTCGCATTGGACCATCATAGCGCTTCCGCCCGGGAACTTGCCGTTATTGGCAGGATACGAGCATGCCGATCCTAGAAACGATTGAGTTTGCCCTGTTGATCTGGATCGTTTGTTCGTTTGCAACGCAACCGAAGCACCGGCGCATCCAAGTGGTAACGGGATTGATCGTCACGGCCCTGGTCGCATACCAGTCGTTATATGTCGACGGGCCGTTTGAGCTTTTCGAGGCGCCGTTTGGCATCATTCAACGGGCCCGTCGGGTCGTGGCGGCCGTTCATGGCGACATGGGAGAGATCGTACGCGGTCGAAACTATGAGATTCGTCTTCACGGCAAGCACATCACCGACGACGTATTGCAGTCGCTCGCTCCAGAAGTCGAAACGTTTACCGTCTTGATGTTCCTGGAAGACACGGCGGTGACCTGCGCGGGAGCAAAAAGGTTCCAAGCGATTCCGAGGCATTGCAGCGTCGTCACCGACATTGAGGGCTGCCGAGAGATCGTTTACTTAAGCGGACCTAAAAGCACGAGTATGCCGGACGCCGGGTTCAATTTTTTACCCGCGCACGGCCGACCGATTCATAAATGAAGAAGGAAGATCAAAGGTTCCAGGAGGGCGGCCTGCCGGGTCGTGGACGACCCGGCTAAGCCGCGGAAGTTTACTTCCCGCCGATCGCTGCGATCGTCCGCTCGACGCGGTAGTCGATGATCTTCTTCCCCCAGGCGATCGACTTCTCGGCCGGGGCCAGGTCGACGCCGTTGATCTTGAAGTTGCCGGCTTTGATTCGCTGTTCCATCCGGACGCTCGTCGGGTCGACCGCCAGCATCTGCGCGGTGATGCCGAAGTCGTCGTGCAGACCCTCGGGCGTTTGTTTGATCCCTTCCGACTCCAGCCACTTCGCGAGGCCGCCGTAGTCGTAGAACTCCGGCACGAACACGATCTTGGCCGCGCCGGCCCAGGCGGAGTTCAACTTCTCGGCCACGTCCTTCATGCCCGTCTGGTTGCCGCCGCTGTCGCCCAAGAGAATGATCCGCTTGAAGCCGTGCACCTTCATCGACGTGCAAATATCAGTGAGCAGCGCGCGGTACGTCTCTTCGGTGAGGCTGATCGTGCCGGGGTACTTCATGTGCGACGACGGGGGATCGATATCCCCCTCGGGCACAAACGCGACGATCGGCGCGACGAGCGTCTTGCCCATTTTGCGAGCCAGGGCTTCCGTGACGCCGCGGAGGATCACGTTGTGCTTGCCCGTGACGAGGTAGGGCCCGTTCTGCTCGACGCCGCCGGTGGCGACGACGACCGTGTCGGTGCCGCCTTGCATCAGGTCGCGGATTTCCATCCAGGTGAGGTCTTCGATGAACACCAAGTCGACGGCCTCAATCGGCCGCGGCGTCTGCGGATCGGGCGAAGTCGGATTCGGCACGGCGGCCAACAACGCGGCGCTCGACGACAGCAGCAAGAAAGCGAGACGGGTCATGATGAAACCTTTGCCAGGGACGGGGCTGAAGTAGGGAGACTTCGAACAAACGCAGCGACGCTACGTCGCCGCCGGGATATTGTTTTGAACCCCGGCGGATGCCGACGCAAGCAGATTCGTCGTAATGGTGAAAACCCGACGCGCGGAAATCATCCGACCACGTCGGGCTAACGCCTCGACGCTCGCGTCTCCCGAGTGTCCCCACGCGTGTTCCAACGGCGAGACGGCGCGGCTCGACATCAGGGCGACGTCGGTTTACGGCGCCGGTTCGAGCAATTCGGCCGCGAGCCGTTCTTCGATCACGTCGTTACCGCTGCGGCGTACGCGGTAGGCGCCCGACTGCGGCGAGATGCTCACCACTCGCGTCGGGCGGTCTCCCTCGAAGAGCACGCCCGCTCCGCTGTCGCAGGCAATGCCGTCCTTGATCTCGCCTGCGGCGATGAGTTCGCGATAGCTCGTTCGCCACGGGGCCGATTCGTCGTGGTAGTGCGGACAAGAGCTCCCCTTGAGCCAGCCGAGGAAGTCGATCGCGCTCAACCGTTCGGGCCGCGAGTCGCCCACGCCTTGCTCGAACCAGCAGTTCATGCCCGCACTTTCCCCGGCCAGCAGAATGCCTCGCTGCCAGGCGGCGCGCAGGACGGCGTCAACGCCCTGGGCCTTCCAGACCGCCACCATATTCACCGCGTTTCCTCCCGGAACGACAATCGCGTCGGCCGCCGAAAGTTGTTTTTCGAAGTTGCGCGCTTTCGCCGTGGGGCCGAACAAGCGGAGGTGCCGCGGGCGGCAGGGGAGATCGTTCATAATCTCGTACCAGACGGCCAACCGCTCGAGGTTGTCGCCGCTGGCCGTGGGCAACAGGCAAACCACCGGGTCGGGCTTACCGGTCAGCGAAACAATGAAACGCAGCAGGCGATTTTGGGGATCGCCCGACAGGAGGCCGCCGCCGGTAACAAAGATGCGCCGCGCGGGATCGGCCTTTTCGTCGGCCGCCGCCGCGACGGCGCTCGCCGCCCGACCGGCCAGGACCGCCGCCGCGGTCAGCCGCAGGCACTCTCGCCGCCCGATCCGACCAGGCGCGACGATCGCAGGAGAAAGATCCGAGAACATAGGAAGCCTCATACCGACGGCACGGCGTCGGGGGCCGGGACGACCAGATGGTCGGGCTCGTCGTGGCCCAGTTTGATAAACAGCGTGATGATCGCATCGAGCACGACTCGCTCGGTGCTCAACAGCTCGCGCATGTCGAGAACGAGTTGCTCCGTGGGAACGCTTTCGCTATCGGCGTACTTCTTTTGCAGGGCCGCAACGGCGAGTTGCCTTTCGGCGGCGGCTTTCATGAGCACTCTGACGTCCGGATCGTCCATCGGAATGGGTTCTTTCTAATTTGGCAGACAACCAACGAACGATTTCACCGCCCGATGCGGCCCGGCCATTCTACCGCGACTCAAGCTCGGCCGCTGCTTGCCTGGCGCGTGCCTCCGGGTGAACAAACGGCCCCCCCCTACCGCGACGGATCGACGCAATCATCGACCGGTCGGCGGCGGCGACGTCGTGAGGGGCCAATCATCGGTGCGAAACGGCGAGGCGGGCAGACCTTCGCGATTGAACAGATTGCCGGTCGGGTAGTCGGCCCAACCGTACCGCACGGCAGCCGGCTTGGCGACCTGCGGACTGGAAACGATCACGGCGTTGTCGACGATCTTCGCCTCGGCGGGAACGAAGACCCGGTCGTCGCCCGCGATCGTGAAACCTTGCAGGGCGACGGGCGTCGTCGAGTTGTCGTCGGCGGCGACGTGCAACGCGCCGCCGGTGCCGGTCCGCGGATCTTCGGCGATGTTCTCGAGCACCAGGCGTTTCGCCGTCAGCCCGCCGCCGATGTGCTCGAAGGTCAACCGCGCCTGCGCGCCGTCGATTTGCATCGTCGCGAAGAGAGGCCCGCTGTAGACGAGGTGCTCGCCATAGACCAACGCGCGGGCCAGCAGCGCCAGCCGTCGGCCGACCGGTTCCTTTTGCTTCACGTGAATGTCAGTCTCGTGACCCCAATCAGTGATCACGGCCATGCCGGTGTGCGGCACGGTGCGACTGACCTGCAGTTGAGCCTCACGCAACGCGGCCCAGTTGCTCTCTTGCGGTCGCTCGACGATTTTCTGAAACGGCGCGATTTGCACGAACAAGAACGGCAGGTCGTCTTGCCGCCACGCACTGCGCCAACTCCGGATCAGCGCCGTGAACAACGCGCGATAGTCGCCCGGCCGGTTCACGTTCGCCTCTCCCTGATACCACAGGACGCCGCGGATCGCGAAGCCGTGCAGCGGCGCGATCATGCCGTTGTACAACCGCGAGAAGACGGGCCGCCCGGCGTCGTAACCCCGCGGCGGTTGCGGCGGCGCGGTGCCGTCGGCCTTCGCGCGAGCCACGGCCGCTTCGTAACGTTCGATCTCCGGCTTCAACCGCTCGCGCTGCTGTTTTGTTTTTTCCGATTCGTCGGTTTGCCGCGCGCGAAACTCCGCCAGGCCCGGATCGTCGGCGAAGGCCCGCTCGCTGAGCCACTGCCCCACGCCCGACCCGCCGTACGACGCGTGGATCAAACCGATCGGCACCTGCTGCGTCGCTTGAATGTCGCGACCGAAGTAATACGCGACCGCCGAAAAGCCGACGAGCGTCGCCGGCCCACACACTTGCCACGCTCCCTCGACGTCGTCCGTCGGCGAGTCGGCGAGTCGCTGCGGGACGGTGAACGAACGAATCGACGGATTCGCGGTGTTCGCAAGTTCCTGGGAGCCGGGCCGTGCGGCGAGCGGCCAGCCCATGTTCGATTGGCCGCTGCAGACCCAGACGTCGCCGACCAGCACGTTCGTCAGCGACACGGTGTTCGTGCCGACGATCGTCAACTCAAACGGTCCGCCGGCCTCCTGCGGGTCGATCTCCAACCGCCAGCGGCCGTCGTCGCCGGTCGTCGTTGATTGTTCTTTGCCGCGGAAGCGAACCGTCACGCGTTCTTGCGGCACGGCGGTGCCGAAGATCGCCGCCGGTCGACCTCGTTGCAGCACCATCCCGTCGGAGATCAGCCCATGCGGGCGAACCTCGGCCCGCACGACGGTCGCCCCGGCCGCGAGCACGACCGTTGCCGCAACGCAACAGCGAACGACCGAGCGGAGGTTCATTCCTTAGGTGCTTTCCGATTCTTATTCGCACCCTTCGTCCCACCGCCGGCCGAGAAGTCGAACTCCGCCGGCAGCGGGTTGTCGACCGTGAGCGGCATCCAATCGCCGTACACCTTTTGCGCCGCCCGCATCGCCGCCGTCAACTGCTTCACCCGGGCCTGCTGATCCGGTTCGCCCGACAGATCGTGCAGCTCATCGGGATCGTTTTGTAAATCAAACAGTTGCGTCCGGTTGATCTGCGGATAGCGCAATAGTTTGTAACGTTCGTCGCGATACGCTCGTTGCACGCCCTGATAAGCACAGAAGATCGCCTCGCGATGCTTGTCCTTCGCGCCGGTCAGAACGTCGCGGAAGCTGCGGCCGTCGATTCCCTCGGGCGTCGCGGCGCCGACGAGCTCGCAGACCGTCGGATAGATATCGAGCAAATAAACCAGCGCCTTCGTTTCGCCCTGGCGAACGCCCGGCCCCGCGAAGAGCAGCGGCGACCGCGTGCTGTGGTCGTACAAATTCTGCTTCCCCATCAGCCCGTGGCTCCCCATCGCCAGCCCCTGGTCCGCGGAGAAAATCACGATCGTCTCCTCCGTCAACTGCAACTCGCCGAGCGCCGCAATGATCCGGCCCAGGTGACCGTCGAACGCCGTGATCGTCGCGTAGTAATCGTGCAGCTCCCGGCGAACCGCGTCTTCGGTGCGGGGCCACGGCAACAGGGCCTCGTCGCGAACCTTCAAGTCGCCGTTGTTGAACGGATGAACCGGCAAGTAGTTTTTCGGCAACGGAATCTTGGCCGGGTCGTACATCGCCCGGTACTTGTCGGCCGCAACGCGCGGATCGTGCGGGTTGCCGAATGCCAGGTACATAAAGAACGGCCGCGCGCGATCGCGTTCCGACTTCAAAAACGTAATGGCCGCGTCGGCGATTTCTTGTCCCGGCTCGCCGCAGGTCCGATCCGCCTGGTCGTTCTTGAGGTATTTGTTGATCTCAAACTTCGCTTGAATCAGCTTGGCGACGTTGCCGTTCTTGCCGTGATGATACGTCTGATAACCGGCGGCCTGCATCGAGAGCGGAAAGTTCGGCCCGTCGCCCGGCGCCATCTGGTTCCACTTGTAGTCGGCCTTCAGCTTGCTCTCGACCTTCGCCGCGGCCTCGGGATCTTCGGGGCTCGGTTGAAATTCGGCGCCGGTGTTCGCTTGCACGAGGCGGCTGTAATGAAAGAACGTCTTACCGCTGAGCAGCATGTTGCGGCTCGGCAAACAGACGGCCGGCGAGTTGCCGCCGAAGTTGTAGGCGTTGCGAAAGAACAGACCGCGGCGAGCCAAACCGTCGAGCGTCGGCGTGATGATCACCGAATTCCCGAGCGCCCCGATCGTGTCGGGCCGCTGATCGTCGGCGTGCAAGAACAACACGTTCGGCCGCTTCGGCGGCGCCGCCAGCGTCGTGGACATCATAAAAAAACAAACCGCCGCAGCGATGAAGGGCGTCAATCGTCGCATCGTTCCGCTCCGCAAAAGTGGCAACCCGTGAATCGTCTGCTATGGTGTACGACCGCCGAGGGTCGTGCAAGCTGCAAAGCCGGGGGTTCGCATGGACTTAGCCGTCGTTTGTCTGATCGTGCTCGTCGGGGTGCTGGTCGTCAGCTGCGTGTCGTCGTTGAACGTCGGCCTGGCGGCGCTGGCGGCGGCCTGGGTGATCGGCGTGTACGTGGCGCCGCAGTACGGCTTGGCCATCGACGCGAAGACCGTGACGGCCGGCTTTCCCGTCGATCTGTTTCTCACGCTCGCCGGAACGACGCTCCTCTTCGCGGCCGCGCAGGTGAACGGCACGCTCGGGCTCGTCGTCGATCGGGCCGTGCGCCTCTGCGGCGACAACGCCCGATTGCTGCCGCCGCTCTATTTCCTGTTGGCGTTGGTCCTGGCCGCCGCGGGTCCCGGCAACATCGCCTCGCCGGCCCTGTTGGCCCCGTCGGCCTTGGCGTTGGCGGCGCGATTAAAAATTCCGCCGCTCGTGATGATTATCGCCGTCGCCCACGGTGCGATCGCCGGCGGCGTGTCGTCCGTCACGCCGATCGGCGTCATCGTGGCCGACAAGTATCGCGGGCTCGGGCTCGAATCGTCGTTCACAACGACGTTCCTGTTCAACGTCGCGGTGAACGGCCTCTTGGGCTTGGCCGGCGCCTGGATCTTCGGCGGCCGCTGGTGGCTGACTCGGTCGTCGATCGCCGAGAATGCGCCGGTCGTCGACGACGCAACGCCGCCCACCGTCGTGATGACCTGGCGTCACATCGTCACGCTCGTCGCCGTCGCCGCCCTGCTCGCAGCCTCTCTCTTCGTGCCGAAGTTGCATCTCGGCCTGGCCGCGTTCGCTGCGGCGACGTTCGTCTTGTTGACGCGTGCGGCCGACGAACGGGCCGCCATCGCCGCGATGCCCTGGAACGTCATCTTGCTCGTCGTCGGCGTGTCGACGCTCGTCGCCCTCTGCGAAAAGACCGGCGCCGTCGACCTCTTATCCGCGTCGATGAAGCACATCGCGACCGAGCAGACCGTCGTCGGCTGGTCGGCCTTTTTCACCGGCCTGATTTCGATCTTCAGCAGCACCTCGGGCGTCGTGCTGCCGACGTTCCTGCCGGCCGTGGCCGACATCGTCCGCGAAGTCGGCGGCGGCAATCCGGCGGACGTCGCGATGGGCATCGTCATCGGCTCGAGCGCCGTCGATGCCTCGCCCCTGTCGACCATCGGCGCCCTCTGCATCGCCGCCGCCGCCAAACAGTTCGACACCCGCCCCCTCTTCAACCGCCTCCTCCTCTGGGGCTTCGCCATGGCCCCGCTGTCGGCGATCGTCTGCCAACTAATTCTGCGCTGATTGATTCACCACGGAGGCACGGAGGAAAAAAAATGGAACAGAAGAACGCGAAGGGCGCAAAGACAATCAAATTCTTTCCTTCGCGCTCTTTGCGTCCTTCTGTTTAATCAGGTCTCTCTGTGCCTCCGTGCCTCGGTGGTGAATAATCCGAGCTAAGCCTTTTTCTTCTTCGCCGGCTTCGCCGGTTCCGTGCCCGGTTTGCGTTTCGCCGTCGGGTAGTTGTCGAACGCGTCCCCCTTCCCCGCCATCCGCGGGTCGTCCTGCGCCTTCAACTGCGCGAACAGTTTCTCTTGCATCTTCTTCACCGTCTCGGCATACGCCGCGTCGGCCGCCAGGTTCTTCACGCAGTCCGGATCGCTCGACAAGTCGAACAACTCGTCGGCCGGTCGCAGCCCGAAACAAAACTGCCAGAACTTGTCCTTCTCGCCGGCGTCCATGATGAACTGCTTCGTCGGACCCATGTCGGTGTCGAGCAAGCCCAACTCCGGATTGCCGCACGGCCAACGATCCGGCTTGAAGTTGTGCAGGTACAAAAAGTTTCCTTCGCGCAGGCCGCGCACCGGGTAGCCGAGTCCCGTCTCGCTGCCGGGCCGGGCGTACACGTCGTTCCGCTCGCGCCCCAAGATGCAGAAGCTCCGATCGTGCAACGGCTTGCCTTTCAACAAGTCGACGAAGCTCGCACCGGTGATCGGGGCCATTCCCGCCTTTTCTTGCGGCACGCCGAACAGGTCCAAGAACGTCGGGGCGTACTCGATGAAACTGACGAAATCTTTCACGCGTCGACCCGGATTCGCAATCCCCTTCGGCCAGCAAGCCACGAGCGGCACATGGTTCGACGCGTCGTAGTTGTGCCCTTTGATACGCGGAAACGGCATGCCGTGATCCGACGTGACGATGACCAATGTATTCGCCGCCTCGCCCGATTCTTCCAGGGCCTTCAACATCGAGCCGACTTGCGTGTCGTACAACTCCACTTCGACGGCGTAGTCCAACATGTCGCGACGCACCGTATCGTTGTCGGGCCACATGGCCGGCACATGATCGACGTCGCTCGCCTTCTTCCCGGCCGCGATGCCCGAATCGAGTGGGTACGAACGATGCGGATTCGTGCTGCCAAACCAGTAGAAGAACGGCTTGTCCTTCGGTCGATCGGCGAGAAACTGTTTGAACTTCACGCCGCCGTCGTCGGCATGACTCTCGCCGCCGGACGTCTGCAAACCCCATTTGCGGACCGACCCGTCGGCATTGTTCGCATTGCCCGGCCCCCAAAACTTCCCCTGGGCCCCGACATACGCCCCGTTCTCGGTCAGCACCTCGGTGAACGCCTTGAACTTCGCCGGGAAGATCGATTGATGGTTGCCCGCGTCTTCCAACAGCCACGGGTTGCGACCCGTCAAAATGGCCGCCCGCGACGGCGCACACTTGGCCGTCGGCGTATACGCATTCTCAAACACGATGCCGTTCTTCGCCAACCGATCGATGTTCGGCGTCTTCACCCAGTCGTACCCATAACACCCCATCGTCGGCGAAGCATCGTCGGCAATGCAAAAGAGAACATTCGGCCCCGCCGCAAACGTCGTAGCGGGAAACAACAACGCAACGGCCAACAAAGCGAAAAGTTTTTTCATGATGCGATATCCGAATGGGTTAAAAAGTTCGTGCGATATTTTATTAGCGAGCGGCGGGGTTTACCCCCGCCGTCCGTCCGCTGAAGACCGCGGGGATAAACCCCGCCGCTCGCTACAACGTCATGCCAACAGTTCTTTCACCACCTGCCCGCTGACGTCGGTCAGACGGAAGTCGCGGCCGGCGTAGCGGAAGGTTAGTTTTTCGTGGTCGAAGCCCAACAGGTGCAAGATCGTCGCGTGCAGGTCGTGCACGTGGACCGGATCTTCGGCGACGTGTAGGCCCAACTCGTCGGTGACGCCGTGGGCATAGCCGCCCTTCGTGCCGCCGCCGGCCATCCAGACGGTGAAGCCGTCGTGATGGTGATCGCGGCCCGGCGTCGCGGTCAGCGGGAGTTGGACCGTCGGCGTGCGGCCCATCTCGCCGCCCCACAAGACGAGCGTGTCCTTGAGCATGTCGCGCTGTTTCAAATCGGTGAGCAACGCGGCGACGGCCTGGTCGCTTTCCTTCGCCAGGCGGCGATGGGAATCTTCCAACTTGTTGTGCGAGTCCCACGGTTGGCCGGCGCCGTGATAGAGCTGCACGTAACGCACGCCCCGCTCGACGAGTCGGCGGGCGATCAACATTTGCCGACCTTGCACGTTATCGCCGTACAGTTCGCGGATATGTTGCGGCTCGCGCGACGCGTCGAACGCTTCGCCCGCCTCGCGCTGCATGCGGAACGCGAGTTCCAGCGATTGAATCCGGGCCTCGAGTTGATCGTCCTCCGGCCGCGCTTGGCGATGCAACTCGTTGAGTTGCTGGATGTAATCGAGTTGGCGACGTTGCTGGCCCGGCAGGATCGCGTCGTTGCGAATGTTCGCCACGAGTTTGTCGGGACTCGACTCCTGCGAATCGACGTACGTTCCTTGATAGATGCCCGGCAGGAAGGCGTTCCGCCAGTTGCTGCCTTGAGCCGTCGGCAAACCGGCGGGGCACATCACGACGAAGCCGGGCAAGCTTTGATTCTCCGTCCCCAAACCGTACAGCGTCCACGAACCCATGCTCGGCACGGGCCGGCTGATGTCGCCGCAGTTCATCATCAAGAAGCCCGGCTCATGGTTCGGGATCGGCGTCTGCATCGAGCGGACGATGCACAGATCGTCGGCATGTTTCGCGATGTTCGGAAAGAGTTCGCTGATCTCGAGTCCGCTCTGCCCATGCTTCGCAAACTTGAACGGCGAGGCATAGCCCGCGCCGCCGACTCGTTTGTCCCCTTTGAGTTCTTCGCTGAGCAGCTTGCCGTGATACTTGGCCAGCGCGGGCTTCGGGTCGAACGTATCAACTTGGGACGGCCCGCCGTTCATGAACAGGTGAATGACCCGCTTCGCTCGCGGCGCAAAGTGCGGCACCTTCGGAGCCAACGACGACCCCACCGGCGCGGCCACGTCACCGGCCGCCGGCGCCGCAGCGAGGCCGAGATCATTGAGCAACGAAGCTAACGCAATGCCGCCCAAGCCCATGCCGCAACGATTGAGCAGTTCACGACGAGAAAACATTTTCATGATCTCAAGTTGTTATGTTCTAACCCTTCTCCCTCCGGGAGAAGGTGCCCGCAGGGCGGATGAGGGTCGGGATTGAAAACGAGTTGAGTCAATCTGTTCTTCGATGCGAAAGCAATTCATCCGTTCATCCAGTTGGTTCGTCCACACTACTGCAACGCGTCCCTCACCCGGCCTTCGGCCACCCTCTCCCGGCGGGAGAGGGTTTCAGTCCACAAACCAAAACTCGTTCGTCAGCAACAACGCTTGGGCCGTTTGTTCCCACGGACTCAAGCGAGGCGGCGGGGGGCCGGTGAAGTCGTTTTTCGCGCTGAACCCCGTCGTCAGGCTCGGAGGCTTTCCGAAATCGAGCACCAACCGAATCTCCGGCGACCAGGTGAACGCGTCGGACGTCGACTTGGCGACGCAGTCGACGACGAAATCGATTGTGTCGCCCCGACGGACCTTGACCTCCGTCACGTTCGTCTCCGCCTTGTCGTTCAACAGCTTCCACTCACCGAGGATGCGGCCGTCGCCGGTGATAATTCGTCCATGGATACCGTCGCCTGCATCGCGGAGGTGGGCCAGCGTGCCGCTGATCGACACGGTGCCGTCCAGTGGCGCGGTCCAACGGCGCACGATCGCGTGCTCCAGGTCGCGGCCCGGATGGCCGCCGACGGCCGACAGCCGCAGGTGGCCGAGTCGCGGATCAGGATACTCCTGACCGACCTGGTAGTTCTTACCGTCGAAGAATTTCAGTTCATGGAACCGATCGTCGGCGTCGGCCTTGGGATCGGCCGAGCCGTAGCCGTATTGCCACAGGTTCGTGTTTCCGGAATCGTCGCGAACGTCGGCGGTTGCGGCGGCGAACGTTGCGGCGAGTTTCGTCTCGTCGGCCGTCGGCGCCCGACCGAAGATCCGGCGATACAAGACCGTCGCTTTCGTCGCGTCGTCTTTCGCCTCGGCAAACTCGGGCCGCGCACACAGCGCGCGGGCCTGGGCGATCACGAACGGATGGTTCATGCCGAACAGGGCCTGTTGCGGGATCATCGTGCTGGGCCGCTCGGCCGTGCTGACGTCGGGCGAGGCGAAGTCGAACGTCGTGAACATCGGGTCCATGTTCAGGCGATCGACGAAACCGTAAACCGTGCGCCGATGCGTGAACGGCACCGCGCTGAGGTCGACGGCCCGCCCGCCGATCGTTTCATCTAAGTTCCCGGCCACCTTGTGCATCGCATCGCGCATCGCTTCGAAATCGAGCCGACGACGATTGGCGTGCGAGAGGAGACGATTGTCGGGATCAATCGTCGCAGCTGTTTTCTCTTCCGTCTCACCCCCCACCCCTCGCCCCTCACCCCTACTTCCCTGTCGATACGTCGACGACAACACCATCACGCGATGCAACTGCTTCACCGACCAGCCTTGTTCGACAAACGTCGCGGCGAGCCAATCGAGTAACTCCGGATGACTCGGCGGGTTGCTGCGGAAGCCGAAGTCGCCCGGCGTGTCGACGATCCCTTCGCCGAAATGATGTTGCCAGACGCGATTCACGAACACGCGGGCCGTGAGCGGATTCATCGACGACGCGATCGCCTCGGCCAGTTCTTTGCGACCGCTGCCAAGCTTGAACGGATGGGCATCGCCGCCGCCGAGGACTTCGAGGAAGTGTCGCGAGGTGCGCTCCCCTTTGCGCGTCGGATCGCCGCGGAGCAGGATGAACGGCTCGATCGGTTTTTCTTTGTCGACCAACACGAACGCCTTCGCCGGGGCGCCGGGGTGCGTGATGTCGACGCTCTTGATGGCGTTGTCGAGATCGGCCTGTTTCTGCCGCGCGGACCCGATGAGCCTTGCCGCTTGGACGCAGGCCGTCGGTTCAAGGACGAACGGCGAGCCGGCGTCGTACAACGCTTGACGGATTTGTTCCCAATCGGCGTCGGCGAGTTGCTTGGCCTTCGGATTCGTTTTGAGGGCCGTTTGCCATTTCGCTTCGGCCTCGCCGAGGAGTTCACCGTATAGCGCGAGCAACGCCTTTTTATCTGCGGGAGTTTTCGACTTCAGCCGCGCGAGGACGACGGGGTTCACCGGCTGCGGGTTCTTCTCGACGTCGTTCGTGCCGGTCTTGAGCGTCTTGCGGAGATGGCCCTCGAAGTTCTTGTCGATCATGCCGAGATGGTGAAACAACGGACCGAGGACGGGATCGTTCTTCGCGGCGTCGGTTCGTTTCACACGCTCCAGACTTTCGGCCAGCGGCGTCATGGCCGTCTCTTTAAGTTTGCGTTCGGAAATGAGCCCGCGAATCGACTCGGTCTTGGCGATGCTCAGCTCGTAGTAGCCCGCGAGATATTCGCCGATCCGCGCGCGCAGGTCCGCGGTCGCTTCGTCGCGGAGTTGCTCGCCGTACTTCGCCTTGTCGGCTTCCTTTTCGGCGCGGGCCCGTTCGTAGTCTTTCAACAAGTCGGCCGGCGGGATCATGCCTGCGATCAGCGGCATTTCGGTCGGCTCTTCGCAACTCGCGAAGACGCCGTAGAGCGCGTAGTAGTCGGCCGTCGGAATCGGGTCGTACTTGTGATCGTGGCAACGAGCGCACGTGATCGCGAGCGCGAGGAAGCCGCGGCCGACGACGTCGATGCGATCGGCAATCTGCTCGAACGTGTTGTTGTTGAACCGCGGGCCGACCGTGAGGAGGCCGAGCGCGGCGAGCGACGGCGATTGCTTGTCGGTCGTGTAAAAATCGGCGGCGAGTTGCTGACGAATGAACTCGTCGTAAGGGAGATCGTCGTTGAAGGCCTTCACGACCCAATCGCGATAGGTGAAGGCATACGGATAACGCCGATCGGCGCCGGCGGCGATGAAGTCGCGCGTGTCGGCGTAGCGGGCGACGTCGAGCCAGTGCCGGCCCCACCGCTCGCCGTAGTGCGGCGACGCGAGGAGCTTGTCGACCACGGCGGCGTAGGCCTCGTCGGAAGGATCACGGACAAACGCGTCGACTTCTTCCGCGCTCGGCGGCAGCCCGACGAGGTCAAAGTAAACGCGCCGCAAGAGCGTCGCCGGATCGGCCTCCGGTGCAAGCCCTAATTTGGCCGCTTCGAGCTGCTGCAAAATGAAGGCATCGACCGGAGTGCGAAACCTCGCCTCAGGTGACAAAACTGGCAAAACGGGTTTGCGAACCGGTTGCAGAGACCAATGTGTCTTGGCTTGCGCGAACAGGGCTTTCTGATCGCCCAGAGCCGGGCCGGTCGGGGCATCGCCCGCAGGCCAGACCGCGCCGTCGCGGATCCACGTTTCCAATGCGGCGATCTGCGCGTCGGTGAGTTTCGCATCGGGAGGCATTTCCAGCCCCTCGTAGCGGACGGCCGTCATCAGCAAACTCTCTTCGGGCTTGCCCGCCACGACCGCCGCACCGCTCTGACCCCCGCGCATCAAGGCTTCCCGCGAGTCGACGCGGAGGCCCGATTCCTGCTTCTCGGTGCCGTGGCATTTCTGGCATTGTTCGACCAGCAGCGGCCGCACTTGGTTCTCAAAGAACTCGAGTCGGGCCCGCGGCGAAGGGGGCGCGGCACGACAGGGAACAACGGCCAAGACCGCCGTCAGGCATACAATTACCAATGACGAACGACCCGCCATGAACAACGCCCTGGAACAAGTAAACCGATCGCCCCGCGAACTCTGAGCAGATCGGAAAAAGGCCGGGAAATAAAGGTACCGACGCCCCCTCGGCCGCGATTATTTGGCTTAAACGGTCGAAAGGCGGCAGGAATCGCACATCGAACGGCCAGTTTGCCTAAACGGTACGAGCCGACGTCCGGCACCTGAGCTAGATTTCAGCTGGGCGACGGATCGATTTTTACGAGGAAATGCGACCCAGGGCTTGCTCCGGGTCGGAATCTTTGCTGTCTCTTCTGAATTCAGGTTGCAAATCCAATGCGATTTCGCTGTAGCCCCGTAGTGATGTCCCTTACGTTTACGACACGCAGCAGCGAATTCGAACTGAGCAAGCAACATGAAGTACAACTTTCTTACTACTCCCGCAGTTCTCGTTAGCGCCTGCCTGCTGACGGCCTCCTTCGGCTATTCCGAACTGCTTGTTCCCTCCGAGCCGACCGACGTTCGCACGCTGATCAACGTCGTGCGCACCGACCTGTCGGGATCTTCGGCATCGCTTTCGACCGACGAAGTTCGTCGCCTCGCGCGGCAGGCGTACGTTTGGGGATGGCCGATGGTCTACGTGCGCAACTGCTACGAGGCGTTGGCTCGCGTGCCGTGGGCGGGCCGCAGCGGCGGCATGCCGGTCGCGCCGCCGAACGAAATCTGCATGCTCACTGATTACATCACGCCGACGGCCACGGTCCCCTGCCCGAATCAAGACGTCGTCTATGGTTACGGCATGTTCGATCTGGCCAAAGAGCCGGTCGTCGTGCAGGTGCCGGAGTTCGGCGATCGTTTCTGGGTGTATCAACTCGGCGATGAACGGACCGACGGCTTTGCCGAAGTCGGCAAGATGTACGGCACGAAGCCGGGAGCGTATCTCGTCGTCGGCCCCGATTGGCAAGGCGCGACGCCGGCGGGAATCGCCGGAATCCTGCGCTGCCCGACGCGTCTCAGTTACTGCATTCCGCGGGTCTTCCTCGACGACACGACCGACGATCGCAATGCCGTGCTGCCGATCATCAACCAAATCATGGCTTATCCGTTGAGTCGATTCAACGGCGCGATGAAGACGTGCGACTGGTCGAAGCTCCGCTGGTTGCCCCGCGCCGGGGCGATGGCGAAAGCCGGCAACAAACGAGTCGAGCCGGAAACGTTCTTCGACGACTTGGACGACGTTCTGAGCGAAGTGCCGCCGCTGGCCGGTGAAGAGCCGACCTACTCCATATATCGCCGGCTGCTCGACGAAGCGAAGGGGAATCCGGCCGTGAAGGCGCTGTTGATCGAAACGGCGGTCGCGGCGGAGAAAGAAGTCGTCGCTCCCTTGTTTGAGTTTCGCAATTTCGGCACGCGGCTGCCGTTTCATTGGACCACGATCACCAACGGCGCCGCCTTCGGCACCGACTACCTGACGCGCGTCGCCGTCGCCAAATCGAACGTCTTCGTCAATCGCCAAAACGAAACGAAGTACTTCTACCAAGACCTCGATGCCGAAGGCTTGCGGCTCGACGGAGCTCGGAATTACCAAGTGACGTTTGCCGCCGGAAAACTGCCGCCGGCGAGAGGTTTTTGGTCGCTGACGCTGTACGACGAGCAACACGCGTTCTTTGCGAACGATCTGGGGCGCTACTCGTTGGGAACGAAAAACAAGCAATTGCGATATAACGCCGACGGCTCGCTGACGATCTACGTCGGTCCGCAATCGCCCACCGCAGAGTTGCAGAGCAACTGGCTGCCGAGCCCGGCGGGTAAGTTCTCGCTTTACTTGCGAGCCTATTGGCCCGGCGAAGAACTGGTCGCCGGACACTGGTCTCCCCCGCCGGTCGTCGACGGCGGACACGGCGCGGGCCGGCTCTTGGCCGACGCCAAGTAATCAAGTTCGCCCGGGCTTAAGACTTTCCGCCGCGCTGCAAGAGGCGAATATCGAGCCCGGGGGGCAAGGCGTAGTGACGCTCGATGCCGAGCGAGTCGCGGCAAGCAAACATCCACGGGCCGACCGGTCCGGTCTTCGCGTTCCTCGGACCCCACGGCTTGATACTGATGCGAAGCTTGCCGCGCGGCAGTCGAATGACGGGCGCTTTTCCTTCACGAACCTGCTCATCGACGAACTCAAAGACGTCGTTCGCTTCCAAGAAATGCAGATGCGTTCGAATGCTCACCGGACCGAGAACGTCGGAAGGAGGAACGGCCGACTTGCCGGATGGGTTGATTGGAATGATCACTTCCTGGGAGCTAATGCTTTATTGATGCGGCGTTACAGCCCGCGATGAACCGTTCGTGGAAACTCGACCGAGTAAGCGGGAAAAAACATTCGACCGTGCATCGTAACACGCTTGTGGGCATTACCATACCTGACAAGAAACATAGACATATCGGACCGATTTCGATTTCGAAGAATCCGGACGTCCGGGAAATCTTGACGTCGGGAAAAGCTCGATCAACATCGCGGCAATTCAGAGTCGAATTCCGCGGGTTCAGCGGGTTAACCCCGACGCGTCGATGCGTCGCCGAGACGCGCACATCTCGCACAAACTTGGCGCTAAACATCCTCGAAGTGCTTGCCATTCGCAGCGCGCAAACGCAAGATACGGCCGCATCACCTGCCCCCCGACTAGTGAAACTTCATGCGCGCCCCCTGTTGTCCCGAATGTCCGTACAGCTTCGTCACGCCCGTGCGGCGACGGTGGTACGACTGGTTTTTGCTGCTCGTCCTGATGCGACGCTTCCATTGTCGCGATTGCAATCGCCTGTTTATCGGCGGGGCGATTCGAACGACTTAGCCTCGGCGACGGCAACGGCCCGTGAAGTTGATCCAGCGGACGTTAGCCGCGCGGACCGCGCTCTTGCGCGGGCGACGATTTCAGCAATCCGGCCTGCAGAGCAAACCGCACGAGTTGCGCACGGTCGGACAGGCCGAGCTTCGACATCAGCCGCGAGCGATAGGTCTCGATCGTTTTGACGCTGAGAAACAAGCGATCGGCGATCTGCTGGTTCGTATAACCTTGGGCCACGTCGGCGAGGACTTCCCGTTCGCGCTCGCTCAACAAGGCGGCGGGCGTCGGCGAGGCGGCTTCCTCTTTCTGCTCGCCGAGCAAAGCGCGGGCCAGCACGTCGTTCATATTCTGTCCGAAGTAGGCCTTCCCTTGATAGATCGTCCGCACGGCGGCCAGCACCTCCGACTCGTCGGCGGTCTTGGTCACGTAACCCGCACCTCCGCCGGCGACCACGGCTTTGAGATACGCCGCGTCGTCGTGCATCGTCAGCACCAGCACGCGAACGGCCGGACTGTCAGTGCGCAACCGTTCCAAAATCGCCAAGCCGCCCATCTCGGGCATCGCCAAGTCGAGCGTCACCACGTCGGGCTTGACGGTACGCGCCAACTTGAGCGCCGTTTCGCCGTCGCCGGCCTCGCCGACCACATTGATGTCGGGCTGCGACGACAACAGCATCCGTAATCCCTGCCGCAACACGGCATGATCGTCGACGATGAGCACTCGGATCTCGCTGCGTTGCTCGGCCGGCCCATCTTCGCCGCCGTCCGGCACTTCTCGCGCACAGCAGACGAGCCGTTCGAGTTTCCCCTGGGAGTCGACGATCGGATCGGCCGAGAGGTCGAAGGTGCGGATGCCGCCGTCTTTGCAGACGGCGCGATACCGGATGTCGGTCGGTTTGCCGGCGAAGTTCTCCTCCCGGGCTTGCAACACTCGCTCCAAATCGTCGGGGTGAATGCGCGTCCGAAAATCAACCGTCTGCAATTCCTCGGGCGTGTATCCCAAGAGGCGATAGTACGACGGCGAAACGAACAAGCGTTCGCCGGTCGGCCCCATCACAAAATAGAAATCGTGCGTCGGATCGACGAACTTGCCGAGCAACTCCAGATCGGAAACGTCGGCGCCCGCGACGGTAGCGGTGCGCCCGGAGGCATTCTGCGGCGACGGAGACGAGGACGACGACATCGACAACTCCGGCTGGTAAGGAACTAAGGGCGAACGTCTTCGGGAAAAGGAATCGTGACGAGAATCGTCGTGCCGCCGTCGGGTCGACCTTCAATTTCAAAAGCGCCGTTCAGCAAAGCCACGCGTTCGCGCATGCCGACGATGCCGAACCCGCCGCCGTCGTTGAGCGACGGCGCCGTCGCATCATACCCGACGCCGTCGTCGGCCACGGTCAATTGTACGCCGGTCGGCGCACAATCGAGTCGCAAATCAATCGTTTCCGCACCGGCATGCTTCACCACGTTGGTCAGGGCCTCTTGGGCGATCCGGTAGAGCGCCGTTTCGACGACGTCGGGCAAGCGTACCGTCGCGGCATTCGCGGCGTCGAGTCGGATTTGCACGTTTTGCGAACGCCGAACTTCGTCGGCCAGCCGCGACAGCGCCGGTACGAGACCTAAATCGTCGAGCACCGCCGGGCGGAGGTTCCGCGTCAAGCGGCGTACTTCGTCTTCGGTGCGAACGACCATCGACCGCATTTCGTGAGCGGCGGCTTGGGCGGTCGAAACGTCGTCGGCTTGCTCGACGACCCGCAAGGCCATGCGCAGCGACGTTAGCGACTGTCCGATGCCGTCGTGTAATTCGCGCGCCAGGCGACGCTGCTCGTCTTCGCGGGCGGCAATCGTCTGTTCGACAAACCGCGTCCGGAACAAGGCTTGTCGTCGCTCCTCTTCGGCTTGGATGCGAGCCGTAACGTCGCGCGTCACTTCGACGAAGCCGATGTGTTTTCGCTCGGGAGTGAACAAGGGAGTGAGGTGCACGGCCGCGTGAAAAATCGTGCCGTCTTGGCGAATGCGCCGCCCTTCTTCTTCATATTGCCCCTGCTCCAACGCCGTTTTCAAGATCTGCGCCGGTCGCCCGACCGCGACGTCGTCGGGCAAGAAGAAGCACGAGAAGTGACGTCCCAGAATTTCGTCGGCTCGGTAACCCTTGAGACGCTCGGCCCCGGGATTCCAACCGACGACGAAACCTTCGGCGTCGAGCATGAAGATGGCATGGTCTTTCACCCCTTCGATCATCAAGCGGAGCCGCTCTTCGCTTTCGCGGAGCTTCTCGGTCCGCTCGGCGACGCGTCGTTCCAGCTTGGCGTTGAATTCGCGGAGTTCGTTCTCGACGTCCTTGAGGCGCGAGATGTCGGTGTTGGTTCCGAACCATTTTTCGGTGCCGTCTTCTTGTTGAAACCGCACGGCGCGGGTCTTGAACCAACGATACTCCCCCGCGACGTTGCGAATTCGGTACTCCACGTCGAACGGCTCGCCTGAGGCCACGACCTCGCGCCACCGCTTGAGCAATCCTTCACGATCGTCCGCGTGGACCGCCTCGCTCCAACCATAACCGAGAAGATTCACCGCCGGGATGCCGCTGTATTCGCTCCACTGCGGACTGAGATAATCGCACCATCCGTCGGACCGACTAGTCCACACCATTTGCGGCACGCCTTCCAAGAGCAGTTGAAAGCGCCGCTCGCTGGCGGTGAGCGCTTCGTCGGCTCGCTTCAACTCCTCAATGTCGGTCGACGTGCCGAACCAACGGACGATCTTGCCGCTCTCATCGCGATCGGCGACGGCCTGTTCCAAGTGCCGGCGATAGGCGCCGAAGCGAACGTCCATCAAGCGATATTCGATTTGATGAAACTCACCGGTCCGCAGGGCTTCGTCCCAGGCGGCGTCGATCTTCGGCAAGTCGTCGGGGTGCACGCCCCGTCGCCACGAGTCGTCCCGGTGCGTGAGGGGAATTCCGGCGTATTCCATCCAGCGCCGGTTGATGTAATCGGCCTTGCCGTCGGGCCGCGCCGTCCACACGATCTGGGGCATCGAATCGGCCAATTGTCGGAAACGAGCCTCGCTGGCTCGCAACGCCGCCTCCGCGACGTGTCGGATGTGATCGAGTCGATGCACCTGGCGGGCCACGAGCACGACGCCCACGCTCAAGACGCAAATCGTCGATACGCCGAACAAGGCATAGGCGTAGCGCGCGTGATACAGACCCGAATTGACGCCTTGCAAAACGATCCAACCCACGATGGGCGGCATCAAGCAGGCGACGGGTAACCAACGCCTGCCGAGCAGCCCGGCCACGTCATCGCCGAGGAACACCTTCAGCGGCCCTCGCTCGGCCACCAGCGCCGCGACGCCGCAACTGAGCAAGACTCCGGCAATCGCCGCCGGGAACGCCGTCGACAGGAACGGCAAAAAGGGAAGTATTCCCGGCGAATCAAGCGCGAACCCGGATAGGGCGGAAACAAAAAAGAAGAGCGTAATGATGCTGAACCACGGCGAGTATCGATCATCGGCAAACGTCGCCGCGAGAAACAACGCCGCGCCGAGCAGAACAAAACAAACCGCCAACGACGGAGACATGCGGCCGGGCGGAAGCGCAAACGCCTCGGCCGTTTGGTCGAGGAAGAGCAGTTGGTCGATCCGGAGATCGACTGCCGATATCCATTCGAACATCGTCAAGCCGCCGATCGTTGCCGCGGCCAAGGCGGCGCAACGCGCGGCGACAATTGCCCGTCGGTTCGGCCGCTCACGTCGCAATAGCCATAAGGCGATTCCCGCCATGACGAACGCGACCGCCCCGTTCGCCTTCAATCCAATCTGACCGGGCAGCCCGGACCTGAGCAGCCCGACGTCCCCGGCCCAGCCGACGAGAACCATGGCGCCGACGGCGACGGTCGCCGCCGCCGTCCAGCCGATGAAGCGTTCCCTCTTGGAGAGTCCGCGAGTCGATATCGGCGGAGAGTGCATGCGTCGAACTGCCTAGGAAGATGCCGAGTCGCGCTCGAGCTTATTCGCCCAAGAAGGGCAAGATCGTGTCGGCGACGAGGCGGTTGCCCGCTTCGTTCAGATGTACGCGATCCGATGTGAGTACGCCCCGATCTTTGTCGTCGGGATTATTCTTCTGCAAATAGTCGACGAACGCCTGGCGCAGATCGCAAAGTTGCAGATTCAGCTTCTTCGCCGTCGCGCGGCTCAAGTCGGCATATTGATCGAGCTTGGCGTCGAGCGAGTTCGCCCCGTCGCGCTTTTCGCCGATCACCGTCGGCGTGCACAACACGACCCGCGCCCCGGCGGCCGTGCACTTGCCGATCACCTCTTCCAAGCCGGCGGTGAATTTGTCGGGCATGGTCCCTTTAGCCGGGTCCTTCTCGCCGTGCCATACGTCGTTGATGCCGATGTAGATCACGACGATCGTCGGCTGCTTGGCGACGACGTCCTTGTCGACGCGGGCTTGCAGATTGGGGACCTTGTTCCCGCTAATGCCCGCGCCGATCACTTCGATCCCCAGCTTGGGATGCTTCTCGGCCAGCGCATTCTTGATGAGCGTGACGTAGCCCTTCGGCCCCACGCCCCCCTGGGTGATCGAATCGCCGAGGAACACGATCCGTTCCCCTTTCTTCAAGGCCGGACCTTCCGCCTCGACGGCCGACGCACTCATCCACACCGCTAGACCGACGATCGACATGGCGCAACGCAACATAGAAAACTCCTCGATTCGATTTGGTTCGAAATATCATATCCGCTGAAAGCGCGAAAGGCCGACGATCGCCGCTGCGCATTCGCGCACGACGACCGTCGGCCCCCAGGTGTTCCGTTTCCGCACGCTCGCGCCGAGATTACGGCGTTGCCAAGGCCGACAATCCGCCGGCGGCGACCTGGGCGTCTTGCGACGATTGCACCCCCGACACGCCGATGCCCCCCACGATCTTGCCGTCGACGACGATCGGCACTCCCCCTTCGAGCGGCGTAGCGCCCGGCAACGCCAGAATCCGCAGGCCGTCGCCCCCGGTTGCCAGGATGTCTTGGAAGGCTTTCGTCGGCCGGCGGAACAACGCCGCCGTCTTCGCCTTCTCGATCGCCACGTTGACGCTGCCGAGTTGCGTGTTGTCTAACCGATGAAACGCCACGAGGAACCCGCCGGTATCGACGACGGCAATCGCCACCGGCCAGCCGTTCTTGTCGGCCTCAGCCTTGGCCGACGCCAGAACCTTCTGCGCCGTTTCCAAGTTGATTGGGGCGCCGTACGGCATCGGCGGGGCGGGCGGCGCGGCCGCGGCGGCCGGGGCTTGGGCCTGCACCATGCCCGACAAACCCACCACAACGAGCAAGGCTCCCAGGCTCGAACACAATAAACGGATGACGGATCGCATAACGGCAACTCCTTGGTTGAAAACGCGATGAAGGATTTCCAAACCCGAGATCATGCGCCAGAATCGAGGCGTCCGCAACGGTCGGACAGGACGCCGAGAATGCTGCGCCGTAAGGAGAGATCATGCCGACGCTTCAGGTGGGCGACCAGGCACCGACGTTCGTCGCCGAGACGCACACGGGCCAAACGATTCGCTCCGAGGACTTCCTCGGCAAGCAGACGGTCGTCGTCTATTTCTATCCGAAAGACGGCACGCCGATCTGCACGACCGAAGCCTGCGGCTTCCGCGACGCTTACGAAGATTTTGTAAAGGCCGGCGCGGTCGTCATCGGCGTCAGCGCCGACTCGTTGGAGAACCATCGGACGTTCGCCGCGAAGCGGAACTTGCCGTTCCTGCTGGTGAGCGACGCCGACGGAGCGCTCCGTCGCGCCTTCGGCGTCCCCAACACCTGGGCCATCTTTCCGGGCCGGGTCACGTACGTGATCGACCGCGCGGGCATCGTGCGGCACGTGCTGAACGCGCAGTGGACCGCCGGACGGCACGTGCAAGAAGCGCTCGACGTCGTGAAGCGCCTGACATCGTCAAGCGCCTGACCCCATAACGGGCCTGACGAACGACTCAACCGCGAGCTAGTTCGCCTCGGCCGATTCGAATTCGCCGTCGAGACTCATCGTTTCCAGCGTCACGCGAAGATTCGTCGTTCCGATGCTGATTTCGTCGCCCGCGGCTAACACGGTTTCCGAGATGAAATCACGATTGACCAGCGTGCCGTGCCGGGAGCCGAGATCGCGCAAGATCAGGGCGCCGTCGACCTCTTCCAATTGGCAATGACGGCGACTGACCCAGGCGTCGGAAATTTGCACGTCGGCGTCCGCGCCGCGACCGATCGTGGCGGGCAACGACGCGCGGACGACCTTCCATTTCGCGGTGCGGTGTTCCATGACGACCAACCGCGCTTCGGTGAACGCATGACGTCGATCGAGCAGTAAGAAGTAGTTTGACATGGAATTAAGCCGCCGCCTCGACTTGGATTTCGTTACGCACTTGCCGCACGCCGTCGACGCCGGCCACCGCCTCTTGCGCCAATTGCTTGTGGAAATAACTTTGCAACTGCCCGAACAACACGAGCACGCCCTCTTCGAAGGCGCACGACACGCGACGAACCGGCGCGTAGGCGCTACGTCGCAAGCGCGCGAATGCCTCGCGCGTTACGGGACAAGAATTCGTTTCCAAGGCGCCCATCGGCGTCACTGCATTCACGTCGAATACTCCTTTGTAAGATTGAGAACGAGCGAGGAAGACAAGGTCGTACGGACCATCGCCCCTGCCGATGCGGCGCGGCGGCGAAGTGTTTTGGCGGCGAACTAGGAATCACATTCAAGGGGCAGACGGGGCAGGAGGCGGGAAACTCCCTTCGGCGACGGCCGAAGCGAGTTCGCTAGCAAGCCGATCTCGAACGGCAATGCATTTTCGCAAGTGCCGTGCCGGCGGAAATCCACCTGACGCAAGTACGCCGGCCAATGTTCGGCACTGCGTAAATCGCCGCGGTTTTGCTGACGCGGCCAACCGCCCCCCGGTCATCCCCCCTGCGCAAATTAGAAGCAGGGTCTGCGGACAACCGCGACAGCCAATGTCGAGAAGATGGTACTAATGCGTCCACCCCAGGGTCAGAATCGTGTGTACCGATTGGACCGCCGTATAAATCGCTAGCAAAAAGAAAACGGCCATTAGTACGTTCTCCGCCGTGCTGTTGCGATAGTCCGGGCCGATGAACCTCGAACTCGCCGTGATCCACCAGAGGCCGCCGGCTAATAGCGGCAACAACACGACCTGCACGCTATTGGCAACGAGCGTAAGGGTCACAAAGTCGGGCATTCCGGGCAACGTCCAAACAAGGGGCGTCGCCAAACACCAAATGACGATCACGCGATACAGCCGATGACGGCGAAAGTCACCTACGATCGGCTCCGTGCCTGCCTTCCAGCGCAAGTAGGCATGACTACCCAAATACGCCAAGCCCGCGGCATGGCCGAGCACCGAGGTGTAGAGCGCCGCGAAGATGCCGAGATAGAACAATACCCGCCCACCTTCGCGAAGCTGGTCGGTCAGCAGTAATGCAATGTCGTCGATCGTTTTAATTGTCTTGTCGGGATAGAGCAGTTCGGCGCCGAGAATCCAAACCGAGAGGTTCAACACGATCAACATGACCATGGCAATGAGGAAGTCGTAGAACTGAACGCGTCGATATTGCGGGCCGCGCCAGCCTTTGGCTTCGAGAAAATACGGGTAGGCCAGATTCATGAGCGACCCGCCGATCGCGCCGATCATGGCCACGGCCACGACCAGCGGACTGAAATCTCCCTTCTGTTGCGGCACATCGAACCGCACGAGTCCGCGCGCGAGATCCACGGGGTCGAACCCGACCCATAATGCCGAACCGACAAACGACGCCGACAGCACGGCCAAGAACACCTTAAACACCGTTTCGAGTCGATCGTACTTCGGCCAGAAGACGAGAAAGAACGCCAGGCCGTTCCAGAAGATCGCCAGCGCGAACGTCAGCCACGGCCAGCGGGTCACGTCAAGGCGAAACAGATTGACGACGACCTCGGCCGTTCCCTTCGTCATGTACGACATGTACACGTGCCCCATGATGAACGCCGCCGCCAACAGGCCGGGGGCAAACCAAGGTTGGAGCCGTGCGAGGCCGTCGAGCACCCCTTCGCCGTATTGATTACAGAGTTGGTACCGGGCGATGAGCGAGACGAACACAAACCGCATGAACAGCGCGACCACGAGCATCCACATCAGCGAGTAACCGTAGTTCGCGCCGGCGACCGACATGTCGACGACGTCGCCGGCCCCGAGCCAGGTGAGCACCACGACGATGCCCGGCCCAAACGAACTCAGGTACTCGCGCAACGTACGCGGTACCGGCGGCGGAGGGACGGGCGACGAAGGGTCGGTCGAAGAAGGATCGGTCATCGAAGCGTCCGCGAGGTGGGTGCGTTGTCGGCTGCCGCCGTTTTAGACGCTCGCGCGAACGGATCAAGCCGTCCGATTTAATTTGATCCGCTCGACACGACCGTGCGCCGGACCCAGGTCGTCAGATCGCGGAGATATTCGGCGGCGTGAGGGCCGAACTCCAAGGTGTGGGCCGCCGCCGGGTATTCGATGATCTTGCGATTGTCGGCCGGTCCGGCCCCAAACCAACGACGCACTCGCCCGTTGTCGACGATCCGGTCGCGACCGGCCAGCAGCAACAACGCGGGTATCCGCAGTCGCTGAGTCGCCGCTTGCGCGTGCTGCGTGAACTTCAAATCTTCGTGGGCAAACCGCAGCGTGATCTTCCGCAAGGTCAACGGGTCTTCGGCGACGTAACGTTGCCAAGGCGGCTCGTCGGTGAAGAGCGTCGGATCGCCAAGCGGCACGGCCACGCGACGTTTTCGCGCCGGCAACCGCGCCGCCGCCAAGATCGCCGCACGACGCAACGGTCCCGGCTGTTGCCGCGCAAAGATGCCGGGACACAAGAAGCCGACGCCCGCCAGCAGATCGGGCCGACGGGCCGCGACCGATGCCGCGAGCTTGCCGCCCCAACTGATGCCGAGCAATACGGTCGGCACGCCCGGCTCGAGGCTTTCCAAGTAGCGTTGCACGTCGGCCGGCCAGGTCGTCCAGCGATCGACGTCGCCGCGAGCCGCGATGTTCAACCCCGAGCCGCGACGATCGAGAAAATGGACGTCGAAGCCCGCGGCCGCCAACGTTCGACCCGTTTCCAAATACCAACCGCCGTGGCTGATGATGCCGTGCACGAAGACCAACCGGGCGGCAGCGTCGGGTCGTTCCCAAGTGCGCACGGCGGCGCGGTAGCCGTCGGCCAGAGGAAACAAACGAAGCGTCGACGCGGGCGTGAGCATACTGTCAGCCTAGTTGCCGGCTTGCTTCTTGCAACGTCGCACGGCGCAACGCGTCGAGATCGATCGAAACTCCGAGGCCCGGGCGCGTCAAAGCCGGTGCAAAGCCGCCGCGGCCGAACGTCAGGTCTTCGCGGGTGAGCGGATGCTTCAGCAGATGCCGATCGTAGGAACCTTCCAAGTAACGAATGTCGCCGACCGACGAAGCCCAATGACGGCCCGCCGCCGACAAGATGCCCGACTCGCCCGGATGGCAGCCGAGTTGCAGGCCAAAACCGTGCTGCTTCGCGAATGCCGCGAGCCGCAGCGAATTCAAAAACCCGCCGCACTTCGAGAGCCGCCCGTTGAACAGATCGCACGTCGCATTGTTTAGCGCCGCTTCCGCGTCGATGAGACTCGTCAACGATTCGTCGAGCATAATCGGCACCGGGGATCGGCCCCGGCAGCCGTTCAGGGCTCCGATGTCGGCGTGAGCAATCGGCTGTTCGACGCAGCTCAGGTCGAACCTCCGCAGCGGTTCCAAACGTTCCCGCCAGGCGTCGGCCGGCCAGGCTTCGTTGACATCGATCCGCAAATCGACGCGCGGGCCCAACCAGAAGCGAATCCGCCGGAGTCGCGCGACGTCGTCGTCTCCCGCGCCGCCGACCTTGACCTTGCATTGGGCGAAGCCGTAGAGCCGAAACAGAATCGCATTGCGACGTTCCTTCCGCGCGCTTGCCGCGGTGATCGCAGCCGAGTAACGAACTCGCTCGCACGGAACATAAACCGTCGCCGCCGGCGCGAAGTTTTTCACGACGTCGGACATGGGCGCGTTGAACAGTCGGGCATAGGCGTCGAGCAGGCTTAGTTCGACGGCGCATCGCAACGCGTTGTTGCCGCAACCGCGCGGGTCGTCGCTCGTCGACGGCGGCGCCAATCGCTCGACGAGCGCGAAGACGTCGTTCCAAGAGGTGCAATCGGCCGAGAGTTGCTCGGCGAGCGGCGTCGCACCGAACCGCTCGAGTGCGGTCTCCGGCGTCTCGCCGGTCACGTACGGTCGCGGAACTCCTTCGCCCCAACCTTCCGTGCCGTCGCGAAGCCGGCAACGCACGACGAGGTTATCGCTCTCGCGCCGCGCCGCCGAAGCATGCTTCACCTCACGCCTGAGCGGCAGGCGGACCAGGAAAGCGGTGAACTCGGCAATGCGCATGTCGCGACGTTTCTAAACCGGGGCCATCGCCGGCGTCGGCGACTTGCCGGTGGCCCAATCGAGGGCGGCGCGGATGCCTTCCTGAAAGTCGACCGTCGGGCGATAACCGAGAAGTCGTTTGGCCTTGTCGATCGAATAGTCTTGATGGAGCGACATGAATTTGATCCGCCCGCGGGTCAACAGCGGCGCCGTCTTGCGACCGCGCAACTTCGCGATGCCTTCGAACAATGGCACGACCGCCTTGGCGACGCCCAGCGGAAAATGACGCGCGTGGGGCTTGCCGAGATAATCGGCCACGGTGTTGAAGTATTCCAATCGCGACACGAGTCGCTCGTCGCGAACGTTGAACGTCTCGCCGACGACCGCGGGGCGCTCCAAGGCCAGGAAGATCGCGTCGACGAAATTGTCGAAATAGGTGTTCGCCAGCACGGCCTTGCCGTCGCCGATGATCTTCATCTTGCCGGCGTTGAACCGTTCGATCAGCTTCGGCAGGAAGTGGCGATCGCCGGGGCCGTACATCGAGCCGGGCCGAAAGATCACGGCCGGCAAACCGCTCCGCGCCATGTGGTCGCGAACCAGGATTTCCGATTCGGCTTTCGTCGTCGTGTAACCGTCGAGGCCCTGCGGATTCGGCGGAATCGTTTCGTCGCTGCCGTAGTGATGGTGGGGCGGATAGACGCTCACCGAACTGACGTGTACGAAGCACCGCAAGCGATTTTCGCGCTCGACGGCCGTGAGCAAGTGCTCGAGGCCGACGACGTTCACCGCGCGATAGAGATCGGCCGGCCCCCAATCGCCGATGTGCGCGGCGGCGTGGACCACGACGTCGGCGCCGGCCGCGGCGCCGGGCAGGCTCTCGGGCGCAGCCATGTCGGCCTCGACGAGTTCCGCACCCCACGCGGCCAATTCGGGATCGCACTTGCCCGCGTCGCGGACCATCGCACGAACGCGATATCCGGCGTCGAGCGCGCGGCGAACCACGCGTTTGCCGACGGCTCCCGTCGCCCCGGTCACCAACATGGTTTCGCCGCTCATGCGTTGCTCGTCTTTCGTCGGGCCATGGAGATCGTTAGCCGCCGGCGTTGGCGTAGTCGCCGAATTTCTGTCGCAGCTTCGCCGCAAAGCTCAGATCGTTGTTTAGGCACTGATGTTTATAGATGCCGTGCGCGCCGTCGGCGGCCGATTTCTCGGCGCGGAAGGCCGACCACGTGCCGGGGGCGATCGGTTCGATCATCAACGGTTCGAGGCGTCGCGTCGTCAGCCGCTCTTCGTATTCGCAATTCGACCGGGACAGTTCGACGTCGATCGCCTCGGCAAGTTCGGCCTCGCGGCCGTCGTGTCGACCAGGCTCGAGCAACATCACATACTGCGGTCGCTCGCGCATGACCGGCGCCACGGTGAAGGTTTCCAACGGCAAACGTTCTCGCTCGAACACCGTGCGGACCGCCGCCACGACCTGCGACTCGGTGAGCTTTTCGCCCGTGACGCTCGAGAAATACGCTCCCTTGTTCAAAAACTGCAGCATCGGCATCTGGCCGAGGAAACCGGTGCAGCGGACCACGTCTTGAATGTCGTAGCGATACAGGCCCGACGACGTGGTGAGCAAGATGTAATAGTCGCGGCCTTCACTGAGTTCGTGCGCTTCGAGAACCGTCGGGTTGAGTTTGTCGCGCTCGTCGACCGGTATGAACTCGAAATAGTGGCTGGCGTATTCGAGCAGCCCGGAACTCGTGTTGTTGTCGAGCGGGATCGTCATGTGTCCTTCGCTGGCCGCAAGGCCGTGATCGCGGACTGAGACGTCGCCGAAATATTCGCGGAGTTGCGGCAGGTAAATGCCGACCGACCCGCCGAGCCACACGCCGAGCACCCAGAGCCGGGGCCAGGCTTGGCGCAAGTCGAGGCCGCCGTTGTCGTCGAGCGCCGCTTGCAATTGCCGCGCGCGCTTCGGTCCTCCCTTGCGCAGCCACGGACGCAACTCGTCGCGGAGAGCCTGCGGCAGGTCGAACTCGCGGCTCAATGCACCGTCGTGCAGATCGCGGATCAGGTCGTCGCCGCGGGCCGCCGCCAACCGCGCCATTTCCACGAGCGTGCTCGGATTGGCCGTGGCGATCAATCCCAAGTCGGGCTCCGACAGCGCGATTCGCAGCGCCGCATATTGCTTGGCCGCCGGGTCACGAATGCGGAGCCATGCCGCAGGGAGCACGTAGCGACGACGCGCGAACCAGGCCGCCGCGTCCGTTACCAAGCCCGTGATATGTCCGCAGGGAATGCCTGCTTCGGTGTACGAAAGTCGCCAATCGCTGCCGAGCTTCAACGCCCGGCCCGAAACGTTGGGGTAATGATCGCGGACGACGCGAATGCCCCAGATCCGTAGGCCGTAGATGTACTCGTCGAAGAATTCCTGCGTGACCGGGATGTGCTTGTAGCGGCTCGTCGTGCCGGTCGTCAGAGCGAACATCCGCAGCTTGGTGCCGGGACCGAACATCGCACCGATTTCGCCGCGCTTCAAGCGCTCGATGTACGCCGTGTAATCGTCGTACCGCGTGATCGGCATGCGGCGGCGAAAGTCGTCGACCGTCCGAATCTCCGCAAAGCCGTGATCGCGACCGAAGTCGCTATCGGTGTGGCGGCGCACCTTTTCCAAGAGCACGCGACGTTGCACGGCGCGACCGTTCTCCGCCCCGCGCAAGAACCGATCGACGCGACGATAGAGATACGACAGCAGCAGGTTTCCAAGCGGCATGGGCGGAAGTCGGGCGTTCGAGAAGGTGAAAACTCAAAGGAGCGGCGGCCGTGACGTCCGTGTCGGTATTTCATTCGCCTGAAGTCGGGCGACTTCAGCTACGTTCTCTATGCGTCATCAAATCGAGCACCGTCGGATGCAGGGGAGGGTCTTCCGCCGAGCGGAAATAACCTTGCGCGACGATCGCGTCGCGCCGGTATTCTTCCGACTCCAACAACAGCTCGTGCAACTTGTGGAGGTTATAAAACGGCACCATCGGGCAAACGTGGTGCGGCAGATGATAGTCGTTTCCCAAAGGAAACACGGCCATGCTGATCAGCGGATTGACCAGGAAGATCCGTGTGTTGGTGAATCGGGCCATGTCGGCGTTGCCGTGCTGCACGAGTTGCCGCAAGATCATGAAAAACGCGAACGCGGTCCCGAGCGGCATTAGCCAGAGCAAAAAGAAATAGAGGCCCGCGGGTCGACCGGTCGCCATCGTCGTTGCCGCCAGCGCCGTCAGCAGCAACGTATTGAACGCCAGCCGCATCCGCGCCGTCGTGCGGCAAGTGAAATCGGGCGTAATGCCCCATTCGTCCAACCAGCGCTCGGGGAGCAACGTGTAGACGACGAGCACGCCGGCCAGCATTGCCGCGGCGCCGTAACCGAGCAACGACGCATCACGGCGCATCACGGCCGTCGTCAGCAGCGTCAACAGGGCGGCGTAGTAGCCGAGCGCCAAGGGGATCATCCACGGCGACCCGCGGCGCTTCATCCGATACTTCCCGCCGTCCTCGCGATCGACTTTGTACAACGCGCGAACGACGATGTATTTCAACAAGTACAGCGGCCGCAGCTGCTTCAAGATGCACTGCTTGAAAAACTGCGTCCGGCTCATCGGGAAATGAAACTTGTGGCCGCTCAGGGTCAGCTGTTCCCAATCGGGATCGCGAACCGGATCGTTCGGAAATTGATGATGCCCCAGGTGCTGCACGCGGTAGCGGTGCGTCGTTCCCAAGAGTGGGAACATGCAGAACCACTCGGAGATAAACTCGTTCAACAAGCGGTTGCGAAACAACATGTAGTGCGACGCTTCATGCGTCAGCGTCGCCAACCGATGCTGTCCCGCGCCGACAAGCGGCAGCGCGACGAGCGTCGTCACGGCTCCCCAAATCCAAGAGAGCCGACCGAGATAGATCTGGTCAAAGACCCAACAGGCCGCCCCAAGGACGACCGCCAGGTAGGCGTACTCGCGAAGCAGATAAATCCACCCGCGGAGGTTGTCGGTCCGCCGCAACTCCGCAATGCGGCCCTGCAGCTCCGGATCGTTCAGCGTCGATGCCGGCGTTGCCGTGGCGAGCCGTGACATGGCGACAATCTTGGGGACGTAAATACGAAAGCGATTATTTTAGCTCGCCAAACCCCCCAACTTCAACGACTGACACGCGAAAAGACACGCTTTAAGCGAAGGATAATCCCTCTGCTGTAGGAAGATTCTTCACACGATCAAGCCGCGAATCGCTTTTCCGCCCTCCGAGATCGCGATCGGTCGGCCCACCGGGCTCATCGCCTCGTACGTCGGATCCATGCCGAGCAACGTTGCCAAGGTGGCGAAGTAATCGGGAACCGTGACGGCGTCGCGGACCACCTTCGCTCCTTCCTCGTCGGTCGCGCCATACGCTTGTCCGCCGCGCACGCCGCCGCCGGCGACGACCGTGCTCCACGCCGTCGGGTAATGATCGCGACCGTCGGCCGCCGTGATCTTCGGCGTCCGCCCGAACTCGCCCATCCACACGACGAGCGTGTCGTCCAACCGGCCGCGCTCTTTCAATTCGCGAATCAGCGTCGCCATGGCCGGGTCCAAATCGCGCGACAGATATTTGATCGCCGAGAAGTTGTCGATGTGCGTGTCCCAACCGTCGAGCGTCACCTCGACGAACCGCACGCCCGCCTCGATCAACCGTCGGGCCATCAAACAACCGCGACCGAAATCGTTGTCGCCGTAGGCGCGGCGCACCGACTCCGGTTCGTCTTTCACATCGAACGCTCTCACGAGCGGCGAACCCATCATACGGACCGTCTTGGCGTAGACCGCGTCATGATTCGACACGCCGGCCAGGCGCGTCTCGCTGCGGAAACTGTCTTGCACGATCTTCAACCCTTCCAAGCGCCGGGAGAACCGCCCGGCATCGACGTCCTTCGCCGTCGGCAGATTGCGCACTCCTTGGGTCGGATTCTGCACGGTGAACGGATTATGTTCGACTCCCAGAAAACTCGCGCCGACGGACGGCCCGCGAATGCTCACGAAGTTCGGCAGTTCGAAATCCGGGTTACCCAACCGCTCGCTGACCCACGCGCCGAGGCTCGGGTGCTTCAACGTTCCACTGGGGGCGTAGCCCGTGTGCATCAGGTACTGGCCCCGATCGTGGTTCCCTTCCTTGCTCGTCATCGAGCGAATGATCGCGAGGTGCTTCGCCTCTTCGGCCAGGTAAGGCAGATGTTCGCTGATCTTCACACCCTTCGCGCTCGTGTCGATTGCCTTGAATGAGCCGCCGGTCGCCGTGCCCGGCTTCGGATCGAACGTATCGATATGGCTCGGCCCGCCGTTCATCCAGAGGAGGATGCACGACTTGGGTTTCGCGGATTCCGCGCCCTTTGCCGCGTCGGCAAGCGCCGCGCGAGCCTGCCACGCAGGAATCGCCAAACTCAACAACCCGCCCAGCCCCCCGGCCACAAACGACCGCCGCCCGACGATCGGGCCGACGCAGGAATGTTCATGTTCGTGCGACATGGATACTTTCTCCATCGTTTAGCCGCCGCGTCCACGCGGTGCAATCAACATCGATTAACGGGCCGTGGACGGCCCGGCTAACCATTTAGTGGTTCGTCAAAAATTCCGTGCTATTCAACAGCGCCCAATACACATCTTCGAAGGCTTGCTCGCGCGGCGTGGTGCCGCCGCCGCTCACGGCCAACAGGTCGAACGGTGCCTCGGCCGCATAATCGCGAAACGCCTTGCCGAACAGGCCCGCGTCGGCATTGTTCTTCATCCGCTTCCGCATCTCCGTGAAGTCGGCCGCGGTCTTCGCATGCTTCAACAGGTCGCCGAAATCGGCATCTTCCGGCGCCTTGGCAATTTCCTCGCTCATCTTGAGTGCGGCGAGTCCCTGCGGTCGATCGCTCTTCGGCCCCGCCGTCTTCACGACTTCCCGCGGCCGCGCGATGAACTGCAACCACGCCCGTTGCTCGGCCTCGGTCGGCAGCCGCGACAACGTTCGCAGATACAACCGCTCGATGACCGCCCCGTCGTCTTTGGCGTCCTTCATTACTTCCGTCAGACCAAAGCCGGGCGTCGTCCGCGACGTGCCGCACAACAAGGCCCCGTTCATCAGCATCAGCGACCGCGGAATGGTCTCTTCCAACTCCTTCACTTCCGGCATGTCGTCGGTCGTCCCTTGGCTCACCAGTTGACTAATGAACGACCCGCGAATGAGTGCGAAGTTATTCTTCGTCGCCTTGTTCAGCGCCGCCTCGGCGTCGGTTGCCTGCACGACGGCGTCGAACAACTCCTCGACATCGAGCGACTTGAGCGGATACGCGGCCCAATGATCGCGTTTTCCCGGCGCGAGCTTGAGTTCCACGCAGGCCCGACCGTACGCCTCCGTGTTCGTGATCGCTCGCAACAGGTGCCGAAGATCGAAGTCGTGCTGCGTGAAATCGTCGGCCAACGTCTGCCACGTCTCGCCGCAGATCGGCGGATTGCCGGGCCGCACGTCGTCGATCGGGTCGACGAACCCGCTGCCGAGCAACTTACCCCAAAGCCGATTGACGATCGCCTTGGCGAACCAGGGGTTCTCCTTGTTCGTCACCCAATCGGCCAGCGGCTTGCGGCGGCTCCCCCACGTTTTGATCTCCGGGCCGTCGAGCACCTTTGGCGTTGGGTCGACGTAGTCGGCATAGGAACCGAATGCCATTTCGTACTTCTTCACCGGCGGCGCGAGCATCCGGTCTTTCAACTCCATGCGAAACACGCCGACGACCTGCGTGAGCATTTGCGGCTTCTCGACGTACGTCGGATATGTCTTCGCGAAGCAAGCGGCGAACTGTTTGAAGTCTTGCTGCTTCCACTTCTCCGTCTTGTGGTCGTGGCATTGGGCACATTGAATCTGCACACCCAAGAACAGCTTCGACGTCGCCGAGGCCATGTCGGGCAGGGCCCGCGAATAGCGCAGGAACCAGTTCGTCGCCGGGTTGTAGCGCTCGTCGAAGTCGGCCGGGTCGGGCCCGCCGCCCCGGTACGGCCGCCGGTTCGTGTTGTATCCCTCGGCCGTCAGCAGTTGGTAAACGAACTTGTCCCACGGTTCGTTCTTGGTGAACTCGTCGCGGAGCCACTCGTGAAACGCCGGGCGATCCAAAAACCCTTCGCGCGTCAGGCGGCCGATCAACAAGTTGTCCCAATACGTCGCCCAATGTTCGGCATACGCATCGCTTGCCAACAGACGATCAATCGCGCGGGCTCGCTTGTCGGACGATTTATCCTTGAGGAATTCAACAACGGCCGCCGGTTCGGGCAATCGCCCGGTCAAGTCGAGCGTCACGCGCCGCAAGAAGCGGGCATCGTCGACGGTGGCCGCCGGCGTGATCCCCTCCGCCTTCCAAGCCGCCGAAAGCTGAGTGTCAACTTTCTTGACGACGTCCGGCACGCCGGCCCGCGCGGAAGTGATAACAACCAACGACAACAACAGCGACAGCGTTCGCATGATTACCGACTCCTGTAGCCACGGTCGCCAGACCGTGGGGATTCGCCGACAGACCCACGTTCTGGCGAACGTGGCTACTAGTGACTCCCTGATCCCTGCGCCGCCCCCTGCTCCTTCGCCGCCGCCGTCTTCACAGCCTCGATCAACTTCTCGCGTTGCGGCGGTTCCAGCTTCGGCAGAATCTCGCCGAACATCTCGCCCAACACCCCTTTGCGTTCCATCTCGGCCGACCGCTTCAACTCGGTCAACTTCTTGACGGCCGCCGCCACGTCGGGCCGGATCGTATCTTCTTGCGCCGTCGTCAAACCGCCGGCGTCGCGGATCCACGTCATCGTCCGCGGCGTCCACGTCGTCGGGTCCATCCGCGAGCGATACTCTTTCTTGATCGCGCCGACCGTGCCGACCACGCCGAACAGAACGCCCGCCGCGAACACGACGAGCAAACCCAACATCGTTTTCCACGATCGCAACCAGCTCATTACGTAAATTCCTTACTGCAGCGGCTCCAGTTCGACCGGCAGATCAAAAATCGCCGGCTCCGGCGACCAGGCGGCCGTGACGTCCGACCAACAGACGACCGTCAGCAACAACGAAGCCGCCACGGCAAACAGGGCCGCCCAAGAAACCAAACTCTCTTCGCTTCGCATGAGTGGCTGGGGTCGAGCGCAGCGAGCCCCCAGGGCATTTTGCACGACTTGATCCGTATCAACCGCCGTCATCGGCTCACTCGGCGCCGTCCGCGCCGCCGCAACGAGCGTTTCCCACGTTCGATCGGCATCGTTCGTTCGTTCCGGCTTCGTCATCTCATTTCCTGTAGCCACGTTCGCCAGAACGTGGGTCCGTCAAAAGAAATAGGCTTGCTCATCCTGCGGTCTGGCGACCGCAGCTACGACAATCATTCTCGCGTCAGCCGTTCGATCACGTCGCGTAGTTTTCGTCGCGCCCGAAACGCTCGGACTTTGATCAAGGTTTGGCTTCGTCCCAACAGCGCAGCAATTTCCTTCGTCGATCGTTCTTCGATGTCGAGCATCCGCACGATCACGGCGTCTTCCGGCTCCAGACACTCCAGCAGCTTGTCGACCGTTTCCCGGGCCGCCACGGCGTCGGGCCCGGAAGATCCCTTCGTCGTCACGGCCGCGGCCAGTGCCGCCGCTTCGCTCTCCCCGAGGTCGGCGTATCGCAATTCCCGGCGACGGCGTCGAATTCTTAAGACATCCAGGCAGGCGTTCACCGCGATCCGCGACAACCAATGCTCCCACGGGGCGTCGGAGCGATACGTGTCGAGTTTCGCGAACGCCCGCACGAACGTCTCTTGCCGGCACGCGTCGCGATCGGCATCGCGCGGCAGGTATGCCCGCACAATCTTCGCCACCAACGCGTCGCTCCGCTCGACCAACTCCCGCGCCGCTTGCTCGTCGCCCGAGCGAACCCGAGCCACCAGTTGAGCCGCGTCGAAAGGGGCGTCGGTCATCGGTGTTGCGACCCGTTCCGTTTCGATGGGCTCAAAAGAAGGTGACGATGCCGACGCCCGCCCGGTTACAGAATTTCAAAAATTTCCGTCCCTCGTCTGCGGCAACGACTTCGTAACGACGCGCCGGCCGTGCAAACCAACTTTTTGGCCGGCAACGAAGTCGTTGCCAATAAGCAAGTTACGCAAGGTCATTGCACGCGTCCGTACACGATGCAATGCTGCAATGACCTTTTTGCCAATCGAGGGGCGGCCAAATCCGGCTCTTGCCAAACGTCAAGCGACTGGTCGAACGACGACCCGCCCGACCGTCGCCCCTTTGAGGATTTTCTCGACGTACGTCGGCACTTCCTTCAGCGTGATCTCGGTCGTCAGCTCGTTCAACATCGGCACGCGCCACGCGCCGGCCAGGTTCGACCAGATCCGCTCGCGCTGCTCCGGCGGACATTCGACCGAGTTGATCCCCGCAAGGTCGACGCCGCGCAGGATAAACGGAAGCACGGTGGTCGGGAGGTCGGTGCCGCCGACGAGTCCACAGGCCGCGACGACGCCGTTGGGATGCAAACTCTTGATCAGCGTCGCCAGCGTGTTGCCGCCGACCGTGTCAACCGCCGCGGCAAAGCGACCCGTCAACAACGGCTTGCCCGATTTGTCGTCGACGTCCGCACGGCTCAAGATCGTCGTCGCGCCGAGACGTTTCAACATCTCGGTCTGCTCTGCCTTGCCGCTCACGGCGGCGACCTTGTATCCCAACTTCGCCAAGATGCCGACCGCCAAACTGCCGACGCCGCCCGACGCGCCGGTGACCACCACCTCGCCGCGCTCCGGCGTGATGCCCCGTTTGACGATCGCTTCGACGCATTGGGCCGCCGTCAGTCCGGCCGTGCCGTAACTCATCGCATCGCGCGGCGACAGATCGCGCGGCAGTTTCACGGGCCACGAGGCCGGGACGCGCACATAGCCCGCCATGCCGCCCCACGTGTTCTGCCCCAGGTCGTGTCCGGTGACGATCACCGCCTCGCCCGCCTTCCATGCGGAACTGGTGCTCGACGCGACCGTGCCGACGGCGTCGATCCCCGGCACGTGCGGAAACTTGCGCGTCACGCCCGGATTGCCGGTCGCGGAGAGGGCGTCCTTATAGTTGAGCGACGAGTAGTCGACACGAATCAAGACGTCGCCCGGCGGGAGGTCGTCGGTGCTCCGCTCCGTGACCGCACCGCGAAACGAACCGTCGGCTTCTTTGGAAACCAGGTAACAGGGGAACTTGGCGGCAGCAGACATCGTGAACCTCCGCACGGCGTTGGCGTACTTAACATTTCGGAATGATGCGGTATCGCCGCGGTTCGTTGCGTTGACGAACCCCCGACGTTGCCTATAATTCCTACGCTCCAGCAGTCCTATCTCTAAGCGATCTAAAGGCTTTCGCCAAGGAGTCTCCATCATGGGCGCCAATACACTCGAATTCACCGACGCCAATTTCGACCAAGAAGTGCTGCAATCGACGCAGCCGGTGCTAGTCGACTTTTGGGCTCCCTGGTGCGGCCCGTGCCGTCAAATCGCCCCGATGATTGACGCCCTGGCCGGCGAATACAAAGGGACGGTGAAGATCGGCAAAGTCAACGTCGACGAAAACTCGAAGTACGCCCAAGAGTACGGCATCGAGGGAATCCCGACGTTGCTGGTCTTCAAGGGGGGCACGCTGGTCGAAAAGCTCGTCGGCGGCCATCACCCAAAGAGCAAGATCCAGTCGATCCTCGACGAGTATAAATAGTCGAGACGTTCAACGGTCCGCGCCGATCGCCGCGCTAACACCGCGCGCAGTGCAAGCGGCGTTAAAGTCACGCTGTTTTTCCTTCTCGACGTCAACTTGCGGCGTCAATCGACCGATAAAGCAGACCGGCGAAACTTTGCCGGTGGCTCGGGAGCGGTGCGCCGTCGCATCGCTCCTTGCAGCGCCGGCCGCCCTGCCGGAGAGTCGGTCATGCGTAAGTCACGAATCCGTCCCGCCTCGTCGAGTTCCCCGTCGGCCGAAGTCGGTCGATTCATCACGAACGACACGCGCGTCGATCCGCCGCACGTGAACCCGCAGGCCGAAGTTGCGGCGCCGTCCGAGTCGCCGTCGAGCGACGCTCCGTCGGCCGACGATACATTGCTCGAGGTCGTCGAATGCGAAAGCGAAGAGTTCGATGCCCATGCGATGGAGGCGCTTCGCAATCAGGCCCGGCAATTGTCGGTGCTGCTTAGCGAACGACAAGAAACCCTCGATCGCCGCGAGTCGGAATTTCAAGGACAACTAGCGGCGCACGAAAACGAACTGCGCGCCGCTCGACTCTGGCTCGAAGAGCAACAGGCGCAATGCGCCGAACGTGAAAAGGGTTGCACGACCCGCGAGTTGGAAATCGAGTTGCGATTTAACGACCTCGTCCAAGCCGAACAGGCCGTCGCTCAACTCCGCAACGAAGGCGACGCCGCGCTGACGGCGCGAGAAGCGGCCGCCGCGAGTCGCGAAGAGGCCTTCGCCCGCCGCGAAGCCGAAGTCGAAGAACTCGCGCTGCGGACGGCCGTCGAGTCGGCCGCACAACGGGGTGCGATGCGGGAGTTGGAAGCCCGCGGCACCGAGCTGCAACGCGAAATCGACGCCGCCCGGCACGAAAACGCCGCCATGGACCGTCGCCGGGCCGAAATCGAAACGCTCCTCAGTCAGCCGAGCGAGTTTCAACTCCGGATGCAAGCGGAACTCGACGACCGCGAGGCGACGCTCGACCGCCGCGAGACCGATCTCGTCACGCAGGAACTCAAAGTCCGGCAGGCCTGGGTCGACGTCGAGCGTTTGCAGGCCGAACTCCGCGACGAGCGCGAACGGCTGGACGCTCAAGAGCGCCGCGACCGCCAGGAAGTGGCCGAACAACGACGCCGCATCGAAGAAGAGGGCGCCGAGAAGCGGCAGTCGCTGGAACGTCAAAGCGAACAACTCGATTTCCGCCGTGCCGCCGTGAAGCAAGAAAAGGCCGAACTCGTCGAAAGTCAGCGCGAGATTCTGGAAACCCGCCTGGCCGTCGAAGAACTCTGGACGCAACTCTCGGGCGTCGTGCCCCCGGCCGTGCTCACCGAAAACCTGGCTCGCCTGCGGGGCCGACTCGCCGAACAGTATCGCCTGCAACAAAGCGAACTGGCGTCGCAGCAGGCCGAACTCGAAACGCTCCGCGCCGAGCTGGCCGCCGAGAACGAAAAACTTCGCATTCAAACCGGCGAGCTACGACGCTGGGCCGATTTGCGACACGACGAGATCGAACGTCAAGCCTCCTTCCTGACGGCTCGCGAACAGGAACTCAACCAACAAGACGAAGATCTGAACCACCAATCCCGAACGTGGCGCCAAGAGCGCGGTCGCTACGAGCAGGAAATCCGCCGCCTGGAAAATGAACTGCGCCGCGTGGGGATCGAAATCGCGCCGCTGTTGCGCGCGTAATCGGAGTTGCGACGCTCGTTACGCCCGTTCGACGGGGAACGTGAGCACGTCCGCAATGTCTTGCTTGCCGCAGGCGAGCATGACCACGCGATCGAAACCGAGCGCACAGCCGGTACACGGCGGCAACCCGGACCGCATCGCATCGAGCAGGCGGCTCTGGACGGGCAGTTGCGGCTTGCCGTCGGCGGCGCGAAGCACATTGTTTTCCAAGTTGCGAGCGACGAGCGCCTCGGCATCAAGCAACTCGTGATAGCCGTTGGCCAACTCCACGCCGTCGACGTACAACTCGAACCGTTCCGCGACCGGCGGGTTGCCGCGCACTTGCGCCAAGGCGGCCTGCGTCACGGGGTAATCGCATAGAATCGTCGGCGACTTTCGCCCCAGGTGCGATTCGATGCACTCCACCAGCAGCAGGTCGAGCCAGGCGTCGCGGTCGATCGGCGTTTTCGAATCTCGAAAGGCGGTAGCCCCGCTCGGAGCGCAGCGCTCCGCGACGGCGATCAACTCGTCGAGCGTCGCCCGATGCGGATCGATGCCGACGTGGCGTCGAAACGCCTCACCATACGTCAGCCGCTCCGCATGGCCGCGGCCGAGCAACGTCTGGCAGAGGTCGCCGAGCAATTGCATTCCGGCTGCGTAATCGTCGCCCGGCCGATACCATTCGACGATCGTGAACTCCGGATTGTGCCGCGGCCCGCGCTCTTCCTGGCGAAACGCCCGCGTGATCTGATAGATCGGCCCGACACCCGGCGCCGTCAGCAACCGCTTCATCGCAAACTCGGGCGAGGTCTGCAGCCACATCGGTTGGGGCGGCCCGAATCCACGAACTTCGGTCGCCAACGGATCGAGATGCCGATCGACGACCGTATCGCGCGAAAGAATCGGAGTTTCAACCTCGAGAAAGCCGCGCTCGTCGAAGAACCGCCGCGTGGCGCGAAGCAATTCGGCCCGCCGACTCAGCACGCTCACATCGGCCGTGGGTCGAAAATCTGACACGCGCGCACTCAACGTTATGTCTTCGACAGCAATCCGGCCGCGAAGCCGAGCAGGTCGCCGCGGTCGCGGCTGACTTTCATGAGCCGATCGTAATCGCCCGACGCCTGCGCAAGTTCCTGCAAGGTCGGTGCAAGGTCGGAAGCCCGCTTGCCGGCGGGAAGCAATCGGGCCGTCTCGTCAATCGCCTCGGCGGTGCGACCAAGCCGAGCCAGCAACGAAATATAGACCTCAATCGGGTTGACGTCCTCATCTCCCTCGGCCGCTTCCGCCTCGGTTTTGAAGAACGCCACGGCCTCGTCGACCTGCTCGCCTAACAAGGCCGAGAAGAACAAGGCGTGGTTCGGATACGAATCGACGAACGGCGCGCGACCCGGATATTGATACGCCGAGCCGAGCCTACGACCGTACTCCGTCAGATCGCGGGCCAGTCGCAGAATTTCCGGATCGTCGCTGATCACGGCGAAACGGACGATCGCGTTCAGGTGCGTCGCGTCGACGTGATAGTTGTCGTTTTCGAAGAGCCAGTCGCGATCGTGAACCAGCTCTTTCAACGTCTTTTCCGTCGGCGGAGCTCCCTGCTGCCGTGCGACGTCGTCGCGAACATTGGTCAGCAATTCCTCATGGATGAAGCGGACCAAGAGTTCCACGACTTCGCGACGTTGATCCTTCGGCCGGGTGTGCATCTGCTGATCGAACGTCGTGATGGCGTTGCATAAACCGTAGCTCTTCAACACGAGTTCGAAGCCGAGCCGCGGCGAGAGGCCTTCGTTGAGTGCGATTTCGATAACGTCTTCCGCCAGGCTTTCGTCTTCCTTCACGAGCCGTTCCAAAGCGGCGGCGACTTCGGTCTTGTCGCCCGTCGGACGGAGATACATCCAGGCTTCGCGTACCCGGCCGACGTCCAACATCGCCTTGCCCACCTGGCGACAAGCTTCGAGCGAAGCGTCTTCGACCGCGGTCCGTTGTGGTTCGGGAATCTGGTCGAGCGTTTTCGTCCAGATGAGGGGCAAGCCTTGTTTGTGCCGGGCTTTCATCAGCAACACGTCGAACAGGTCGTGATACTGGTGCGAGCCGCGCAGGTAATCGGCCAACTTCGTCAGTGTGGCTTCGACGTCGCCCGACGCACGAGCCTTCGTGAGTTCATCGTAGATTTCATCGGACATGATCGGGGCGATCCTCAAAGGTGGGAGCCGGCGTGCGGTGGGAACCATTCATCGTACCAAAGCCGGCGAGCATCGGCAGCCCTCTATTTTCCGCGTCGGGCGCGGGGTAGCATGGACCCCGGTCTTATTCAACCGCGTCGCTCGTCGACGCGCGAAACTTGCGGAAACTCGCGGGGACAAGCCTCGCGGATCAATCTATATGACCGACGGTTCGGCTAACTTCGGCGGCATGCAGGTGGCGGCGTTCGAGAGTCGCCGGGCCGAGGAGATGGCGCGGCTCATCGAACGCTTCGGCGGCATCCCGCACGTCTCGCCGTCGTTGCGCGAAGTGGGCGTCGACGCGAATCCCGACGCCGTCGACTTCGCGAATCGCCTGATCACCGGTCAGATCGACGTCGTGATCCTGATGACCGGCGTCGGCACGCGGCACCTGCTGGCGCAGATCGAACGACACGTCGACAAGCAACGCTTTGTCGACGCCTTGAGCGACGTGACCACGATCGTTCGCGGACCCAAGCCGTTGGCCGTGTTGCGCGAGTGGGGCCTGACGCCGAAGCATCGGGCGCCGGAACCGAACACTTGGCGCGAGATTCTCTCGCTCATCGACGACGGCGTATCGGTCTCGAACCAAACCGTCGGCGTGCAGGAATACGGCAAGCCGAACGTCAGCCTGACCGCCGGGCTCGAAGCCCGCGGCGCGACCGTGCGGACCGTGAAGGTCTACGGTTACGACTTCCCGCTCGACACGGCGCCGCTCGAAGCCAACCTTCGTGATCTGGCCGACGGCAAGCTCGACGTCGCGATGTTCACCTCGGCCCATCAGGTGGTAAACGTCTTACGGATGGCCGAACGATTGGGAATCGGCGACGCGGTGCGCGACGCGTTCGATCGGATCATCGTCGCCTCGATCGGTCCGACGACGAGCGAAGCGCTGCAAGACAACGACGTTCGCGTCGACATCGAACCGGCGCACGGCAAGATGGGACAACTCGTGCAAGCCGCCGCGGAGCAGGCGCCGCGCATGGCCCCTTTCCAGCACAGTGGGATCCGAAGCTTGGAATTCACGTGACTTGAAGTCGCGGC
>JADMIO011721430.1_pt1 | contig 56789 bp, 54 predicted proteins | sample 8958161 | NCBI WGS metagenome assembly JADMIO01 (sample SAMN16585339, study PRJNA669376) | soil metagenome | isolation source: Crop rotation soil | place: USA: Cullars Rotation, Alabama | collected 2011
GCGGCCGACCGCCGCGGCCGACAAGTGCAACGAGATCGCCGATGAATGGGAGCGCAGCCTGGATCCGGCGTTGCTGGCGTTCAGCGGGCCGGGCGACTGCGAGGGGCTCACCGCGATCCTCGACGAGGCGCATCCGGAGACGGTCGCCGATCTCCTCGCCGTCGCGCCCGCGGTGCGCGCCCACGCGCACGACTGCACTTTGTGCGGCGACCGGCTGCGTGCCATGTCGCCCGTGCGCGCCTTCTTCAGCGGCGGACGCGTCGACGTGCCCGACGAGGTGCGCGAGGTCGGCCACGCGAGCCGGCGCCGCCGCCCGTCGGCTCCCCCGCCACCGCTGTTCGACGTCGACGCGCCGCGGACGCGCCGGCGCTGGCCGCTGCTACTGGCAGCCGCTGTCCTGCTCGCGCTGCTCGCGACGGCGCTCACGATCGTCACGCGCGGCACGGACAACGACGACGTCAACGCGCTCACGCGCATGCCGTCGCAGAACGCGCTCGCGCTCGGCATCGCCGACGTGAGCGACGACGTCGCGCACATCCACTTGCGCAACCCCACCGACAAAGCGGTCAGCTACCGCGCCGCGACTTCGGCCGAGTGGGCGGCGGTCACGCCGCGGACGGGCCGCATCCCCGCGCACGACGCCGCGTTGCTCACCGTGCGCGCGCTCGACTCCGCGCCCGAAGGCGCGGTCACCGCGACGTTGACGATCACGACCTCGTCCGGCGGCGCGATGTCACGCGAGATTGCGTGGACGCTCGAACACGCGCCCGATCTCGACGCCACCGCGCAAGGCTGCGCCGTCGACGTGCACGTCGTCGAGCAAGGACAACTCGCAAGCCTCGTGCTGCACTGGCGCGACTCCGCAGAGCACACCGCCGACATCGCGCAATCAGCCGACGGCTACCACGCGCAGCTCGCGGCCGAAGCCCAACCGATCACGTGGTGGGTCACCGCCGTCGACGACCGTGGTAACCAAGCACAAACCCCCGACCAGATAATCCAGCCGGGGGCTTGTTAACGCTTGGTGTGCTGCTGAGTCGTTAGACCTCGGCAGGAACTCCGGCTTCACCTTCGTCGGTGTCGGCCGCGCCGTTGCCGTTCGACGGGGTGTTCCAGTCGAAGACGGTCTCGCCCGCCGTCGTGGGATCGCGATCCGCGAGCCACGCCGCCAGGTCGGCATCGTCGCCGTAGTCCGACGACCAACCGAGCATCGGCTCGGCCTCAGGAGCATCGATGCCCACGTCGCGGTACACGGTCATACCGGTACCGGCGGGGATGAGCTTGCCGATGATGATGTTCTCCTTGAGGCCGTGGAGCTTGTCGCTCTTGCCCTCGATGGCCGCTTCGGTCAGGACACGAGTCGTCTCCTGGAACGACGCGGCGGACAGCCACGAGTCGGTGGCCAGCGACGCCTTGGTGATGCCCATCAGTTCCGGGCGACCTTCGGCGGGACGCTTGCCGCTCTGCACCAGTTCGCGGTTGACCTCGCCGTACTTGCGTGCATCCACGCGCTCGCCTGGCAAGAACGCAGAGTCACCCGGCTCGGCGACCGACACTCGCTTGAGCATCTGCCGCACGATCAGCTCGATGTGCTTGTCGTGGATCGACACGCCCTGCGCCCGGTACACCTTCTGCACCTCGTCGACGAGGTACTGCTGGGTGATGCGGATGCCCTTGATCTCGAGCAGCTGCTTCGGGTCCTTGGGACCTTCGACGAGCGCGTCACCGGCGGTGACCTCTTGGCCTTCGGTGACCTCGAGGTGCGCGCGTAGCGACACGGTGTAGGCCTCTTCGGTCCCGTCGTCACCGACGACGGCGACGCGACGCGAGTTGTCTTCGTCGGTGATGCGCACGACGCCCGACGTCTTCGTGAGGATCGCGGCACCCTTCGGCACGCGAGCCTCGAACAACTCGACGACGCGGGGCAGACCGGCGGTGATGTCGCCACCGTCGGCTGCGATACCGCCCTGGTGGAAGGTACGCATGGTCAGCTGCGTGCCCGGCTCTCCGATGGACTGCGCGGCGATAACACCGACAGCCTCACCGAGTTCGATCGGACGACCCGTCGCCAGCGAACGGCCGTAGCAAAGGCCGCAGACGCCGTACTCGGCGTCGCAGGTGAGCACCGAACGGGTGCGCACGCGGTCGACGTCGGGGTTGTCGCGCAGCTGGTTGACGAGCGCCTCCGTCAGCTCGACGCCTTCCTTGATGCCGCCAGCAGGCTCCGCCAGCACGCGCCCGTACAGGCGCGTGTTGAGGTGACGCTGCTTGCCCGCCGAGTCCGGAACGATGTCCTCGATCCAGATGCCGCGGGTCGTGCCGCAGTCCTCTTGCCGGATGATCAGTTCCTGCGCCACGTCGACGAGACGACGCGTGAGGTAGCCGGAGTCGGCGGTGCGGAGCGCGGTGTCGGCGAGACCCTTGCGGGCACCGTGGGTCGAGATGAAGTACTCGAGCACCGACAGGCCCTCACGGAACGAGGACTTGATCGGACGGGGAATCATCTCGCCGCGCGGGTTGGACACGAGGCCCTTCATGCCGGCGATCTGCGCGATCTGCTGCGGGTTACCGCGGGCACCCGAGTCCACCATCATGTTGATGGAGTTGAACGGGTTCTCCGCGAGTGTCTTTTCCATCGCGCGCTTGATCTCGGTGTTGGCCGAGGTCCAGATTTCGACTTCCTTCTGGCGCCGCTCGTCGTCGGTGATGATGCCGCGCTTGAACTGCGTCTCGGTCTTCTCCGCTTCCTTCTCGAACTTGTCGAGGATGGCGCGCTTGTCCGGCGGCGTCTTCACGTCGTCGATCGAAATCGTCAGACCCGACTGGGCGCCGTAGCGGAACCCGATGGTCTTGATGCGGTCGAGCGACTCGGCCACAACGACCTTCGGGTAGTTGAACGCCAGCGTCTCGACGATCGAGCCGATCGAGGTGTTCGACTTGCCGATGACGTCGTTGACGAACGGGAAGCCCTCGGGCAGCGCGGCGTTGAACATGAGCCGGCCCGGCGTCGTGAGCAGATCGCTCGTCTCGGTTTCGCCGGTTTCCTCGTTCACCTTCTCGGAACGGAACGTGATCTGCGCGTGCAGCGATACGCCGCCCTCCTCGAAGGCCTTTTCGACCTCGTAGAGGTTGCGGTACACGTTGCCTTCGCCGTTCGCGCCGGGCACGTGCAGCGAGATGTAGTAGCAGCCGAAGACCATGTCCTGGGTGGGCACGGTGATCGGGCGACCCGTCGCCGGCGACAGCACGTTGTTGGCCGACAGCATGAGGATGCGCGCCTCGGCCTGCGCCTCGGACGACAGCGGCAGGTGGACTGCCATCTGGTCGCCGTCGAAGTCGGCGTTGAACGCGGTGCACACCAGCGGGTGGATCTGGATGGCCTTGCCCTCGACGAGAACGGGCTCGAACGCCTGGATGCCGAGGCGGTGGAGCGTCGGCGCACGGTTCAGCAGCACCGGGTGCTCCTTGATGACCTCGGCGAGGACGTCCCACACCGGCGCCTTGCGGCGCTCGACCATGCGCTTGGCGGACTTGATGTTCTGCGCCAGCTCGGTGTCGACGAGGCGCTTCATCACGAACGGCTTGAACAGCTCGAGCGCCATCAGCTTCGGCAGGCCGCACTGGTGCAGCTTCAGCGTCGGGCCGACCACGATGACCGAACGGCCCGAGTAGTCGACGCGCTTGCCGAGCAGGTTCTGGCGGAAGCGACCCTGCTTGCCCTTGAGCATGTCGGACAGCGACTTGAGCGGGCGGTTACCCGGACCCGTCACCGGACGACCGCGGCGGCCGTTGTCGAACAACGCGTCGACGGCCTCCTGCAGCATGCGCTTCTCGTTGTTGACGATGATCTCCGGAGCGCCGAGGTCCAACAGCCGCTTGAGGCGGTTGTTGCGGTTGATGACGCGGCGGTAGAGGTCGTTGAGGTCGGACGTGGCGAAGCGACCACCGTCGAGCTGCACCATCGGGCGCAGGTCCGGCGGGATAACCGGCACGGCCTCGAGGATCATCGAGCGCGGGTCGTTGATGCGCTTGCCCTGCTCGTTGCGACGGTTGAAGGCCGCGACGATCTTCAGGCGCTTGATGGCCTTCTGCTTGCGCTGCACCGACAGGGGCTTGCGGCCGTCGGACGCTTCGATGCCGTCGCGCAGCTTGATCTCTTCGGAGTCGAAGTCGATGCGGTCGATGAGCGAGGCGATGGCCTCGGCGCCCATGCCGCCTTCGAAGTACTCGCCGTAGCGGTCGGCGAGCTCGCGCCACAGCAGTTCGTCTTCGATGATCTTGCGGGCGTGCAGGTCGCGGAACTCGTCCCACGCGCGCTTGACGAGGTCGAGCTCGAGCTCGGCGCGCTCGCGGATGCCGGCGAGGTCCTTGTCGGCGATCTTCTGCTTCGCCTTGAGCTCGGAGTCTTTGGCGCCTTCCTTCTCGAGGTCGGCGAGCTCGGACTCGAGCGCCTTGAAGCGCTTGTCGACGTCGAGGTCGCGCTGCTTCTCGATCTCCTGGAGCTCTTCGAGCAGCTCGGCTTCGAGCGTGGGCTGATCGGCGTGACGCTTCTCTTCGTCGACCCACGTGACGAGGTTGGCCGCGAAGTAGATGACCTTCTCGAGCTGCTTGGCCTTCAGTTCCTCGCGCGCCTCGGTACCCATGAGCAGGTACGCCAGCCACGAGCGCGTGCCGCGCAGGTACCAAATGTGCACGACGGGCGCGGCCAGTTCGATGTGGCCCATGCGGTCACGGCGCACCTTCGAGCGCGTGACTTCGACGCCGCAGCGTTCGCAGGTGATGCCCTTGAAGCGGACGCGCTTGTACTTGCCGCAGTAGCACTCCCAGTCCTTGGTCGGACCGAAGATCTTCTCGCAGAAGAGGCCGTCCTTTTCCGGACGCAGCGTGCGGTAGTTGATGGTCTCGGGCTTCTTCACCTCGCCCTTGGACCACTCGCGAATGTCCTCGGCGCGGGCGAGCCCGATCTTCAGAGACTCAAAGAGATTGACGTCAAGCATTTAGAAACCGGCCCTCTCACGCGCACGACGCGCGTCCTCTTCGTCTGAACCACGCTCCGGTCGACTGATGTCGATATCCAGATCGGAGCGGTAGTCGTCGTCGATGTCCCGCATCTCGATCTCGCCGCCGAGCTTCGACATCACGTCGACATTGATGCAGAGAGACTGCATCTCCTTGATCAACACCTTGAACGACTCGGGGATTCCCGGGTCGGGGATGTTCTCGCCCTTGACGATGGCCTCGTACACGCGCACGCGACCGAGGACGTCGTCGGACTTGATCGTGAGCAACTCCTGCAGCGCGTACGCCGCGCCGTAGGCCTCGAGCGCCCACACTTCCATCTCACCGAAGCGCTGACCACCGAACTGCGCCTTACCGCCGAGCGGCTGCTGCGTGATCATGGAGTACGGACCCGTCGAACGTGCGTGGATCTTGTCGTCGACGAGGTGGGCGAGCTTCAGGATGTAGACGTAGCCAACCGAGATCGGCGTGTCGTAGGGATCGCCGGTGCGGCCGTTGAACAACGGCACCTTGCCGGTGTTCTGCATCAGCTGCACTTCGTCGACGCCGTCGGGGTTGAGGTTGTCGAAGATCGACTGCATCGTCGGGTGGTTACCGGCGTGGTCGGTCTCGTCCCAGTGCGCACCGTCGAACACCGGGGTCGACACCCAGATCGCCGGCTCCGTACGCGGGCGGGTCTTGCGCTCCGAACGGATCGGCGTGCCGATGGCTTCCTTGGTCTTCGGATCCTTCCAACCCCAGCGCGCGGCGTAGCCGAGCGCGGACTCGAGCACCTGGCCGACGTTCATGCGGCTCGGCACGCCGAGGGGGTTGAGGATGATGTCGACGGGTGTGCCGTCGGCGAGGTAGGGCATGTCCTCCTCGGGGAGGATCTTCGAGATGACGCCCTTGTTGCCGTGGCGTCCGGCGAGCTTGTCGCCCTCGGAGATCTTGCGCTTCTGGGCGACGTAGATCCGCACGATCATGTTCACGCCCGGCGGCAGCTCGTGCTGGTCGTCGCGGCTGAACACGCGCACGTCGATGACCTTGCCCGACTCACCGTGGGGAACCTTGAGCGAGGTGTCGCGCACTTCACGCGCCTTCTCACCGAAGATGGCGCGCAGCAGGCGCTCTTCCGGCGTCAGCTCCGTCTCACCCTTGGGAGTGACCTTGCCCACGAGCACGTCGCCCGGGCCGACTTCGGCGCCGACGCGGATGATGCCGCGCTCGTCGAGGTCCTTCAGGATCTCTTCGGACAGGTTCGGGATGTCACGCGTGATCTCTTCGGCACCGAGCTTGGTGTCGCGAGCATCGACTTCGTGCTCCTCGATGTGGATCGACGTGAGGACGTCGTCGCGCACGAGGCGCTCGTTGAGGATGATGGCGTCCTCGTAGTTGTAGCCCTCCCACGGCATGAAGGCGACGAGCAGGTTCTTGCCCAACGCCAGTTCGCCGTTGTGGGTCGAAGGACCGTCGGCGAGCAGGTCGCCCTTGTCGACCTTCTGGCCTTCCTCGGTGAGCACGCGCTGGTTGATCGCCGTGTTCTGGTTCGAGCGCTGGAACTTCAGCAGGCGGTAGACGCGGCGGCCGAGCTGATGGCCGTTCACGTCCTTCTGGTTGTCGTTGTACTCAACCGTGATGTGGTCGCCCGAGACTTCGGTGACCGTGCCCTTGCCTTCGGCCATCAACACGTCGCCGGCGTCTTGCGCGGCGCGGGCTTCGACACCGGTACCGATGTACGGAGCTTCCGGCCGCACGAGCGGCACGGCCTGCTTCTGCATGTTGGCGCCCATGAGCGCGCGGTTGGCGTCGTCGTGCTCGATGAACGGGATCAGTGCCGTCGAGATCGAGACGATCTGCTTCGGCGACACGTCCATCAGGTCGACTTCGGCCGGCGGCACGAAGTCGACTTCCGACGTCGAGCCGTACGACGTGGAGGACGCCCCCACGATGACGCCGGCGCCTTGCGGGCCACGGCGCACGAGGACGCGCTCGTCGAGGAACGCACCCTTGGCATCGAGGGGCGTGTTCGCCTGCGCGATGACGTGCTCCTCTTCCTCGTCGGCGGCGAGGTAGCGGATCTCTTCGAGAACCTTGCCGTTCTTCACGACGCGGTACGGCGTCTCGATAAAGCCGTAGTCGTTGACCTTGGCGTAGGACGCGAGCGCGCCAATCAGGCCGATGTTCGGACCTTCCGGCGTCTCGATCGGGCACATGCGGCCGTAGTGCGAGCTGTGCACGTCTCGCACTTCGAAGCCCGCACGCTCACGCGACAGACCGCCGGGGCCGAGGGCCGACAGGCGGCGCTTGTGGGCCAGACCCGACAGCGGGTTGACCTGGTCCATGAACTGCGACAGCTGCGACGTGCCGAAGAACTCCTTGATCGCCGCGACGACCGGACGGATGTTGATCAGCGTCTGGGGCGTGATGGCCTCGACGTCCTGGGTGGTCATGCGCTCACGCACGACGCGCTCCATACGCGACAGGCCGACGCGCACCTGGTTCTGGATCAGTTCACCGACGCTGCGCACGCGGCGGTTGGCGAAGTGGTCCTGGTCGTCGAGGCGGTAGCCCGTCTCGCCGTTGGCGAGGTGCAGCATGTAGCTGGCGGCCGCCAGGATCTCCGACGAACTGAGCACGCCCTGGCCCTCTTCGGGCTTGTCGAGCGGGACACCGAGGATCTCCTCGATGACGTCGATCTCGTGACGCAGCTTGCGATCGAGCTTGTAGCGACCGACGCGGGTCAGGTCGTAGCGCTTGTTGTTGAAGAAGGCGTTCTCGAAGTACGCACGAGCCGACTCGACCGAGGGCGGTTCGCCCGGGCGCGCCCGCTTGTAGATCTCGAGCAGCGCGTCGTCGCGGGTGGGCGCGATGTCGCGCTCCTTCTCCCACTGACCGGCGAGGAAGTCGAAGTGGCGCACGAAGCGCTCGATGACGGCGTCGTCCTCGAAGCCGAGCGCGCGCATGAGCACGAAGATCGACAGGCGGCGCTTGCGGGCGACGCGGGTGCCGGCGGTGATGTCCTTGCCCGGCTTGGCCTCGACGTCGAACTCGATCCACTCACCGCGGTAGGGGTGGATGGTGCCGGTGACGATCGTCTTGGCGTCGCGTCCCGGCTGGAAGATCACGCCGGGCGAGCGCACGAGCTGCGACACGACGACGCGCTCGGTGCCGTTGATGATGAACGTGCCCTTGTCCGTCATCATCGGGAAGTCGCCCATGAAGACGGTCTGTTCCTTGATCTCACCCGTCTGCGCGTTCATGAACCGGGCGCGCACGAAGATCGGCGCGGCGTAGGTCATGTCCTTCTCTTTGCACTCGTCCGTCGTGAACTTGGGCGGCGGGCGCAGATCGATGTCGTTCGGGTCGAACTCGAGCTCCAGGCTGAGCTGACCGGTGAAGTCCTCGATCGGGCTCAGGTCCCGGAAGGTCTGTTGCAGGCCCTCCTGGATGAAGCGAGTGAAGCTGTCGCGCTGGACCGAGATGAGGTCAGGCAGCGGCAGTACGTCCGCAACGTTCGCGAACGAATAACGGGTGGGCGTGACGGGACGAGCCGACAAGACCTACTCCTCGGGGAGATGGGGGCGCGTCGTAACAAGGGCAATTGCGGCGACGGGCGAAGGGGCGTGCACGGAACTAGCGATTATACGCGGGCGTGCACGCGGAAATCAACCCCCTAGCGGGGGTTTCGCTTGGCGGCAGGGTAAGGGAATCGCCCTGACGCGTCAAGCACTTGACACTGGCTACGGAACGGTGCAGAAGCCGGCGACGTCCCACCGCGCCGACTGGTCTTGCGGCAGATTCGTGCTCGGCCCGTCGACCTCGTAACAGGTCAGGTTGCGCCCGCTCGTGAGGTGGGCGCTGAAGCCCGGCACGCTGGTGAGAACCAGCGAATCGCTGTGCAACGCCGTCGGAAAGTTCTTGCTGTTGGTGTTGAGGTCGCCGGCAGTCGGGACACGCGTGCAGTCCAGAACGGCGGAGACGAACTCGCCCGAGCACTCGTAGGTTGCGATGCCCGGCGTGCCCGTCTGGCCCCCGCCGAAGCGGATGGTTGCGTGGACTTCGCTGCGGTCCACGGTCGGGCCGCCGGAACCTGCGACGTAGCGGTAACCGGTGAACGCCCCCGCCCACGAGTTCAGGGCACGCGCGGGACCGACGTGCACCGACCCAAGAGCAAGCACGACCGCGACGACGAAAACAAGAGCTCGACGCACCCCAACCTCCCCAGCGCGACCAATGCGGCCGCTCGCGGCGAGCGTACCGAACGCGAACTGGTCTCGGCCCGACCGCGAGTACGCGGCCGAACCGAGACCAGTTCGGAGTTGCTGGGTGTTACTTGACTTCGACGGTCGCGCCAGCGCCTTCGAGCTGAGCCTTGGCGGCCTCGGCGGCCTCCTTGTTGACCTTCTCGAGGACGGGCTTGGGAGCCGAGTCCACGAGGTCCTTGGCTTCCTTCAGGCCGAGGCTCGTGAGGGCACGGACTTCCTTGATGACCTGGATCTTCTGGGCGCCAGCGCCGGTGAGAATGACGTCGAACTCGTCCTTCTCTTCCTCGGCCGCGGCTTCGCCGCCGCCGCCGCCGGCAGCCGGGCCGGCCGCAACCGCGACGGGCGCGGCGGCGGTCACGCCGAACTTCTCCTCGAACTCCTTGAGCAGCTCGCTCAGCTCGAGAACGGTCATGTTGGCGATTGCGTCGAGAATCTCTTCCTTGGTGGCCATTACTCGGCCTCGCTTTCTGTGTCTGCGGGCGTTTCGGCCGCTTCGGACTCGGATGGGGTTACTGCTTCGACAACTTCGGCGTCTGCGGTCGCAGGTGCCTCGTCGGTCGGGGTTTCGTCAGCGGGAGGCGCCTCGGGGGCGCCGCCCTTCTGGTCGATCAGGGCCTTGAGGCCGTACGCCAGGTTGCGGGGCAGCGCCTGGAGCAGACCGGCGAACTGCACCATCGGCGCAGCCATGCCGCCGGCGAGGCGGGCGAGCAGCACTTCACGCGGGGCAACCTCGGCCAGCGCCGCGGTGTCCTTGGCGTCGAGCACCTTTTCGCCGAGCAGACCTCCCTTGACCACCAACTTCGGGTTGGTCCGGGCGAAGTCACGCAGCGCCTTGGCGACCGTGACGGCGTCGCCCTTGACGAACGCGATGGCCGTGGGGCCTTCGAGCATCTCGTCGAGCTCGAGGCCGAGACCGCGAGCGGCAAACCGCACCAGGGTGTTCTTGTAGACCTTGTACTCACCGCCGGCGGGGCGCAGCGCGCGCCGCAGGTTCGAGATTTCCGTGACCGTCAAGCCGCGGTATTCGGTGAGGATCGCGGCGTCGGCACCTTCGAAGTGACCACGCACTTCTTCGACGACGGCGACCTTTTCAGGACGGGGATTGTCCAAGCTGATTGCACCTCCTTTGTCGTACCTATGAACGTCGCAGACATGTGCGAACGCCCTAGTCGTCTAGGAGGTTCACCTCGGCTGGCGGGCTTGCACCCATTACCCGTCGGAACGGACCGGCTGTCTGCGGCGAAAAGATCAGTTGTTGAGCCGAAGGACGATAGCGGATCAAGCCCGCGTGGCTCCAATCACCCAGGCGGCGCTGGGGACGAGCACGCCGTCTGGCGTCGCGTGGTCGGCGAGGAATCGCTTGAGGTTGGCGAAGCCCGCTTTCTTCTGCGCCTCGTCGAGATCCTGCGACAGGCCCTTGGCAAGCCCGGCCTGACTGAAGAACGCGTACGCGTCCTCTGTGTCGGCACCGAGGACCATCGCCTCGTCGATAGGCGTCGAAGTGACTCCGGTAAAGCCCGCGGCCTCGAACAATGACGCCGTGCGCTCGGGCACGGACAGCGCGAACGGAGTCGGGGCTTCGAGCGGTGGGAGCGGCAGGTCGCGGCCCATCGCCAAGGACGTGCGGATCCCCATCAGCCACTCGTTCTCGGTGATCGGACGCCACACCAGAAACGAGACGCGGCCGACGGGTTTGAGGGCGCGCCCGATGTTGGTGAACGCGGCCACCGGGTCGTCGAAGAACATCACGCCGAAGCTGCTCACCGCGACGTCGTAATCGTCACCCAAGGCATCGGTCTGCGCGTCGGCCCGCGCGAATGTCGCGTTGGCGATGCCGCGGTCGGCCGCGCGCTTGCGCGCCAACTCCAACATGCCCGACGACAGGTCGACGCCGTGGATCGACGCAACACGCGCCGCGACGTCGAGCGTGAGATCGCCGGCGCCGCAGCCGACGTCGAGGACCCGATCGTCGGGGCGCACGTCGAGCGCGGCGAGGTACTGCGCCTTGACCCGTACGGAGGACGCGTCGTACTGGTCGGCGTACTCGACCCAATGCTCGCCTTCTTCGCCGTCCCACGCCTGCTGCATCGCCTCGTTTGCCATGAGGTCATGGTATCCTCCAATTTGGAGGAAAAGTCAATGGCCAATCTTTCGACCACCTCGTACGCCATCCTCGGGCTGCTCTCGCTGCAGAGTTGGACGACGTACGAACTCGCCGAACAGATGCGGCGCGCGCTCGGGCAGTTCTGGCCGCGCGCCGAAAGCGGCATCTACACCGAGCCCAAGAAACTCGTCGCGCTCGGCTATGCGACGGTGACGACCGAGCATGTCGGTGCGCGCCCGCGACAGCGCTACACGATTACGGCCGCCGGACGGCGCGCGCTCAAGCAGTGGGTGCCCACAGACGGGCCGCGCCCGACGCTCAATTTCGAGCAGCTCGTCAAGGTCTTCTTCGCCGAGCACGCGACGAAGGCCGACCTGCTCGCGACCTTGCGTGGCATTCAGGAAGCGAATGAGGACTACGTCGCGGCGACGCAGCCGTCGGCTGAATATCTCGAAGGCCGCGGCCGCTACCCCGAACGACTGCCGTGGCTCGTCGTGACCGGTCGCTTCATCGACGAGTTCGACCGTCTGCTCGAACGCTGGACCGAGTGGGCGATCAGCGAAGTCGAGCAGTGGCCCGACGACATCCGTCAGGCCGAGCCCGCGTGGGATGTCTTACGTGACATGGCGGCGCACGGCGCCGAAGTCGTCGCTAGGTCGGAGAGGCGGCGAGGTCTTCGTCAGTAACGCGCAGGCGGTTGGTGTCGACGCGGACACCGGGGCCCATCGTCGAGGAAACCGTGACCGACTTGATGTACTTGCCCTTGGCCGACGCCGGCTTGGCGCGCTGCACCTCGTCGAGCACCGCGCGGAAGTTCTCGAGCAGCGCCTTGGGGCCGAAGCTGGCCTTGCCGATCGGCACGTGGATGTTGCCGACCTTGTCGGTGCGGTATTCGACCTTGCCGCCCTTGAACTCGCCGACGGTCTTGGCGATGTCGGTGGTGACGGTGCCGGTCTTCGGGTTCGGCATGAGCTTGCGCGGACCGAGCACGCGGGCGGCCTTACCGACCTGGCCCATGAGATCCGGCGTGGCGATGGCGACGTCGAAGTCGACGAAGCCGCCGACAACGCGCTCTACCAGGTCTTCTGCGCCGACGATGTCGGCACCGGCCTGCCGCGCCTCTTCGGCCGCGGGACCCTGCGCGAACACCGCGACGCGGACGTCCTTGCCCGTCCCGCCCGGGAGGCTGACTGTGCCACGCACGATCTGATCGGCCTTGCGGGGGTCGACGCCCAGACGCAGCGCGAGCTCGACGGTCTCGTCGAACTTGGCCTTGGCGCCGGACTTCACGTGCTGGACCGCTTCCAGCGGCGAGTACACCTCGTCGCGGTCGAAGTTCTTCAGCGCGTCTTCGTAATGCTTGCCTCGTTGCGGCATGTCTGCCTCCCTCTCGGTAGAACCGCGCCCGGAGAGGTAGTCCGGGTCGTCGGTGGTTACTTCGTTACTTGATTTCGATGCCCATCGAGCGGGCGGTGCCGGCGATCTGCAACACCGCGGCCTCGAGGTCGTTGGCGTTGAGGTCGGGCATCTTGGTCTTGGCGATCTCTTCGGCCTGGGCCCGCGTGATGGAGCCGACCTTCTCGCGGCCCGCCGTCGCGGCACCTTTCTCGAGGCCCGCGGCCGCGCGGATCAGCGCCGGCGCCGGTGGGGTCTTGAGGATGAAGCTGAAGCTGCGGTCCTCGAAGATCGTGATCTCGACGGGAATGATCTGGCCGCGCTGATTCTCGGTTTGCGCGTTGTACTGCTTGACGAAGTCCATCGTCGCCACACCGTGCGGACCGAGTGCGGTACCGACCGGCGGCGCGGCGGTTGCCGCCCCGGCGGGGAGTTGGATCTTGACGATCGCTGCGACCTTCTTGCGAGCCATTGCTTGTTCCTTTAGAGCTTCGCCACTTGGGCGAAATCGAGTTCGACCGGAGTTTCCCGGCCGAAGATGTTGACGAGCACCTTGAGCTTGAGCTGGTCCTCGTTGATCTCGGCGATCGTGCCGGTGAAGTCGGCGAACGGGCCTTCCTTCACGCGCACCGACTCGCCCGTTTCGTAGGCCGACTTGGGGCGGCTCTTCTTGACCTCGCCAGCTTCGCCTTCGACCGGGACCTGCAGGAAGTTCTCGACGTCCTTGCGGCGCAGCGGCGTGGGCTTGGCGCCCGAACCGACGAAGCCCGTCACGCCCGGCGTGTTGCGCACGACATACCAGGAGTCGTCGTCGAGTTCGCAGCGCACGAGCAGGTAGCCGGGGAACATCTTCTTCGTCACGACGACCTTGCGGCCGTTCTTCAACTCGACGACGTCTTCTTCGGGAATGACCACTTCGTAGATGCGGTCTTCCATGTTCATCGAAGCGATGCGGCTCTCGAGGTTCGACTTCACCTTCTTCTCGTAACCGGAGTACGAGTGGATGACGAACCACTGGCCGGGACGGTCGTACGGGCTCTCGGCCTTGACCGGCTCGAGCTCTTCGTCCTCGTCAGCTTCGGCGGTCTCGTCGAGCAACTCCTCGGCGGTGATGACCTCTTCTTCGCTCACCGGCTCGTCGGTCTCGACTTCGGCCGTGATCGTGTCTTCGAGCGGGGTTTCGTCTTCGGCGACGGGCGCACCGATGGGCTCGGAGGTGTACGAGTCGAGCTCGATCGTCTCCTCGACGGGCGCGGCGTGCTCGACGGGCGCGGTCTCTTCGACAGGCGCTGTGTCTTCCACGGGCGCCGTGTCTTCTACGGGCGCTGCCGCTTCGACGGGCTCGTCTTCGGGGGACAGATCAGAGAAGTCAGACACGAGACTCACGCGTGGAAGAGGAAGAGGACGGACTTCGAGCACGCGTAGTCGAGCACGAAGATGAGAGAGATCAGCAGGATCAGCGTGATCAACACGACGATCGAGTAGTTGCGCACTTCGAGACGCGTCGGCCATGCGACCTTGCGCAACTCGCCGCGGGTCTCGCGGATGAACTCCGCCGAGCGCGCAAGGGGGTTTCCCGAGGACTGGCGTTGACCTGCCTGGCGGACGCGACGCTGCCGGTCCTGCACGGCGCCGGCTGCGGGAGCAGGCGTGCCGTCAGGACCCAGCTGGCCTTGCCGCTGAAGTCGACGCTTCTCTTCTCGGTTCACAGATTCCTTTACGAGCCAAAGGCGGAGCAGGGCAGGAGGGACTCGAACCCCCAACCGCCGGTTTTGGAGACCGGAGCTCTACCAATTGAGCCACTGCCCTAGTTGGGGTGCGGCCGACGAGGATAGCACCGCCCAGCAGGGCCTTTCCTAGTCGGGTTTAGAGGTACGTCGTGATGAAGAAGGCGGCGTCGCTGGCCAAATGCACGCCTCCGGTGAGCCTGACGTTGCCCCGCAACCAGCGCAGCAGGCCCAGGGCGAGGCCGAAGAGCACGAGCGAGGGGATCGTCGACGCCTGTTGGAGGTGATACGCCCCCCACAGCAGCGCCGACAGAACAGGACCGTTTCGGCCGAGACGCGGCTGCATCCACCCGCGGAACATCGCCTCCTCGCAGAACACCGTGAGCGGATACCGGATGACAAGTTCCGCCGCCGCGAGCGCCGCGCCGGCGTGGTGCACGTGGCCGTACGTACTCCCGCTCGTGGCCGACGACCCAATCAGTTGGGAGGCCACGACCGCGGCGACACCGACGACGACCGCCAAGACGATGGGATAGGGCTCGCGTTCGTCGGTGCCGTTCGCGAGCCCGAGGTTGGTTGCGTTCACCGGCTCGTTGGTGAGCCGCCGGAGTCCCCACACGAGCGCCGCGAGCGTGGCGCTCTTCCAGATCAACTCGCCGACGAGGTAGCCGAAGGACGGGAACGACCAGTCGAGGGCGCGCGCCGCGTGGTCAGTCGCGAGCCCGACCAAGCCGGCTGCAAGCGTGAGCAAGATCGCAGCGCGCAATGACAACCGTTGCCCCACACAGTTGTGTTCGTCGTCTGGCACGCGAGTCCTTCAGGAGGGACGGACATCCGCCTCTCCGTCGACTTATGCTCGCGAAGTCCCGGTCGTTGGGAAACACCGGGGAAGGGGGACCCAAAATGCGCAAGCTTCGACTTGCCCTCGCGTTCGCCGCAGCCTTCGCCGCGATGATCGTCACGGCTGCACCGCCAGCCCACGCCGACACCGAGCAGAGCCTGATTCCAACCCTGCCGACCACGGACGCAATCTGTCTCAAATGCCTTATCGGTGGGAGTGGTGAGGGCGGCGGGCTTTAGGCGTCATCGCCGGCGATGCGCCGTGTGACGCAGGACACGCCAGAGCAAGGCGCCTTCCGCTTACGCTCCGACTTCGGACAAAAGGGGATGCGAACTTGGCGTGTTTGACCTGTCATATCGAGGGAATCGTTCAGGGCAGCGGTTTGATGCCCAGCGACACGGAGTTCCAACTGGACCTGACCTACAGGACCGATTCACCTGAAATCGAGAGCAACCGTTCGCTGTCGTTCGTCGGCGAGGTGTTGAGTGGGAACGAGGCCGACGGGTACTCGGTCTCGGGCTTCCTGAGTGGCAACTTCGCCGTCGATGCATCCAAGGACCTGCGCTCGCCCGCCGCACTGGAGGTGTATCACCGGGACGGGTCACTCGCAGCCGCGCACTTGACAGTCGAGAGTGAGCGCGGCGGCGTCAGTTTCATGGCGACACTTCAGCCAGATGCGAGTGCAGACGCCGAGGGTGCACTGCGCGGCTTTTCGTTCCTCGGATGGTCTGACGAAGAGGACCTCCCGGAGGCCTAACGAGGGCTACGACTCGGGCTCGGCAGACAACGCATCGCGAAGGCCGTCTGCGCGAGCGACGCCTTGGTCATCGCCGAGTTCACTAAACAACCCGCGGGCGCGGGCAGCCGCGCTCAGACCTTCGCCTGTATCCGCCATTGTCGCCAGCGCGAGAAGCGCGTTTGCGAGGTCGCGGCGGTATCCCAGGTCGGCGTAGATCTCAACCGCCGCCCGAACATGTCCAAGTGCCTTGGCCATGACAACTTCGTCTGCCTCGGCGCCCATCGCTTGCCACATGGCCGCCGCAACGTTGTGCAGTGCAGTGGCTTGGGCCGCCCGATCGCCATTTGCCTCCGCGAGCGCGAGCGAGTGTCCGAAGGCATTGATGGCTTCCGTCAAATTTCCGAGGTGTCGCTGTGCGAGCCCAAGGTTGCCAAGCGCGCGCGCCATCGCTTGCTCGTCGCCGATTCGCGAGGACAGATCGAAGGCCTCCTGCCAAAGCGCCGCCGCGTTCAGAACGTCGCCGCGGGCGAACGCAACAGCGCCCTGGCCGACACGCACCTGCCCGGCGAGTTGGTGATCGCCTATCGCCTCGGCGCGCAGCAACGCTTCGTCGAAGTTCCGATCCGCTAGCCCGAGATCGCCCTCAAATCTCGCTGCCTCGCCGAGTAGTCGGTATGCGGACGCTGCGGTCGCCGGATCCTCGACGGCCACAACCTGGTCGAGCGCGTTCCGCGTCTCCTCAAGGTCGTTCTGGAGGATCGCAAGCTGTCCGATTCCAAGCAACACCTTCGCGCGAACCCTCGAGTCTGCGTGTAAGTGCTCGCTGAGAGTTCGGCTTAGGACCGCACGCCCCTCGTGCGGGTTCCCGCGGTAGTTCCAGAAACGCGTCAAGCACGCCGCGATCCGAAGGCCCGTGTCGTCGCATGCGCGTTCCCAGGCAAGGCGGAGGTTGGTGTGCTCGATGCTGAGTTCGTCGAGCGCTTCACTTTGCTTCGCGGTGACGAGGTCGGGTTCGAGGCGCTCGGCCATCTCTAGGAAGTAGTGCGCGTGTTGTTGCACGCGTTGTTCGAACTCGCCGGGCACCTCAGCGCGGAGGCGTTCTTCCGCGAACTGGCGGATGGGTTCGAGCATGGTGATGCGGTCGTCGTGGCGGCGCAGGAGCGACTTGTCGACGAGCGAGTCGATCTCGTCGGCTTTGGGCGCGCACACGACTCCGATGGCATCGGCCGTCGAGCCGCCGCCGAAGACGGCGAAGCTGCGGAACACGCTGCGTTCGGCTTCGGTGAGCGCGTCGACGCTGATGGCGATGGCGGCGCGCATTGCTTGGTGGCGCGCGGGCCGGTCGCGCTCGCCCTCGGCGAGGGTGGCGAGCATGTCGTCCATGGCAACGACGAGGTCGTCGATGGAATGCGTCCGCAGGCGCGCCGCGGCGAGTTCGATGGCGAGGGGCAGGCCGCCGACGCGTTGGCAGAGCGTCTCGACGCGCGCGTCGACGGTGAAGTCGCGGCGCACGAGCGCGGCACGCGCCGCGAAGAGATCGACGGCGTCGGCGGCGACGAGTCCGTCGAGCATCACCTCGTGTTCGCCTTGCAGGCGCAGTCGTTCCCGCGTGGTGGCAAGCACGACGAGCTTCGGACACGCGGCGAGGAGTTCGGAAACGGCGACGACGCCGGAGAGGAGTTGCTCGAGGTTGTCGAGCACGAGCAGCGTGCGGCCCTCGGAGAACGTCTCGACGAGATGGTCACGGTCGCGCACGCCGAGCGCGCCGATGATCGTGTCCACGATGGCGGCCGGGTCGGCGACGGGCGCGAAGTCGACGAACCACGCGCCGCCGCGGAAGCGACTCAGCACCGACCATGCGCCTTCGATGGCGATGCGCGTCTTGCCCACACCACCGGGCCCCGTCAGCGTGACCAACCGCGCGTCGCCTGACAGCAGCGTGCGTAGATCAGCGAGGTCGTCGCTGCGGCCGACGAACGAGGTGACCATCGCGGGCAGGTTGTGATCGCGCGCGTCGATGGTGTTGAGCGGCGGAAACTTGGTGTCGAGTCCCTCGGCGCTGAGTTGGTACAGCGTGATCGGTTCGGGGAAGTCCTTGACGAGATGCGCGCCGAGTTCGACCCACTCGAACGCGGCCGCGTCGGACAACGCGTCGAGCACGGCTTGGGACGCGACGACCTGCCCGCCGTGCGCCGCCGTAGCGACGCGCGACGCGAGGTGCACGTTGAGCCCCGCGAAGTCGTGCAGCAAGCGGATGGCGGGGCCGGCGTGAATGCCCATGCGCACGCGCACCGGACGGCCGTGCAGCCAATCGTGTTCGGCGAAAGCACGCTGCATCGCGAGCGCCGCGCTCACGGCGTCGTCGGCGCGGTCGAACACCGCGAAGAACGCGTCGCCTTCGTTGCGCGCTTCGACGCCGGTGTAGTGGCCGACGGCGTCGCGCACGATGCGGTTGTGCTGCGCGAGGAGATCGACGTAGGCGTCGCCGAGTTCGTGCGCGAGCGCAGTGGAGCCCTCGATGTCGGTGAAGAGCAGCGTCACCTCGACCGTGGGATGCCCCATACGGGGCAAAACGTTAGTTACGAGGCGACGTTGAAGGCGCGGCGCCGGGCACGGCCGGCGAGCACGAGGGCGCCTGCGGTGCCCGCGGCGGCAGTCGCCAAAGCGATGCCGCCGACGTAGGCGCCGCGTCGACCCGTCAGCATCGAGCGAATCGCGCCGCGCTCCGCGACGGCTTCGAGGTGCGCGAGAACGGAAGTCACGTGACCGGGCGCGGGCTCGAGCACTTCGGTGCGCAGCGAGTGCAGGCCGCGCAGCAGGCGGCGGTACTGGACCATCTCGGCTTGGCAGCGCAGGCAGGCCTCGACGTGCGCGCGCACGTCGGCGGGCGCGGTCTCCACACCGTCGGCGTAGTCGGCGAGCGAACCGGCGATCTCGTCACAGGTCAGGGAAGTCGTTGTCGTGTTAGACGGCATGGGCCTGGTCCTCTCCTCGCAGCGGGTACAGCGTCTCCCGCAGCTTGCGACGCGCCCGGTGCAACCGGACCTTCGCATTTGCTTCCGAAATCCCCAGCTCGGCGGCGATCGCGTCGTGGGGAAGGTCGTAGACGTCGCGCAGCACCACCACAGAACGCAGCGCGTCGGGCAGCTCACCGAGCGCCGCGGTCAGCCGATCGCGTTCGGCCAGCGCTTCGTTGTGCGCGACCGGGTCGGCTTCGACGCGTGTCTCTTCGAGCATGACGTCGTCGTCGAGCACGTCGTGACGCGTGCGATTGCGCTTGCTGAGCGCGGTCGAAGAGCAGTTGGCGACGATGCGATACAGCCACGTGGAGAAGGCCGCGTCTTCGCGGAACTTCTTCAGTGACTTGTAAGCCCTGAGGTAGGCCTCTTGCACCACGTCTCTCGCGTCCTCTTCGTTTCCGACGAGCCGGTACGCGAGGGTGTACGCGTCCGCGTACGTAGCCCGGACCAGATCGTCGAAGGCCGACCGGTCCCCCGCCTTGGCGGCGGCGACCCGATCAGCCAGATCGGCTGTCATAACGACGATTAGACCGAGTGCCTGTGGAAAACGTTACGCAGGGACGTGTTAGCGCGTTTCCTTGTGGGCCGTGTGCTTGCGGTCCCACTTGCAGTACTTCTTCATTTCGATGCGCTCGCGGTCGTTGATCTTGTTCTTGACCGTGATGTAGTTGCGCCGCTTGCACTCTTCGCACGCCAGCGTGACCTTGATGCGCTTTTCGTTCTTTGCCATCGTGCTTTCCTCTTTTGTGCCTGGTAGCGGCGGTCGGAGTCGAACCGACGACACCACGATTATGAGCCGTGTGCTCTAACCACCTGAGCTACGCCGCCAGATTGTACGGGCAGATCCCGCGGAGCCCTCTGTCAGAATCGAACTGACGACAACCGCCTTACCATGGCGGTGCTCTACCGACTGAGCTAAGAGGGCGGTGAAGCCGGAGAAGTGTAGGACATGGCCCGTACGCTTGGGTAATGAAGGTGCGGCTGGCTGACCTGGACGATGCCGAGGCGATTCGGGCGATTTACAACCCCGAAGTGCTCGAGTCGACGGTCACGTTCGACCTCGTGCCCCGCACACTTGAAGACCAGCAGCGCTGGCTCGACGAGCACTCGGGTGCGCATCCGGCCCTCGTCGCTGTCGACGGCGAGTCAGTCGTCGGCTTCGGCTCCCTGAGCGAATACAAGCCCCGACCCGCGTACCGGACCTCGGTCGAGGACTCCGTCTACGTGCACCGGTCGTATCAAGGGCGCGGCGTGGGCCGGCTGCTCCTCGAATCGCTGCTCGAGCTCGCAAACGACCACGGGTTCCACGCGGTGTTCGCCCGCATCGTCGGCGACCACGAAGCGTCGATCGCGTTGCACGCCAAGTGTGGGTTCGAACTCGTCGGCCGCGAGCGCGAAGTCGGGCGCAAGTTCGGGCAGTGGCTCGACGTCGTCATCATGCAGAAGCTGCTGACGTCGTAGCTGCTGAGTCGTAGCTAGCAGCGACCTTCGGCGATGAGCCGGTCGATGGCCGACGCGGCGAAGTCGTGCGCGACGCCGGGCGCGGGGATGCGCTTTTCGCGCGCGGCGGTCACGTGCGCGCACGTCGTGATCAGCGCCATGTGCGTGAACGCCTGCGGGAAGTTGCCGAGCGCTTCACCGGTCGCCGCGTAGGTCTCTTCGGCGAACAGGCCCACGTCGTTGGACAGTCCGATGAGGCGCTCGAGCAGTTCTTCGGCTTCGAGCATGCGGCCCTGATGCGTGAGGACGTCGACGAGCCAGAACGAACACAGCAAGAAGACGCCTTCTTCACCGGCGAGGCCGTCCTCGGCGCGGTAGCGCAACAACAGCCCGTGCTCGGAGAGGTCGGCGCGGACGCGCTCGACGGTCTTCTGCACCGTCTCGTCGTCCGCGGGCAGCAGACCCATCGCGGGAATGAGCAGCGTCGCGGCGTCGGCGCATTCTTCGAAGTCGTCGTCGCCAGCCGCTTGCGGGAACCAACCGCCGCGCGCCGCGGTGGCGAGCAGACTGGCACGGCACTCGTCGCGCTCGGCCGTCCAGCGCGCAACGTCGCCTGTGAGATGTCCCTGCTCCGCGAGTTCGACGGCGCGGGCGAGCGCGACCCAACACAGCAACGTCGAGTGCACGAAGCGACGCGGTTCGGCCCGGATCTCCCAGATGCCATGGTCGGGCGTGCGCCAGCGTTGCGCGGCGACGTCGACGAGGCGCGCGAGGTAGCGCTGGTTGCGGTCGCTCAGCGTGCCGCCGCTGCGCACGTACAAGTACGCGGCCTCGATGAGTTGGCCGTAGCTGTCGTGCTGCTTCTGTTTCGCCGCACCGTTGCCGACGCGTACCGGCTTCGACCCACGGTGGCCGGCGAGATGGGCGAGCTCGATCTCGGGCAAGTCGGGTTCGCCGCCGATGCCGTACATGATCTGCAGCGCGTCGGGATTCCCGCCGCCGGCGCGCTCGAGCCACGCCTTGAACGCGTCGGCCTCTGCGCCGAAGCCGAGCACGCGCAACGCGATGAGGGTGACGGTCGAGTCGCGGATCCACGTGTAGCGGTAGTCCCAGTTGCGCTCGCCGCCGATCCATTCGGGCAGCGACGTCGTCGGCGCCGCGACGACGGCACCGCTCGGCGCGTAGATGAGCGCCTTGCACACGAGCGCGCTGCGGCGCACGACGTCTTCGTACGCGCCGTGATAGCTGCACCCCGAGAGCCACTCGCGCCAGAACGCGATCGTGGTGTTGAGTTGGTGCGCGGCGTCGTGCGCGTCGACGTCGGTGGTCGTTGCGAATGTTTCGCCGTCGATGCGCAACCACATCGAATCGCCGGCTGACAGCTCGTACGTCTGCACGAGCGACGGCGCGGACGCGCGGCCGTAGTCGGGCTTCGGAATCGACTCGACCTCGACGGCGACGTGGCCCGAGAGGCAACGCAGTCGCCGCAGGATGCAGCGCAACGTCGCCACGCGCGCGGGATTCTCCGTGTCGAAGTGCTCGACGGGCATGCAGTCGGTGATCTCGAGCGCGCCGTCGTCGTTGGAGAGCACGGTGGTGAGGACGTTGGTGTCCTGCACGTAGCTGCGACTCGACGAACGTTGCTCCGTCACGCGTACCGAGCAGTGGCCGGCGTCGGGATCGAGGATGCGACCGAACACCGACGGCGCATCGAAGCGGCCAGGACACCACCAGTCGATCGACGCGTCGCGACCCACGAGCGCGACCGTGTGGCAGTCGCCGATCAGTGCGTAATCGCCGATGCGCGCCACGAAGCAGAGACTACGAAGTTGGCAGGGGGACTTTGCCCGTCACCTTCGTGCCGGCGCCCGGCGACGAGGTAATCGTCAGCGATCCGTCGAGCGATTCGAGGCGGTCGGACATGTTGCGCGTGCCCATGCCGGCGGTCGAGTCGGCTTGGTGGAAGCCGCAGCCGTTGTCGGCCACCTCGAAGCTGAGAATGCCGTCCTGCTCGCGCAGCGTCGCCGTGACCTCGCATTCGCCCGCGTATTTCGCGGCGTTCTGGAACGCCTCGAGACAGCAGAAGTAGATCGCTGCTTCGATGTCCTGCGGGTAGCGGCCGACTTCGGCGTCGACGGTGATATCGAGCGGTGACTTACGCGCTTGCGCATTGAGCGCGGTTGCGAGGCCTTCGGCCGCGAGCAGCGGCGGGTAAATGCCGCGGGCGAGGTCGCGCAGGCTTTCGACGGCGTCGCCGGTTTGTCCCTTCAGCTTCGCCAGCAACTCCAACAGCGGCTCGTTGTCGCCTTCGAGTTCGTCGGCCATGTCCTCGGCGAGCGACAGCTGCACCTTGATGGCGACGAGTTCCTGCTGCGCGCCGTCGTGCAGGTTGCGTTCGAGGCGGCGCCGTTCTTCGTCGCCAGCGGCGACGATGCGTTGGCGCGACGCACGCAGCTCTTCGAGCCGCGCCCGCAACTCCGCGGTGAGACGAATGTTGCGGAGCACCAGACCGGCTTGGCGGCCGAGGTCGGCCATCAACTTGTCTTCGGTCGGTGTCAGCGTGTCGTTGCCGGCCTTCACGACGGACAGCGCGCCGAACAGTTCGCCTTGGTGGCGCACCGCGACGGCGTTCGTGACGCCTTCGATCCACGGGATCGTCGGGCCAGTTATCGCGAGCGGTGCCAGCGTCTTGTAGCGCTCCGGGTCGGGCCACGTCGCGGTCGGGCGCAGCTCGTTGTCGACGGCGAGCCACACCGCGGCGGATTCGGCTCCCGTGCCTTCGCCGAGCACGCGCGCCATCCGCGCGAGCAGTTCCTCGCTGGCGACCGCGTCGGCGACGCGTTCGGAGAACTCCGACAGCACTTCGTAGGGCGTGGCGCGGTGGCCGTAGACGATGCGGTTGGCGAGACGCTCCATGCGCCCCTTCGCCGGTTCGAACGCGACGGCGACGATGAACGTGGCGGCAACCGACAGCGGCAGGTTGCCGTTCGTGCCCGCGCCGAGCAGACCGCCGACGCCGACCACGACGCCGATGTAGACCGCGGAGACGAAGCCGGCGAGCGTGCCGTAGACGAGTGTGCGCGTGACCAGCGTGTCGACCGAGAACAAGCGATAGCGGAAGATGCCGGCGAACAACGCCAGCGGAACGATCGTGAGCGCGAGCTGGAACACGCGGTACAGCGCGAGCGGCACGGTCTGGATGCCGCGGCCTTCGAACACCGGCTGGTTGGCGTTCTGCACGCCACGCGCGACGGCGACGACGCCGATGAGCACCGCGACCGTGAGCGCCAACACGAGCAGCCGCGAGAGCTGTCGGTGGGTGGCCGTCGCCGGATGACGGTAGCGATACGCCTGGGCCGCGAGACCGACGAGCGGCACGCCGAGGCCGAACACCATCACCAGCGCGGTGGCGCGCCCCGACCCGCCCTTGTTGAGCGCGAGCGCGGTCAGTCCGGCCGCGACCGCGAGATACAGCAGCACCCGCCGCGGCCAACTCCACAACGGCACGAGGCGGCCGTCGGGGAACACGACGACGGCGAACGCGTACAGCAGCGCGGTGCCGACGGTGTACGTGTCGTGCGACACCGACTGCCAGCCGGTCGCGGGCACGGCGTCGTACACCGTGTGCGCGCCGAGGTTGCAGACGGCGGCGGTGCCGACGAGCGCGAACGCCAGCAGCGGGCCGGCGACGTCACGCGGCCGCAGCCATGCGAGGAAGCCGGCGAGGCCGAGATTGATGACGCTGAAGGTGAGGTCGAGTCCGAACTGCGGGCCGGTCTGCGCGGCGCGGGACGCGTCGGCGACGCGGTTGGCGACGTCGCCGGTGAAGGTCGGGTTGAGCCCGATGTCGCGCAGGCGCTCGAGGAAGCTGTGCGAGAACGACGCGTACTGCGCCGCGACGCCGAGCGCGATGAGCACGAACGACGCGAGGAACAACGCGAGAAACACCACGCGCATGAGCAACAGCGCGCGCGGCGGTATCTGGAGAACCGCCGCGGGCGTGGGCCGTTCGGTGTCAACCGCGGCAACCGGATCTGCGGTCGCGATTACGTGACCACGACCTTGCCGATCATGCCCGAGTGGATCAGGCAGGCGAACGGGTAGGTGCCGCGTTTGGTGAAGGTGACCGAGAAGGTGTCGCCGGTGTTGAAGCCGATGCCCGAAGACTTGAGCCCGCCCGAGCCGTTGAAGTTGCCGGCGTCGAGCGACACGAGGCTGTCGGTTACGAGCGGATAGGGCTTGTGTCCCTCAGGCGCGCCGGGCCATCCGCCTTGCGGTTTGTCGAGCTGGTCGTTGGCGACGATGTCACCGTTGGCCAACACCTTGTACAAGGGCGTGAACGGCGGCACGTTGAACGAGATCGAGTGGTTGCCGACGAACGTCCATGTGACCTTCTTGCCGACACGCGTGTTGATCTGGCGCGGCGTGAACTCGTTCACCTCGGCTTGGCGCGCCTGCACCGACGGATCACCGCTGCCGGCGAGGTTGCCCTTGAACGCCGCCTTGCCGGCGCGCTCCTTGCGGTACTCGGCGAGGATCGGCGCCGCAAGCGCCTGCGCCTCGGCGCGACCGACGCGGTTCAACTCTTTCTGCGACGGCACGTCCGCGCGTTTCGAGATCGTGACCTCGCCGCCCATCGGCACACCATGGATGCTGCAGTAATAGAAGTAGGTGCCTTCCTTCGCGTTGTCGGCGATCTTCACGTCGAAGCGATTGGCGTGCTTGCCCGTCGGCCGGATGAGTCCGCTCGAGTAGTACGCGTAGGAGCCGTCGAACGCCGGCTGCACGTCGTTGTTCGGACACGCCGAGTCGTCCGCGGGAATCTTGTCGAGCGTCTTCACGTAACACGGCTGCGCCGCGTCTTGGTTGATCGCGCCCTTGCGGAAGAAGTGCGGCAACTGGTCGACCGTGTCGCGTGGCGCGAACGACACCGTGTGCGGCGCGCCGGTCCACGTTTGGTCGAAGCGCAGCGTCATGCCCGGGCGCACGGTGACGTTGCTCGGGAAGTAGTCGAGGAACGACCCGGCGAACTCGTCGTAGTTGAAGTCGACTTGGACAGTGCGCGTTGTACCGGTGCCGCTCGAGCACGCGGCGAGGTTCGCGCCGATCAAGGCCAAGAGCACCACGACGAGTCCGCGACGGATCATTACTTCACGACCACCTTGCCAATCATGCCGGGGTGGATCAGGCAGGCATAGGGATACGTCCCGGCTTTGGTGAAGGTGACCGAGTACGTGTCGCCCGTGGCAAACCCGGTGCCGGACGACTTCAGCCCACCTGAGCCGTCGAAGTTGCCGGCGTCGAGGTGAATGGCTGGCGGCGGAGGCCCGTCCCCGTGGCTCTCGTGCCCGTCGGGCGCGCCCGGCCACCCGCCCGCGGCTTTGTCGAGCGAGCCGTTGAAGCCGAGGTTGCCTTTCTTGTCGTACTTGAACAGAGGCGTGTACGGCGGCACGTTGAACGAGATCGTGTGGCCGCCGATGAAAGTCCACGTGACCTTCTCGCCGGGCTTCGTCGTGATGGTCCGCGGCGTGAACTCGTTGATGATCCCGTCGACGTTCTCGGTGGCGTCGCTACCCGATCCGGCGAGATTGCCTTTGTACTGACCCTTGCCGGCGAGTTCCTTGTTGTATTCGTCCCTGAGTGGCTTCGCCAGCTTGTCGGCCTCGGCCTTGCCGCGACGGTTCATGGCGGCCTGCGACTCGACCTTGGCGCCGTGCTTCACCGTGATCTCGCCTGACATCAGGATGAAGTGCACGTTGCAGTAGTAGAAGTACTTGCCGTCCGGAACGTCGCTGGCGAGCTTCACCTCGAAGGTGTTGCCCCGTGTGCCTTCGAAGGGAATGAAGCCACTCGAGTAGTAGTCGTAGCGGCCGTTGAACTCGGGCTGCTTTTGCGCTGCCGCCGAACACGGCTTGTGATCCAAGGGGAGCTCCGCCTGCTTCTTGACGTAGCACGGTTTGGCTGCCGTCTGATTGAGGGCGTCACTGTCCTCCGCGAAGAGACTCGGCATCTGGTTCTCCCAGAAGTCCTTGTGGTAGGTCGGCGGATCCTCTTCGGGGACGTCTGCTTTGCCGGCGATGATGTCGTCGAGCAGCGACCGGATCGGCTGCACGTTGTCGTCGATCACACGACCGAAAGTGACCGAGTGTGGCTCGCCCGTCCACGTCTGGTGGAACTTGAGCGTCATGCCGGGCGTCACCGTTACTTTGCGCGGGAAGTAACCGAGGAACGAACCGGCGTAGTCGTCGGAGTGGTAGTCGACCTCGATCGTGCGGCTGTTCCCTCCGCTGCTGCTGCAGGCGGTGAGGCCGGTGAGGGCGAGCACGAGACCGAGAGCGACGGCGAGGGCTCTGCTCACTTGACCACGACCTTTCCGATCATGCCGGGATGGATCAGGCAGGCATACGGATACGTGCCGGCTTTGGTGAATGTGACGGAGTACTTGTCCCCGGTGTCGAAGCCCGTGCCCGACGATTTCAATCCGCCTGAACCGTCGAACTTCCCGGCGTTGACGGTAACGGGGGCGCGCGGCGGGCCGTCTTCGGACGACTCGGGGGCGCCGGGCCAACCGCCCTTCGGTCCGTCGAGTCCTTCGTTGAACGACACCTTGCCGCTCTTCGAGGTCTTGAAGATCGGCGAGTACGCCGGGACGTTGAAGCTGATCGTGTGCTCGCCGACGAAGGTCCATGTCACCGGGTCGCCAACCTTCGCCTGAATCGTGCGAGGGGTGAACTCGAGCGCGGTGGCTTCGACACTCTCGGTCGTCTTGTCACCCGAACCCGCGAGCGGCAACGGATACTCACCCTGACCGGCCCGTTCCTTGTTGAGGACCTTGAGGATCGGCGCGGCGTCCACGTCAGCCTGCGCTTTGCCCCGCCGGTTGATCGAAGCTTGCGATTCGACCTTGGCGTCCTTCTTGATGGTGATCTCGCCGCCCATCGGTCCGCCGTGCACGTTGCAGTAGTAAAAGTACGTGCCCTCTTTCGCGTTGTCGGCGATCTTCATCTCATACGAATTGCCGCGTGTGCCCTCGAACGGGATGAAGCCGCTTGAGTACAGCGCTTCGCGTCCGGTGAACTCGGGCTGCTTCTGCTGGGCCTGCTTGCACGCCTTGTCGTTGAGCGGGAGGTCCTTCTCCTTTTCGACGTAACACGGTTGCGCCGCACCCTGATCGATGCCGTTCTCCCCGAAGAACGACGGCAGCTTCTGCTCGAAGATCTCGAGATATGCGGGCGGTGCCTCCTCCGGCAGACCCTTGCCCGCCCAGTAGTCCCGGAACAGCTTGATCAACTCTGGGTGAACCTTCTTCACACCATTGTCGGCAACGGTGCCAAAGGTGACCGAATGCGGTTCTCCCGACCACGTCTGGTGGAACTTCAGCGTCATGCCGGGGGTGACCGTCAGATCGTGCGGATAGAAGCTGAGGAACGCGCCGGCGAAATCGTCGGAGTGGTAGTCGACTTCGATCGTGCGACTCTCGCCTCCACCGCCTCCGCACGCGCCGAGACCCATCACTGCCAGCGCGCCCGTAAGCAACGCAACTGCCAACTTCCTCACCGTGACCTCCCCGTCACCGATCGATGCCGCAACACGCGCTGCGCGCAGTTGCGGCCTGCCATGCCGTGCACGCCGCCGCCCGGGTGGGCGGACGCCGAGCAGATGTACAAGCCCTTGACGGGCGTGTTGTAGCGGAACCATCCGCGGACCGGACGGAACACGAGTTGTTGCTGGAGCGACATCGTGCCGCCGCCAAGGTCGCCGCCGACCAGATTCGGGTTGTGCGCTTCGAAGTCGGGCGGGGTGTTGATCGCCATGCCGACGATGTGCTCGCGCACACCGGGCGCGAACGCCTCGATGCGATCGAGCACGCGGTCGGCGAAGCGATCGCGGCATTCACTCCACGTGCCTTCGCGCGGGCGCGACGGCACGTGCGTTTCGACCCATAGGGTTTGCCCGCCCGCGGGCGCGCGCGACGGATCGGCGATCGACTGCTGGCCGACGATGAGCATGGGCTCGGTCGGCAAGAAACCGGCTTCGATCTCGCCGTAGGCGCGCGCCATGTCGCCGGGCGTGCCGACGATGTGGACGACGCCGGTCGCGCCGAGACCGTCGGCGCGCCACGCCGGCGGTGCGTCGAGCGCGACGTCGAGCTTGAACATGCCCGAGCCCGAGCGGAACCACGACAGGCGCGACACGAATTCGGCGGGCAGCTCGTCCTCTTGCACGAGCTCGCCGAAGAGCCGGCGCGCGTTGGTGTCGGCAACGACAGCGCGCCGCGCGGAGAAGGAACGACCGTCGGTGGTCTCGACGCCGACCGCGCGTCCGCCGCGCACGACGACGCGCTTCACCTTTGCGCCCGTCACGACGACCGCGCCCGCCTCTGTCGCCGCGGCAGTAAACGCTTCGGCCAACTTGCCGGCGCCTCCGACCGGGACCGGCATGTTCTTGGTCTGTGCGACCAACGCAAGGATGAGTGCGCCGGGCGAACTGCCCGCCGACGCCGTCGACACATCCGCGTGGCTCGCGCCGGCGCACACCAGGGCCTGCGCTTCGGCGGTCGCGAAGCGTTGCGCCGCGAGCACGTCGATCGGCGACAACATCATCTGCGCGAGCTCGAGCCCGCCGCGGATCTTGGCGGCGCGACCGACGCGCAGCGCGGGTCGGACCGCGCCGAGTGGCGACAGCATCATGGCGAAGAAGTGCTGCCCGACCTTGTCCCACCAGCCGACGAGCTCGCGCCATGCGTCGCTGTCGGCGGGCGCGAACTCGGCGAGTCCCTTCGCCGTGCGGTCGAGATCGGCGAAGCACACGCTGGCGCGCTCGGGCGTGACCGCTGCGGCCACCGGCGCGTCGAACTTGGCCCACTCGACGCGGCGGTCAAGACCGAGTTCGGCGAACATCGGCGACGCGTGCAGCACGCCGTAGAACGCCGAGAACGGATCGTGCACGTAGCCCGGCGCGGTGAGCGCGGCTGACGCGACCGCGCCACCAGAGACGTCGTTGCCTTCGAGCACCGTGACCGACCAGCCGGCGCGCGCCAGGATCGCCGCGGCCGCGAGGCCGTTGGGCCCCGAACCGATGACGATGGCGTCGACCTGGTCAGCGGCGCTCAGGGCCACTACTTGTTGTCCTCCCGGTGGTGCACGTCCTGCGCGAGCTGCGCCAGCAGCTCGGGTTCGACCACTGAGGAGTCGACAACCGCGACGCGCGCCTTGGTGGCGGCGCGCAGCGTCGCCGTGCGGATGCCCGTTTCGATCAGCGCGCGCTCGCCGAGAATCGCGCCCGGACCGAGGTCGCCGACGACTTCGCCGTTGACCTCGGCCTCGAGGATGCCGTCGAGCAACAGGAACATCTCGTCGCCCTTGTCGCCTTGGTTGACGAGGGTCTCGCCTTCCTTCAGCTTCTTGTACTTCGGCTTCGCACCGTCGCGCATGACGCGGTTCGACAGTTCCTGCTCCAACGCGGTGGCCACTGTCGTGACGTACGCCGGCGAGTCCTCATCACCCCACGGCGTGTGCTTGTCGAACGCCTTGCGATACCACTCTTTGAAATCGATGATGCCGGTCTTGTGGGTGAGGTCACCCTTGTCGTCGTAGATCCAATGCCGCGGGAACGGGCTGGCGCCGATCAGTTCACCCGACGACGTGCCATCGGCGTTGATCGTGAGCTGCAGCGTCGACCACGCGGTCGGCGCCTCCCACTGCACGAACGGCGGCTTGGATACGTGGCGCGGCGCGGGCACACCAGTGCAACCGCCCCCCGTCTGCACGAACGTCACCGACGTGTCGGAGACGACGGGCTCGCGCTGGATGTCGGGATAGGCGTGCGCGCCGAAGGTCATCTCTTTCTTGCCGAGGCGCAGCGTCGTCGCGCCAATCATGCTGCCGCCGGAATAGCCGTAGCCGAGGATCTTGCCCGCGTCGCTTACGTCCACCCAGGCGCGCAGGATGTTGGCGAACCGGAACCGGTCGGCGTCGCGCAACGCCGTGATGCTGTCGATGTGATCCGGCAGCGGCTCGTCGTAGTGCGAGACGCCCATCTCGAAGGGCGCCTTGAGCGTCAACGAGGTGATTGCTTCCGAGGGGATCCATGAGACCGCCATGACCGACGTTTCAATGCGCATATGGGTGTTCTCCTTCGCTACTTCGCGCTGACGCGCAGGACGCCGTGCATGCCGAGGCCCTCGTGATCGAGGATGCGGCAGACATAGCGATACGTACCCGGCTGGAGATCGACGGAGAGCGTCCGCGTCTTGCCCGGATGGATGGTGACCTCGCGGCCCAGCTCGTTGAGGCTGAACGTGTGCGTGAGCGTTCCCTTGTTGTGCACCGTGATGGTGTGTCGACCGGCACCGACTCGTAGGGTCGACGGAGTGAACCGCATCTCCTTCGCGCTCACCTCCACTTCACCGGCGCTGGCGGTGCCGGCACAACCGCTCGTCAACAACAGCCCTGCGCTCAGCGACGCAAGCACAAGGGTCTTCAAACGCACATCAGCAACGTACGCGGCTAAACCGCGCGGACCCAGGGCACAGGCTGGTGTGATGCAAGTAGTGCTGGCACCCCCGATGAAACGGTGGTCCCCTGGCTTGTCCGCGGCTGTTCGGTCCCGCAGAATCTGAAGCCGTGGAGGGGGAAACGATCACGGTGTTCCTTGCCGATGACAATCTCATCGTGCGGGAAGGTGTCCGCGCGCTCTTGTCGTCGAACAAGGCGCTCGAAGTTGTCGGCGTCGCTGCGGACTACGACGAGCTTGTGGCTGGCGCAGAGGCGACCGCGCCGAACGTCGTCGTCACCGATATCCGCATGCCACCCCATTTCGCGCGTGAAGGCATCGATGCGGCCAAAGAGATCCGGAAGCGTCATCCCGGGACAGGCATCGTCATCCTGTCGCAGTACGACGACCCGGACTATGCGGTGTCGCTGCTCGCCGAGGACGCGTCGGGTTACGCCTACTTACTGAAGGACCGCGTCGCCGAGGGTGACCAGTTGTTCCGCGCCATCGTCGAAGTGGTGAGCGGCGGCTCGATGATCGACCCGTCGATCGTGTCGATGCTGGTGCGTCCCGTGACGAAGGGCAGCGAGCTGACCGAGCAAGAGGAGGCGCTGCTGCAACTCGTCGCCGAGGGCCGCCCGATCAAGGCGATCGCAGTGGCGCGCAACACGACGCCGGCAGCCGCCGCCGACGACGTCGACAAGTTGTTCATGCGCATCGCCGAGCAGGCGTCGAGCGGAGGCAGCGGCGGCGGGGTCAAGCGACTGCGCATGCTGCACGACGCGATCGTGTCGCGCGAAGAGACGGGCGAGACGTTGTCGCGCCTGCTGCCCACGGGCCTAGCCGACAAGGTGCGCCGCGACGGCGGCAAGATCGGCGAGACGGAGAACCTGCGCGTCACCGTGTTGATGTCCGACATCCGCGGCTACACGACGTTGGCAGAGAACGCGGACCCGGCGCGACTCGCGGGCCAGCTCAATGCGCACCGCGCCGAGATGAACCGGGCGATCATCGCGGCCGGCGGCACCGTTATGCAGTTCGTCGGCGACGCCGTCATGGCGGTGTTCGGCGCTCCGGTGTCGATGGAAGAGCACGCGGCCAAAGCGGTCGAGGCCGCCGCCGCGATGCACGCGCAGCAGAACGCGCTCAACGAGCGTTGGGAGGTCGACGGGCTACCGCCGTTCGGCTTGGGTATCGGCGTGTCGACCGGCGACGTTGCCGCCGCGCTGCTCGGCTCCGAAGAGCGCATCGAGTACACGGTCGTGGGCGACACGGTGAACCTGTCGCAGCGACTGCAGCAGTTCGCGGACCCGGGCGAAACGGTGCTGTCCGAAGCGACGATGAAGGATCTCGTCGCCCCGCCGGAGGTCACCGCGCTCGAGCCGCAACAGGTGAAGGGCCGCGAGTCGCTCGTGCAGGCCTACAAGATCGCAGCAGCAAAGTAAGGAACTACGCCGGCAAGAGACGCGGGCGCCAGCCTTCTTGGCCGCCGGCTTCCCATGTGGTGCGCAGGAGCCGCCCACCGAAGTCTTCTTTGTTCATGTAGGCGGCGGCGCCGCACGTGCGCACGTCGGGCGGGAGGTCGTCTTCGTTGTACGTCGACAAGAGGAAGACCGTGACTTCGGGGTGCGCAGCCGTGATGCGGCTGGTGGCTTCGATGCCGGTGATGCCGGCCATGTTGATGTCCATCAGCACGAGGTCGGGGCGCAGCGCATCGACGACGTCGACCGCATCCTCCCCCGACTCCGCCTCGCCGACGAGGTCGAACTCCTTGGCGCGCTCGACGACGGCCCGTGCCGCCTCGCGGAACGGCGCCTGATCGTCCACGATCACCACGCGCACGTTCGAGTCGCCTTCCACCATTTCAGTCTGCGCTGTGACAAAAGACACCGAAAGGATGCCGACAGGCATCAGGAGGGTGGTGCTAGCACCCCTAGCTCTCGGCCGAGAGCAGCATGAGCACGGCTTTTACCCGGCGGTTCGTCTGCGGCTCTTCGGTGAGACCGAGCTTGGAGAAGATCGAGTTGATGTGCTTCTCGACGGCGCGCTCGGAGAGCACGAGCGTGTTGGCGATGGCGCCGTTGCTCTTGCCTTGCGCCATCTCGGCGAGGACTTCGTGCTCGCGTGGCGTCAGGCGGTCGAGGCCGTCGGTCTTCTTGGCGCCGGCGGAGACGAGCGAGTCGACGACCGAGGGGTCGATCACCGAACCGCCTTCGGCGACCGAACGAATCGCGTTCACGAGTTGGTCGACGTCGGCGACGCTGTCCTTCAACAGGTAAGCGCGACCGGCGGATCCTTTGTCGAGCAGCGCCAGCGCGTACGCCGGGCTCGAGTACTGGCTCAGGACGACGACGCCCATCGCGGGATGTGACTCGCTGAAGCGGCCCGCGGCGCGCACGCCTTCGTCGGTGCCCGTCGGTGGCATGCGAATGTCGGTGACGACGACGTCGGGTGAAAGTTCGTCGACGAGTTGCAGCAGCTCGGCCTCGTCGGTCGCCGTACCGACGACTTCGAGGTCGTCCTCGCGGTCGACAAGTTGGTGCACGCCCTCGCGGAACAGCGCGTGGTCCTCGGCGAGGATGACTCGAATCGTCACGTACGCATTCTTCTAGTGATTTGGTGGGCCGTGAAGGATTTGAACCTCCGTAGGCTGAGCCGGCAGATTTACAGTCTGCTCCCTTTGGCCACTCGGGCAACGACCCTGGAAGCGTCGAGGATAGCGTGACCGCATGCCGAGCTTTGATGTCGTTTCGGAAATCGACATGCAGGAAGTGCGCAACGCGGTCGACCAGGCGCAGCGCGAAGTCAGCACACGCTTCGACTTCAAAGGCACCGACTCGACCATCGAGTTAGGCGACGACGCCATCACGCTGCACTCCGCCACCGAGGACCGCCTGCGCGCCGTGTACCAGGTGCTGGAGGAGAAGATGGTCAAGCGATCCATCTCGCTCAAGGCGCTGGACCCGGGCAAGGTCGAAGAGGCGGCGAAGGGCACGGCGCGGCAGACGATCAAGCTCGTCGCCGGGATCTCGTCGGAGAAGGCCAAGCAGGTGAACTCGACGATCAAGGCGCTCGGGCTCAAGGGCATCCAGAGCCAAACGCAAGGCGATCAGGTGCGCGTGACGGGCAAGAAGCGCGACGACCTGCAGGGTGTGATCGCAGCGTTGAAGGAAGCCGACCTCGGCATCCCGCTGCAGTTCAACAACTTCCGGGACTAGCGCATCCCCAGCACGTCGAGCAGACCGCGCGGCGTGAGCGGGCGCAGCATCGCCTTCGCTTCTTGATCAGCAGCTGCGCGCGCCTTCTGACGGGCGGCGGCGGCTTCGGCGCGGCTCGTCCAGTCGACGCGCGTCGACGCGACCGCGGCTTCGGCTTCTGCTAACCGCAGCGCGCCACCGGTCGGGTTGGCTGAGCTCGCCCACGCGAGTTGCGCGCGCGGGGGCGCGATGCGCTCGATCGTGGTGGACAACGCGGGCACGACTGCGGGCGCCGCGGCGACTGACTGACCGGTGAGCGTGTTGATCACCAGCGGCGCCGACGCGATCGCTTGCGCGACCCACTGGTCGAGATACGGCTTGGGGTTCACCGGGCCCTTGCCCTTCGGATGGATCTCGAAGTGCAAGTGCGCGGGACCACCGGCGGCGTTGCCGGTGTCGCCGACGAAACCGATCACGTCGCCGACCTTCACGCTGTCGCCGGGCTTGATGTCGGAGTAGCCCGACAGGTGCGCGAAGTACAGCTCGTGACCTTCCTTCGTCGTGACGTAGGCGGCCGTGCCGCCGGCGCCACCGGACGCGTGACGCACGAGGCCCTCGACGGGACTGCGTACCGGCGTGCCCATCGCCGCGAAGATGTCGGTGCCTTCGTGCAAGTGGAACACCGGCGTGAAGCGCGGGTTCAACCAGTCGTCGGTGAAGTTCGCTTGCCCCGCGACGGGGAAGTGACCGAAGCCGGCGATCGCCGCTTGCGTCGGCGTCATGCCGGCCGCGACGAGGGGCTGCAGGGCGGCCATGAGCGCGCTCGTGTTGTTGGCCTTGCTCCGCTTCACCGACGCGATGATCTTGGCGTAGCCGGGTGGGATGACGCCGGTGGCGTTGCCCGGGTCGTCACCGCCGCCCGTCGCCGGAGCCGGAGGGGTGTTCGACTTCGGCGGCGCCGTGGTCGTCGGCGCCAGCGGCGGCTGCGTCGTCGATGTGGGAGTCGGTTCGACCAGCTGCGCGGACGCGTCAGTTGCCACGGCGACGTAGCCGAGTAGCAGAACGATGGCCAGACCGAAGGCCCCGCGCGCCAGTTGCGTGGTGGTACGCATGGTCGGGCGTAGAGATTACTGACAGAACGTCACCCCGCGACGATTCCGCCGCCCAAATTGGGCGTTTAGTGCTTCCAATCCCCTCCGCGGAGGCGGGCGATGCGGTCTTCGGTCGGCGGGTGGGTCCGGAACAGGTTGCCGAACTGCGCCTTGCGGCCGGTCAGCGGGTTGACGATGAACAGCGTCGCCTCGGCGGGCGACACGTTCATCGGCACGCGCTGCGCGGCGGTCTCGAGCTTGCCCAGCGCACGCGCCAGCGGCTCGCCGTCGCCGATGAGGCGGGCGCCAGAGCGGTCGGCCTCGTACTCACGGCTCCGCGTAATCGCCATCTGGATGAACATCGCGGCGAGCGGAGCGAGGATCAGCAGCGCGATGTCGATGATCGGGTTGCGGTCACGATCGCGTCCCCCGCCGCCGAAGAACATGCCGATGCGCGTGATGAACATGATGCCGGTGGCGATCGCCGCGGCGACGGAGCCGATCAGGATGTCGCGGTTCCCGACATGGCTGATCTCGTGTGCGAGCACGCCGCGCAACTCGTCCCAGTCGCAGATCTGCAAGATGCCTTGCGTGACGGCGACGGCCGCGTGCGCGGGGTTGCGGCCGGTGGCGAACGCGTTGGGCTGCATCTCGGGCGACACGTAGAGCTTGGGCATTGGCATGCCGGCCTTCTGCGTGAGCTCGCGCACGATGCGGTAGTAGTCGGGCATTTCCTGCTCGGTGACGGGCACCGCGCGCGCCGCTTTGATCGCGAGCGTGTCGGAGAACCAGTACGACCCGCCGCAGAACACGAGGCCGATGAGAAGGCCGAGCGTGGCGCCGCCGGTTCCCCTGAACATGCCGCCGACGAAGACGAGAAACCCGCCCAGTCCGGCGAGCAGCACGAACGTCTTGATTGTGTTCTTACTCATTTGCCGACAACGGTACGCCCGATTGGTGGGCGTTCTTTCGCGGGCAGCTGTGCGTTCGCTGAGCGCGCTACTTCCCCTTGAAACCCGGGAGGGTCAGCGTCCGCCGCAGGGTGGGGCCGCCCGTCGGCGTAACTGCGATGTCGAGAACGCCGTGGTCGCTCGGGCGAGGATTCGGTGCAATGACGCCCGCGCACGGACCGATCGCCTGGGTATTCGGGCAACGCAGCGCCGCAGTGACCGGGCCGACGTTCGCGTGGATGTCGACGAGCGGGGGACTATCGGCGCTTGCAGGCGCCACCGTCGCGCCGATCGCTGCGACAAGCACACCTGCACCTGCCGCGCCGCGCGCCAAGATTCGACTACCTCGCATTTTCGTTTCCCTTCCCGTCATCCAGCCTTCCGTGTTCTAGCCAATGCGCCAGGTCTTCGTCAGCGAGTTCGTGCAGGCGTTCGTCGTAGCGGGCCAGGTCGCCGTCGCTGAGGAGGTCGCGCCACTGGCCGCTCGTGCCGCTGCGGAAGAAGTCGCTCGTGCTGCGCCAGAAGGTCTGGTCGGCGTTGGGCGCGACCGTGGTCGCATCGGCCTTCATCGTGTCGAAGCTCGCAGCGGGCGCGAGCTCTTCGAGGCGGGCGCGCGAGCGTTCGATGCCGAGCCGCTCCGCGAGGTACGCCATCTGTCCGACGAGGTCGCGCTTCAGGTCGCCGTAGTGCAACAGCACGACGTTGGGTCGGTGACGCTCCTGCCAGAAGGTGTCGAGCGTGCCAACCAGCGCGGGCAAGCTGTCGCCCAACCACTCGGTGAACCAATCGCTGCCCGTCGACGGGGCGTTCGCCTCGACCGCCTCATCGCCGACGACGGAGACGCGCTCCTCGATCACCTTTTCGATATCCATGTTGTCCCAGTGGTTGCGGCGCGACACAGCTGCGTCGCGCGGATCGCGGCCCACGGTGATGTACGTGACGCGTTCGTCGAAGGGCAGCGCGTTGAACGGCAGATGCGACTTGATGAATCGGCGGTGCGTTTGCGCCTCGAGTTCGGCGACGACGTCTGGGAGTGGACGCGTGAGCATGTCGAGCCACGGCGAAATGTGCGCCAGCGGCTGTGGCAACTCGACGGAGTCGAACACGAGCAGCGACACGATGCGCTGGGTCCAGGTTGTGCCGCACTTCGCGGGCGTGGCGATGATGATGTCGCCGTCGCGGAAGGCGAAGTTGTCCCAGCGCGCGCTGTCGAAGAACAGCGACCGCAGCCGGGCCGGAGGCACTAGCCGAGGGAGCCGTTCGTCAGCCACTGCGCGAAGTCGCCGTCGGCGAGTTCGTGCAACCGCTTTTCATACCGCGGCAGCTCGTCTTCACCGACGAGGGCGCGCCACTGGCCGGTCGTGCCGTTGCGGAAGAAGTCCGTCGTGCTGCGCCAGAACGTCTGGTCGCCGTTGGGAGCCGTGATGTCGGCCGACGACTTCATTGCGTCGAAGGACGCGAACGGCGCGAGTTCTTCCAGCCGCGCGCGCGAACGTTCGATGCCGAGCCGCTCGGCGAGATACGCCATCTGCCCGACGAGATCCGCTTGCAGGTCGGCGTAGTGCAGCAGCACGACGTTCGGCTGTTGGCGCTGGTCCCAGAAGCTGCGCAGGTGCTTCACCACACCCTCGAGACCGTTATCGGCGTCGTCCTCGATCCAGCGCCAGAAACGATCGGTCGGCTCGCCGCTGAGGTCGGGCAAGTCGTCGGGCGACATGTCGGCCAGGTCGTCGAGGCCGACGGCGGCCGCACGCTCCATGATGAACTTGTCCATGTCGACGTTGTCCATGTGATTGGCCATGGAGATGGCAACGTCGCGCGGGTCACGGCCCACGGTGATGTAGGTCACGCGCTCGTCACGGGGCAGAAAGTCGAACGCGAGGTGCGACTTCATGAAGCGACGGTGCGTTTGCGCGTCCAACTCCGCGACCACGTCGGCGAGTGGCCGCGTGTTCATGTCGAGCCACGGCGAGATGCGCGACATCGGCCGATCCAACTCCGGCGAGTCGAAGACCAGCAACGACACGATGCGCTGCGTCCAGGTCGTGCCGCACTTCGCCGGCGTGCTGATGATGATGTCGCCGTCGCGAAACGCGAACCCATCCCAGCGTGCGCTGTTGTAGAGCACGTTGTTTACCGGTTCGACCATGGCGCCCCTCCTGCCCCGGTTATCAGCCGTAGTAGCCGGAGTGTAGGTACACGCACGGCACGCCTGCCGAGCGCAGCATCATCACGTTGCGCGGGTCGTCCTCGAAGGCGAGCACCAAGTTCGTGCCGCGGTTCTTCAGCGCTTGGACGGAGTAGTACTTGAAGTCCTCGGCGTAGTCGTAGTCGCCGTAGTCGCGCATGATGAGCAGATCCCAGCGCAGCTTGTAACGCTCGAGCCACCCGACGGTTTGCGCCTGCACGCGCAGCGGCCGCGCGGTGAGCAACACGATCGGCAGCTTCGGATCGAGCAGGTGCAGGAGCTGCCCGACTTCTTCGATCAGCGGATCGTCGCCACACGCTTCGAAGAACGCGTGCCAGTCGCGCCGCGGCCCTTCGATGTAGTGCTGTCGACCCACAGCGTCGGACAGCACGCCGTCGAGATCGAACATGACGGCGGGGCCAGGTTCGATCTCGCCGTTATTCCACAGCCAATTGCCTGGAGTCACTCCTCGGTAGGGCTGGTCGCAGCGCGCTTGGCGATCTCGGCGACGACGGCGGGATCCGCCAGCGTCGTCGTATCGCCGAGGGCGCGGCCTTCGGCGACGTCGCGCAGCAAGCGGCGCATGATCTTGCCGGAACGCGTCTTGGGCAGGTCGTCGGTGAACACGATCGTCTTCGGCTTGGCGATGGGTCCGATCTTCACGGCGACGTGCTCGCGCAGCACTTGGCCGTGCGCCTCGTCGCCGAGGTTGCCGGAGCGCAGCGTGACGAAGGCGATGATCGCCTGACCGGTTGTCGCGTCGTTGGCGCCGACGACCGCGGCTTCCGCTACTGACGGGTGGTCGACGAGCGCGGACTCGACTTCGGTGGTTGAGACACGATGCCCCGACACGTTCATCACGTCGTCGACGCGGCCGAGCAACCACAGGTAACCGTCGTCGTCGGTCTTGGCGCCGTCGCCGGCGAAGTAGCGGCCCTCGAAACGCGACCAGTACGTCTCCTTGTAACGCTCAGGGTCGCCCCAGATGCCGCGCAGCATCGACGGCCACGGATCCGTCAACGTGAGATACCCACCGCCGCGCGGCACCGGCTTGCCGGCGTCGTCGACGATTTCGGCCGAGATACCCGGCAGCGGGAACGTCGCCGAACCCGGCTTGAGCGTCGTGAGGCCGGGCAACGGCGAGATCATGATCCCGCCGGTTTCGGTCTGCCACCACGTGTCGACGACCGGGCAGTTGCCCCCGCCGATCGTCTGCCAGTACCAGACCCACGCTTCGGGGTTGATCGGCTCACCGACCGAACCGAGCAGGCGCAGCGACGACATGTCGTGCTTGCCGGGGTACTGGTCGCCCCATTTCATGAACGTGCGGATGGCGGTGGGCGCGCAGTAGAGGATCGTCACGCCGTAGCGCTCGATGATGTCCCACCACCGGTCTTTGTCGGGCGTGTCGGGCGTGCCCTCGTACATCACCGACGTCGCGCCGTTCGTGAGCGGCCCGTAGACGATGTAGCTGTGCCCGGTCACCCAACCGATGTCGGCCGCGCACCAGTACACGTCGTCGTCGGGATGCAGGTCGAAGACGTGCTTGTGCGTGAACGCCACCTGCGTCAGGTAGCCACCCGTCGTGTGCATGATGCCCTTGGGCTTGGCCGTCGTGCCCGACGTGTAGAGCAGGTAGAGCAAGTCCTCGGAGTCCATGTGCTCGGGCTCGCAGTGCGCGTCGAGTGACGCGTCGTCCATCAGGTCGTGCCACCAGTGGTCGCGACCGTCGGTCCATGCGACGTCTTGTCCGGTGCGGCGCACGACGACGACGTGTTCGATCGTCGGCGTTTCCTTCACGGCTTCGTCGGCGTTGACCTTGAGCCCCGCGGCCGCGCCGCGGCGGTAGCCGCCGTCGGCGGTGATGAGCACCTTCGCCTCCGCGTCGTTGATGCGGTCGCGCAACGCCTCGGAGGAGAAGCCACCGAACACCACGGAGTGCGCGGCGCCGATGCGTGTGCACGCCAGCATGGCGACGGGCAGCTCAGGGATCATCGGCATGTAGATGTTCACGCGGTCGCCGCGCTGCACGCCGAGGTTCTTCATCACGTTGGCGAACTTCTCGACATCCGCCAGCAACTCGGCGTACGTGATCGTGCGTTTGTCGCCGGGCTCGCCCTCCCAGTGCAGCGCGACCTTGTCGCCTTTGCCGGCCGCGACGTGGCGGTCGAGCGCGTTGTAACTCACGTTGAGCGTGCCGCCGATGAACCACTTCGCGAACGGCAGGTCCCACTCGCACACGGTCTGCCAGCGATCGAACCAGTCGAGCGCTTCGGCCTGGCGCTCCCAGAACGCTTCGCGATCCTTCGCCGCCTCGTCGTAGAGCGAGTTGTCGCTTACAACGGCGCGCGTGACGAAATCAGCCGGGGGCGGAAACGTGCGGTCCTCGCCGAGGAGGGCCTCGATCGCATCAGAGTCAGCCATACGGCCGACCTTATTCGGCCGGTAGCTCGGGGGTGGTCGGCCGGACGACGGCCGCGAGGTCCTCGGAGCGCTTCCACGCGCGCTGGTAGATGTACGCCGCCGCGGCCGCCAACGCAGCCGCCGACAGGAACGTGCGCAGCGCGTCGGTGACTTCGCCTGCGCCCGCCGTATCGGGCGCGATCATCCCGTAGATCGCGTAAACGGCAGTCCCCGCGGCCGCGAGTCCGGTCAGCAGCGTCGCGCCGCAGATGAAGAAGAGCACGCGGCTGTAGACGCGCGCGCCGGGACCCGTCGAGTCGTCGAGGTCCTTCTCGAACTTGGGCAGGTGGTACCAGAGCAGCGCGGCAGCGATGGCACCGGCGATGAGTCCGCCGACGACTTGTGAAATGTCGTCGTCGTGATTGACGCGCGTGCTGTAGGGACTGAACGACCCGCTGCCGAAGGTCTCGTTGGGCCCGACGCGGATGGTGGTGCGGCTACTGCTGAACGCGTCGGTCGGTGACGTATCGGTCAGCTCGACGAGACCGTTGACGGTCAGCCACGTCGCGGCGAGCAGCAACAGCACTCCGACGAACGTGATGACCGAGAGGTACAGCGCCGTCGGACGCTCGCGGGTGGGATCGGGCTCGCTCTTCCCCGAGAGGGCGAGGACGAGAAGTCCCACGATCAGCAACAGCGGGAGCGTGGCGAAGCTGAACACCATGCGGCTCACGGTACATAGTCGGCGACCAGAAATCCGCCCAAGCCGGCTGAATCGAGCAGCGCCTCGGATTCTGTGACCCGGCTGCGCGCCTTCAGCGCCGCGAGGTCGCCGATGTGCGCGCGCTCGGTCCACGTGGCGCGTGCGGCGTCGACGAGCGCGTCGATGCCGTGCGCGCGCAACCACTCCGCCTGCGTGGTGAGGGCGTCGGGCGGCGGGAGCTGGTCGAACGCGACGTCGCACGTGATGTCCTGCGAGCCGGGATCGGCGAGCGGTTCACCGCCACGACCGTGGGCGCGGTAGGTACGCAACCACTCGCGCCCGACAAGCTCAGCGGTCGTGCGCGTGCCGTAGTCGAACAACACGACGCGGTCGGCCGACAGGCACGCGCGCGTCACCCAGAGTTGCGCACTCGTGTGCCACGGCAGGCGCGTGCCGTCGGGCGCGTCGGCGGCGAAGTCGACCGCGTCGCCGCGCACGAACGTGCCGTCGGCCACCAGCAGCTCGAACCATTCGTCACCGGCGCGTTCGACGATCTTGAAGGGGAGGTTGTCGAGCAACTCGTTGGCGATGATCACGTCGGCATCGCCGGGCCACGGATCGTCGTACTCGACGGTGATGTATTCGAGCGACGGTGCGACGGCGAGGATCGCGTCGCGCAACGCGCCCCGTCCGGCGCCGGCCTCGATCACCACGCGAGCGTCCCCCAGCGCGTTGGCGATCACCGCGCCGAACAACGGACCGACTTCGGGACTCGTGATGAAGTCCGCACCGCGGCGACCCGCACCACGGCCCGTCGCGTAGAAGCCGTTTGCGCCGTAGAGCGCCGCGTCCATGAAGACGTCGAAGCCGACGCCTTCGCTCACGGCGTTAGAACGCGAAGCGCGTGAGGGTGGCGACGTCGCCGAGCTTGGCGAGGATCGGCGGGTAGACGCCGACCGCGACGGTGACGATGACGGTGATGGCGAGCGCGGTGGCGAGCGCCGGCGGCACGCGGATCGGTGTGACGTCGCCGTCGGGCACCGGGCTCATCCACATCTCGCGCGCGACCGACGCGTAATAGAACAGCGCGATCACCGAGTTCACACCGGCGATGACCGCCAGCGCGATCGCCGGACCCGTCCCGGCGTCGAGTGCCGCCGAGAACATGAACAGCTTGGCGAACCAACCGCCGAGCGGCGGGATCCCGGCGAGGCTGAACATGAACGCCGTCATCAACAGCGTGAGGCCGGGCGCGTACGTGAACAGGCCGCCGTAGCTGCTGATCTCACCCGAGCGCGTCTTGCGCGCCACGGCGATGACCACCGCGAAGGCACCGAGGTTCATCGCCGTGTAGATGAGGAGGTAGACGACGCTCGCCTTCTGCGCGGTGATGAGCGCGTGGGCGTTCTCCCCCGCCACCGCGAACGGCACGAGGACGTAGCCGGCCTGCGCGATCGACGAATACGCGAGCATGCGCACGATGTTCGTTTGCCGCAGCGCGATGAGGTTGCCGACCGTCATCGTGATGGCGGCGAGCACCCAACACAGCGGACCCCACACATTGTTGTTGCCGAGGAATCCGACGTAGAGCAGCTCCATCAGCGCCACGAAGCCGGCGGTCTTCGACGCGACCGACAAGAACGCGGTCACCGGGGTCGGCGCGCCTTCGTAGGTATCCGGCGCCCAGAAGTGGAACGGCACAGCCGACACCTTGAAGGCGAAGCCGATGATGATCATCAAGATCGCGACGGTGACGAGCGCCGAGCCCTGCTCGTTCTGCGACAAGTACGCGCCGATGTCGGCGAGGACGGTGCTGTTGGCGACGCCGTAGACCAGCGACATGCCGTAGAGCATCACGGCCGAACTGAGCACGCCGAGGAGGTAGTACTTGAGCGCGGCTTCGTTGCTCTTGGGATCACGCTTGCGCCAACCGGCGAGCATGTACGCCGGCAGCGACAGCATCTCGAGCGCGACGAAGATCGTGATGAGGTCGCGCGCCGACGCCATCACCGTCATGCCGAGGATCGACGACAACAGCAGGAAGCTGAACTCGCCTTCGTAGTAATCGCCGTCGGCGACATAGTTCGACGACATCAACAGCACGACGTAACCGGTCGCGATGAACAGGCCCTTCATCACGAGCGCGAAGTGGTCGACGACGTAGGCGCCGCCGAACATCGTGCGGTCGTGGCCGTCGACCGCCAGCGTGATGATCGGAATGAGTGCGCCGAGCACGCCGATGCCGGCGAGGTTGGTGACCAGCACCTTGCGGTCTTCGGGCACGACGAGATCGGCCAGCAGCACGAGCACGATGACGCCCGTGAGGACGATCTCGGGCGCGAACGCGTGGTAGTCGAGAACCGGCGCTTTGAACGACGACGCGGCTGCGAGCAACGAGAGCATGAGGGTTAGTGGGCCACCATCGCGAGCGAGTGACCGATGGTCTGGACGGCGCCATCGGTCAGCTTGAACATGAGCGACGGGAACACGCCGAGCGCCACGATGCCGAGCAGCATCGGGGTCCACGCGATCCATTCGGGCGTGTGCAGGTCGTGGATGTGGGCGTTGGCGAACTCGTCGCGTGGCTCACCAAAGGCGACACGCTGGTACATCCACAGCAGGTAGCCGGCGGCGAACACCGTGCCGATCGAGGCGATCACCATGTACCAGCGGAACAGCACGACCGAAAGGCCGGGCGCCGGTTTGAAGGCGGAGAGAATCGCGGGGAACTCACCCCAGAAGCCGGCGAGGCCGGGCAGACCCAGTGACGCCATCGCGCAGAAGCCGAGGATCCAACCCATCTTCGGTGCCTGTACGAGCAGGCCACCGAGGCGGCTCATCTCGCGGGTGCCGTAGCGCTCGCCGACCGAACCGGCGATGAAGAACAGCATGCCGGTGATGAGGCCGTGGGCGACCATGCCGAACATCGCGGCGTTGATGCCGAAGCTCGTCAGCGTCGCGATGCCGAGCATCACGAAGCCCATGTGGGCGACCGACGAGAACGCGATGAGGCGCTTGAGGTCCTTCTGTGCGAGGCAGCCGAGCGCGCCGTAGATGATGCCGATGACGGCGAGCAGCCCGATCCACGGCGCCCAGGTGTGCGCGGCCTCCGGCAGGATCGGCAGCGCGATACGCACGAAGCCGTACGTACCGAGCTTCAGCAGGATCGCGGCGAGGATGACCGAGCCGACGGTGGGCGCTTCGGTGTGCGCGTCGGGCAGCCACGTGTGGAACGGGAACATCGGCACCTTGATGGCGAAGCCCATGAACAGCGCGGCGAAGATCCACACCTGACTGTTGTGCGGCAACAACTGCGACGCGTTCGCCACCAGAGTCGGGATGTCGAAGGTGTGCCCCGCGCGGAAGTACAGCGCCAGGAAGCCGAGGATCATCAACGCCGATCCGAACAGCGTGAACAAGAAGAACTTGATCGACGCGTACTGACGGTTGGCGCCACCCCACACGCCGATCATGAAGTACATCGGCAGGAGCACGAGTTCGAAGAAGACGAAGAACAAGATGAGGTCTTCGGCGATGAACGTGCCGTTCATGCCGGTCTCGAGGATGAGGATCAGCGCGAGGAACGCCTTGGGGTTGTGCGGCTCGGGGAAGTGATCCCACGAGTAGATGACGCACAGGATGCACACGAACATCGACAGGATCAGCAGCGGCAGCGACAGCCCGTCGACGCCGAGGTGGTAGCGGCTACCGATGATCTCGATCCACTGCTTGTTGACCGAGAACTGCAGCGTGTGCGTGTGGTCGTAGTCGAAGTTCTTGAGGATGTAGCCACCGAAGCCCGCGGTCACGACCGTGGCGAGGAGCGCGACGGACTTGATCGCCGTCTCACTCTCCTTCGGTATCACCATCATTGCGACGACGCCGATGAGCGGCGTGAAAATCGCGAGCGTTAGCACCAAGTCGTGCATCAAGAATCCTTTATGTCAGTCGCCAAAGGGCGACGGCAAAGATCACCAGCGCTCCGAAGAGGATCGCCGCGTACTGCTGCACCTTGCCGGTCTGCACCGTGCGTAGTGCCCCACCACCGGCCTCGGCGGAAATACCAAGACCGTTGACTGCTCCGTCGACAACCTGCTGGTCGATCACGTTGTACGTGAAGCGACCGGTCGCCACGGCGATTGCTGCCGCGCCGTTGACGATTCCGTCGAGCACGTTCTGGTTGAACCAGTACGCCGCCGCCGCGATCGGGCCCTTCAGGCCGCCGACCACGCCGTCGGTGTAGAGGGTGTCGAGGTAGTACTTGTTGACGAGGAACGTGTAGCCGGCGTGCGCGAGGCCCTTGTCGGCCAGGCCGAGCGAGCGGCCTTCGCGCCGGAAGTAGTAGACGCCCGCCAACGCCACGCCGATGATGAACGCCAGCGTGCCGAGCGCCGCGTACGACGCCACGAACTCGTGGTGCGCGACGACGTTGCTGACGAATGCCGGTTCGAACACGTCGGCGAAGAACTCGATGTGCAGCATCGGCGCCTGGGCGAAACCGGCGACGATCGACAGGATCGCCAGGAACACGAGCGGGCCGGTGATCGGCAGCGGCGACTCGTGCGGATGATGGTGCGCGGCGTTGCCGCGGGGCTCGCCGTGGAAGGTCAGGTAGATGCAGCGCGTCATGTACGCGGTGGTCATCACCGCTCCTACCAGGCCGACCCAGAAGAACAGCTCGTAACCGTTTTTGCCAGCGCTCGTGAGGATCTCGTCCTTCGAGAAGAAGCCGGCGGTCAGCGGGAATCCCGCGAGCGCGAGCGTCGCGACGACGAAGGTCCAGTACGTGATGGGCATGTGCTTCTTGAGGCCGCCCATGTCCTTTTTCATCTCGAAGCTGTGATGCGAACCGCTGTGCGCGATCGAGCCGGCGCCGAGGAAGAGGCACGCCTTGAAGAACGCGTGCGTGAAGAGATGGAACACGCCGGCGGTCCAGCCGCCGACTCCGAGTGCCATCACCATGTAGCCGAGCTGGCTGACGGTGGAGTACGCGAGCACCTTCTTGATGTCGGTCTGCACGAAGGCGAGCGCCGCGGCGATGAGGATGGTGATCGCACCGACCATGGCGACGGGCGTGTAGCCGTCACCCGCGCCGATGTGGAAGCCCTGCCAGAACACGCCGTAGAGGCGCGCGATCAGGAACACGCCGGCGACGACCATGGTCGCGGCGTGGATCAGCGCGGACACCGGCGTGGGGCCGGCCATGGCGTCGGGCAGCCAAGTGTGCAGCGGGAACTGCGCCGACTTGCCGATAACCGCGACCAGCAACGCGCACGCCGCGGCGGTGAGCAGGCCCTGGTCGATGTGCCCGGCGAGCGCCATCGAGTTGATGTGGCCGATGTCGAACGTGCCGCCGGCCAGCCAGAACAACATCGAGACGCCGACCAGCAGACCTATGTCACCTGTGCGCGTGGTGAAGAACGCCTTGAGCGCGGCGTTCGAGATGTCTTTGTCTTCCCACCAGTGCCCGATGAGCATGAAGGAGCAGAGGCCCATCATTTCCCAGCCGAAGATCATCTGGAGCGTGTTGGACGACGTCACCAGGATGAACATGCCGGACGTGAAGAGACTGAGCGCGGCGAAGTAGTGCGTCTTGCGACGGTCGTCGCGCATGTACTCCGTCGAGAAGATGTGGACCATCAACGAGATGGTCGACACGACGACGAGCAGGGCGACGGCGAGGCCGTCGATGAGCACGCCGGCCTTGATCTTCATCGCGCCGTTCTCGAACCACGTGGTCTCGTGGACGACGGGGGCGCGCTTGTAGGTGGTCTCTTCCGCTTCGCCGCTCGCGTGTTGTTCTTCGACCTGCTTGCCGGCGTCGTGCGCCGCGAGTTGCGCGGGCGTGGCGTGGTGCAGGGTCTCGATCGTCTTCGGTTGATCGATCCACTGGTACGCCGTGAGCAACGACATGCCGAAGCACAGCACCAGCGCGAACACGCCGATGGCGGCGCCGCGGCTGGGGATGCGCTTACCGAAGAACAGGATCAGCACGAAGCTGACGATGGGCGTGAGCGGGATCAGATAGGCGTGGTCGAGAAAGAACACGATCAGCCCTTCATCGCGTCGATGCCGGTGAGATCAACCGACCGTCGATTCCGGTAGATGAGCAGGACAATGGCGAGGCCGACGCCGACTTCGGCGGCGGCGATCGCGATCACGAACAAGGCGAAGATCTGGCCCGTCACGCTCTGGTTGAACGCGCCGAACGCCACGAGGTTCAGGTTGACGGCGTTGAGGATCAGCTCGACCGACATGAGCACGAGCACGCCGTTCTTGCGCGCGAGCACGCCGTAGATGCCGGTGCAGAACAGCACGGCCGCGAGGAAGAGGAACTCGTTGAGCAGCATCTAGTCCCTCCTCGCCAACACGATGGCGCCGACGAGCGCGGCCAGCAGCAACACCGACGCGACTTCGAACGGCACGAGGTACGTGGAGAAGATGGCGTCGCCGACCTGCGCGGTGGTCGTGGGTGAGGACAGGTTGATGTGGTTGTGGCCGAACGCGTCGCGCAGCAGCCAGATCAGGAGCGCGAACACCGAGAGCGACACGAGACCGGGAATCCACAGATTCGTGTTGTCGAGATCGGACTCGTGGCCGATGCGCGCGCGGGTGAGCATGATGCCGAAGAGGAACAGCACGACGACCGCGCCGATGTAGACGAGTACCTGCACGACCGCGGTGAACTCCGCCGCGAGCAGGACGTACTGCGCGGCGACGCCGGCGAGCACGATCACGAGGGAAAGCGCGGCGCGCACGACGTTGGTCGACGTGACGACGTTGAACGCCGCCACGATCATCGTGAAGCCGATAATGCCGAAGGCGACGTGTTGCGCAGTCGCAACTGCGAGCACTACTTGGCCCCCTTCTTCGCCTCAGCGCCCGCCTCGAGACCGGGCGCCTCGGGCACCGTCTGCAGCCAGTCGACCAAGCGGTCCTTGTCGTGCAGCAAGTCGGCGATGTTCGACTCGCTGTACTCGTACTCGGGGCTCCAGAACAGCGCGTCGAACGGGCATACCTCGACGCAGATGCCGCAGTACATGCACAGCGAGTAGTCGATGTCGAAGCGGTCGAGGATGTTGGCCTTGCGCGGCTTGGCGCCTTCGCGGCGTGGCGGCGCGAGGTCGTTGTGACCCTCGATGTAGATGCACCAGTCGGGGCACTCGCGCGCGCACAGCATGCAGACGGTGCAGTTCTCGGTGCTCAGCGCGATGACGCCGCGGGCGCGGATCGGCGGCGTTTCCTTCTGCCGCGGATACTGCACGGTGACGGCGGGCGTCACCATCTCCTTGAGCGTGACGCCGAGACCCTTGATGATGCCGGGCAGCGGAAGCTTGGGCCGAGGCATTTAGAGCGCCACCTTCAGGATTGCCGTCACGACGATGTTGACGAGGGAGATCGGGATCAACGCCTTCCACGCGAGCCGCTGCAGCTGATCCTCGCGGAAGCGGGGATACGTGAAGCGGACCCAGAAGATCAGGAAGCCGAGCAACATGATCTTGGCGAACAGTGCGATTGGGCCGAGCACGTCCGCCGTAGTGCCGTGCACGCCGGGGATGTACCAGCCGCCGAGGAACATCGTCGCCGCCAGCGCCGCGAAGGCGAAGGCGGTGCCGAACTCGAGGATGAAGAACCAGAGGAAGCGCATGCCGGTGTACTCGGTGAGGTAACCGGTCACGAGTTCCGACTCGGCGACGGGCATGTCGAAGGGCGTCTGCGTCAGCTCGGCCTGCGCGGCGATGACGAAGATCACGAACCCGACGCACTGCGTGATGATGAACGGGTTGCCGAGGGCGGCGAAGCCGAACATCTTGCCGTCGGCCTGCGCGTGCACGATGTCTTGCAGGCTGAGACTGCCCGCCTGGATGACGACGCCGACGACGGCCAGCAGCATCGGCAACTCGTAGGCGATCAGCTGGCCAGCCGAGCGCAAGCCGCCCATGAGGGAGTACTTGTTGGCGCTCGCCCAGCCCGCCATCAGCACGCCGATCACCGAGATCGACGACACGGCCATGGCGAAGAAAACGCCGGTGTTGAGGTTCTCGACCACCAGGCGCGGGCCAGCCGGGATCACCGCGTAGAGCAAGAACGCGGACACCGCGATCACGAACGGCGCGGCGGAGAACACGAGTCGGTCCGCGCGCTCGGGGAAGATGTCTTCCTTCTGAAGGAACTTGAGCGCCTCGACCACGGGCTGCAGCGTGCCGTGCGGGCCGGCTTCCATCGGGCCCAGCCGGCTCTGCATGTGGCTGACCATCTTGAACAGGAACACGTAGACGAACACGAGCGGGCCGATCAGCGTCATGATCGCGACGACGCCGATCTTGATGGCCGACATTTCCGTGAAGTTGAGGGCGACAGCGAGCATCAGCGGTCGATGTCTCCCAGGATGAAGTAGAGCGACGCCAGGATCGTGATGATGTCGGGCACGTACACGCCGCGCAGCACCCACGACGAGATCGAAACGTTGTTGAACGACGCGCTGCGGATCTTGACGCGGAACGGACCGAGGTCACCCTTGCTCACGACGTAGAACCCCATGACGCCGAGCGGGTTCTCCGTCTGCACGTAGGCCTCGCCCTCGGGCACCTTGATGATGCGCGGCACCTTCGTCATGATCGGGCCGCTCGGGAGTCCGTCGAGCAACTGGTCGATGATCTTGGTGGCCTCGCGCGTCTCCTGGAGCCGCACCCAGTAACGGGCGAAGCTGTCGCCGTCGGGGTGAGTCCACACCTTCCAGTCGGCGTGCTTCCACGCCATCGGCATCGTGGTGTCGTCGCGGCGCAGGTCCCAGTCGACACCGGACGCGCGCAGGTTGGCCCCGGAAAGTCCGTAGTCGAGGGCGACCGCCGCCGGGATCACGCCGATGCCGCGGCAGCGCGTCGCGAAGATCTCGTTGCCGACCAAGACGTCGTCCATCTCGTCGCAGAAATTGCGCACTCGCTCCATGACCGACTTCACCTCGGCGATCCAGCCCTTCGGCAAGTCGTCCTTGAGGCCGCCGACGCGGTCGAAGTTCGGGTGGAAGCGACCGCCCGTCGCCGACTCGATCAAGTTGAGGACGTGCTCGCGGTCGCGGAACGCGTAGAAGACCGGCGTCACGGCACCAAGTTGCGCGGCCATGTCACCGAGGAAGAGCGTGACGTTCGCGATGCGCGCCATTTCGAACAGGATCGTGCGGATGTACTGCGCACGCGGCGGCGCCTCGATGCCCATGAGCTGTTCGGCGGCGAGGATGAAGGGCACTTCGTTGGCGAAGCTGCCGAGCCAGTCGATGCGGTTCACGAGCGTCGTGACTTGCGGGTACTTGCGCACCTCGCACAACTTCTCGTAGCCGCGGTGCATGTAGCCGGGCACCGGGTCGGCCCACAGGACCTGCTCGCCGTCGAGGCGCACGACGATGCGCAGCGTGCCGTGCGTCGCCGGATGCTGGGGACCGATGTTGAGCGTCATGCCCTCGGCCTCGAGCTCGACGTTGACGCGCGCATCGGCCGCTTGGCCGGCGATGTAGCGCGCCTGCTGCCACTCGCTTGTGGTTTCGTCGGTGACCGTCACTCTGCGGCCTCCTCTTCGGGTTCGGCGTCTTCGCCGGGCATCGGTTCTTTGTCGACGAGTCCCGGCCACGGCTTGATCTCGCGCGCCAGCAGCGGGAAGTCCTTGCGGAGGGGGTGACCTTCGAACGCGCCGGGCAGGTAGAGATGCCGCAAACCCGGGTGGCCGTCGAAGACAAAGCCGTACATCTCCCACGTCTCGCGCTCGTGCCAGTCGGCGCCGCCGAAGATGTCGGTGATCGTCGCGACGGTCGGGTTGTCGTCGTCGAGGTCGACCTTGAGCGTGAGCCCGACGTTGGTCTCGACGTTCTTCAGGCGGCACATGACTTGGAAGCGGGTGTCACCGCCGGCGTAGCCGCGCGCGATCAGTTCGGATGTGGCGTTCGCGGCGTCGGCGTCCCACAACTTCTCCGCCGACAGGTTCGGATTGTTCAGCCAGTCGAGACCGGAGAGGAAGTCGAACCACCGCAGGTTGAGCGTGGTCTTGCAGAACGCGACGACGTCGTGCCACTTGTCGTTGGCGACGCGCACCCACAGATCGCCCTTGGCGATATGCGTGTCGAGGATGCCGTCTTTGAACTGCGCGGCGAGCTGCTCGACGAGCGCCTCGCGGACCGGGTCCGTCTCGACGGGCTCCTCCGCGGGTGCAGCCTCTTCAGTTGCGACCGGTGTATCCGTCACGAGATCTGTCCACCGCCGACGATGATCGGTTCGCCGCGCCAACGCTCGGCCGGGTCTTCATTCTGGATGCGCTCTTGCAACAGGACGATGCCCTCGAGCAGTGCTTCGGGCCGCGGCGGGCAGCCGGGCACGTACACGTCGACGGGGATGATCTGGTCGACGCCCTTGGTGACGGAGTAGCTGTCCCAGTAGGGGCCGCCGCAGTTGGCGCACGAACCCATCGAGATGACGTATTTGGGATCGGGCATCTGCTCGTAGAGACGCCTGATCGGCGGCGCCATCTTGTCGGTGACCGTGCCGGAGATGACGACGAGGTCGGCCTGCCGCGCGCTCGCCGGCAGCGGGATGACACCAAGGCGCATCACGTCATAGCGCGGCGATGCGAACGCCGCACCCATCTCGATGGCGCAGCAGGCGAGGCCCCACTGGTACACCCACATCGAGCGCTTGCGGCCGTAATTCAGCAGCCACGTGAGCGCCTTGGGGGAGCGTCCCTTGTCGACTAGACCCACCGCAGGACTCCCTTGCGCCACGCGTAGACCAGGCCGAGGGCGAGGATCGCGATGAAGACGAGCATCTCGACGAGGCCGAAGGTCCCGAGTCCTTCGAGGCGCACGGCCCACGGAAAGATGAACACTGCCTCGACGTCGAACATCACGAAGAGCAGAGCGAAGATGTAATACCGGATCTGGCTCTGGCTCCATCCGTCGCCCACCGGATCGACGCCCGACTCATAGGTGAGGTACTTCTGCGGCTGCGGTCGCTTGGGTCGCAGGAGCGACCCGAGGCCCAACATGCCGCCCACGACACCCACGGCCAAAGCGCCAACAATGGCTACGACCAGGAAGCTGCCCAGGTAATCCGACATCGCACGGCGAGCCTAGCGAGGGCTCTCATTCTTTTGCGAAATCCCTTGCAAATAGTTCCCAGGCAGCGTGCGTATCCTTTTTGGATGACGGCGAGCCTCCTCGGTCCGTTGGATTACATGTTCGGCGAGACGCTCCGCGTCGCCATCGTCGTCGCGGTTTGTGTCGCCGGCGGCGTGGCTGTGGCGGCGCGTTTCAACGGGTGGTCCTTCGAGCGCGCGGCGCGCGTGTGGCTGTTGCTGACCTCGCTCACGTCGATCTGGCTGTTCACGCAGCACAACCCGTACCAAGGCTCGGGGCGGGTCCTCGAGCTGAACCCGTTCGGTGATCTGAAGGTCGCGGCGCACACCACCGGTCGCTACCGCGACATCGTTGTGGCCAACATCGCGCTGTTCATCCCGCTCGGTGTCGCGCTCGCCTGGCGCGGCACGCGTTTCCTGAAGACCTTCGGCTGCGCGGGCCTCGTGTCCGTTGCCGCGGAGGCGCTGCAGTTCGCGTCGAACCACGGCCGCATCGCCCAGACGACCGACGTCGTCACCAACGTCGCCGGCGCCCTCATCGGCTGGTGCATCTTCGTCGCCCTCACCGGCGGCTGGGGCCCGCTCTCCCGCAAAGACCGAAGTGGTGCTGCCCAGCACCGGAATCCGGTGCTGGAGAGCACCGGTTCGCGTTCTTAGAACGCGAGGGTGGCGTGCCGGGCGAGGTCGAGGGCGGGGCCGGGGATGATGCCGGTGCCGACGGTGACGATGACGGCGATCGCGAGGGCGACGGCCATCGCGCGTGACGGGCGCAGCGCGGGATCGCGCGGGGTGGGCGCGGTGTCCTCGTCGTCGCCCGACGTGTACATCGACAACACGATGCGCAGGTAGAGGAACGCGGCGATGACCGCGGACAGCATCGCGATCGTCGCGAGTGCGTACGACTTCGCGCCGACGGCGGCGGCGATGACGCCGAACTTGGCGATGAAGCCACCCGTCAACGGCACGCCCGCCTGCGCCAGCAAGAAGATGGTGAACAGCAACGCCAGACCCGGGCGGCGACGGGCGAGCCCGCGGTAGTCCGACAGGTCCTGGTTCACGTCGTGTGACGGCGACGCCGCGACGGTCACGACTGCGAACGCGCCGAGCAGCATGAAGCTGTAGATGGCGACGTAGTTGAGCGTGCTCGACACGCCGGCGACCGTCCCGGCCTGCAGGCCCACGAGCATGAAGCCGGCGTGGCTGATCGACGAGTAGGCGAGCATGCGCTTCACGTCGGTCTGCACGGCGGCGAGCACGGCGCCCACGATGAGACTGAGGAACGCGAGCGCGGCGACCAGCGGTTGCCAGTCGAGGCGCAGCGCGCTGAGTGCGGTCATGAACACGCGCAGCATGCCGGCGAAGGCCGCGACCTTCGCTGCCGCGGCCATGAAGCCCGACACGGGCGACGGCGCGCCTTGGTACACGTCGGGCGCCCAGTTGTGGAACGGCACGGCGGCGACCTTGAAGCCGAAGCCGACGAGCAGCAGCCCCATGCCGGCGAGCAGCACGCCGTTGGTCACGACGTTCTGCGCGAGGAACGCACCGATCTCGTCGAGGTTGGTCGAGCCGGTCGCGCCATAGGTCAAGGCGACGCCGTAGAGGAAGAGCGCGGACGAGAACGCCGAGAGGATGAAGTACTTCATCGCGGCTTCACGACCGAGGGCGCGGCGTGAGTGATACGCCGCGAGCACGAACAGCGGCAGCGACAGGATCTCGAGGCCGAGGAACGTGACGATCAAATCATTGGCGACGGCCATGAACATGGCGCCGCTGGTGGCGAGCAACACGAGCACGTGGAACTCGGGTCCGCGTGCCTGCTCCTCACGACGCAGCCACGAGTCGCCGATGAGGACGCCGAGCGCGGCGACGATCAGCAGCAACCCGACGACGTAGATCCCGAACCCGTCGTTGGCGATCGCGCCGACGACGGCGCGCGTCGGTGGGCCGGCGACGGCCGACGAACCCAACTGCGACAACGACGGCGACAGCTTCGCCACCTTTGCCGCGTGGTCGCGGTACTCGTTCCACCGCCAGAACAGCGGCGCGCCGGCGGCGGCGAGCGTGAGCAGCGTCAGCGTCGTGTTGAGCGTTGTGTTGCGGCGCCGCACGATCAGCGCCGACAGCAGCAGCAGGACGAGCGCGCCGCCGATCACGATCAGCTCGGGCAGCAGCAGCGAGTACTCGACGTGCGGGAGATGGAACGTATCCGTCGGCGCGGTCGGCGGCGGGAAGTTGAACGGGTTCTGGACCTGCGCGAGAACACTCATTTGTCGGCCGCCTGTACGTGGTGCACGAGTTCGTTGACCGACGGGTTGATGCGGTCGAGCACGGGCTTGGGGTACACGCCCATGCCGACGATCAGCAGCACGAGCGGCGCAAGGATCAACTTCTCGCGCCACTGCAGGTCGGGCATCGTGGCGTTGTCTCCTTCGGGCTCGCCGTGGAAGACGCGTTGGTACGCCCACAGGAGATAGACGGCGGCGAGCACGACGCCGGTCGTCGCCACAACCGCCCACCAGCGGTGCGGGCCGAACGAACCGATCAGCACGAGGAACTCACCGACGAATCCGTTGAGCCCGGGCAGACCGATCGAGCTGAGCATCACGACCGTGAAGACGGCGGCCATCAGCGGCGCCGCCTTCTGCAGGCCGCTCAGTTCGGCGATCGCACGCGTGTGGCGGCGCTCGTAGATCATCCCGACGAGCAAGAACAGTGCGCCGGTCGACACGCCGTGGTTGATCATCTGGATCACGCCGCCCGACAGGCCCTGCGACGTGAACGCGAACGTGCCCAGCACGATGAAGCCGAGGTGGGCGACCGACGAGTACGCGACCAGTCGCTTGAGATCCTTCTGCACCGCCGCAACCGCCGCGCCGTAGATGATGCCGATCACCGCGAGCGTGGCCAGCAGCGGCGCCCAGTGCTTCGCCGCTTCGGGGAACAGGCCGAGGTCGAAACGCAGCAGGCCGTACGTGCCCATCTTCAGCAAGACGCCGGCGAGGATGACCGAACCGGCGGTCGGTGCTTCGGTGTGGGCGTCGGGCAGCCACGTGTGCAGCGGGAACAGCGGTACCTTGACCGCGAACGCCACGGCGAAGGCGAGGAACAACCACCGCGCCGTGGCCTGCGACACGCCCGGGTCCTTCATCAGCGTGACGAAGTCGAAGGTCAGCGCGTTGTCGCCGCGCGCGTGCAGGAACACCAACGCCACCATGCCGACGAGCAAGAAGGCCGAACCCGCGAGCGTGTAGAGGAAGAACTTCATCGCCGCGTAGTCGCGCCGGCCGTGGCCCCAGTTGGCGATGAGGAAGTACATCGGCACGAGCACCACTTCGAAGAAGACGAAGAACACGAACAGGTCGAGCGCGAGGAACGTGCCCATGCACGCCGACTCGAGCACCAGCAGCCACACGATGTAGCTCTTCACGTCGTGGTTGACGTTCGGTCCGCCGATGGCGATCGGGAACAGCACGCCCGTGAGCGCGATGAGGAATAGCGAGATCCCGTCGACGCCGAGCTTCCAGTGAATGCCGAGGCTCTTGATCCACACGTGGTCGGTGACGAACTGATAGCCGGGCGCGCCGACCTTGAAGCGCGTGAGCAAGTAGCCCGACAACACCGCGGTGGCGATCGAACCGAGCACGCCAACCATGCGAATGGCATCGAGGCGCTGGCGCGGCAGCAACGCCACGATCGCCGCGACCGCGGCGGGCAGCAGTACGAGCGCGGTGAGCAGCGGGAAGCCCGGCTGCGCGATGACGTGTTCGGCGGCGATCACGCGATGCTCCGGAACAGGACGTAGGCGAGGAGTACTGCAGTGCCGCCCGCGACCATGAGCGCGTAGCTGCGCACGTAACCGGTCTGCGCGGTGCGCAACAGGCCGCCGCCCTTGCCGACGAGGGTGGCGACGCCGTTGACCGCGCCGTCGATGACGTTGGTGTCAACCGAGAGCGCGGCATCGGCAACGGCGCGCGATGGCTGCACGACCAACGTGTCGACGATCGTGTCGGCCTCGTAGGCGTGCGCCAACAGTTCCGGCTCGAGCGACGGATTCTCGGCGCGGGTCGACCACTGCGACCGGCTGTAGAACACGCCGATCAACGCACCGGCGGT
>JADMIO010607001.1_pt1 | contig 56782 bp, 43 predicted proteins | sample 8958161 | NCBI WGS metagenome assembly JADMIO01 (sample SAMN16585339, study PRJNA669376) | soil metagenome | isolation source: Crop rotation soil | place: USA: Cullars Rotation, Alabama | collected 2011
CGCGACAACTTGTCCACGTGGAATTCTAAGCTTAGGATCCCAATGTGCTGGAAAGGGGGAGAGGATCGCCACCACGCCGAGTAGCACACATGCAAGCAACGCGACCAGCGATACCCCCGTGAACGCTGCCACGACCAGCGCACCGGCGATGGCGAGGCCGAGGCAAAACGCCCAGGGCAGGAGCTTCATCGCCAGCGCCGCCACGATCAGGATGAGGAGAATTCTAAGAAAGAGTTTCATTCCCTTGATAACCCGGCGGCGCGCGAAAAGTTGCAGCCGGGTCGTGATCTGCGCGACCATCGCTCGTCGTGGCCGAACCACTCCCCGAGCTACCCAAACCACCTTCGCCGCCCGCTGTCCCCGTCGTCTGCGCGATCATCGAGGATGGCGCCGGCCGCGCCCTCGTGGCCCAGCGCCCGGCCCACAAGCACCTCGCCCTGAAATGGGAGTTCCCCGGCGGCAAGGTCGAGCCCGGCGAGTCCCCCGAGGCCGCGCTCGTGCGGGAGATCCGCGAGGAACTCGGTTGTACGGTGACGCTCACCCGTGCGCTTCCGCGCTTCGTGCACGACTATGGCACGGTACGGATCGAGATGATCCCATTTGTCTGCCGCCTCGCGCCCGACAGCCAGCCGCCGGTGGCGCATGAGCACGCGGCATTGCGCTGGGTCACGCGGGAGGAAATGCAGCCGCTCGACCTCGCGCCGGCCGACTGGCCCATATTGCGCGCGTGGTAATGCGTAGGGAAGCTCCCGAGGGTGAGCTAAAGGGTTCGTAAAAACACTTAATATAGCTGCTATTCATTGCGTTATATGGGCCCTGAGTCTTTTGACTCAGGGCCTACTAGCAGCACCTGATGAGCAATGCCGATCCCGAAGAGTCCGAGGCCTCTGACCACAAACTTCCACGCACCAAAGCCCGTCGCCGGTCGAACAAGAACCGCAACGAATGGACGGCCGCCGATGCGGCGGAACGCCGCAAGCCCGTGATCGCAATTATCATTCTGGCCCTCGTGCTCCTGGCAGGTATCGCGTTGATCATTTACGAGTTTGCGAAGCCGAGCTCCTGAGGTTGTCCGGCCCCTGCGGAAGTCAGGCTAAGACCGTTTACTCGACACCCGCCGGGACCCGGCTTCACTGCGCGTCATGGCGAATGCAGCGCTCGACGCACTTCAGGTTTCCCGGCTCCCCGCACCCGCGGACAATGTCGCCATCGCCGTGCGCCAGCTCGATGCGGGCACGGTGCTGACTCTGCCCAGCGGACCCGACGCCGCAGCCGGGATCAGCGCGCTCCCGCGCACTCGCATCCTCGCGCACACGGTATTGGAAGGCCATCGCTTCGCCGTCGCGCCCATCGCCCCCGGGCACCCACTGCTCTCTTGGGGACTGCCGTTTGGCGTGGCGCTTACCGATATCGCGCCCGGCGACTACGTGTGCAACCAGTCGATGCTCGACGCGATGGCGGTGCGGCGATTGCCGGGGGTCAGCCTGCCGACGCGGGCCAACTTCGCCGATGTCCTCGATCCGTTTCAGCTCGACGAAGCCGCATTTAAGGCCGGTCCTGATCCGCGCGTGACCGCCGCGGAGGCTCTGACCGGGCCTTCAAGCGGAGACGCTACCGCGCTCCCGCCGCCGCGCACGTTTCGCGGCTATCGCCGCCCCGGCCGCCGCGGGGTGGGCACGCGCAATTTCATTGTCATCCTCGGCACCACCTCGCGCACGGCGAGTTTCGCTCGCCAGCTCACCGCCCGTCTGCAGGTCCTCGCGCGCGTGTATCCCGCGTTCGATGGCATCGTGGCCATCGCGCACACCGAGGGCGACGGCCCCGGCCAGCCCAACAATACCCGCGAGGTCCTCCGCGCCCTCGCCGGTTTCATTGTGCACCCGAATGTCGGCGCCGTGCTCGCCGTCGACTACGGCGTCGAGCCGGTGAACAACGCCCGCCTGCGCGACTTCATGCGCGACGAGGGCTACGCGCTGGACGACGTGCCGCACCATTTTCTCACGCTCGACCGCGGCCTCGCCGCCGGCCTCGCCGAGGGTGAGCGCCTCGTGCGCGCGTGGCTGCCCGAGGTCGCCGCGCAGGTGCGCACCGACGAGCCGCTCAGTGCCCTCCGCATCGCCCTGCAGTGTGGCGGCTCGGATGCGTTTTCCGGCGTCTCCGGCAATCCCCTCGCTGGCGCGCTCGTGCACGAGGTCATCCGCCAGGGTGGCATCGGCGTGCTCACGGAGACTGACGAGGCCTTCGGCGCCGAAAACTATCTCCTGCGCAACGTCCGCGATCTCGCCACCGCGCGCGCCTTCCTCGGCACGATCGACCGCTTCCGCGAACGCCTCGCGTGGCACGGTCTCACCGCCGAGAGCAACCCTTCCGCCGGCAACAAGCTCCGCGGCCTCTACAATATCACCCTCAAGTCTCTCGGCGCCGTCCACAAAAAGGACCCGCGCACGCGCCTCGACCATGTGACCGCCTACGCCGAGCCGCTGGACGCCCCCGGCTTCTATTTCATGAACGGTCCGGGCAACGACCTCGAGGGCATCGCCGGCCAGGTGGGTGCCGGCTGCAATCTCATCGTCTTCGTCACGGGCAACGGCTCGATCACCAATTTTCCCTTCGTCCCCACGCTCAAGGTCACGACCACCACGCGCCGACACCAGCTCCTCAGCCACGAGATGGATATCAACGCCGGCCGCTACCTCGACGGTGAACCGATGGCCGCCCTCGTCGCCGAATACCTCGAGCTTCTCGCCGCCACCGCCTCCGGCCGCCGCACCAAAGGCGAGCACGCCGGCCACTCGCAAGTCTCCCTCTGGCGCAACTGGCGGCAGACCGACACGAGCCAGCTCGCCGCGCTCCGCGCCCGCACCGCGCCCGATGGCGTGCCGCTCAAGAGCGCCGCCGATTTCGGCGGCCCTCCCGGCGGCGACGATGCTTCGGGCCAGTCGCTCCAGCTCGCCCAGACCCCCGACGGCCGTTTCGCCACGGAGCGGGTCGCGCTCATCCTGCCCACGAGCCTTTGCGCCGCGCAGATCGCCCGCCTCGCCGCCGAGCGCCTCAACGCGCAGCAGCTCGGCCGCGACCGCGGCATCACGCGCTTCGTCGCGCTCACGCACACCGAGGGCTGCGGCTTCGGTGGCGAGACCATGCACCAGCTCCTGCACCGCACCTATCGCGGCTATCTCACGCATCCGAATGTCGCCGCCGCCCTCCTCCTCGAGCACGGCTGCGAAAAAGTCCCCAACGATGTCATGCGCCGCCAGCTGGAAAACGCCGGCATCCCCCTCGCGCGCTACGGCTGGGCCAGCGTGCAGCTCGACGGCGGCATCGAGAAGGCCATCGGTCGCATCGGTAGTTGGTTTTCAGATACGTTCGCCGCGCTGCCGCCCGCGCCGCTCCTGCCGGCCGCGTTCGGCGCCCTGCAACTCGCGCTTATCACCGCCGCCCCTGTCACTCCCGTCACCGCGGCGACGCTCGTCGCGCTGACGCGCCAGATCGTCGACACCGGCGGCTCCGTACTCCTCGCCGAGAGCGATCCGATCCTCGCCAATCCCGCCTTCCGCACCGCCCTGCTCGGCACCACGCCGCCGCACGCCAGTCTCGCCTACGGTCAGCCGCTCACGCGCGCGGGCCTGCACGTGGTCGCCACCGAGAGCGACCACTGGGTCGAAAATCTCACCGGCCTCGGCGGCTGCGGCGCGCACCTCGCGCTCGCGCTCGTCCGCGATCACGCCCGCCAGGGCCACCCGTTGCTCGCGGTGCTCCAGGCCGCCGAGTCGACGCAGCAGGGCATCATCCCCGCCGACGACATCGATCTCTTCCTCACGGGCGAGCCCGTCGCCGACTTCGCCGCGCTGCTGCGTTTCATTGCCGCTGTCGCCCAGCGCGAACTCTCCCCCGCGGCGAATGCGCAAGGTTTCGTCGATTTCCAACTCACTCGCGGCCTGCTTGGCGTGACGACCTAGGATTCGCGCACGAAGCCCGTTCGCCCCCGATTTTGTTATCGCCGTGATTTCCCGCCCCGCGCAGCGCTCCGAGGGCAGAGCGGCCCGACAGTGCGCGCTGGCATCCTGCCGTTCGTCTCCGAGCTTCGCGTCTATCCGCAGGTTTTCTGGGCGGACGTGGCGATGCTTGCGCCCGTCCCTCGCGCGCTTCATCGTCGTTCCAACCCCTTGCCCCCATGAGTTCAGCTCCCGCGGTCGGTCGGAGTCGTATCACGCCTTTGCGTTTGCTCGGTTGGAGCGCGGTCGCCGCGCTCGGCGCGATCTCGGTCGCGGTGCTTGCGTGGTCGCGCGGCGAGCCGGTCAATGCGCTTTGGATGGTCATTGCGGCGCTTTGCGTGCTGGCGATCAGCTACCGGTTTCACTCGGCGTGGCTCATGGCCAAAGTGCTCACGCTCGACGACCTGCGGGCGACGCCTGCTGAGGTGCACGGCGACGGGCGCGACTATGTGAAGACCAACAAGTGGGTGGTTTTCGGTCACCACTTCGCGGCCATTGCCGGACCGGGGCCGTTGGTCGGGCCGGTGCTCGCGGCGCAGTTTGGTTATCTACCGGGCATGTTGTGGATCTTGATCGGCGCGGTGTTGGGCGGAGCGGTGCACGATTCGGTGATCATGTTTTGCTCCACGCGGCGGCGCGGCAATTCGCTCGGACAAATGGTGCGCGCGGAGGTCGGACCGTTTGCCGGTGGCGTGGCGCTCGTGAGCATCGTGGCCATCATGGTGATCCTGCTCGCGGTGCTGGCGCTCGTCGTCGTCAAGGCGCTCGCGGAGAGCCCGTGGGGGCTCTTCACCATCGCGGCCACCATGCCCATCGCGCTCGTGATGGGCCTGGCGATGCGGAAGGCCGGTCATAGTGGCCGCGGCTTGGGCTGGATCAGCGCGGTGGGTGTGGTGGCGCTGCTGGCGGCGGTCTGGGGCGGACAATTTCTCCACGGCACGGCACTCGAGCAGTGGCTGACGCTCAAGGGCACGTCGCTCGCATGGTGGATCATGGGCTATGGTTTTATCGCGTCGGTGTTGCCGGTGTGGCTGCTGCTGGCTCCGCGCGATTACCTCAGCACGTTCATGAAGATCGGGACGCTCGTGGCCCTGGGTGCTGCCGTTATCGCGCTTTCGCCGGTGCTTAAAATGCCGGCGATCACGAAATTCATCGACGGCACGGGGCCGGTAGTGGCGGGGCCGGTGTTTCCGTTTTGCTTCATCACGATCGCGTGTGCGGCGGTGTCGGGGTTTCACGCGCTGATCTCCAGCGGGACGACGCCCAAGCTCCTCGCGCGCGAGTCACACATCCGCGAGGTCGGCTACGGCGCGATGGTTGCGGAAATGTGCGTGGGCATCATGGCGCTCATCGCCGCCTGCGCGATGGAGCCGGGCCAGTATTTCGCGATCAACATGGCGGGCACGGCCGAGGTCGTGACGGCCAAGGTCACCGCCCTCGGCTACCCCGTGACGCCCGCCGACATGCAGGCGCTGGCCGACAGCGTGGGCGAAAAAACCATGGTGGGCCGCACCGGCGGCGCGCCGACGTTTGCCGTCGGCATGGCGCATATGTTTGCCGGCGTGATCGGCAGTGCCGCGGCGCTCAAGCTCTGGTATCACTTCGCGATCATGTTCGAGGCGCTGTTCATCCTGACGGCGATCGATGCGGGGACGCGCGTGGGGAAATTCCTCGTGCAGGATTTGCTCGGCGTGATCTGGAAGCCGCTCGGCGACACCCGCTCGATCGGTGCGGGCGCGCTGGCGACGTTTCTCTTCGTCGCGGCGTGGGGCTGGTTTCTCTACCAGGGCGTGGTCGATCCGCTTGGCGGCATCAACTCGCTCTGGCCGATCTTCGGCATCGCCAACCAGCTGCTCGCCGTGCTCGCGTTTTCGCTCGGCACGACGGTGCTCATCAAGATGGGCCGCACGCGCTATCTCTGGGTTACGCTGGTGCCCTTGTGCTGGTTGCTCGCGGTGACGATGACGGCGGGTTGGATGAAGCTTTTCAGCCCCGCGCCGCTGGGCTTCCTCGCCATCGCGGAAAATCTTAAGAAGACCATCGCCGAAACCGGTGGCACGCCGGCGCAGCGCGCGCAGCTTTTCAACAATCAGGTCGATGCGGGCGTGACCGCGATCTTCATGGTACTGGTGCTGATCGTCGTGGCCGCTAATGCGCGCGTGTGGTGGCAACTGCTGGCGAAGAAGAGCGCGCCCGCTTTGCGCGAGGAGCCGTATGTGGCGGCGGCGGAGACGGCTTGATCGATAGTAACTCTGATTTGAACCACAGAGGCACAGAGGTCACAGAGAAAGCCAGCTATAGCCGAAAGTTTTTCTCTGTGTCCTCTGTGCCTCTGTGGTTCAATCAAAACTCCGTATCCGTATAGCTCTTACGCTGCGTCGAATCGCCGCGTAGTGTTTTTTGAAGTAATATCGCAGCCAGTACGCATAGCGGCCGGGGCGGCGGGCGATGTCGGCTTTGAGGGCGGGGAGGGTCATCCGCGCGGTGGCGGCGACTTCGTCGGGGTTGAGTGCGAATGAGCCAGGGGCTGGGCCGAAATAGACGTGGACGAGCTCGTTTTCGGTGAGGCCGTTGGGCAGGGTGGTGCGGTAGCGGGCGCGGAAAGCGAATCGGAGTCGTGCGGTCGCGCCGAGTTCCTCGCCGAGGCGGCGGCGGGCGGCGGCTAGGGTGCGTTCGCCGGGTGAGGGGTGACCGCAGCACGAGTTGGCCCAGAGGCCGCCTGAGTGGTACTTGGCGCGGCTGCGTTGCTGGAGGAGGACGGAGCCGTCGGGGTAGACGAGGAAGATGGAGAAGGCGCGGTGGAGGAGCGCCTCCTTGTGCACGGTCCATTTTTCCGCGCGTCCGATCGCGCGGTTGCGCTCGTCCACGAGGATGAGGTCGTCCGCCATGCGCGGGATATCTGGGCGAGGGCGGGCGCGGCTGCAAGGAGGGAGCCTGCGAATGACGCGAATGGACGTGATTTGGCATCCATGCCGTAGCGGGCAACGGGGTAGGGTACTGGAAACCAGCGTGGTCCATGGGCGTCTTTTATTCGCGGCCATTCGCGTGGATTCGCGGGCAACTGTATGGGCAGAGCGCTTGCCTCGTTGATTTTCCAGGCGGGTGGTGTTTGTTTGCTTTGCCCCGTTTCCCTGCGTTTGAGTTTCAACCCGCTTCCCTCGTGCCTGTGTCGAAAAAAACCTCCTCTCGATCAAAGTCGCGGCCTGTCACGCCGCCCCTGCCGCCGGCGGGGAAGGCGATTGTCGACCACGGTTTCGTGCCCGTGCGGGCGAAGCTGATCGAGGTTGCGGCGTTTCTCGATCGCGTGGAGCGGTACAAGACCGAGGGCGATTTTCGCTGCGAAGCGCTCCGCGAAGCGGCCACGGTGCTCGTCGACGGCCGCCCCGAGCGGGCACGGCGCATCCTCGAAAAACTGAGCGATCCGACCACGACGCCCGAGGAGAAATCCTCCGGCAAGGCCGCACTCGGCGCCTGGCAAAAGCCGCAGGTGGCGCCGGTCGTGGCGACGGCAACCGGAGCGGCCAAGGCCGCGAAGACCGCCGGCAAAGCGAAGGAGACGAAATAACCTACCTCCACTTTCCGATGCGCTACATCGAACCTCACGGCCACATGGTGAGCCGCACCACGGACGACTACCAGGCGATGGTCACGGCGGGCTGCAAGGCCGTCTGCGAACCCGCGTTCTGGGCCGGCTTCGACCGCAGCTCGGTGGATGGCTTTCGCGACTACTATCGCCAGCTCACCGAGTACGAGCCGGCGCGCGCGGCGAAGTTTCTCCTCCCGCACTACTCGTGGCTGTGTCTCAATCCCAAGGAGTCCGAGGACCTCGCGCTCGCGCGCGACGTGCTGGCGCTGATCCCCGAGTTTTTGAATCGGCCGAACGTGCTCGGCATCGGCGAGATCGGGTTGAACCGCAATACGCGCAACGAGATGATCGTGCTCGAGCAGCACGTGGAACTCGCGGTGAATCACGACCAGCTGATCCTCGTGCACACGCCGCACTTGGAGGATAAGCTGAAGGGCACCAATCTCATCCTCGACCTGCTCTCGTCGCATCGCGGCGTGAAGCCCGAGCGCGTGATCATCGACCACGTCGAGGAACACACGATCCAGCGCGTTCTGGACCGGGGCTTCTGGGCGGGCATCACGTTGTATCCGGATTCCAAGTCGTCGCCGCCGCGTGCGGTCGACATGCTGGAGATCTGCGGACGCGAGCGCATCTGGATGAACTCGGCGTGCGACTGGGGCGTGAGCGATCCGCTCGCCGTGCCGAAGACCGCGCTGGAGATGCGCCGCCGCGGCCACAGCGAGGATTTCGTGGACTCGGTCATGTACCGCAACCCGCACCGCTTCCTCTCGCAGTGCCCGAAGTTTCGCCTCGCCGACTCGGCCGCGGCATGAAGCTGCACGACGGCATCCACCTCGCCTACTGCACCAACGTCCACCGCGGCGAAACGTGGGCGGAGACCTTTGCGGCGTTGGAAAAGCACACGCTGCCGGTACGGCGCCGCGTGGCGCCGGGCAGGCCGTACGCCATCGGCCTGCGCCTCGGCCAACGTGCGGCAGCGGAGCTGGCGGAGCCGGCCACGCTCGCGGCGTTTCAACGCTGGCTCGCGGCGAATGACTGCTACGTTTTCACGGTCAACGGATTCCCGTACGGTAGCTTCCACGGCACGCGCGTGAAGGAGCAGGTGTACGCCCCCGACTGGTCGACCGACCAGCGCGTGGCGTACACGCAGCAGCTCTTCGACCTGCTCGTGCAACTCGCGCCGCCGGGCGCGGCGTGCTCGGTGAGCACGGTACCGGCGTCGTTCAAGGGCTTTATCGAGGCCGATCCGGGCCGCGAGAAAGCGATCTTCAAGAATCTCACCACGGTCGCTCGGCACATTGCGGCGCTGGCGGCGCGCACCGGGCGCGACCTGCACCTCGGGCTGGAGCCGGAACCGTGCTGCCATCTCGAGACGACGGAGGAGACGGTGGCGTTTTTCAACGCGTGGCGCGCGAGCGATCCGGCAGTGGATGCGGAAGGGCTACTGCGCTTTATCGGCGTCAATTACGACTGTTGCCATCTCGCGGTGGAGTTCGAGTCGGCGGGCACGGCACTGGACCGCTTGGTGAATGCGGGGCTGCGGTTGAGCAAACTGCACCTCTCGTCCGCGCTGCGCGTGCGACCGGATGAGGCGGGCCGCGCGGCGGTGAAAGCCTTTATCGAACCCGTGTACCTGCACCAAGTCGTCGTCGGCGATCCGGCGACGGGCGCGGTGCGCAAGCGGTTCGTCGATTTGCCGGACGCGCTGGCGGACGAGGATGCGGCCCGACCAGGCGAAGAGTGGCGGGTCCATTTTCACGTGCCGCTGCACGCGGCGCCGGGCGCACCGTTTGGCGATACGCGCGACCATCTCGCGGCGGCGCTTGACTGGCTGGCGAAGCATCCCGGTGCGTGCACGCATCTCGAGATGGAGACGTACACGTGGGAAGTGCTGCCCGCGACACTGCGCCAGCCGATCGAGGACCAACTCGTGCGCGAGTATGCGTGGACGCTCGCCGCCCTCGCGCAGCGCGGGCTTGCCGATCGGGCGCTCGCGGCGGCCTGTGCGCAGGAGGCGGGGCAGGGATGAGCGCGGAGCCGGCGGTGGCAGGCGGCTCGGTGGCGGCGAAGCGGTCGCCCTGGCGGGTGGGCTTCGACCTCGCGCGGGCGGGGAATTTTCCGTCGGTTGCGAGCAATGTCCTAGCCGCACTGGTTCTCACTTCGCAGCTCGGAATGGTGTGGCCGGGGCCGCGCACGCTGATCCTCGCGATCCTGGCGGGGTGCTTGATCTACGCGGGCGGGGCCACTTTCAACGACGTCGCGGACGCGGCGTTTGACGCGAAGCACAAGAAAGACCGTGCCATCCCATCCGGCGCGATCTCGCGCGCGGCGGCGAGCCGGCTCGCCACCATCGAGATGATGCTGGGCGTCGGCATCCTGATCGCGAGCGGAGCTTCGATGCTGTGGGTCTTCGCGCTCGTGCTCACGATCCTCGCGTACGATGCCATCCACAAGAAATGGGTGGGCTCAGTGATTCTGATGGCCGGCTGCCGCGTGCTGCTGGCGTTTTCGGTCGCGTCATTACCGCTGCAAGCGATGTCGACCGCGTTTTATGCGTGGGTGGGTGCGCTCTTCGTTTACATCGTGAGCCTCAGCCTCATCGCACGGTGGGAGTACGAGCCCGGCGCGCCGGCAGCGAAGATCGGCAAGCAAGTGGGCCGCATGCTCGCCTTCATCCCGCTCATCGATGCGCTGGCGCTGGCTCTCGTCGGCGCGTGGTTGCCGGCTCTGGCTTGCGCCTGCGCCGTTCCTCTCGGACGCTGGGCGCAGCGTCTCGCCGCCGCCACCTGAACCCCCGCGCATGTCCGACCAAAAAGATCTCGTCTCCTTTCCCATCACCCTCCGCTACGAGCACCGGGCGATCTTCACGCGCGATGTCTTTGCGACGGAAAACGACGTCCTCGCCAGCCTGCTCACGCCGCGTGAGCCGGGCGGCACGGCGCGGGCGATCGTGTTTTGGGATGCGGGGCTGGAAAAAGCGTTTCCCGGGATCGCCGACAAGATCAAGCGCTGGTTCGCGGCGCGCACGGATCGCCTGAAGCTCGAGCATGAGCCGGTCGCGCTGGCGGGCGGTGAAGGCGTGAAAAACGATTTCAGCCAGCTAGAGCGCGTCTGGACGGTGGTCAACGAGTCGAAACTCTGCCGCCACTCCTTCGTGATAGCGCTCGGTGGCGGCGCGGTGCTCGACCTCGTGGGCTTCGGCGCGGCGACGTCGCATCGCGGCATCCCGATCGTGCGCCTGCCGACGACGAGCCTCAGCCAGGCCGACGGCGGGTTGGGCGTGAAAAACGGCGTCAATTATTTCAATAAGAAGAACTGGCTCGGCTCCTTCATGGTGCCGCACGCGGTGGTCAACGACCTCGCGTTTCTCCACGGCCTGCCGCCGCGCGACCGGCGCGCGGGGCTGATCGAGGCGCTGAAGGTCGCGCTGATTCGCGATGCGAAGTTCTTCGAGTTCATCGCGGCCCGGGTGGATGCGCTGGCGAAATTCGAGCGCGAGCCGTACGAGGCCGTGGTGCGCGAGAGCGCGCGGCAGCACATGGAGCACATCGCGCAGGGCGGCGATCCCTTCGAGCGCGGCTCGGCGCGGCCGCTGGATTTCGGCCACTGGGCGGCGCACAAGCTGGAGCAGCTTTCCGAGTTTCGTGTGAGCCACGGCGAGGCCGTCGCGGTGGGCATGGCGATCGATCTCATCTACGCGCGGCGCATCGGCTTGCTCTCGGTCGCGGATGCGGAGCGCATTCTCGGGATCATTCGCGGACTGGGTTTTGAATTGTTTGCCCCGGTGCGCGAGATCCGTGGGCCCAGCGGGCGGCAAGACATGCTCAACGGGCTCGAGGAGTTTCGCGAACACCTCGGTGGGCGGCTCACCATCCCGATGATTCGCGCGCCGGGTGACCGGCTCGACGTGCACGAGATGGACGGCGCGACGGTGAAGGCGGCGTTCGACGAGCTGCGGGAGCGTTATGCCTGAGTCTACGCGCACGGCGGTCCTCAATGTGGTCGGGCTCACACCGCGGCTCATCGGGGAGCATACGCCGCGCTTGCGGCAGGCGGTGGAGCAGAGCGGACTCATCCGCGTAAGGCCGGCGCTGCCGGCGGTCACGTGCACGGCGCAGAGTACGTACCTTACGGGCCTGCCGCCGTCGGGTCATGGCGCGGTGGCCAACGGCTGGTACGACCGCACGCTCTCCGAGCATCATTTCTGGAAGCAGTCGAACCACGTGGTGCGCGGCGAAAAGCTCTGGGAAAAACTGCGCGCGGCACGGCCGGGCTTCACCTGCGCGAAACTTTTCTGGTGGTACAACATGTACTCCACCGCCGACTGGTCGATCACGCCCCGCCCGATGTACCCGGCGGACGGGCGGAAGGTGTTCGATGTGTACTCGCACCCGATGGGCATCCGCGAGGCGATCAAGGCGGACCTCGGCGATTTTCCGTTCCCAGCGTTCTGGGGGCCGACGGCGGGCATCGCCTCGTCGCAATGGATCGCAAAGTCGGCCGAGTGGATCGAGGAGCGAAATAAGCCCGATCTCTCGCTCGTGTACCTGCCGCACCTCGACTACAACCTGCAGCGGCTCGGGCCGGACGATCCGAAGCTCGCCGACGATCTCAAGGCCATCGACGGCGTGGTGGGCGGGCTGATGGATTTTTATGCGCAGCGCGGCGTGAGGACGATCGTGCTCTCAGAGTACGGCATCACAGCGGTGAACCGCACGATCGCGCTCAACCGCATTTTCCGCGCGCAAGGGTGGATCACGATCAAGGATGAGATGGGGCGCGAGCTGCTGGATTGCGGGGCGAGCAAGGTCTTCGCCATCGCGGATCACCAGATCGCGCACGTCTATGTGAACGATCCGACGTTGCTCGGCGCGGTGAAGACGCTACTCGGCAAAATCGATGGCGTGGCGCAGGTGCTCGACGCGGCGGGCCAGCGCGCCATCGGGCTCGATCACGAGCGGTCAGGCGATCTCGTGGTGTTTTCGAACGAGGACGCGTGGTTCACGTACTACTATTGGGACGATGATGCCAAGGCGCCGGATTTTGCGCGCTGCGTGGATATCCATCGGAAGTATGGGTACGATCCGGTGGAGCTATTCGTGGACTCGAACATCACGGCGCCGAAGCTGAAGATCGTGGGTAAACTGCTGAAGAAGAAACTCGGCTTCCGGATGCTGATGGACGTGATCCCGCTCGATCCGAGCTTGGTGAAAGGCTCGCATGGGGCGTGTCCGAAGGATACGGGGGAGTGGCCGATATTAATCGGTACTGGGAATTTAGATACGTCGATCGAAGCGACGGCGGTGCATGGCCGGTTGTTCGATGCATGTCTTCGTTGAGCGAAGGCTGAAGAAGAACCACAGAGACACAGAGGACACAGAGTTCGGAACGAGGAGAAATCAGACGTTTCCGCGGATTACGCGGAGAACGCGGATAAAGACAAAGATGGCGGGGATTTATCCGCGTTCTCCGCGTGATCCGCGGAAAAGAATTCTGGTTTTTCTGTGATCTCCGTGCTCTGTCGTACAAATCTGGATACGAAGCCGTGTGGTGGGCGGACGCAGGGCGCACGTGAAGTGCGCCTCTACAACGGGCACGAAAAAGGCCGGTCTTGCGACCGGCCTTTGAAAGTTTAGCGCGACGTTAATCGCGGGGGCTTATGCTCAGGCTTCGTACGGCGGCAGCACCTTCTCCACGCGGTCCTTCTCCAGGCGGGCGAAGACGGGGGCGCCGTTTTCGTAGGGGACGGCGACTTCGCCTTGCACGAGGGGCTGGATGTAGCGGACGAACTGGAAGTTCATGCTCACGCCGTCTTCGTTGATCCACTCGCGGGGGAGTTTTTTGACGTTGTTGGCGACTTCGCTGAGGGGCGCGAGGCCGGTCTCGGCGGTGTACTGGTCGCCGTCGCCGCGGAGGATGGTGACCATCTTGTCGGTCTCGCCGCGGATGGCGGCTTCGACGGCGGCTTCGCCGGCGAGGAAGGCTTCGTCGGAGTCGGTCTTCGAGGCGGCGTGCGCGGCGCAGCGCTGCATGAGGCCGGGCTTGGCGACGCGGACCTTGAGGCCCGGGATATTGCTGCTGATGATGTCGGCGAGGACATCGCCCGCGCCACCGAGGGTGGCGTGGCCGAAGGCATCGGTCGCGCCGTCGGCGGCGACGTAGTTGCCATCGCTGTCGACGAGGCCTTCGGCGACGACGATGAGGCAGTACTTCTCGCGCTTCAGCACGCGTTTGATGTCCTCGAGGATCTTCTCCTGGTTGAACGCGATCTCGGGGAGGAGGATGATGTGGGGCGGATCGTGCGGGTGGTCGCGGCGCTTGGCGAGCGCGGCGCCGGCGGCGATCCAGCCAGCGGAGCGGCCCATGACCTCGATGATGGAGACGAGATCGCCCTGGCCCATGGCCTCGTTGTCGCAAGCGATCTCGCGCACGGTGGTGGCGATGTACTTGGCGGCGGAGGCGTAGCCGGGGGTGTGGTCGGTGTTGGGGAGATCGTTGTCGATCGTCTTCGGCACGCCGATCACGCGCAGCTCGTAGTTCTGCTGCTGGGCGAGCTTGGAGATCTTGTCGGCGGTGTCCTGCGAGTCATTGCCGCCGATGTAGAAGAAGTAGCGGATGTTGTGCGCCTTGAAGACCTCGAGCACGCGCTCGAAATCCTGCTGCTTCTTGAGCTTGTAGCGGCAGGTGCCGAGAGCGGCGCCGGGGGTGTGGCGGAGGGCGCGGATCTGCTGCTGCGACTCGGAGGCGAGGTCGATGAGGTCCTCCTGGAGGATGCCGAGCACGCCATTCAGGGTGCCGTAAATCTCCTCGATGTTCTCGTGGTTCAGCGCTTCGGACACGATGCCCGCGACGCTGGCGTTGATGACAGCGGTGGGGCCGCCCGACTGGCCCACCAAGACATTTCCTACGAGTTCAGCCATGACTAAAAGGTGTAGAGGTTGAAATTACGCGAAGGTCCAGCAAAGCGGACGCTGCGGAGGCGTGGCAAACCCTAATTTCCCCGATGAGCGGGGAAAAAGGCTCCAAGCACCAACATTCAAGCTCCAGTGAACCTCCAAAAACCAAGCTTCAAATTTGGTGCTTCGATGATTGGAGATTCATTGAAGCTTGGATGTTGGTGCTTGGAGGTTCCCGCCCGTCATGACCAAGCTGTCACTTAAAGTAGGCGTCCGGGTTTGTACTCGTCCGCGCCGCGGTGCTTTTTGGCGAGCGGCTTCACCTCGGCGAGGAAGGCGTCCACCTGATGCGGGGCGGCGCCGACGAAGCGGGCGTTTTCGGAGAGGATCTGCTGGAGGGCCTTCTTGCCGAGACCGAGGCGCTTGTCGCCGGCGAGACGGGAGAGGAGGTCGGCGTCGCCGCCGCCGGAGCGGAGGGCCTTGGCCGCGGCGAGGGCGTGCTCCTTGATGGCCTCGTGGGCGGTCTCGCGGCCGGCGCCGTGCTTGACGGCTTCCATAAGAATGGTGGTGGTGGCGAGGAAGGGGAGGTTGCGCTCGTTTTCCGCCGCGATGGCGGCGGGGAAGGCTTCGAGCTGGCGCAGCACGGTCAGGTAGGTTTCGAGGAGGCCGTCGATCGCGAAAAACGCGTCGGGCAACGCCACGCGGCGCACGACGGAGCAGGATACGTCGCCCTCGTTCCACTGGTGGCCGGCGAGCGCGGAGGTCATCGCGACATAGCCGGAGAGGATCGTGGAAAAACCGCAGATGCGCTCGCAGTTGCGGGCGTTGACCTTGTGCGGCATCGCGGAGGAGCCGACCTGACCTTCTTGAAAACCCTCCGTGAGCAGGCCCGCGCCGGCCATGAGGCGGAGCGTGGTGGCGCAGCTGGCGCCGGCGGCGCCGAGCTGGTGCAGCGCAGTGACGGTATCGAAGTCCAGGCTGCGCGGATACACTTGGCCGACGTTGGAGAAGGAGGCGTGGAAGCCGAGGTGCTTGAGCACGCGGCTCTCGAGCTGGTCGACCTTGGCGGAGTCGCCGCCGAGGAGGGTGAGCTGGTCGAGCTGGGTGCCGACGGCCCCCTTGAGGCCGCGCACGGGATAGCGAGCGATGAGCTCCTCGAGGCGGGTAAAGGCGACGAGCAGTTCCTGGCCAAACATCGCGAGGCGCTTGCCGAGCGTGGTGGGCTGGGCGGGCACGTTGTGCGTGCGGCCTGTGATCATGAGGTCGCGGTAGTCCTCGGCACGGTGCGCGAGGGCGAGGAGGGCGGCGGCGGCCTTGAAATGGACGAGCTTGAGCGCTCGGTAAACCTGGAGCTGCTCGACGTTTTCCGTGAGGTCGCGCGAGGTGAGGCCGAGGTGGATGAACTGGCGCTTGGCGAGATCGGAGAACTCCTCGATGCGGGCCTTGACGTCGTGGAGGGTGACGCGCTCGCGCTTGGCGATGGCGGCGAGGTCGATGTCGGCTTTGACGCGCTCGTAGTCCTTGATCGCCTCGGCGGGGATCGGCACGCCCAGATCGCGCTGGCCCTTCATGACGGCGATCCAGAAATCGCGCTCGAGCGCGACACGTCCGTGCTGGGACCAGATGTCCTTCATCGCGGTGGAGGCGTAACGCTCGGCAAGGACGTTGGGGATCGGGGCGGAGGCGGAAGCGGGCGTGTCGTTCACGGGAAAGGGTCGACGGTAGGCGGGCGGGGAACGGGATGGCGAACGGATTTTTTAACCGCGAATGGACGCGAATGAACGCCAATTAAAAAAGACAGTGATGCCGTTGAGGAGAACGGTCTGAGCTGTGGGAAGGGCTTTATGCCCGACGGGTTGCGGGCCTCGAAATTGTCGGGGCATAAACCCCTCCCACAGCTCAGAAAAGTTGTTTGATTTTATTGGCGTTCATTCGCGTCCGTTCGCGGTTAAACTCTTGGTCTGTTGGTTGGGGTCTAACATCTGCGGTTGCCCTTGCGAGGTTGGGTGGGCGCGGTAGTTTCGCGGTCATGCTACGCGCGATCGACCACATCAACATCGTCGTCTCCGATCTGGAGCGGTCGGTGACGTTTTATACCGAGGTGCTCGGTTTCAAGAAGACGGCCGATGTCTATATGGAGGGCGACTGGATCGAGACGATCATCGGCCTGCGCGGGGTGAAGGGCTACGTGGCCTTCGTCGAAGGCCCCGGTGGCGGGCCGCGCATCGAGCTGCTGGAGTACCGCGCGCCCGCGGGCGTCACGCTGCCGGAAAACTCTCGTGCGAATACCCTCGGCCTGCGCCACATCGCGTTTCGCGTCGACGATATCCAGGGCATGGCGGCGAAGCTGCGCGCGGCGGGCGTGAAGCTCTTTAGCGAGCCCGTGCTCGTGCCGCGCGGCGTGGTGAAGTTTGTAGCGGGTGACAAGACGCTGCTGTATTTTCTCGATCCGGATGGGGTGATTCTGGAACTGGCAGAATACAAATAGTTGGGTCGCGCCAGTGGTTTCCGGTTATGGACTTGGCGGCCAAATAATATTCGCGTATCAGGGGCCTATGATCCGATTCGGATTCTTGGTGGTTCTTGCCCTGACCATGGTCAGCGCCCGTGCGAAGCCGCTGCCGACTCAAGTGCTTTTTGCGACGCCGGAAATGGTTCAGTTCAGGCTCTCCCCGGATGGTTTGAAACTAGCTTTTCTCAGAAAGAGTGGAGGCGGCGTTGAGCTTTATGTTCACGATCTCGCAACCAAGACGACTTCTCTGGCGAGTCGGCTGGCTAAAAAAGTAGATGATCCCAAGCGCTTCGACCAAGCCATTTGGTTTACGTGGATGGCTCCGCAGCGCTTGATGGTGGCGAGCTATCGGGGGGCAAAACTTTCGCCGGGGGTGCAGTCCAGTTGGCCGTTAACGGCGCAAATACGGCCTTTTCCGGTTAGAGCCAGTTTTGCTGCCAGCCTCGATGTCGATGATCCTTTTCTCAGTCTTTCCGTCATCGATTGCCTGACTGGCGCATGGATGGCCCTGAAAGGCGCCGTGAGTGAGCAACTCAGTTCTCGAGCAGTGGTGAACGATGGCGTTTGGGATATGAGCCGCGCTGTGTTTCCCGACACCACGGACGGGGTGGCCGTCATTCCACGAACCCGCAAATCCTCCGGCAGTCCGACCAATGTTTATCGCGTGGATTTGGCTACGGGCAATGCAGTGCAGATGGGAAACGATCCCGACATGGCAGGACAATGGTTTTTGGATGGGCGCGGAAACCCCCGCATTGTAGTCCAAAAAGCAGCTTCAGGTTTGGTCCTCTATCAACGTGACGATAAAGGAAAATGGGCTGAATGGACCGTGCTTGGAACCGCAGAAGATCGCCCGGTCTTGCACGGGTTGGGGCCGGAGGGAGCTACTTTGATCGCCAGCCGGCGAGGGAAGGAAGGGCGACAGGAATTGGTCGAGTACGATTTGGTGGACCGGAAGTGGCGCGAGCCGCTGGCGGCCGATCCGCGTTACGATATCGATGACGGCACGCGTGCGTTCCACACCGACGTCAGTGTCACAGGTCCCCTATTTTCTCCTGTGAGCAGACGGTTGTTGGGCGTCCGCTATTTCACGGCAGATTATTCTCAGCGATGGTTCGATCCCAGACTCGCGGCGATGCAGCAGGCCGTGGACAAGCTGTTTTCGGCCACGATCAATGCGATCATCGATGTGAGCGAAAACTGCGAACGCGCACTGATATTTTCATGGTCGAGTCGCGAACCGGGATATTATTCGGTCCTGGATTTTTCGACGCGCCGGCTGGAAAGCAGGGTTTCGCTGGTTCCGGGGCTCGATCCGAACGAAATGGGTACGACATCGATGGCGAAAATCCCGGCGCGCGATGGCACGATATTGGATGCGTATATCACTCTGCCGCCCGGCCGTAGCGGCAGACCTCTGCCGCTGGTGGTGCTATTGGGTGAGCAGCTGAGCCGCAGGGAACTGCCGACTTTCAGCCCTCTTCTACAGATGCTTGCAACCCGCGGGCTGGCAATATTGCAAGTCAACCATCGTGGAGTGGCTGGCTACGGTGAGGATTTTGCTGCGAGAGGACGCGATCCGGCTGAACAGGTTGTGCACCAAGATATCGAAGACGCTGTGCGATGGGCGATCAAAGCCGGGACTGCGGATGGGGGGCGAATCGCCATCGTAGGCGAGTATTTTGGCGGATTTTCCGCGCTGTATGCGCTGGCTCATTCCACCGGACTCTATCGGTGTGGAGTCGCGATCATGCCGATTTCCGATTGGGAATGGCTGTCGCGCTACGTGGATGACCCGTTTGGACAGTCCTACATCCTCAACCGGGACGGGTATGTGAAAAAAGGGATTGGCAAGGAAATCCTGCGGGCGCGTTCACCCCGATATTTCGCCAGCCAGATCAAAATGCCCCTGTTGCTAGTGCACAAAGCAGGCGGCGATCTGGTCATTTCACATCAGCAAAACCTCGATCTTATTTCGTCGTTGAAAGCCGGCGGGGTCCCTTTCGACACGCTTCCTTACAGCAGCTTTGGGTACGATGAGGAAACGATGGTTGGAACTCGGGTCGATGATGCGGCGCGGGCGGCAGATGGGATGATCAAATTTCTGTTACAACACTTGGGACCGGAGTCCGGTTCTACCGCAAAGTAGCGAGCACAAGGCGGACACCTCACCCCTCCCACCGCCCATAAATCCCGCAGGGCAGTACCTTGCCGTCGCGCTGGATGGGGAGGCCGACTTCGCCGGCGGTGATCGTGCCGCCGCGGGTGTGCATGAGCTCGGCGAGGAGGTTGGCGACCACGGTGGGGGAGAGGCGCGCGGTGTAGGCGTTGATCAGGAAGAAGAGCGGGCGCTCGGTGAGGAGCGCGCGGCACTCGGCGAGCAGTTCCCAGAGGTGATCCTCGAGCCGCCACATCTCGCCGGTGCTGCCGCGGCCGTAGGTGGGCGGGTCCATGATGATGGCGTCGTACTTGCGGCCGCGCTTGAGCTCGCGGCGGGCGAACTTGAGGCAGTCGTCGACGATGTAGCGCACGGGGGCGTCGGCCAAGCCGGAGAGGGCGGCGTTTTCGCGGGCCCACTTGACCATGCCCTCGGCGGCGTCGACGTGGCAGACGGTGGCGCCGGCCTTGGCGGCGGCGACGGTCGCGGCGCCGGTGTAGCCGAAGAGATTGAGCACCGAGACCTCGCGGCTGGCGGCGCGCGCGGCGGCGATCTTTTGGGAAAACCAGTCCCAGTTCACCGCTTGCTCGGGGAATAGGCCCGTGTGCTTGAACGACGTGGGGTGGATGCGAAACGTGAGCTTCAGCGGCGCGTAGCTGATCTGCCACGAGTCGGGGAGGGGGCGGCGATACTCCCACTTGCCGCCGCCCTGCTCGCTGCGGTGGTAAAAGCCGTCCCATTTTTCCCAGCGCGTGGGGGTGGGCTTGGCGCCGGTGCTGGCGGGGGTGGCATTGCCGGAGCCGTGGCGGGGCCAGATAATCTGCGGGTCAGGGCGGACGAGCGTGTACTCGCCCCAGCGCTCCTGCTTCATGCCATCGCCGCAATCGATCAGCTGATAATCCTGCCAGCGATCGGCGACGAGGAGCGAAGGACGTTGGATGGGAGAGGCGGGCATGGCGGCGGAGGCCGCGAACATCGAACATCGAACATCGAACGTCCAACATCGAATGACGGAGACGAACCGATGCCGAAGCGGAGATGCGGGGGGCGAGAGAGCACCACCCGGCACTTTTGCACAATCATTCGATGTTCAATGTTCAGCGTTCGATGTTCGACGTTCGCCTTGAATCGCCCGGCCGCCGGGCGATTCTCATGCATCCTTATGCAGGTATGAGTGTTATTGCTGATTAGGGTGCGGTTACTCTAGTTTGAGACATTTCACCGCGGTCGGTGACTATGGCCGTTTCACCTCTCAACTTATGTCCAAAACCTCATCCAGCCTCAGTCTCTGCGCGCTCGCGCTGGCGGCTTTTGCCTCCGCGTCGGCGTTTGCCGATAGCGTCGCCACCAAGAATGGCGCCAATATCGTGGGCAAAGTCGTAAAGATCGGCGACGGCTCCGTCGTCGTCGACACCTCCTACGCCGGCACGATCACGATCAAGCAGGCCGAGGTCGCCTCGATCTCGACCGATGCCCCCGTCTCCGTGCGCCTCGAAAGCGGCACGCGCATCGACGGCCGCATCACCGGCGCGGCCAATGGCAGCCTCCAAGTCATCGGCGCCGACGGCACGATCACGACCACGGTCGCCAAGGTCGCCGCTTCGTGGAAGGCCGGCGACAAGGATCCCGCGCTCAGCGCGCTCGAGCGCCACTGGGCCTACGAGGCCGCCGTCGACGTGACCGGCAAGACCGGCAACAAGGAGCAGCTCGGCACCTCCGCCTCGCTCCGCGCCACGCTCAAGACCGCGCAGGACACCCTGCAGTTCTACAGCGCCTACGACCGCCAGATCACCGACGGCACCAAGTCGGCCGACCAGTTCAAGGCCGGCGTCGACTACCAGAACAATTTCGCGGGCCGGGTCTCCTGGTACGTGCGCGACGAGGGTGGCTTCGACCGCGTCAAGGACATCAACCTCTACAACGTCGCCGGCGTCGGCTTCGGCTATGATGTCTTCCGCGAGCCCAACCACATCCTCACGACCCGCGCCGGTCTCTCGTTTCGCTATGAGGGTTACAAGAACCCCCTCACCGAGGACGTGAACAGCGCCGGTCTCGACTTCGGTCTCGCGCACGAGTGGACCTTCGCCAACTCGAAGATCGTCAACCGCCTTTCCTTCGTCCCGACCTTCGAGGACTTCGGCAACTACCGCGCGAACCACGAGTCGTTCTACGAACTGCCCCTCGCCGCCCCGAGCTGGAAGCTCCGCCTCGGTGTGAGCAACGACTACAACAGCCAGCCCGGCCTCGGTATCGAAAAAATGGATACCTCGTACTTCACCCGGCTCGTGCTGAGCTGGAAGTAAGCCGATCGATCCGGCTTCGGCTGATTTTTAGCAAAGGAAATCGCTCAATCCGAACGCCGCCCTTAACCGGGGCGGCGTTTTTTTCAGCAGCTCCGGAAAAGCGCCGCGCACACGATTCATGTTTTCAAATTATTCTGCAGCCGGGGCATCGCTTGGCGCGGGTGGACGGCGACCTCCGGGCGCCGTTTCAGGAGGTCCGTCTGCCGCCGCGATTTTTAAGTTCGCCCTCCCAACGGCGCCCGGAGGTCGCCGTCCACCCGCATAAAGCGAGCATTGGATCGAATTTCAAAACATGCCCTAAGCCGCCGCGGGTTTGAGATCACGTAGGTCCTGAGCGGCGCTTAGGGATAACGCGCCCTACCGCCGAGGCTTCGCCTCGGCGAAATCAGCGAAGCTGGGTGGCAGGACGCTTACGAGGTGCGCCCCTACACCAATCGGCTGTTAGATCCGCGTCAGCCGCCCGGTGGAATCGCCGAAGCGCGCCACGCTGTTCGTGCCGATGCGGTCCATCATGTTCAGATAGAGATTGGTGATCGGCACATCGTCGAAGCGGGTGTAGCGGCCAGGGATCAAGGTGCCGCCGCCACCGCCGGCGAGGATGATGGGCAGATTGCTGTGCGTGTGGCGGTTGCCGTCGGCGTTGCCGCTGCCGTAGACGATCTGGGAATTGTGCAGGAGGGAGTTGCCGTCGACGTCCTTGGTCTGCGCCATTTTTTCGAGGAAATAGGCGAGCTGCTGGACGTACCAGTAGTCGATCTGGGCGACCTTCTCGATCCAGTCGGGCTTGTTGCCGTGGTGGGTGAGGTTGTGGTGGCCGTCGTTGATACCGATCTCCGCAAACTCGCGGTTGCTGCCGTCGCCCGCGATCATGAAGGTCGCGACGCGGGTCGAGTCCGTCTGGAAAGCCAGGATCAGCATGTCGTACATCAGGCGCACGTACTCGGTGTAGCTCGTCGGGATGCCGTCCGGCGCGTCGGCTTTCGGCTGCGGGCGGTCGGCGCGCGATTGCTCGGCGGCTTGGATGCGCACCTCGATGTCGCGCACGCTGGTGAAATACTCGTCGAGCTTCTGCCGGTCGCGGCCGGTGACCTTCTCTTCGAGGCTCTGGCGGTTGCCCTGGATGAAATCGAGGACGGACCGCTTCTGCTGCTGGCGGACGAGGAGGTTTTGCGCGCGCTCCTTCGGCGTGCCTGCGCCGAAGAGCCGCTCGAAGAGCACGCGGGGATTGACCTCGGGCGTGAGCGGCGTGGTGGGCGAGCTCCACGCGAGATTGTGTTGGTAAACGCAGGCGTAGTCGGTGTCGCAGCCGCCCACGTTGAGGATCGTGTCGCACGAAAGCTCGAGCGAGCGGAACGGCGTGAGCAGGCCGACTTGCTGGGCCATGACCTGGTCGGCGGAGACGCCCGCGTGGAAATCGGCGCCGTTGGTTTTCTTGATGCGGACACCGGTGAGGAAGGTGCCGTTGGCGCGCGCGTGGTCGCCGCCGCCATCGTTGCCGGTGTTGGCGGCGATGTCGCTCAGGCCGCCGAGAAGCTGCACGTGCTGCCGGACGCGGGCCAGCGGCTGCAACGTGCGGCTGAGGGCGAAGTTGGCGCCCTCCTCCGTGGGCCACCAGGCGTCGGGGATCGCGCCATTCGGGAAATAAAGAAACGCGGTGCGCAGCGGCGCACCGGTGGCGGTGGTGGCGGCAAAGCGGGGCGCACCGGAGACGGCCGCGCGGAGTCCGCCCGGCCAGAACGACTCCAGCGCCGGCAGCGCCATGCCCACGCCGAGGGCGCGGAGGAAGCGGCGGCGGTTCCAGTGGGCGGCGGCGGAAGGGGGAGGCGAGGTCGGGTTCATCGGGCGGGGGCGGAATTGGTTGAAAGCGTGAGCGGGGCGGGGGTGGCCGGCGCGGTCGGAGTGTTGGGCGTGCTTCGGCGTTGCTGGAACGGCGCGGAGTCGAGCACGCCGAAGAGCAGCGTGGAGAAGCGCCCGTGGCCCTTTTCGAGGCGCTCGACGATCTGGTCCACGGTCGGCACGTCGTAGTACTCGAGGCCGCGGCCGAGGGAGTAGGTGAGGAGCTTTTCCGTGAGCGTGCGGTAAAACTCGACGGCGTGTTTCTCCACGAGGGCGCGCTTCAGATCGCGGATGCCGGCGAATTTTTCCCCGGTGGCGAGTTCGCCCGAGGCGTCGATCGGCTGGCCGAGCTCATAGGTGCGGGCGCGGCCGAAGGCGTTGAAATTCTCCAGCGCCAGCCCGAGCGGATCCATGCGCGAGTGGCACGACGAGCAGATCGGGGACTCACGGTGGAGAGCGATGAGCTCGCGCTGCATGGGCGGCGCCTTGTCGCCGGCCTTTTGCTTGGAATCCTCCAGCGAAGGGATGTCCGGCGGCGGCGGCGCGGAGGGCGCGCCGAGGATGTTTTCGAGAATCCATTTGCCGCGCTTCACGGGCGAGGTGCGCGTGGGATTGGAAGTGATCGTCAGCACGCTGCCCATCGTGAGCACGCCACCGCGCGGGTGATCGGCGGGGAGCATGGCCTTGCGCAACTCGGAGCCGGTGATGTCGGTGAGGCCGTAAACGGGCGCGAGCTTGTCGTTGACGAAGATGTAGTCGCTATCCAGCAGCTCGAGCACGCTGCGGTCTTCGCGCATGACGTAGGCGAAGTAGGCTTCGGCCTCCTGCTTCATCGCGAGGCGGATCTCGGGCGTCAGTGCGATGCCGGCGGGCGGGGCGGCGGCACGACCGCCGCGACCAGCGCCGCCCTGACGACCCGCGCCACCTTGGCGGCCAGCGCCACCACGACCACCGGCGCGGCCGCCGGGAGGGGCGTCGGCGACGGCGACCGAAACGGAGACGGGGGCAGGCGCAGGCGTGACCACAGCCGCTGGGGCAACTGCGGCAGCTGCCGGCGTAGCACCGGCCTCGGTGGCGGGAGCGGCGCTGGTGGGCACCGCGGCGGAAGCGACTGCCGGCGCGGGCTCGGGTGCCGGCGTGGGGGCAGGTGCGGGCGCGCGCGGAGGCGTTTCGAGCGCCATGATGTCCTCCGAATTGATCGGGGTGTCGAGCACGCCGCGCGATTGCAGCCACTGGCCGGAAAAGTTTTCGGCGAAGGCCGCGGCCTTCGGATCGGCGAGCATGCGCTGCACTTCCGCACGGAAATTCTTGCGCAATTCGCCGCGGGCGGCGCGCGCGCGCAGCGCGTCGTCCGGGATGGAGCCCCAGAGCGTGAACGACAGACGCGAAGCGAGCGTGTATTCGTCGACCTGCGCGAACTTGCGCCCGGGCGCGGCGGGCTCCGCAGTCTCGAAATGGAAAAGAAATTCCGGCGAGGCCAGCACGGCGACCATCGCCTGCGCCACGCCTTTTTCGAAGGGCACGCCGGGCAGAGAGTAGTTTTTCTCCGCGAGGTCCACCAGCCGGTTCACGACCGTGTCAGCCACCGGGCGGCGAAAGGCCTTGGTGACAAACGGCGCGAGCACCTCGCGCGCGTAGGCGCGGCGCTCGGCGGCGGCCACGGGCGGAGCTTCGCGCGCATAAAAGCGCTGATAGCCCGGCGGGTGCTCCCAGTGCTTCCGGTCGAGCGGCCCCTCGACCCAGACGTAGAGGATGCGGTAGTCCATCTTGCGCTCCGGCGTGAGCTCCAGCAGCGGCTGGGTTTGAAAGCTCACATCGTGGTCGCCCGCCTCCCAGCGCACGATCCGCTCGTCGTCGAAATACTCCGCGTCGCTCCACTTGTACTCCTGCTGGAAAAATTCCTTGCCGTCGGATGTAACCGAAAGACGGATACGCTGCGGGTCGAAATCGGACTGGCCGTCGACCTTGCCCGCGATGTGGATGCGGTACTCGCCCGCGTACTTGGCCTGGTACTGGCGGCTGACTTTGTTGACGCGGTAAAAGGAGAGACGGTCGCCCGTCAGCGTGCCATCGGCGGAGAGGTAGTCCTTGGGCAGCGCCATCTGGCGCGAGATGGCGACAGTGTCCTGCGGCACGCCCTGCTCGACCGCGGCCATCGCGGCCTCGATAAACTTCTCCATCCGCATCGGCGAGATGCTCAGCACGTCGCCGATGTTGTCGAAGCCGTAGCCGACATCGTCGGGCGGCAACGCGTGCTCCACGTCGAAATCGATGCCGATCAAATCGCGAATCGCGTTGCGATATTCCGTGCGGTTGAGCCGGCGGATGGTGACGCGGCCCGGATCGGGCTGGCTGGGATCGAGGGCAAAGGCGCCCGTCTTGATCCACTGCTCCAGTTGCTGTTGCTGCGCGGCGCTCGGCGGCGGGCTGTCCGCGGGCGGCATGATGTGCGAGCGCGTGTTCCGGAGCACCTTGAGCCAGAGCTCCGGGTTCTGGAGGATCTGCGCCTGCGTGGTCAGTTCGTCGAGTGCGAGGCCGCCCTTGCGCGAGCCGTCGCCATGGCAGTCGTAGCAATGGTCCTGCAGGATCGGTTTAACGACACGGTGAAACTGGGCGAGCGCCTGCGCTTCCTGCGGTGTCGCAGGCGCAGCGGCGGCGGACGGCGTAGCCGGGCGGGCCGCTTCCGCAGCGGAAGCAGCGAAAGCGCTCAGACAAAAGCCGACGAGTCCGCCACACAGCGCGCGACTCAGCCGGGAGGGGTAGGCACGGCGGTGCATCCGGAAAATAATTGAGCAAGCGCGGCCCGGGCGCAAGACGGCGCAGATATACCTTCCCGCAAATTTCGCGGTGGGCACTCCCGGCCTTGCAGTCGGGGGCTGCGGGCTCTTGCTTCGCGAGCGTTCCCGAAAAACGAAACCCCCATGCGTTTTTTCTCCCATGAAATTGAAATTCCCCCTCGCGCTTTGCGCTGTCCTGCTGGCGTTGCTCCGTCCGGCTTTTGCTCAAAACGGCGGCCCTGTATCGCCCGAAGTGCTGCCGGATCGCCGGGTTACATTTCGCATCGCCGCGCCCAAGGCCACCGAAGTCACCTTCAAGGGCGACTGGCACGACGATAACAAGAAGATGGAAAAGGACGCCGCCGGCGTCTGGAGCATCACGGTCGACGCGCTGGCACCGAGCACGTACATTTATGCGTTCATGGTCGACGGCATGACCATCGCCGACCCGGTGAATCCCCGCATGAAGCTGCGCGAGCGCACCTCCGCGAGCCTCGTGGTCGTCCCGGGGCCGGCCACGAGCATGCAGGAGCCGCGCGACGTGCCGCATGGCGCGGTCGAGATCAATGTCGGCAAGGCCACCGCGCTCGGCGGCGAGAACCGCCAAGTCTGGATCTACACGCCGCCCGGCTACACGCAGGACACCGCCAAGCGCTATCCCGTGCTCTATCTCCTCCACGGCAGCAACGACCGCCCCGCCGGCTGGATCGACGTCGGCAACGTGAACACCATCGCCGACAATCTCATCGCCGAGAAAAAGATGACGCCGATGATCATCGTGATGCCGTTTGGCCACGCGCTGCCCTTCGGCGGCCGCGGCAACAATACGACCGCCTTCACCGATTATCTGCTGCGCGACGTGATGCCGCTCGCCGAGGGCAAGTACCGCATCGCCGCCGGTCGCGAAAATCGCGCGCTCGCCGGCTTCTCGATGGGCGCCGAGCAGTCGCTGGCGATTTTCTTTGCACACCTCGACAAGTTTTCTGCGATCGGCGCCTTTGCGCCCTCCGGCTTCCGCGCGATCGAGACCCAGCACGCCGCGCTCCTCGCCGATCCCAAGGGCACCAACGAAAAGATCGCGCTCCTCTGGCTCAGCGTCGGCAAGCAGGATCCCGGTCATCTGAACGGCTCGACGCAGCTCGAAAATGTGCTGACCGCGAAACAGATCACCCACACCTGGCGCCTGACCGACGGCATGCACAACTACGCCTACCTGCGCGATCGCGTGGAGGAGTTTCTGCCGCTGGTCTTCAAGCCGGCGGGCGCGAAGAGCCCGTAAAGAAGAGGACGGTTGGGGGCGAGCGCACGACTGAATCGTAGCCACGAGCGTGAGCGAGTGGACGGGGCGTGCGCGCGTTCGTCCGTCCGACATCCCCCGCTCGCTCACGCTCGCGGCTACGAAAACCGCGCGGCACGGTTTTGCACTGAGCCGGCCTTATCGAATCCCGGCTTTCCGATTGCACCGCCCGCCCGCGTGAGCTGTAGTGCAGGCAACCCCACCCCCTGCGATGAACCTGCGTCTGCGTGTTCTTGCCCTGCTCGTGCTTGCCGTCCTCGCTGCGCCCGTTGCGGCGCTCCGCGCGGCGGACGATGTGAAGCTCACCCGCCTCGAAGACCGCGTGCGTGTCGAGGTCGGCGGCCAGCTCTTCACGGAGTACATCCTCCGCGGCGGTCCCACGCCGTATCTCTATCCTGTGCTCGCGGCCGATGGCATGCAGCTCAATCGCGATTTTCCCATGAAGAAGGTCGCGGGCGAGGAGGACGATCACACGCACCACCGCTCGCTGTGGTTCACGCACGGCGCGGTCAATGGCGTCGACTTCTGGCAGGATGTCCCGAAGCGCGGCAACATCGTCAACGAGTCGGTTTCCGTCTCCACCGCTGGCGGCGTCGGCACCATCCAGTCGCGCAACCGCTGGATCGGGCCCGAGGGAGATCTTTTTTGCACCGATGAGACTACGCTCAAGTTTCGCGCGATCCCCAAGGGCCGCGTGATCGATTTCGAGGTCACGGTACGCGCGCTGCCGGACAAGCCGCTCGTCTTCGGCGACACCAAGGAGGGCTCGCTCGGCTTCCGCGTCGCGCAGTGGATGACGATTCCGCACACCTTCAAGGGCCAGAAAGTCGAGACCCTCGGCACCATCGTAAACGACAAGGGCCTCCGCGACGCCGCCGCCTGGGGCAAGCGCGCCTCGTGGGTCGACTACCACGCGCCGAAGGACGGCAAGACTTACGGCGTGGCGATCTTCGACCACCCGCAAAATCCCCGCTACCCCACGTGGTGGCACGTGCGCGACTACGGCCTCTTCGCGGCGAATCCCTTCGGGCAGCATGACTTCGAGCCCGAGGCCAAACACCCGGCCGACAAGGGCAATCTGACCGTCCCCGCCGGCGGCAGCGTGACCTTCCGTTACCGCGTCTTCCTCCACCTCGGCGACGAAAAGACCGCCGGCGTCGCCGAGCGGTTCACCGAATACACCGCAGGCAAATAACGGCTCAGGAATTTCGCTCTCCCTCCTTCTGTTCGACCTTTCGCCGCGCTCCCGCCACGAGAACTCCAAACGCCAAACCCCAAAACTTTTCACCCCACTGCCGCCATGCCCCACCTCACTCGCCGCCGTTTCCTCAAGAACTCCGCTATCATCTCCGCCGGGGCGGCGCTCTCGGCACGCTCGTGGGGCCAGGTCGTCGGCGCCAATAGCGATGTGCGCGTTGCCGTGATCGGCCTCAACGGCCGCGGCGGCAATCACCTCAGCAGCCTCGCCGCCGTCAAAGGCGTGCGCGTGGTCGCGCTCTGCGATGTCGACACCGCCGTGCTTGACCGCGTGAAAAACCGCGCCGCGCGCGATGGCTCCAGTCCCTATGGTGGAGCCAAGGCCTACACGGATTTGCGCCAGCTCTTCGCCGACAAGGAGGTCGACGCCGTGACCGTCGCCACGCCCAACCACTGGCACGCGCTTGCGGCGGTCTGGGCGATGGAGGCGGGCAAGGATGTCTATCTCGAGAAGCCCGTTTCGCACAATGTCTGGGAGGGGCGTCAGGTCGTGCACGCCGCCAATAAATACAAACGTGTCGTGCAGGCCGGTACGCAGATCCGCTCCGGCGAAGGCTTGCAGGAAGCGGTCGCGTGGATCCGCGCGGGCAATCTCGGCAAGATCACCGCGGCGCGCGGCTTTTGTTACAAGCGCCGCAACACCATCGGCAAGACCACCGGCGAGCAGCCTCCGCCGGCGACGGCCAACTACGATCTCTGGACCGGTCCCGCGCCGCTCACGCCGCTGCGGCGCAAGAATCTCCACTACGACTGGCATTGGCTCAACGTCACCGGCAACGGCGACGTGGGCAACCAGGGCATCCACCAGATGGATGTCGCGCGCTGGTTCCTCGGGGAGTCCGGCCTCCCGCGCCACACGCTCAGCATCGGCGGCCGCCTCGGCTACGAGGACGACGGCGACACGCCCAACACGCAGGTGGTCGTGCACGACTACGCGACCGCGCCGCTGATCTTCGAGGTGCGCGGCCTGCCCGCGAAGTTCGATGGCCGCAGCTCTGTACCTGCCACCGGAGCCGAGGCCGCGGGTGCCGCCGCCTCATCGATGGACAAGTATCGCAACGAAGTTTCCATCGGCAACATCATCGACTGCGAGGGCGGCTATCTGATGACGTCCGCGTATTTCACCGCCACCGCGTACGACAAGGCGGGCAAGGTCGTGAAGGAGTTCCGCGGCGTCGACCGCCACATGCAGAACTTCATCGATGTCGTGCGCAGCCGCCAGACTTCCGCGCTCTACGGCCCCATCGAGGAAGGCCACATCTCGAGCGCGCTCTGCCACATGGGCGGCCTCTCGCACCAGCTCGGCCGCGCGCAGCAACCGGGTGCCATCGCCGAGCAGATCGCAAGCAACAAGGCTCTCGTCGAAGCCCACGGGCGCATGGTCGAGCACCTCGCCGCCAACCAAGTCGATATCGGCAAGACTCCGCTCACCCTCGGCCTCCCGCTCGCGATCGACGCCAAGACGGAGCGCTTCACCGGTCCGACGGCAGCGGCGGCGAACCCGATGCTCACGCGCAACTACCGCGCGCCCTTCACGGTCCCGAATCTGGCGAAGGCGTGACGTACGGCGGAGGCTGCCGCCGCCGAAAGCTCCAAGGATCAACATCCAAGCTCCAGAGAAGCATCAATCCCTGAAGGACAAACTTTGTAGCTTGGGAGTGTGGCGCTTCTCTGGAGCTTGGATGTTGGTGCTCGGTGCTTCGCCTCGTGCGCTCGCCATTTTGACCGCGACATACAAATTCACACTCATGCTTTCTCCGCGGAATAGTCTGCGTGCTCTCGCCCTCGCGGTCGTCGTTGCCCTGTTCGACGTGCCTGTTGCTCGCGCCGCCGATGGCCCTGTCGTCGCCCTGCCGCCGTTTCTCGTCGAAGAGGCGGCGGAGCGCGTGCCGTGGCTGTACGCCGATGTCGGCGGTTTCGAGGTGTTGGCGTGCACGCCGGAGCGGTTTACGCGCGAACTCATTGCGCACCACTACCGGCTGCACGCCCTGCTCGATGAAATGGTGCCGGACTCGCTGCGGATGAAGCTCAGCACCAAGCCGGCGCTGCTTTTCTATGACGCCGCGCGGCAGCCCGCCGGCTCGGCCGAAGTGATCGGCCAGCTCGCGCTCACCTCCGCCAGTGCAGAGCGGCGCGAGGACACCGCTCAACCACTAGTCGACGATGGCCGCCTGCGGCGGCGTCCGGCGACGCCGCGCTATACCTTCATGCCGAATCTGCGGCTGTGGGATCGCGACGGCACGGTCCTCTTCGCGATGGTGCAGGAGCGCGAGTTCGACGGCGCGCGGCTCGCGCTCACGCTCGATCATCTCGCGTATGTGCTGCAGACCCGCCTGCCGGCGCTGCCGCCTTGGTACGTGAGCGGCGCTCTCGCGCTGTTTTCCCAGGCGCGCTTCACCAACGACGCGCTGGTGTTCGAACGGCTGCCGGGCCTGCCGCAGACGGATGCCGCCGCGTTGCTCAGAGGGACTGCCCCCGCGCCGAAGCTCATGCCGCTGAGAGAATTTTTCATGGGCAATGTGGCGGCCGGTGAGGCGCAGGAGCTTTGGCAGGCGCAGGCCGCGCTCTTCGTGCACTGGGGCCTGGGCGGTCGAGGCGCCCCGCGGCGGGCCGCGCTGTGGAAATTTGTCGAGCGCACCGCGACCGAGCTCCCGACCGAAGCGCTCTTTCGCGAATGCTTCGGGATGGATTTCGCGGCCGCGCAACGCCAGCTCACCGCGTATCTGCCGGAGGCGACGGAGGGCCGCCTCACACTGCGCGCCGCGCGCGCGCCGCGTCCGCCGGAGTACACCCTGCGCAAGGCGACCGAGGTCGAGGTGGCGCGCATCAAGGGCGACTGGGAGCGGCTCGAGGTGGGGTTCGTGAAGAACCAGTATCCCGCAGCTGTCGCGGAGCGTTATCGCGAGCAGGCCCGCCGGACCCTGCTGCGCGCGTATGAGGCGGACTCCCGCGACCCGCACCTGCTCGCCGAGCTCGGACTCGTCGAGGCGGAAGCTGGCGCGGATGCCGCCGCACGCCGCTACCTTGAGGAGGCGGTGGTCGCTTCGCAGTCTTCCGTCGCGCTGCGCCCGCGGGCGTGGTACGAGCTGGCGCGCCTGCGCTATGCAGAGGCGCGCGCAAAGTTGCCGGATGCCGAGGCGCTGCTGTCGCGGGAGCAGACAGAGGCGGTGACCGGGGCGCTCGCGAGCGCGTACGTGCAGGAGCCGCCGCTGGCAGAGGTGTACGAACTACTCGCCGAGGTTTGGGCGCGCAGCGCCGTGGTGCCGCAACGTCCAGAGCTCGACCGGATTTTTGACCGGGTCGAGCAGGGGGCGCGCTATTTTCCGACGCGTACCGAACTCCTCTATAACGCCGCCAAATTTTCGGTGCGCCATGGTCGCACGGAGTCCGCCGCGTGGCTGATCGACCTGGGCCGGCGCTTCACCCCCGACGAGGCGGCACGGGCGCGGTTCGACGCGCTGCGCGCACCGGCGGGTAAATAATATACGACGGCGAAAAATCGGCGCAGAAAAATTGCGCCGATTCTAAGAAGCGCGGGCGTGGTGCGTTTTATATACAACCCCGCCCCGCCATGATCCAGAACTCCACGCCCTTCACCGCGGCGCCGAAGAAGGCCCGCATCGAGATCATCCCGCTCATCGACGTGATCTTTTTTCTGCTCGCGACGTTCGTGCTCTTCACGCTGTCGCTCGAGAAGAACACCGCCATCAAAGTCCCGCTGCCCAAGAGCGACTTTCCGTCCACCCGGAGCGATATCGACACCACGCTCTACCTCCAGGCTTCCGATACCGGCACGGTTTACTGGAAGGAGGGTGTTGCCGGCACGTCGGACCCCGTTCCGCTCAACGAACTCGCGCCGCGGCTCGAAGACTACAAGCGCCGCACGCCCGAGCCCCGCGTGATGGTGCGCGGCGATGGCACCGCGAAATTCGGCGCCGCCGTCCTGATCCTCGACGAAGTCCGCAAAGCCAAGATCAAGCAGGCCTCGGTCGAGACCCTCGTGAGCAAGACAGGCTCGTGAGCGGGCGAAAGCTATTGGTTTAGCTGCAAAAAGTGCAGAAGGCGCAAAAGGCGAAAAAAATTATCGCCCAGTTTCCTTCCTTCGCCGCCTTCGTGTCCTTCGCGAGACACCCTCTCTTGAGAAAGAGAAATGTCCCGCGAGGGAAGCGAAGGTGGCGAAGGAGAAAGGCAGGAAGATCGGCCGGTTAACCGCGAATGGACGCGAATAAACGCCAATCCCAATCAGAACCTTGGTATTCAGAGTATCGCCCTTTCCGCGTGATCCGCGGGAAAGATCGAGAGCTTGTGGATTGGGATTGGCGTTTATTCGCGTCCATTCGCGGTTAAAAATGTCTGCGTTGTTTGAGGCTGCACGCGTGATCCGCGGTTAAATCACCTGCGGGTTATGCTATGGTTCGAGCATTCTGGCGGCTCGCGTCGGCGGGGGAAAGGTGGTGCATTGTTGGCACCCCTAACCCTTTTTCCCGATGACTTTTTACCTACGTCGTGGGTGGTTTGTTTCGGCTGCGCTGATTTCGATGGCGATGGCGATGCTCTCGCCGGCACGCGCGGCCATCCGGCTCGAGCTGACGTTTGACCGCAACGCGGGCGCGCTCGCGTTTGCGGCGGACGAGATCGCGCGCGCCGCGGCGGCGGCGCCGGCCAGCTCCGCGCTGGCGGTGGCACTGGAGGTCGCGCCGGCGGCGGAGCTCGGGGCGCAGGCCTATCGCATCGATCTGCCCGCGCCGGGGCGCGTGCGCGTGATTGGCGGCGATGCGGCGGGCGCGATGTACGGCGGCTTCGATGTGGCGGAGGCGATCCGCCACGGCACCCTCGCGCAGCTCCGCGCGGGCGCACACCAGCCGCACGTCCAGAACCGCGGCATCAAATTCAACATCCCGCTCGATCTGCGCACGCCGAGCTACACCGACATGTCGGACGCCGGGCAGGCCAACATCCCCGAGGTGTGGAAGCAGGAGTTCTGGCGCGACTACCTCGATGAGATGGCGCGGCACCGCTACAACGTCCTCTCGCTGTGGTCGCTGCACCCGTTTCCCTCGATGGTGAAGGTGCCGGAGTTCCCCGAGGTCGCGCTCGACGATGTGTGGCGCACACGGGCGAAGCTCGACACGAGTTTCAGCACGACGGGCGTGGAGTACGTGCGCCCCGCGATGCTCGCCGATCACGAGGTGGTGAAGAAGATCACCATGGACGAGAAGATCGAGTTCTGGCGCTGGGTGATGCGCTACGCGAAGGACCGCGGCGTGGACATCTATGTGTTCACATGGAACGTGTTCACCTACGGCGCGGAGGGGAAGCATGGCATCACGGCGGCGATGGAGAATGAGACGACGAAAAAGTATTTCCGCGCGACGATCCGCGAGATGGTGAAGACGTATCCGCTCCTCGCGGGCTTCGGCATCACGGCCGGCGAAGCCATGCCCGCGAGCATGGACAACAAGATCAAGGAGAAGTGGCTCTGGGACACCTACGGCGAAGGCGTGCGCGATGCGCTCAAGGACGACCCCAAGCGCAACGTGCGCATGATCCACCGCTTTCACTGGACCGCGCAGGGCGAGATCCTCGAAGCGTGGAAGGAGTATCCGGGCACCTTCGAGTTCAGCTTCAAATACTCCGTCGCGCACATGTACTCCGTGCCGAACCCAAAGTTCATCGACCCGCTGATCCAGAACATCGCGCCCGGGCGCAAGACCTGGCTCACCGTGCGCAACGACGACATCTACTCCTTCCGCTTCGGCGACCCCGCCTACGCGCGCGAGTACGTGGTCAACATGCCCGCCGCCGACAAGATGGGCGGCTTCTACATCGGCGCCGACGGCTATTGCCTCGGCCGCGAGTTTCTCGACCGCGATCCCGGCCCCGGGCCGCGCCAACTCGTGATGCAAAAGCAATGGTACAACACCATGCTCTGGGGCCGCCTCGCGTACGACCCCACGCTGCCGGACGCGCTCTTCGAGCGCGAACTCGCGGCGCACTTCCCCGGCGCGGATGCGGGCCAGCTCTTCCGCGCGCTGCAGGCCGCCACGCAGACGATGCCCACGATCACGCGCTTCTTTTGGGGCGACATCGACATCAAGTGGTTCCCCGAGGCCTCACTGAGCCATCCGCGCCAGAAGGGCTATTATAATGTGCGGCACTTCGTCGAAGGCACCGCCATGCCCGATGCCGGCGTGCTCGATATCCGCCAGTGGCGCGCGAACCTCGCCGCGCGCAAACCGATGACAGGCCGCACCCCGCTCGAAGTCGCGTCGGACCTCGACGGTATCGCCAACAACAACTTCGCCGCGCTCGCTGCCCTGCGCGCGAAGCCTTCCAACAATGTCGAGCTGCGCAAGACCCTCGACGATTGCGAGGCCCTCGCCTGGCTGGCGCGCTACTACGCGGCAAAGATCCGCGGAGCCTGCGCCCTCGCGCTCTACGACCGCAGCACCGACCCCGCCGACCAGGCGGCGTCGCTCCAGCACCTCGAGCAGGCGCTCGGACACTGGAAACGTTACGCCGGCCTCCGCGACAGCCACTACCTGCCCGCGCTGTATAACCGCCACGGCTACGTCGATCTCACCGCGATGTCCACCCAGGTCGCCGGCGATCTCGAGATCGCCCGCACGTGGAAAACCGGCAGCGTGCAGGAAGACGCGCCCCGGGCAACGACGGAGCAGGGGTTCAGGTTGTGAGCGAGGTGCTGGGAGGCTGGGAAACCGCGCTTGCGGCGACAGCCTGAGCGCTTAAGGTTACCGCCATGAGCATCGCCGAACTCCGCAAGCTCCCGGCCGAGGAAAAGCTGAAGATCATCGAGATTCTTTGGAGCGATCTCGCGGCGGACGAGGCATCGGTGGAAAGTCCGGCGTGGCACGCGGAAGAGCTGCGAAAGACGGCAGCGGATTTCGCGTCGGGCAGGGAAAAACCGGTAGATTGGGAAACGGCCAAGCGAGAACTCCGGAAGCGCTTTGAATGAAGATTCAGGTTCTTCCAACGGCGCTGGAGGATCTGATATCGGGGCGAAGCTTTTACGATCAACAGCAACCGGGCGTCGGAGCGTATTCTTCGAACATCTATTTTCGGAGATAGATGAGCTGGCATGGAGTGCAGGTGCGCACCGCGTGATTCTAGGCTTTCATCGCGTGGTGGTACGCCGCTTTCCCTACGCGATCTACTATCGGATCGTCGCAGGCGAAGCCCTGGTCTTTCGCGTGCTCGACTGCCGCCGCGACCCCCAGTCGATCCGAAACGCGCTCCGCGCAACGCGATAGCCTTCCCACCGTGCCCTCGGGGGGCCGATTCGCTAAACAGTTAGCGCAGCTTAGACACTTACTCGGGGCCGGCAAAGGAACACATTTAAAGGTTCGCAATAATTCCGGTCATCGCAGAAACCTGCCGACCGCTTTCTCGTCACTCGCCTACCCAATGAATTCCCGCCTCGTCTCTTCTCTCGCCCTCCTAGGGTGCGTGCTGGCGTCGCCGCTCGCGCTCCATGCCCAACGTGGGGGCGATCCCCGCGCTGCCAACGTGCTTTTCAGTCAGCTTTGCGCCAACTGCCATGGCATGCGCATGGAGGGTAATCGCGCCCCGTCGATGCTCGACGAGGTATGGGCTCACGGCGGCGAGGACGCCGATCTCGCGCGCAGTATCCGCGATGGCTGGCAGGGCAGCGAGATGCCGTCGTTCAAGGGCGTCTTCACCGAGCCGGAGATCCGGGCCATGGTGGTGTACATCCGTGAGGTGCGGGCCAGCGGGGGTCGCGGTCGTGGCGGCGGTCGTGGCTTCTCCCAGACGCCCCCGAATCCTGACGGCCGGGTCGTCAAATCGGAGCTCGCGAACTACAAGATCGAGCTCGTCGCCAAGGATCTCCAGACGCCGTGGGGCATGCAGTTCCTGCCCGACGGCCGTCTCGTCGTGAGCGAGCGCACCGGTCGCATCAGCATCATCAAGGTCGGCCAGGGCGTCGTGGAAACCGTTACCGGCCTCCCGCCGGTCTGGGTGCAGCAGGACGGCGGCCTGCTCGATCTGGTGCTCCACCCCAAGTACGGCACGCCCGGCAACGATTGGGTTTACCTCGCGTTCTCCGAAGTCGGTCCCAAGACGGGCACCTCCGCCACCCGCATCATCCGCGGCCGCATCCGCGACAGCAAACTGGTCGACCAGGAGACGCTCTTCCAGCCCAAGCCCGAGCAATACTGGGAAGGCAACATCCACTACGGTGCGCGCTTCCTTTTTGATAAGGCCGGCTTCCTCTACTACTCCATCGGCGAGCGCGGCCATCCCAACGATGCGCAGGACCTCTCCAGTCCCTACGGCAAGATTCACCGCATCCGCGACGACGGCTCGATCCCGGACGACAATCCTTTCGTCAATACGCCCAATGCCGTGAAGTCCATCTGGACCTACGGCAATCGCAACGCGCAGGGCCTCGCCCAGCATCCCGTGACCGGCGAAATCTGGGAGACGGAGCATGGCGAGCGCGGCGGCGACGAGATCAACATCCTCGTCAAGGGCCACAACTACGGCTGGCCCGTCATCACCTACGGCATCCACGACAACGGCACGCCCATCACCGACATCACGGAGAAGGAGGGCATGGATCAGCCGATCACCTATTACACCCCGTCGATCGCGACCAGCGCCATCGAGTTCTACACGGGCGACAAGTTTCCGCAGTGGAAGGGCAACCTCTTCCTCGCCGCGCTCGCCGGCCAGCAGTTCCGCCGCATCGAGATCGACGGCCACAAGGTCGTGAAGCAGGAAATCCTCTTCAACGATCTGAACCGCGTGCGCGAAGTGGTGCAGGGCCCCGACGGCTACCTCTACGTCGCGCTCAACTTCCAGTTCAACAACTCGCCGGGCCAGATCATCCGCCTGGTGCCCGCCACCGCAGCCGAGGCGGCCAACGCCATCGCGGCGCCCCTGACGATCGCGCCTCCGCCTGCGCCTCCCGCGCCCGCGCGTGGCGCAGGTCCGGGCCCGGGTGCGCCCGTGCCCGCCGTCCCCGGTGGTGCGCCCGCCACGCCGGCGCCCAGCGCGCCCGTGGCTCCGGCCGCCCCCACGCCGTCGGCGAAGTAAACGTATCTCGCGCCTTGGGCGCGTAGCCGAAGGGCGTGCTGAAAAGCACGCCCTTTTTTATTTTGGGAATTGCGCGTCAGTGTGCGGCGAGGCGACAGCAAGCGTAAGTAGGCGGGTAGGTGGAAGGCGCTGTGGCGTCGCAGTGACGCCGTTCGCACGCCATTCGCTCAGGCTTGTCGCAGCATCTGTAAATCAGAGCGGTCAAAATTGAACTATAGCCGGCGTAGGGTGGTGGCCACGAGCGTGAGTGAGTGGAGGGTGCGGTCATTGTGCAGAGTTCCCGCCCTCCCCTCGCTCACGTTCTTGGCTACATCTCGTCTGAAACCGCTCTAAGTTCCTACGCAAAAAAGGCGCACCTCGGGTGCGCCTCGACATGTTTTGGTGGGCAGGGTGATCGCAGGTTTTCGCAGGACTGCTTTTAAACCGCCGCAGCTTTGAGGATGCGGCGGTCCTGAGCGGCGCCTCGGGGACTAAGCGCCTTACCGCAGAGCGGGTTCACCCGAGCGATGTCAGCGACGACCGCGGAAACCGCCACCAGGACGACCGCCGCCGCCCTGCCGGCCGCCGCCACCATGTCCGCCACCTTGGCGGCCGCCGCTGTGGCCGCCGCGTCCGCTGCCGCGCGGCTGCTGGAGCTGCGGAGGGCGCGGCTGGCCGAAGGGTTTGTAGTCGAAGCCTTCGAGGCGCAGTTCGGGGATCTTGGCGCCGATGAAGCGCTGGATGTCGCGGATGTCGCTCGCGTTGTCCGGGGTGACGAGCGTGAAGGCGTCGCCCACCGCCTGCGCGCGACCGGTGCGGCCGATGCGGTGCACGTAGTCTTCGGGATTTTCGGGGACGTCGTAGTTGATCACGTGCGTGACGCCGGCGACGTCGATGCCGCGGGCGGCGATGTCGGTCGCGACCATGATCTCGTACTTGCCGCTCTTGAAGCCGGCGAGGGCCTCGATGCGCTGGTTCTGCGAGCGGTTGGCGTGGAGGACGGCCACGGAGTGGTTGGCGGACTTGAGCTTGCGCGCGATCTTGTCGGCGCCGTGCTTGGTGCGGGAAAAGACGAGCACGCTGTCGAAATCGGTCTTCTGGAGCAGCGCGACCAGCAGGTCGAACTTCTGCTCGTGCGCCACCGGATAGAGGGCGTGCTTGACGGAGTCGTTGACCGAGCGGTTCACGCCGACCTCGATGCGCGCGGGATTGCGCAGGGCAAACGAGGCGACCGCCGCGATCTCCGGCGGCACGGTCGCGGAGAAGAAGAGGGTCTGCCGCTCCTTGGGGCAGCGGGCAATGATGTCCTTCACGACGGGGAGGAAGCCCATGTCGAGCATGCGGTCCACCTCGTCGAGGATGAGGATGGAGACGTCGCGGAGGTTGAGGGACCCGTCCTTGAGGTAGTCCATCAGGCGGCCGGGGGTGGCGACGACGATGTCGACGCCGCGCTTCAGCTCGGAGCGTTGCAGGCCATAGCCGACCCCGCCGAAGACGGCGACGGTGCGGAGATCGGTGAAGCGCGCGAAATCGCGGAAGGCGGTCTCGACCTGCGCGGCGAGTTCGCGCGTGGGCTCGAGCACGAGCACGCGGGCGCGGCCATGATTGCCGAGGCGGGTGAGGACGGGGAGGGCAAACGCGGCGGTCTTGCCGGTGCCGGTCTGCGCGGAGGCGATGAGATCGCCGCCGCCGAGCACCACGGGGATGGCGCGGAGCTGGATGGGAGTGGGATCGGTGTAACCGGCGGCCTGGACGCCGCGGAGCACGGATTCGGAGAGATTGAGCGCTTTGAAAGACATGATGAGAAGGGAGCGGTTAAGCAGTAAGCTCTAAGCGATAAGCTTTAAGCGATAGACGCTGCGCGAGCTTGGGCCGCGCGGCGTTGGGATGAGTGAGTGCGTCGAAACGATGATAACGATGGGCGAAAGCGACGCGACAAACTCCGGCGCGATCTCCCTTGGCCAGCTCCGAAAACGGAGCGAGCGCGTGAAAAACAGAGACAAAAAAAGGACGGAGCCCCGAGGAGCTCCGTCCTTCGAAAAATTAGTTTCTGAGGAAACCGATTAGTAACGACGATCGCGGTCGCCGCCGCCGCCGCCGCGATCACCGCGCCAGCCGCCGCCGCCACCACCGCCGCCGGAGCGACCGCCGCCGCCGAAGCCGCGACCGCCGCCACCGCCGCCGAAGCCACCACCGCCGCCGCCGCCGAAGCCGCCACCCGGGCGGTCTTCCTTCGGACGGGCTTCATTGACGGTGAGGGCGCGGCCACCGAGGTCGGTGCCGTTCATCTTCTCAGCCGCGGACTTGGCCTCATCGGCCGTGCCCATGGTAACGAAAGCGAAGCCGCGCGGGCGACCGGTCATCTTGTCCATGGCGACGTACACGTCGGTCACGGAGCCGAACTGGCCGAAAGCGGAGCGGAGCTCGTCTTCGGTGGTCTTGAAGGAGAGGTTTCCAACGTAAAGTTTGGAATTGCTCATGTGATATTTCGTAGATCCACCGTCTCTGCCAGTTCCGTTCCCAACTTGGGTTTCGAAATCATCACTTAAGCCGAACGCTCAGCCAACGACTCACCAGATCCTGTCATCTAACGCTTTCTCTAACGAGGTCGCTAAGGACGCACGGGTTCGGCGGATTAGCAAGTCTATTCTGGAGTGGGTGTTTACCTTAGGTTGTGTCCGCGCGTGCCGGACAGTGTGTAAATCCCGCCCGCCCGGCACTTACCCCAAGAGCTCGTCCATCAGCCGCCGGTCCCGCTTGGTCGGCCGACCGGACCCCTTTTCGCGGGCGAGGAACTGCTGCACATGATTCTCCCGCGCTTTTTCAAACTCGCTGGGGGGCGTGAGGTCGGTGCAAAACTCCGGCACGCGTTTCGCGGCCATTCGCGAGGGCGGCACGGCCACGACTTCGAGCGTGCGGAGCACGAGACCTTGGCGCACCAAAACGCGTTCGCCCGCGCGCACTTCGCGCGCGGGCTTCGCGGGTTGATCGCCGATGGTCACGCTGCCGGCGCGGCAGGCGTCGGTGGCGAGGCTGCGCGTCTTGAAAAGACGCACCGCCCAAAGCCACTTGTCTAGCCGTGCTGCCCCGGAGGGATTACTCATGCCTTGGGCGCATGAAACTCATCGTTGAGCCAGTCGTCGAGCATCCCCTTTTCGTAATAGAGGGGATCGCTGCGGTCGGCACCGTAGATCTTCACCGTGAAGTTCAGATCGCGGAGCGTGCGCTCGCCCTGCTTGATCACAGCGCCGTTCACGTCGGTGAGCCGGTACGAGAACTTCATGCTCGGCGGGTAGATCGTCTTCACGATGCGCACATCGCTCAGCGAGGGCGTGCGCCACGGCTCGAAGCCGCCCGCGCGATCGATGTCGAGGAACGTGATCTCCAGTTTCTGGCCCGCGGGCACGTAGTGCGCCGCGCGCGTGACGAGGTGGGCGCGGAGGTCGGTCAGATCGGCCTGGCGGGCGGCGGGCGAGGGCGTCGCGCTGTCTCCGATATCGGTGAACCGGTCGGACTCGAGGAACTGCACGTCGATGCGGGTCACCTGGTCGGATTTGCCTGCGGGCGGGGCTGCCTTGTCAGCCGCCTCCACGGCCACGGCCGAAAGACCCACCAGCGATGCGAACAGGAATCTAAACGTATTGGTCGTAGTCTTCATGTGTTTTGTGACGCAAAGTAGCACAAAAAAGTTCCCTCGCCAGCGAGGGGGCGGTGGAAACGGCGACAGCGATTGGAGGCAACCCGTGCCGAGGGATTTTTGCTTTGTACGCTCTTGTTTTTCTCGCTCCTCGCCGGGTCCGTAAGCGGGTGGACACAGCGCAATTCTGCGCGTGCTCAGTCTCCCCCGTACCCCAAAAATCATGAAGCCCGCGGCAGGTGCCACGGGCTTCGTTTTGCCTCGTCGCAACAAGAGCGCTGCGGCGAGAGGAGGAATTTTCGACTGTGGAATTACTTCCGCACGGTCATGTTGTTGTCGACGTCGGTCACGCCGCGCACGTCCTTGGCGAGCTTGGTGACGAGGTCCTTTTCGGCGTCGCTCTGCGCATCGCCGCTGATGATCACCTTGCCGTTGATCGTGTTGACCTTGGTCTTGAGCGCGCTGGTCGAGCGGTGCGAGAGCAGCTCGTACTTGATCTGCGCGGTGATGGAGGCGTCGTCCATCTTGTCGCCGGCGGTGGTGCCATCGGTGCGAACGGCGCGGCGGTCGGCGACGTTGTTGTTGTTGATATCGGTGTTCACCGCGGCGCGGGCGGGCTTCTCGACCACGCGCAGCATGTTGTTCACCGAACGAACGCCTTGGATGTCCTTCACGTAAGCTTCGGTCAGCTCCTTCTGCGCGGTCGAATCGGCCGTGCCGGTGAGGAGCACGGCGCCGTTGGTCACGTCGACCTTGGTGTCAGTGAAGCTTACGTTGGCGCGAGCGATCAGCGTGCTGCGGATCTTGGCGGCGATCCAGGCATCGGAGCCTTCCTTGGCCCCGCCTTCGACCTTGATCTCGTTGTTAACGCGCGTGACGCCCTGCAGGTCGGCGACGGTGTTTTCGGCGAGCTGGCGTTGCGCGTCATCCTGCACCTTGCCGGTGAGGGTCACAACGCCGTCGCGCACCTTCACGTCGACCTTCTTGTCGAGGACGTGGTTGAAGTTATACGAGTTCTTCGCGGAGTCTTCGATCTGGCGATCGACCGCGGGGCTGGCGAAGACCGCCAGCGGCAGGCCGGCGGACAACGCGAGGAGCGAGAGCAATTTGGGAGTTTTCATAGTATGGGTGGGTTGGGCCGTAAAGACCCGCCCCCGCTCCCCCCGGTGCCCGACCCCCGCTCTCGATAAATACCCCAGGCCGCTGGGGTGATCGCCCGTCGGGCGTGCCGACACCTACAGGCTCCACCCCAAGCCAAGCGCTGGTTGGCGCTCCGTCTTGCTCGAGGTGGTTTCCTAACCTGTTTTCAAATCAGGCGCTCCGGCACATTGATCACATCTCCGGCCCGCAAGGGCATCGGCTGGGCTCCGGCATTTTGGCCGGAGAGGATGTCCCGCAGATTGATCTCGATGGTCTCGAGTCCACCCTGGTCGGTTTTCCGAAGGATCCGGACTTTCTGATCGTTGCCCATCCTGGTAATCCCTCCGGCTGCCGCAATGGCATCAAGCACCGTGGGCTTTTCGCCCGCGGGAAAATCGATCGCACCGGGTTTGAGCACCTGGCCGATCACCGATACTCGAATCGCCGGAGCGGCCGGCGTCGCGATCGCGGCGGTGGCCGCCAATTGCACGTCGGTAAGGCGGGCTTTGATTTGCGCCAGGATGCTACTCTCGATCACGAGCTCCGCTTCCTTTTGCGCATACTGCAAGTTCAGGCGATCCATTTGGACAGATTCGGTCTGCCGCCGGTCAAGCGTGGCTCGGGCGGAGGATCGTGCCAGGCGGAGGCCGCTGAGTTCGGCCTCCCATCGCGCACGCAGGCGGTCGAGCGCTTGATCGAGCTCGGCTGTGGTCGCCTCGAAGCTCGCGGTGAGCTTGATAAGGGTAGGATGTCTTTCCAGATACTGGCGACTGGCCGCAGCCAAATCCACGCGGAGCGAGGTGATTCTTCGCAGCAATTCTGCAATCATCGGTTCGCTCGCGACGAAGGGCAGTTCGGTGGAATTGATGACGCCGATACGCCGCTGCGCGTCGAACTGGGCGATCTTCGCCTCCAGTGCCTTTTGGGCGGCCTCCATGCGCTCCACGTCCTGCCTTGCGGTGGCGAACGTCTGGCCGACTTCATCGCGGGATACGGAGAGGGAGACGTTTCTGGTGGCCTCTTTGATCTCCACGAGCTCCTGGCGCAATATATCCACCTTCTTCTGCTGCTCGATGATGAGTGGTTGAAGCTGCTTTACGACCGCGACTGCCGTAGCGGGTTGATCCTGGGCCTGAGCCGCGATCGCCGCGAAAGCGGGGAGAATCGACGGAGTGTCGGAAGACGTGATGTTCTGCATGTTCAACCGCTGGGGCACATTGATCACATCGCCCGGTTGAAGCGGGACGTCGCTGGTCTCGCCCTTGATCAAGGCATCGAAATTGTACGTGGTCACGGCCACTTCTCCGTTCGGCGAAATGCGGCGGAGCGTCACTGCCCCGAGCTTGGCCAGGCGGGAGGGGCCGCCGGCGCGCGTCATGGCCCCTACGAGCGTGAGCCCGGTTTCTCGCGGGAAAGCGATCTTGCCCGGAGCCGCGACCTGTCCCAGCACCTGCACGGTGGACACCTTCTCCAAGTCTCTCGCGTATTCGGTTACAGATACCACCACCGAAGGATTCTTCAGGTAACGCCCATCATAGCGCTGAGCGATCAGTTTTTCGGCCTCGGCGACGGTCAGGCCCTTTAACTCTACTTTGCGGATGAGAGGCAGGATTACGGCGGAATCACCGTCGAGACGCACGTCGCGGCTGAGATCTTCCTCTTGGTTAATGGTCACTTTGATTTGGTCCCGCGGCTGCAAAACGTAGTCGCGATCCTGCGCGGGTCCCGCACTCACCGCCGGCGCGCTGCTCTCGCGCGGAGCGGGTGCCGCTGCCGGTGCAGCTACGGGCGACGCTTGGGGCGCCGGAGGTTGCGCCACGGCCTCGCGCGTGATCCCGATGGCCATCACGATCACCAGCAAAGCAACCCCCGCGAGCACGCGCCCCAGCGTCGCCGCCCGGTAGCCAGCGATCATCCGGATGCGCTGCGCGAGCTGCGCCCGGCCGCCGAGCATCGTCACCGCCGCCAGAGGCCGCGGCCGGCCGCGCGAAAGGCCGAGCACTTTAAGCAGCACCGCGCCGTAGTCGACCGCGCTGCTTTCCTCGCCGCGCCGCAGGACGAATTCGTCGCACGCGAGCTCGCAGTCCGCCCGGGCTTTCCACGCCGCGAGCCACACCAGCGGGTTGAACCAGTGCACCACCACGGCTGCCTGCAGGAGCGTTTGCACCAGCAGGTCGCGGCGCCGGCAGTGGCCGAGCTCGTGCCGCAGCACCACGCGCAGCTCCTCGTCGGTCAACTGGGCGGCCATCCCGACCGGCAGCAGCAGTCGCGGCCGCCGCAGCCCAAAGAGCGCCGGGGCATCGACCGCGCTGGTCTCCAATAAGCGGATACGGCGGCGCACGTCCACCACCGCCGCCTCGCGCGCCAGCAGCCCGCGTTCGCGCTTGCCCGTCAGCTCCCGCGCGCCGCGCAGGCTTGCGCGAAAGCGCGCCACTGCCACGAGCCGCGCGAGCCCCAGCGCCACCGCGCCGGCGAGCCAGAGCGCGGCGAAAATCTCGGTGTTGAACCAGGCCACCGTGCGCGGAGTCAGGGCGGTCGGAGCAGCCAGTGCCGCCGCCGGCCTATCCGCGTTATCCCGCTGTGCCGCCTGCGCCTGAGTCTGCGACTTCGTCGAGGGGCCCGGGCGCGTGGCGGCTGACGCTGCCGTCCCGGACGCGAGGGTATTTTGGTTTTGCGCCGAGCTGGTGGATAGATCGCTCGCGGGCGAAGCCGCACTGGCCGGATTGGCCAGCGCCGACGCAGTCGCAGCCGCGGTTTCGCGCGGCGGGGTCATGGTCGTGCCCGGCAGCATCTGCCGCACTTCGACGGCGACCGACCGCACATCCGCGAGCAGATTATACGGGCTCCAGCCGGCGGGCACGGCAAAGGGCAGCAGCAGCCGCACGGCGAGCAGCACCCACGCGCCAAACCACAACTGCGCCGGTACGCGCCCGCGCACGACGAGCCGCAGCGCGACCAGCACGACGATCAGCCAGCCCGCCCGCCACGATAGCGCGGCGACGTGGGAGAAAAGTTCGGTCAGGGGTAGGGGGATCATTTTTTGGCCTTCTTTTTCTTCAGCAGCTTTTCGAGCTCGGCGATCTCGTCGTTGGAGAGGTCGGCCTGTTCGCAGAAATGCAGCAGCATCGGTCCCGCCGCGCCGCGGAAGACGCGCTCCATGAAGCCGCGTCCCTCCTGGGTAACGCAGTCCTCGCGCCGCACGGTGGCGGCGTAGAGGTTGACGTTGCCGTCCTTGGTCACGCGCACGACGCCCTTGCCGGCGAGCCGTGCGAGAAACGTATTCACGGTTTTCGGATGCCAGTCGTGCCCCTCCGGGAGCGCGGCGAACACTTCGGCCGCGGTGAGCGGCGATTTCGCCCACAGCGTGGACATCACTTCCCATTCGGACTCGGAAATCTTCGGCGGCATGATTGGAAAAACGGACGGGGTAAAACGGGGTATTGCCTACAACTGTAGGAATTGATGGACTACGCTTGTAGGAACAGTCAAGCGGCAAAGTTTATCTCCCCCTCTCGTTTAGACAGAATGAACGGAATGGACAAAATGCCCGGAACTGCTGGAGCGGGAGGAAGCCTGCTGCTCCATTCTGTCTAAAAACAAAAAGGCGCGCCTCGCGGCGCGCCTTTCGAAAACGAAAGCTCCTGTAGTATGATACAGTAAATCCTCAGCGCTGGATGCGCGCCGATCCGCCCTTGGCGAAGGCCCGCACCTGCTCGGTGGTGGCCATCGTCGTGTCGCCCGGGAAGGTCGTGAGCAGCGCACCGTGGGCCCAGCCGAGGTTGACGGCTTCCTGCGGCGTCTCGCCATTGAGCATGCCGTAGATGAAGCCCGCGGCGTAGCCGTCGCCGCCGCCCACGCGGTCGACGACATCGAGTTCGCACGTCGGCGAGGCGTAGGTCTGGCCGTTCACCCAGGCAACCGCGCCCCAGGAGTGGCGGTTGGTCGAGTGCACTTCGCGCAGCGTGGTGGCGACCACCTTGATGTGCGGGTGCTTCTTGGTGACGTTGCCCATCATGCTGAAGAAAGCGGAGGGATCCAATTTCGACTTGGCCTCGACCTCGGGCCCGGGGATGCCGAGACCGAGCTGGAGATCCTCTTCGTTGCCGACGAGCACATCGACATTGCGGATCACGCGATCGAGCACCTCGACGGCGTGCTTGTTACCGCCGATGATGTTCCAGAGCTTGGCGCGGTAGTTGAGGTCGAAGGAGGTGATGGCGCCCGCGGCCTTGGCGGCCTGCATACCCTCGATGATCACCTCGGCGGTGGTCGGCGAGAGGGCGGCGAAGATGCCGCCGGAGTGGAACCAGCGCACGCCGCCGGCGAAGATCTCGCTCCAGTTGAAATCGCCCGGCTTGAGCTGCGCGGCGGCCTCGTTGCTGCGGTTGTAGAATACCACGGGGGCGCGCACGCCCTGGCCGCGGTCGCTGTACACGGTGGCCATGTTGGGGCCGTGCACGCCATCGTGCTTGAAGTGCTTGTAGAAGGGTTTCACTCCCATCGCCTTCACGCGCTCGGCGATGAGATCGCCGACGGGGTAGTTGACCATCGCGGTCGCGACGCCCGTGCGGAGGCCGAAGCAGTCGGAGAGGTTAGCCGAGACGTTGAACTCGCCGCCGCTCACGTGGATGTCGCACGAGGTGGCCTTGCGAAACGGGATGATGCCGGGATCGAGGCGGTTGACCAGGGCACCGAGCGACACGAAGTCGAGGGCGCTGGAGGAGGCGGAGCGGATGTTCAGGCCGTTGTTCATATGGGATGGGAGGGTTGGCTGTAGCCGATAAACGGCAGGTGGAGCCAGACCTTTTTGAGGGCGATTTCGGCACGAAGGGGCAATGGCTGGGGATTTCGGTGATTTTCCGATGGGGACGGCGGGCGGACCACCGGGGATTTACGATTTCAGATTTACGATTTACGCCCGGTCCGGGCGATGCTTTCCGGTGCGTGGATCTTGGGCTCCGAACGAACCGAAATCGCCGTCCGCCACGGTCTCGCTGTCATTCGATGTTGGACGTTCAATGTTCGATGTTCGCCTGAAGAACCGCTCCCCGCGCTTCCCTTTTCTCCCGCGCCCGCTACGGTACCGTCCATGTTCGCCAATCTCCATCACCTCGTCTCGCGCACCCCGGAGGGAGGCGCGGATGGATTTGTGGAAGAGGTGGTGGTGCGGCACCGCGAACCGCGGCAGCCCAAGGTCGAGCGATTCTTCCTGTTCTGCTGGACGCTGATCGCGATCAAGCACGTGCTCATCATCTGGGTGTGCCACCGCTTTCCGGTGCCGTTTCATCAGCTGTGGGTGAACTTTCCCACTTGGCTGCTCGGCACCCTGGCCACCGGCATTTACTACTACCGCACGGAGCGTCCGCGCCGGCCGTGAATTTTGCCGTGCGCCGGGACGATTCATTTTCCATCCTGATACCCCACTATGTCCATCGTCTCCGGTCTCCGTAGTCCTTACGCCAAAGTCGGTCGCGTCGTCTACTTCGCGCGCATGCTCGACAAGATCCGTCTCAACGCCCGCGGCGTCCTGCCCGTCGCCGAGTACGTGCCGAATCTCGGCATCGCGTTCGATGGCCGCTGCTGCAATTTCCTCCGGGTGAAATACGACGAACTCAAGGAGCGCACCCTCGCGGGCGACCTCACCGACGAGCAACTCCTGGCTTGGTGCCACGAGCGCGGCGGCAGTCGCACCGACGAGGAGTGCGAGGTGTGGAACGGCTTCATGATGAAGCGCGGCTGGCGCGACGCCGGCATCGAGATCCTCCACAAGCGGATGAAAGAAAGCGGCTTCGAGGGCCGCTCGATTCTCACGATGTTCGACTACATCGATTTCGACGAAGGCCGCGATCCCAACGCGACCGAGCCGTGGAAATCGGTGTGAGCAAATTGAGTGTGCGGGCCTAAGTTCCCGCCGGTCATAGCGTCTAGTTTTCCGCCGTGCCTCTTGCGTCGTAGCGCGGCTGAATTCCTCTTTCCCAACCATGTCCCCTGCCGCCGCCAAACGCCTCCGCCTCCTCGCCAGCGCCGTTAGCGTGCTCGTGGTCGTGGGGCTGATCGCGGGCGGGTGGTTCTGCTTCCGCATGCGCGCGAGCCTGCCGCAGCTCGATGGCCGTGCGGTCGTCGCCGGCCTCGGCGCGCCGGTCACCATCGAGCGCGACGCGCTGGGCGTGCCGACGATCAAGGCGCAGTCCCGCGCCGACGTTGCCCGCGGCCTCGGCTGGCTGCACGCCCAGGACCGTTTTTTCCAGATGGACCTTCTCCGGCGCAACTCCGCCGGTGAGCTCTCCGAACTCTTCGGCCCCCGTGCGCTGAACCACGACAAGGCCGTGCGTATCCACGGTTTTCGTACGCTCGCGAAGCAGGTCCTCCCCACGCTCCCCGCCGATCAGCGCGCCGTCCTCCAGGCCTACGTCGAGGGCGTCAATGCCGGCCTCGACGCGCTCGGAGCCGCACCATTCGAGTACATCGTGCTGCGCGCGACGCCCGCGCCCTGGACGCCCGAGGACACCCTCCTCGTCGGCTACACCATGGCCCTCGACCTCCAGGACGAGACCGGCGCCTACGAAAAGACCCTGATGACCCTGCGCGACGTGCTCGAGCCGGAGAGCGTGGCCTTCTTCGCCCCGTGGGTCGGCCCCGACGATGCCGCGCTCGACGGCACCACCGCTCCGCTGCCCCCGATCCCCGGCCCGGACATCATCAACCTGCGCACCCGGCGCACCGTGCAAAACGACCCCCTCGGGCCGACGCGCGCCGCGATCGTGACGCGTATCGAAAATTCGAATACGCGCGATACGTTTCCCTCCACCGCTGGCGATCCCGAGTTTGCCGCGGGCTCGAACGCCTTTGCCCTCTCCGGCGCGCACACGGCCAACGGCGCCGGCCTGCTGGCGAACGACATGCACCTTGCGCTTCGCGTGCCCAATGTCTGGTACCGCGCCTCGTTCGAGCTCGGTGGCCGTCGCGTCACCGGCGCCACGCTGCCCGGCACGCCGCCGATGGTGGTGGGCAGCAATGGCCGCGTCGCCTGGGGCTTCACCGCCTCGTACGCCGACACCGGCGATCTCGTCGCCGTGGACCACGCGCCCGGCCTTATCAACTGGTACGTGACCCCCGAGCGTACCGACGGCGTGAAGATCGAGCGCCGCCAGGAAACCATCCGCGTGAAAGGCGAAGCCGATGTGCCGATGGAGTATCCGTGGACGATCTGGGGCCCCATCGTCGGCAAGGATCACCGCGAGCACCCGCTCGTGCTGCGCTGGACCGCGCATTTTCCGAGTGCGTTTTCGACCAATCTCCTCGCGATGGAAGACGCCACCGACGTCGCCTCCGCCGTGGCCGTCGCCAACCGCGCCGGCATCACCACCGTCAACTGCGTGATCGCCGACTCCACCGGCAAGATCGCTTGGACCATCGCCGGCGCCCTGCCGAAGCGCGTCGGCTTCGATGGTCGGCTCCCCACCTCGTGGGTTTACGGCGATCGCAAATGGGCGGGCGATGGCCTGCTCCCGCCCGCTGAAATTCCCGCCGTGATCGATCCCGCGGACGGCCGCATTTGGTCAGCCAACCAGCGCGCCGTCGGCGGCGCCGCGCTCGCCACCATCGGCGACGGCGGCTTTGCCCGCCCCGCGCGGGCCGCACAGATCCGCGACGGCCTTGCGAAAATCGAGCGTGCCACGCCGAAGGATCTACTCGCCTTGCAGCTCGACGACCGCGCGCTATTCCTTGCCCCGTGGCATAAACTCCTGCTCGACACGCTCACGCCCGCCGTGACCGGCGAAAAGAGCGCCCGCGCCAAGCTCCGCACTCTCGCCGAAAAATGGGAAGGTCGTGCGAGCATCGACGCCGTGAGCTACCCCATCGTGCGCGCCTTTCGCATCGCGGTGCGCGAGCGGGTGCTGGCGCCGATCTTCGCCCCGTGTATCGAGGCCAACGCCGAGTTCGACTGGCGCCGCCTGCCCTCCGAGCCCGCGCTCTGGGCGCTTCTCCGCGAAAAGCCCCTGCACCTACTCGACCCGCAGTTTGCCTCGTGGGACGCGCTGCTCGCCGCCGCCGTCGACGACACCATCGCCGCGCTCGATGACGCCGGCGGCCTCTCTACCAGCAACACCTGGGGCCGCCAAAACACGGCGCGCATTAATCACCCGTTCGGCCAGCTCCTCCCGGCGATGTTCACCGGCTGGCTCAATCTTCCCGCCGACCCGCTCTCCGGCGACAACGACATGCCCCGTGTCGCCCGCCCCAACGACGGCGCCAGCGAGCGCATGGTCGTTTCCCCCGGCCACGAAGCCGAAGGCATCTTCCACATGCCCGGCGGACAGAGCGGCCACCCGCTCTCGCCCTTCTACCGCGCCGGCCACGAGGCCTGGGTGCGCGGCGAGCCCACGCCGTTTCTCCCCGGAAAAGCCGAGCACACGCTCGAGCTCGCGCCGCGCTGATCTCCAATCCCGAAACGCAAAGAAACGAAGGGACCGAACCAAGGTTCACAAAAGCCTTCTACCTGTCCGCTATCGTGAGACGTTGCTTCAATGAACTCACAACCTATGCGGCGTGCGAATCAGATAAAATTCTTTGCGAACCTTGGTTCGGTCCTTCGCGTCTTTGCGTTTAGCCTCAGGAAACCGTACGCATTCTCCTTGCTTTAGCGTTGAGCCGCGCGCCCGCCCGGCGTTTGCTGAGCGCAGTTCGCGGATGAAGAAAAACAAGCGCAGCCATACCATCTACCTCGCTGGCGAACTGTTCTCGCTCAAACACCTCATCGGCAACGCCGCCATCGCCGAGGCCATCTACGAACGCTCCCACGGCAAGTACCGTTGCATGCTGCCGCAGGATTTCACTGAGCTGCGCGGCCGCAGTGCCCGTGCCATCCGCGACGCGAATCTCCGCGCGCTCCTCGCGTGCGACCTCGCGCTCTTCCACTTCGACGGCCCGGACCTCGACAGCGGCACGGTGGTGGAGTTCATGTTCGCGAAATTCGCCGATATCCCCGCGCTCCTCCTGCGCACCGACATCCGCAACGCCGGCGACTATCGCACCGAGCCATGGAATCTCATGGCAAGCTTCTTCCCGCGCACCGCGAGCGTGATCGTGCCCAGCCTCTTCGACTACCGCGGCACGCTCTCGCGCCGCCACCAGCGCCTCGACGACGCAATGCGCCTCGCCGGCCAGCACAGCTCCGCTGCCGCGCAGGTGGTGACCGAGCGCGTCGCCGCGCAATGCGTGCGCGCTTTCGACCGCCTCATCACCGTCGAGCCGCGCATGCCCAAGCACGTGCGCGAGGAAGTCTACCAATGGCTCGCCCTCGCCCCCGCGCTGCACGGCAAGCAGAAGGAGCTGCGCAAGGAATTCGAGCGCGCCCTCGAGCGCAAAGTGGAGCGTGACCTGCTCTGAAAACGAAAACCGAGCAGAAGACTTAACCGCGAATGGACGCGAATGAACGCCAATCCGATCTCAAGCCAGAAAACCCTAAGCGCAAAGACACCAATGGACGCAAAGATTCGCCAAGAAGTTCTTTGCGAACCTTGGTTTGGCCCTTCGCGTCTTTGCGCTTAAATTCGATGGATTGGAATTGGCGTTCATTCGTGTCCATTCGCGGTTAAAAAACTCCGTCCCCGATGCCCGTCCACGTCCTCGATCACCCCCTCGCCGCGCACATCATCACGCACCTGCGCGACAAGACCACGAAGCCGGCCACGTTTCGCACGCTCGCCTACCAGATCAGCCTGCTCCTCGCCATCGAGGCGACGCAGCGGATCGAGACCGAGCTCAAGCCCATCGAGACGCCGCTCGAGCCGATGCAGAGCCGCGTGCTTGCGCACCAGCCGCTCATCGTCGTGCCGATCCTGCGCGCGGGTCTCGGCATGGTGCAGCCCTTCACGGATATTTTTCCCGATGTGAGCGTCGGCTACGTGGGCCTCGAGCGCGACCACGAGACCGCCAAGCCGCGCAGCTACTACTGCAAGCTCCCGCCGCTCGCCGGACGCCACGTCTTCCTCGTGGACCCCATGCTCGCGACCGGCGGCTCCGCCGTGCAGGCGCTGAGCATCGTCAAGGAACACGGTGCCACCGACGCCACCCTCGTCTGCATCGTCGCCGCTCCCGAAGGTGCGGTTGAGGTGGAGAAACACCACCCCGGCACCGTGATCCACACCGCCGCGCTAGACCGCGAGCTCAACGCTCGTAAATATATTCTGCCGGGGCTGGGAGATTTCGGAGACCGGCTGTACGGAACGTAACAACTCCTTGGATACAAAATCGCCGCTATCCCGAGGGATAGCGGCGATCGAAATCCGGATGGTTACTTCACCCGCTTGGCGACGAGGTCGTACTCGGCGAATTCGCCGACCTTGCGGTGGAGCTTCAGTTCATCGCCGGCGAGTTTGCCCTTGTATTCGACGGTGACCTCCTGGTCTTGGATCTTGAGCGTCTCGGTGAAGGACACTTCGTCCTTCACGATCTTGCCGTTCTTGATTTCGGCCTCGGTCTTCTGGTCCTGGCGCTCGCTGGTGGCCTTGCCGGTGAGCTTTTCGCCTTCGACCTTGAACTCGAAGACGTACTTCTGGGTGCCTACCTGGCTTTCGAATTGGACCGTCCATTTGCCGGCGATGCCGGCAGCGGCGGCCGCGGCGTCGGCCGCGCGCGCGAAAGCGCCGAGGGTGAGGGCGATGCAGAGAGAGATGAGCAGCTTGCTGGGATTTTTCATGACGAGCGATTCGGGGCGGAAAATAGCCACGGCGTCAACGCCTTGTCGCATCGAGCCAAGGCAGGTTAACCGCGAATGCACGCGAATGAACGCCTATACCAATCAGCAAACCATCGATCTTTTCCGCGGATCACGCGAATAGATGCCAGAATTTAAATCATCCGCGCCTATCCGCGCCGTCCGGGGGCAAGATCGGGCCGGTTTGATTGACGTTTCTACTCGTCCATTCGCGGTTAAAAACGAAATCCCTTTTCTCACCGTTTCGCCGCCGCCCGCAGCGCGTACGAGCCGGACTGTAGTTCGAGCACGGCACGGTCGCCTTCGAGGCGGAGGAATTTCACGCCCGCGGCCTGCGCGAGGGGGCGGCCGCCTTCAGTGATGGCGTCGCGCGAGGCGGCGGGGATATAGGCGAGGGCGGTGGTGCCGGGCGGTAAGGTGGTGTCGAGCGTGAAGGCATCGGCGGTCTGGTGCCACTCGACGCCGATCGCGCCGTGCGGCGAATTGTACGAGCCTTTGGCCCAGGTGAGGCCCGGCTGGTCGAGTGGACCCGGGCGGATCGTGAAGCGGCGGAAGCCGGGCGCGGCGGCGTCGGGCTGGATGCCGAGCACGCCGTGGATGAACCACGCCCCCACGTAGAGATACGAGCTGTGCATGAGCGACATGTTGCCGCCTTCCCATGACTCCCAGATCGTCGTCGCGCCGCTCTTCAACATGTGGCCCCAGCCGGGGAAATCGGGCTGGTTGACCATGGTGTAAATGAGGTCGTCGCGGTTCGACTCCATGAGGGTCTTGAAGAGAAACGCGCCGCCCGTAATGCCGGCATGGATATGGCCTTTGCGAACGACGCGGATCTCGTCTTCGAGGCGTTTCCAGACAGCGGGGCGCTGGGCGTCGGGCGTCACGCCGGTGAGGAGCGCCATGGCGAGGTAGGCTTGGAAGCCGTTGACGTAGCTCGCGTCGGCGGCGTTGAAAAACTCCTGGTGCGCGGCGGCGCGGACCTCGCGGGCGCGCGCTTCCCAGCGGATGGCGTCGGCGGTCTCGCCGAGCACGCGGGCGATGCGGGCGGCGGTGTCGAGGTTGTAGACCCAGTAGGCGTTGTTGAGGAAGAGGGTCTCGCGCGTGTCGCCGTTGGTGCCGCTCGCCCCGGGCCAGAGCCAGTCGCCGAGGAAATCCCACTCGCCGCCCCAGCGGCGGAGGAGGTTGGCGGAGGATTTCGATTCGAGAAACGCGAGCCAGCGGCGGATAGTGGGCAGGCTTTCGCCGAGCAGGCGCTTGTCACCATAAAACTGATACATCTCCCAGGGGAGATGCACGCTGTAGCCGCTCCAGGCCGGACCGCCGCCGCCCCAGTAGGTGGGGGCGGTGTAGGGGAGATTGCCGTCGTCGGTGGCGGCGCCGGCACCGAGCTGGCCGGCCTGGCGGCCGACGCCCCACGAGGCGCTGTTCCCCTGCACGTCGCGCCAGTCCTGCGCCCATTTGTTGAAGAACGCTCCGAGCGGATAATGATAGAGCGCGGTCGTGGTGGTGGCATGCGCGTCGCCGCCATAGCCCATGCGCTCGCGTTGCGCGCAGTCGACGATGTAGCCGCCGAGCATGAGGTTTTCGAGGGTCCAGAGCGTGGTGGCGTGTATGTCGTTGAGCAGCGGGTTGGAGGAGGAGAACGCAGGGGCAGCGTCGAAGCCGCTGCGCACCAGCTCCGCGCGGACGTCGCCGGGCTGCGGCTTCTGGCGGAGGCCCTTGATCGTGACCCAGCGGCCGGTGCTGTAGTTGAAGCGATTGCGGAACACGCCGCGGCCGCTCGCGCCGACGATGTAGGCGCTGCGGAGATTGTGCGTCATCGCCTGGTCGGGGCGCTCGGAGAAGGCGAGTTCGACGCGGTCGCCCGGCTGCGCGCCGGCGATCTTCAGCTCGAACCAGCCGGTGAAATTCTTGCCGCAATCGACCAGATACTCACCCGGGCGCGGCTCGGTGATGGTGAGGCCGGTGAGCGCGGTGACCGGGCGGTTGGGCTCCACCAGATCGGCGGAGAGGGCGAGCTTGGGCGTGAAGGTGACCACCGGTTTCCAGTCGGTGTCGTCGAGCGCCGGGGAGGACCACTCACCGGCGACTTCGCGGGAGGCGTCGTAGAGCTCGCCGCCGAAGAAGCGGAAATTCCACCGGCCGATGAGCTGGCTGGGGCTAGGGCGCGTTTTCCAGTTTTCGTCGGTCACGATGCGCTGCGTGCGGCCATCGGCGTACTCCACCTCGAACTGCCCGAGCGCGATGGGGGCGCGGGGTTTGTCGGGCGTCTCGAAATTCGGGAAGATCGACCAACCGGTGCCGAGCCAGAGGCCGAGGACGTTTTCGCCAGCGACGAGATACGGCGTGAGATCGTAGGCGAGGTAGCGGGCGCGCTTGGAGTTGTCGGTTACGCTCGGGGCAAGGACGGCGTCGCCGACTTTGCGGCCGTTGACGTGCAACTCGTGGAAACCGACGGAGGCGACGTAGGCCATCGCGCGCACGGGCTTGGCGGCGAGGGTGATGCGGTGGCGGAACCACGGGTCGGGCAGGGTGTTGTCGGTGGCGGGCGCGGGGGCGCGGCGCATGGATTCGCCGGTGCCGATCCATTTGCCCTGCCAGTCGGTTGCCTGCAGGAGGCCCATCGACCATGTTGCGGTCGCGGTGGTATTGGCACCGGTGGACGCAGTTACGTTCGTCGTGGGCCACGGGGACCATTGGCCGCTTTCGTCGCGCACGCTCACGGCCCATGTGCAGGCCTGGCCGGAGCGGAGGGGCTTGCCAGCGTAGGCGATGAGCGTGGTCTCGGCGGAGACGATCTCGCCCGAATCCCAGAGGTCGGCGGTGGCGGGCGTGAGCGCGCGCGAGGCCGTGGGCCTGGCGGTGCTTGACGCGACGAGGATGCGGTACGCGGTCTGATGCGCGCCGCGCGGGGTGGAGGTGGCGCCGCCGGCTGGAGCGAGTTGCCAGCTCAGGCGGGGCTGCGGGGAGTCGACGCCGAGAGGGTTGCGGCGATACTCGGTGCGAAGCTCGGCGGGTTGCAGGGAGGCGGCGCGCAGGAGGGCCGCGGAAAGTAAAAACAGCAGCAGGGCGAGGCGCATAGGGATGCGGGGTGGGGTTGACCAATGATGGCATGCGTCCCTCACGAGGAGAAAGCACCAAATTCCAACCTCCAAGCTCCAGTGAAGCCTCAATCTTCAAATTCTAAAATTGGAGATTGGGAGATTGGAGTTTCACTGGAGCTTGGAGGTTGGAATTTGGTGCCTCGTGCCACCTCAACGGTTCAAAATTCGGTTTACCCGAGTGAAACGTCCGCTTCGTTCTCGCGTCACTAGTGGCAACGACTTTTCTTTTCCTGTTCCCAACCCCCGATGCCTGCTCACGTCGTCGTCCGCGATCTTCAGAAACGCTATGGCCGCGTCGAGGCGGTGCGCGGGGTGAGCTTCGAGATCGCGGCGGGCGAGGTGTTCGGCCTGCTGGGGCCCAATGGCGCGGGGAAGACCACCACAGTCGAGTGCCTGATCGGGCTGCGCGAGCCGGACAGCGGCGTGCTGGAGGTGGGCGGCATCGATTTCTTTCCAGCACAGTGGGATCCGAAGCTTGGAATTCACGTGACTTGAAGTCGCGGC